>Ga0134125_10000866_pt1 | contig 39059 bp, 27 predicted proteins | sample KB31751_FD_96464 | JGI IMG/M metagenome (GOLD analysis project Ga0134125, IMG submission 96464) | Terrestrial soil microbial communities with excess Nitrogen fertilizer from Kellogg Biological Station, Michigan, USA - KB3-175-1 | ecosystem: Environmental > Terrestrial > Soil > Unclassified ...
ATCGTCGTGTTTCCCGGCACCTGGAGCGACCGCGATTTCCTCGACGTCGCGCAGGTGGTCGGCTGGGATGCCATTAGCGTCTGGCACGCGGAGCGTGAGCTTCCGGCCGTCGACGCGGTCGTCCTGCCGGGAGGCTTCGCTCACGGCGACTACCTGCGCACCGGGGCGATCGCGCGCTTTTCGGCCGTGATGGAGCCGCTGCGGCGCTTTGCCGACGCCGGCCACCCGGTACTCGGCATTTGCAACGGCTTCCAGATCCTGTGCGAAGCCGGGCTGCTGCCGGGCGCGCTGCTGCGCAACGCCGGCCTGCGCTTCGTTTGCCGTCCGGTGTATCTGCGGGTGGAGACCACCTCGACGCCGTTTACCGGCGCCTGCGAGCGCGGGCAGGTGCTATGCGTGCCGGTGGCGCACGGCGAGGGCAATTACTACGCCAATCCGGACGTATTGGAGCGGCTGGAGCAGCGGCAACAGGTGGTTTTCCGCTACTGTGAGGCCGACGGCGCGGTCACCGCCGCCGCCAACCCCAACGGTTCGCTCGCCAACATCGCCGGCATCTGCAACGAGGGGCGCAATGTCGTTGGGATGATGCCGCATCCGGAGCGCGCCAGCGAGGGCGGCTTGGGCTCCAGCGACGGCTTCCGCATTTTTGAGTCCCTGCTGATATGCAAGTAAGCCCCGAACTTCTGGCCCAACACGGCATCTCGCCGGCCGAGTACGACAAAATCCGCACCCTGCTGGGGCGGGCGCCCAACCTCACCGAGTTGGGCGTGTTCTCGGTGATGTGGAGCGAGCACTGTTCCTACAAGAGCACCCGCGTGCATCTGAAGCAGCTCCCCACCAGCGGCCCGCGCATCTTGCAAGGTCCGGGAGAGAACGCCGGCATCATTGACGTCGGCGACGGCTGGGCTTGCGCCTTCAAGATCGAATCGCACAACCACCCCAGCTATATCGAACCCTTTCAGGGAGCGGCGACCGGCGTAGGCGGCATCCTGCGCGACATCTTCACCATGGGCGCGCGGCCGGTGGCGATCATGGACTCGCTGCGCTTCGGGCCGCTACGCACCGGCGACGACCCCAGCGGCACGACCAACGAGGTTACGGCGCGGCGCAACCATACCATCCTGGACGGCGTGGTGGGAGGAATTGCTCACTACGGCAACTGTTTCGGTGTCGCCAATCTGGGCGGCGAAACCGTGTTCCACCCTTGCTACTCCGGTAATCCCTTGGTGAACGCCTTCGCACTCGGTTTGGCGCGGCACGACGGATTGTTCTACGGCAAGGCGTCGGGCGTCGGGAATCCGGTTATGTATGTCGGCGCCAAGACGGGCCGCGACGGCATCCATGGCGCCACCATGGCGAGCGAGGAGTTCTCCGAGGCCAGCGAAGCCAAACGTCCCAACGTGCAGGTGGGCGATCCGTTTCTGGAGAAGCTGCTGCTCGAAGCTTGCCTCGAGGCGATGCAGACCGGCGCCATTGCCGGCATCCAGGACATGGGCGCCGCCGGCCTGACCAGTTCCTCCTGTGAGATGGGCGCGCGCGCCGGCACGGGCATTGATCTCGATCTGGACCGCGTACCCCAGCGCGAGACCGGCATGACCGCCTACGAGATGCTGCTCAGCGAGAGCCAGGAACGCATGCTGCTGGTGGCCCACGCGGGGCGGGAAGCCGAGGTTACCGCGGTCTTCCAGAAGTGGGGCCTGGACGCGGTCTGCGTCGGCGCCGTCACCGGCGACGGCAAGATGCGGGTGCGCCATCAGGGCAAGGTCGTTGCCGAGATCCCCAACGTCGCACTCACCGACGAAGCTCCACGCTACCGCCGCCCCCAGCAGGCTCCGGTGCGGACCCTGCCCCTCGACCCACCCGCCGGGTTGACGCGCAGCCACGATTGGAACGCGGAGTTGCTGCAGTTGCTGGGCTCGCCCAACATTGCCAGCAAGGCCTGGGTGTACGAGCAGTACGACACCATGGTGCGGACCAACACCTTGGCGGGCCCGGGCGGCGACGCCGGCGTGATCCGGATCCAGGGCACCCAGCGCGCCCTGGCCATGGCGCTCGACGGCAATGGACGCTACTGCATGCTGGACCCGCGCCTCGGCGCCCAACTCGCGGTGGCGGAGGCCGCGCGCAAGGTGGCCTGCACCGGCGCCGAGCCGATCGCGCTGACCAACTGCCTGAACTTCGGCAACCCGGAGAAGCCGGAGGTGATGTGGCAGCTGGCCCAGGCGATCGAGGGCATGGGCGAGGCCTGCCGCGCGCTGGACACGCCGGTGACCGGCGGCAACGTCAGCCTGTATAACGAGACGTTGGGGCAGGGAATCTTCCCCACCCCGGTCATGGGCGTGGTCGGCCTGTTGGACTTGAGCCGCCAGCGCTTCCCGCTGGGCGCGCGCTTCCGCGCCGCCGGGCGCCAGGTGATGTTGCTGGCGGCGTCCGCCGCGCTCGATGCCAAGACGGCCTTGCGGGAGCTCGGCTCGAGCGAGTACGCCACCGTGATCGCGGGCCAGGTTTGGGGCACGCCGCCGGCGCTCGATCTGGAAGCCGAGCGCGCGCTGCAGCAGTGCTTGGTAACCGCCCACCGGGAGGGGTGGCTGGAGTCGGCGCACCAGGTCTCGACCGGTGGTCTCGCGGTCGCGCTCGCCGAGGGCTGCGTCAGCCGCACCGTGGAAGCGCCGGCCGGCACGCGCATCGGCGTCGCCGTGGACCTTGCCGGAACCGAGGAGGACCGGGTCGCGCTGTTCGCGGAGAGCGCCACGCGGGTGCTGGTCTCCGGCGAGGCACGCCATCTCCAGCGGTTCGCCGCGCTCGCGCGCGAGCGCGGCCTCCAGGCGCACGTTCTCGGCCAGACGGTTGCGGAGGGCTTTACCATCACGCGCCAGGGAGAATCTTTGGTTCGCCTCGAACTGGCCACCCTGGCCCAGACCTGGGAGCAGGGCTTCGAGCGGCAATGGAGCGCGCAGGCGGTGGTCGCATGAGCCAAGCGCAAGGCATTCTGGTTCCCTGGGATAAGCTGCGCGAAGAGTGCGGTATCGTCGGCGTCTGGGGCCACCCCGAAGCCGCCAACCTCGCCTACCTGGGACTCTACGCGCTGCAGCATCGCGGCCAGGAGTCGGCCGGCATCGCCTCGAGCGATGTCCACGGCAACGGCCAAATGATCCATGCCAAGCGCTCCATGGGGTTGGTGGCGGATATTTTTACTCCCAAGGCGCTGGGCAAGCTGCCGGGGCGTGTCGCGATCGGCCACACCCGCTACTCCACCTCGGGCGATAGCGGCATCAACAACGCCCAGCCGCTGATCGTGGAGTGCAACAAAGGCCGTCTGGCCATTGCGCACAACGGCAACCTGACCAATGCCGCCGGCATACGCACCCGGCTGGAGGCGCAGGGCTCCATCTTTCAGACCACCAGCGACACCGAGGTCATCCTGCATCTGATCGCGCAATCGCGCGCCACCGACTTTGACGCGGCGCTGGAGGAAGCCCTGCACCAGGTGGAAGGGGCCTACTCGCTGATGCTGCTGACGCCCGACAGCCTGTACGCCATCCGCGATCCCTGGGGCTTTCGGCCTCTCGCCTGGGGCGGGCTGGCCACCGGCGGAGCCTTTTTCGCCAGCGAGACTTGCGCCTTCGATTTGATCGGCGCGAAGTTCGAGCGCGACGTGGAGCCGGGCGAGTGGGTGCGCTTGCGGGGCGACTCGCAGCAACCGACGGTGGAGCGGCACCGCTTTGCGCCGGCCCGCCAGCGCCGCCAGTGCGTATTCGAACACGTCTATTTTGCCCGCCCGGATAGCCTGGTGTTCGAACGCAGCGTGCAGCAGAGCCGCGAGGAGATGGGTCGCATCCTGGCGCGCGAGGCCCCGGCCGATGCCGATATCGTGGTTCCGGTACCCGACTCCGGCGTGGCGGCGGCTCTGGGTTACTCGGCCGAGAGCGGCCTCCCCTGCCGCTTTGGGCTGATCCGCAGCCATTACGTCGGCCGCACCTTCATCGAACCCTCGCAGCAGATCCGCGACTTCGGGGTGAAGCTCAAGCTCAACCCGGTGCGCCGCTTGCTCGAAGGCAAGCGCGTGGTGCTGGTGGATGATTCGATTGTGCGCGGCACCACCAGCCGCAAGATCGTCAATATGATCCGCGAAGCCGGCGCCCAAGAGGTGCACCTGCGCATCTCCTGCCCACCCACGATCTCGCCCTGCTACTACGGCGTGGACACCCCCTCCAAGGACGAGTTGATCGCCGCCAACCAGACCCTGGATCAGATCCGTGCTTCCATCGGGGCCGACACGCTGGCCTACCTTTCCCTGGACGGCTTGGCGCAGGCGGTCGAAAACCGCGACGACCGCTTCTGTACCGCCTGCTACACCGGGCGTTATCCCACCCCGATCTAACGTGCCCCCGGGCGCCCCCTACGCTCCATGCCCGCCACCGTCCCAGCTCTGACATCGCTGCCGGAGTACATTCGGGGCTTGGCCCGGCTCGGAAGCCGGGCGGCGGTCATCGAGCACCAGCTCTATCGCAGCACGACCTATAGCTATGCCAATATTTTGGGCAAGAGCTTCGCACTGCGGTTGGAGTTGGAGCGGCGCGGGGTGCGGGCGGGGGACCGGGTCATCGTGTGGGGCGCCTCGGGGGCCGCGTGGGCCATCGCGTTTTACGGATGCGTGCTGGCGGGCGCGGTGGTGGTCCCGCTCGACGCCGCCTTCTCCGCCGCCTTCGCCGATCGCGTGCGCCGGCAGACGGAAGCCGTGCTGCTCTGCACCGATCATCCGCCGCTCGCCGGTCTGCCCGCACTGGCGTTTGCCGAGATTACCGCGCTGCCGCCGGCCCCCAGGCCCGAGGCGCTTCCGGTGCCGGCGGCCGACACCTTGCTGGAGATCGTCTATACCTCGGGCGCCACCGCCGAACCCAAGGGCGTGATGATCACCCACGGCAACCTGCTGGCCAACCTGCAGCCCATTGCCCGCGAAATCGCCAAGTACAAACCCAAGGCGGGGCTCTTTCTCCCGCTGCGTTTCCTTCACCTGATCCCGCTGAGCCATCTTTTCGGCCAGGTGATGGGGCTGTGCATTCCACCCCTGCTGGATAGCGCGGTGGTCTATCCCGAGTCACAGGTGCCCGCCCACTGGGCGGCGGCAATTCGCCGCTACCGGGTATCGGCCATGGTGGCGGTGCCGCAACAGTTGGAACTATTCAGCCAATGGGCGGCGGCCGACCAGAGCGTTTCCGTCGCGGAACTGGCGGCGCGCGGGCGCTCGCGCGGCATCGCCTGGAGCTGGTGGCACTGGCGCCAGTTGCACCGCAAGCTAGGCTGGAAAATGTGGGCCTACATCGTGGGGGGCGCGGCACTCCCCCAAGGTCTCGAGGATTTCTGGAACGCCCTCGGCTACGCCGTCATCCAAGGCTATGGTCTGACCGAGACCGCTCCCGCCATCGCCATTACCCACCCCTTCAAGATTCGCCGGGGCGCGGTGGGCCGCATGCTGGCGGGCGTCGAGACGAAACTCGCGCCCGATGGGGAGATCCTGGTGCGCGGGGGAAACGTTTCGCCGGGTTATTACCGCAACCGGGAGGCGACCGAGGCGGCCTTCGGCGATGGCTGGCTCCACACCGGCGACCTCGGCCGGTTGGATAGCGAGGGAAACCTTCATTTCCTAGGCCGCAAGAAGGAAGTGATCGTAACTCCGGAAGGCCTCAATGTCTATCCCCAGGACGTCGAGAACGCGCTCGAGCGGCAGCCGGCCATTGCCGAGGCGGCGGTGGTGGAAGCGCGCTACAGCGGCCGTCCTCAGGTCCATGCGGTAGCCGTGCTGCGTCCCGGCGCCGGGGCGGAGGCGCTGCAACAGGCCGTGACCGCCGCCAACCTTGAACTCGAACCGCACCAGCGCGTACGCACCGCCTCCTTGTGGCCGGAGGCGGCGCTGCCGCGCACCGCCTCGACCCGCAAACTGCAGCGCGTCGCCATTGCGCGGTGGGTCAACGGACAACGCGATGGCGCGCCCACCTCTCCCTCCGCCGCCGCCAACGACTGGAAAGAGTTCGTACAGCAGCGCTGGGGCGTGGAGTTGCAGCGCTTGCAGCCGCAAGCCCGTTTGGATGCCGATTTGGGCCTCTCCTCCCTCGATCGGGTGGAGTTGGGCTCGTGGCTGGAGGCGCACGCCGCCGCCATCGCCGAACCTTCGCTGGTCAGCATCCAGACGGTGGCGGATCTCGACGCCTTGCTGGCATCCACCCAAACGGACGGCTTGCCCGGAGCCCGCCCGATAGCCGAGGCACGGCCGCCCGCCATCCTGGTCAGCGAAGCGGACTGGCCCATGCACCCCAGCCTACGCGCCTTCCGCGCGGCTGCCTTCCCCAGCGCGGTGTTCCCCTTCCTGTGGACGGCTGTTTCGCGCGTGGATGTTTCCGGCCGCGAGCGCTTCGCTTCCTTGCACCGCCCGGTGTTGTTCGTCTCCAATCACCAGAGCGCGCTGGACGTGCCGGTCATATTACGCGCCCTGCCTCGCAACTGGCGTCCCTGGCTGGCGCCGGCGATGGGTATTGATCCCGTGGCGGACGCGCTCAACCCCACGGCGCCGCGGCGGCGGCGTTGGCGTGCCTGGCGGCGGTTTCAAATGATGCGCGCCTTCTTCAACACTTATTTGCTCACCGACCGGGGCGCCATCGGCTTGGCGCTGCGCCATACCGGCAAGCTGGCCGACCTGGGATTCTGCCCGTTGATCTTTCCCGAGGGCCGGCGCACCCCGGACGGCAAGCTCCATCCCTTCCGCCCCGGCATCGGCGTGTTCGTCGCCGCGCTAAAGATACCGGTAATGACAATTCGGATAGATGGGCTGTATGAGATATTGCCCGACCGGGCCCGCCACCCTAAACGCGGTCGCGTCCGTGTAACTTTCGGACCGGTGTTCGAGTTCCGCAATGAGTCCGCCGAAAATATTACTCGCCAACTACAATCATGGTATAGAATGCCAGAGTAATTTCGGACCTGAAGCGACTCATGATTCGATGTCCTAGCTGCTCAGCCGCAAGCATGCGCCGCACCTCCCGCACGGTGGGAGAACGTCTGCGCCTGCGGCCCGCGGCCTACCAGTGCGCCCAGTGCGGTGAGCGCGCCGCACCGCCGGCGGTGAAGCACTGCTGGCGCTGCGGCACCGACCTCGACCGGCGCAAGCGGCAGACCGTTGCCGACTATCTGGCCGCCGGCTTGGCGCTCTGGCCCTACTCCTGCCGGCGCTGCGGCACCCGCCGCTACCGTTGGGGTCAGCGCTCGGGCGGGCATTAGGAGGAATCCAGGCAAGCGGAGTGGTATGCGGCTCGCGCTATAATCTACGAGCGGCCTTGCCGGGTCGTTCAATGGTAGGACAGCAGATTCTGGATCTGCCTATCGGGGTTCGAGTCCCTGCCCGGCAACCACCCCTTCTTGCCGCTGGGGCAACGTCGCGGCGAGCCCGATATCATGGATTGGAACTCACCGCGCGTCACCTCGCTCATCGAGCGGGCTCTCAACGAAGATCACGCTCTGGCGGATGCAACCACCCTGCAGACCGTCGCTGCCACGCAGATGGCGCAGGCCGAGATCGTGGCCAAACAGGAATGCGTGCTGGCGGGCTTGGGCTTGGTGCCGAGGGTGTTCGAGCTGTTCCTGAGCCTGGGCCTCAAGGCCGGCCAGGCGGAACAGCAGCCGCCGGTGGTGGTGACCAGCCACCCCGAGATATTTGACGGCGTCCGCCTGCGCCCGGGGCAGACCGTGGCGGTCCTGCGCGGACCGGCGCGGTCGTTGTTGTCCTGTGAGCGCGTCACGCTGAACCTGCTGCAGCGGCTGGGCGGGATCGCGACCCTCACCCGTCAGTTCGTCGATGCGGTCAAGGGCCTGCCCGTGCGCATTCTCGACACCCGCAAAACCGCCCCCGGCATGCGCGTTCTCGACAAATATGCGGTAACCTGCGGCGGCGGCCACAACCACCGCGCCGACCTCTCCGACGCGATCCTGATCAAGAACAACCACATCCGGCTGGCCGGCGGCATCGGCGCCGCCCTGGGCCGCGCCCACCAGCGCCGCCGCGCGCATCAACTCATCGAAATTGAAGTCCGCACCATGGAGGAGATCCGGGAAGCGTTGGAAGGCGGCGCGGAACGGCTGCTGCTCGACAACATGAACCCCGCCCAGGTGCGCGCCGCGGTTGCGCTGATCGCGGGGCGTGTCCCCGTCGAGGTTTCCGGGGGCGTTCGTCTGGATACGGTACGGGCCTACGCCGAAACCGGCGCGCAATTTATCAGCGTCGGAGCCCTGACCCACTCGGCGCCGGCCGTGGACTTGTCCATGACCATCATCCCGGTGGGTCCGCTCGTCCCGTTTTCGGCATGAACACGCGGGCGGACGATGGCTTGCGCGGGGACGGCTTCGTGTCCCGCCTCAGCCGCGAGACTTTGTTTGGACGCCCGCTCGAACACTACGACGAGGTGGACTCGACCCAACGGCTGGCTGCCGCCGCGGCCGCAAAGGGAGCGTCGGAAGGAAGCTTGTTCGTCGCCGAGGCCCAAACCCGCGGACGCGGACGCCACGGCCACGCGTGGCAATCAACCGCCGGCGCCGGCATTTACGCCAGCCTGATCCTGCGGCCCACCCAGCCGGTCGCGGCCTTGCCGCTGCTCACCCTGGCCGCCGGCTTGGCCGTGGCCGACGCGGTTGCCGCGGTATCCGGACTCGAGGCGGAACTGCGCTGGCCCAACGATCTCCTTCTCGACGGGAAGAAGTTCTGCGGCTTGCTGGTCGAATCCAGCGCCGATTCGGAGCACGTTCTTTACGCCGTCCTCGGCTTTGGCATCAATATCCATGCCGTTGCCTTCCCGCCCGAATTACAGCCAATCGCCACCTGGCTCGACGCGCACGCGCCGCACCCCATCTCTCGCCGGGAGTTGGGCGTGGCGGTTGTACATTGCATAGAAGGCCGTTACCGCCGCTTCGAGGCCGGCGAGCATGCCGCCATCCTGGAGGAGTTCGAGCGCCGCTGCCGCTTGGCCCGAAACGCCGCGGTGCGGGTCGGCGGCCCGGACGGCTACACTGGCGTCACCGAGGGGCTCGATCCGGCCGGGTTTCTGCGGGTGCGGACCCGGGACGGGTCGCTGCGTCTTGTGCTCTCCGGCGACGTCCGTCCGCTTAACTAACGTTCGGGATGCCCACCAGGCTGGTGCGCTTGAGCTGGCCGCAGGCGGCGTAGATATCCCGTCCGCGCGGCCGCCGAATGTAGGTGGACATGCCGCCGTCCATCAACCGCCGCTGAAAGGCGAGCACATGGTTCTGTTCCGGCGTCGCGAAGGGCAGATCCGGTCCCATGTTCCAAGCGATCAGGTTGACCTTGGCACGCACACCCCGGAGCAGCGCCAGCACCCGGTCGGCGTCGGCCATCTGATCGTTCACTCCCGCCAGCAGCACGTACTCAAACGTGATGTACTCCCGGCTCGCCAACGGAAACGCGCGCACCGCCTCGAACAGCCCCGCCATCCCCCCCTGGCCGCGATGCAGCGGCATCAGCTGCTGCCGCTGGCCGTCGCTGGAGGCGTTGAGCGAAATTGCCAGCCGCGGCCGGCCGCGCGGAAACGGCTCCTCGCCCCAACGGCGGATTTTATCCACAATGCCCGAGGTCGAAACCGTGATCCGGCGCGGCGCCAGCCCCGCCCCTTCCGGCCGGGTCAGGATTCGGATGGCGCGCACCGTGGCCTCGTAATTCAAGAACGGCTCGCCCATCCCCATAAAGACCAGGTTGACCCGGTCCAGTCCTTTGCCCGGCCGCAAGTCGTGCTCACGCAGCAGCGTCAGCACCTGGCCCACGATCTCCGCCGCGGTGAGGCTCCGGGTCAGGCCCAACGTCGCGGTTAGACAGAATTGGCAGTTGACCGCGCAACCCACCTGGCTTGAAATGCAGAACGTGGTGCGGCGGCGCACCGATGCCCCCTCGCCATCGAACACCTCGTCCGGAAGGTACACCGCTTCCACCTCGGCGCCATCCTGCAGCCGCAGCAGATACCGGACGGTTCCATCGGTCGAGCCGAATCGCTGTGCCACCTCCGGCCAATGTACGGAGTAGGCATCCGCGAGCCGCTGGCGGTCCTCCAGCGGCAGCGCCGCGATCGCCTCCCAGGAAGCCGCGTAGGTCTGGTGCAGGGCCCGAAAGATCTGCTCGCCCCGATAGCGAGGCATCCCGAGTGGCCGCAGGGAATCAGCGAACTCCTCCGGCTCCAACCCGAGTGCGGCCATGGATGCGGCAGACATGCCCATGCCTCTTATGGTAAACCGGACTCGGTAAGTTATTCAAAAATCAAGGGAAACGTAGTGCTGGCGCGTTCCGTGTGGTTAAAGCACCACATAGGCGGCGCCGGTCTTCACGCTCCGGCCATCGCACGCCATGACACAATATAGGGAATGCCAGAGTTGATTCGGGAGGCCGCGATGACCGTGCTCAACCCAGCCGCAACCGTGGCCACTTCTCCGGCCACCCCCATTGCTCCCGAGGGGCAAGCGATCGAGCGCACCGTGTTGGAGAACGGGCTGACGATCGTCAGCGAACGCATGCGGCACGTGCGTTCGGTGACGCTGGGCGTTTGGGTGTTGAACGGATCGCGCCGCGAAACCGCCGAACAGAATGGCATAACTCACTTCATCGAGCACATGGTCTTCAAGGGTACCCGCCATCGCTCGGCGGAAGAGATCGCGCGCTCGGTAGACTCGATCGGCGGCAACTTGGATGCCTTCACTTCCAAGGAGAGCGTCTGCTTCAGCGCCAAGGTGCTCGACGAGCACGTGCCGATCGCATTCGAGGTACTGGCCGACATCGTCCGCAACCCGATGTTTCGCGAGGAAGACATTGAGCGCGAGCAGGGGGTGATCCTGCAGGAAATCAAGATGGACGAGGACAACCCCGACTACCTCGTCCATGAGATCTTCACCCAGAATTTCTGGAAGGATCACCCGCTGGGCCGCCCCATCCTGGGTACCAAGGAAACGGTGCGCCAGTTGCGCCAGGAGCATTTGTTCCACTACTACGAGAAGTGTTTTTCCCCGGATAACCTTCTGATCGCGGCCGCGGGGAATTATGAGCACGCGCGCTTGGTGGAGCTGGCGCAACGCTGGTTCGCCGACCACTCGCCTGTACCCAATGGGCACAGGAATGTGCCGCCCTCGAGCCACGCCCGCATCGTGCTCCGCAACAAGAAACAGTTGGAGCAGGTACAGATCTGCCTGGGCCTCCCGGCACAGTCGCTGCTCAGCGAAGACCGCTACGCCTGGTCGGTGCTCAATACCGTGGTGGGGGGAGGGATGTCGTCGCGGCTGTTCCAGAACATCCGCGAGCGGCAGGGATTGGCCTATGCGGTCTTCAGCGACCTGAACCCGTACTCCGACGCCGGGGTGTTCGAGGTCTACGCCGGCACGGGCGCCAAGACCGTCCGCCAGGTGGTGGACTCGATCCTCAAGGAGCTGCGCGACCTGCGGCAGAACCCGGTTCCCGCCGAGGAGCTGCGCCGCGCCAAGGATAACTTGAAGGGCAGCCTGATGCTCGGGTTGGAGTCCACCGGGGCGCGCATGTCCAATCTGGCGCGCCAGCAGATCTATTTCAACCGCTTCATCAGTCTGAACGAGCTGTTGGCGCGGGTGGAGCAGGTCAGCGCGGAGGACTTGCAGCGCATCACCGCCGCGGCGTTCGACCCGGCGCACATGGCGCTGACCGTGCTCGGCAACCTCAATGGCCTGCGCATCACCCGCGCCGATTTGATGAGCTAGCTGGCGGCCGCTTGGCGGCGCAATTCCAGGTGCACGAGCAACAGCGACACCGCTGCCGGCGTCACGCCGGGGATGCGGGATGCTTGCCCCAGCGTGGCCGGGCGAATCTTGGTCAGCTTTTCCTGGAGTTCATGCGACAGGCCGGCCATCCCCTGGTAGTCAAAGTCGCGTGGGATGGAGCGGCCTTCGGCTTGGCGGAGCTGGTCCATCTGACGGCGCTGCTGGGCCAGGTAGCCCTCGAACTTGATCGAGGTCTCAATTGTCTTCCACTCCCAACCCGCCGGGTCGGCGGCGCGCTGCTCGGCCATCAACGCGGGCAGTTCGCGTTCGAGCCAGGGCAGGAACTCGGATAGTTGCACCTCGGGCCGCTTCAGCAACTGCGCCGCGGGCAGGGCATCGCCTTCGCGCCGCTTGGTCTGGAGAAACTCGGTGAACCGGTCCACGCGCCGCCGCTTGGCCAGATAGAGCTGCCAGCGCTCGTTGTCCACCAGGCCAACGCGGCGGCCGATGGGGGTGAGGCGCAGATCCGCGTTGTCGATCCGCAGATGGAGGCGGAACTCGGCCCGCGATGTGAACATGCGGTACGGCTCGTCGGCGCCGCGGGCGATGAGGTCGTCCACCAAGGTTCCGGTGTAAGCTTCGGTGCGGCTGAGCACCAGCTCGGGCTCCTGCTTGACCTGAAGGGCGGCGTTGATGCCGGCGACGAGCCCCTGGCAGGCCGCCTCCTCGTAACCCGAGGTACCGTTGATTTGCCCGGCGAGAAACAGCCCTGCGATCTTCTTGGTCTCGAGCGTGGGGCGCAACTCGGTGGGCTGCACGAAGTCGTACTCGATGGCGTAGCCCGGCCGCAGCATGGCGGCCTTCTCCATGCCGGGGATGCTGGCGATCATCGCCGCCTGCACGTCGAGCGGCATCGAGCTCGACATACCGTTGACGTAGACTTCGTCGGTGTCGAGCCCCTCCGGCTCCAGAAAGATCTGGTGCCGGTCCTTGTCGGGGAACTTGACCACCTTGTCCTCGATGCTGGGACAGTAGCGCGGCCCCACTCCGGCGATCTGGCCGGAGTAGAGCGGGCTGCGGTGGATGTTATCGCGCACCGCCTGGTGGGTGGCGGCGGTGGTGAAGGTGCTGTAGCAGAGCACCTGGGGGCGCTCAATGCGGCGCGTCTTGAACGAAAATGGCGTCGGCTCGGGATCGCCGGGCTGTTCGGTGAACTGCGACCAGTCCAGCGTGCGGCCGTCAAGCCGCGGCGGGGTGCCGGTCTTGAGCCGGCCGCACGGGAAACCGAGCAGCTTGAGCGACTCGCCCAACACTTGTGAGGCGGGCTCGCCACCGCGACCGGCGGGATAGGTGGTCTCACCCACATGGATGAGCCCATTGAGGAATGTGCCGGTGGTAATCACCACCGCCTCGGCGCCGACTTGGCTGCCGTCGCGCAGGATCAGACCGCGCACCCGGCGCCCGCCGCCCTCCACCGCCTCGATCACCAAGTCGGCGGCTTCGGCTTGCAGGATGGTGAGGTTCGGCTCCTGGGCCAATACTGCTTGCATGTGCAACCGGTACTGTTTCTTGTCGGCCTGCGCCCGCGGCGACCATACCGCCGGCCCGCGGCTGGTGTTGAGCAGCCGGAACTGAATGCCGACCGCGTCGATTACCTCGCCCATCACGCCGCCCAGCGCGTCCACCTCGCGCACGAGATGCCCCTTGGCGATGCCGCCCACGGCCGGGTTGCAGGACATCTGGGCGATCAGCTCCGGGTTGAGCGTCAGCAGGGCCGTCCGCAGGCCCATACGCGCGGCGGCGCGCGCCGCCTCGCAGCCGGCGTGCCCGCCGCCCACCACCGCTACCTCAAATTCTCGCCGCGTAGCCACGTCCTTTTATCTTAGCGGACCCGGCGGAGATGCTCCGGGGGGCGCAGCAGCGTGGCCGCAAGGTTGCAGGCAAACAGGGCGAGCGCCGCCACTTCAACCCCGGCCGAGACCGGCAGCCAGTGCCAGGCCCCGGGCAGCCAGCCGGGATAGGCAAGCACTTCTCCCGCGACCCGCAATGTGCATCCGGCTTGCAGCAGCACCAGAGCGGCCAACATCAATCCCGGGCTAAAGAGCGTGCGCATGCCGCTAAAAGCGGGCAGAATCCGCGGCCCGATGGTGAGGATCATGCCGGCGATGAACCCGACCGTCAGGGCGTGCCGACCCGCGCCGGCGGCTCCGGTGGCGGCCGGGGCCAGCGCCGCCCATAGGTTGAGCGCCGCGGCAACGGCCAGCCAGCAATATGCGATTCGCAAGAAATAGGGGAAGCTGGGATGAATGCCCTGGGTCTTCGGCGGCTGCACCGAAGGCCGAACCACGCCCAGCGCCCAGACCGCGATCAGCGCCAGCGCCATCCAACACAGCGCGGCCGCCGCGGCGGCGCCGGCAATCGTCAACACCGCGCCGGCGGCAACGCACGCCGCCAATCGCCGCGGCGCCCACGCGGGCGCCGGCCGCAGGCCGGCAAAAATGGGGAACCAGCGCGTGCTGAAGCCGAGCACAAACGGGACCAGAAAGGTCCAGGTCATGATCGTCACCAGGCGCACGTCCCACCCGGGGCCGACCAACGGCGCGGAGCCCCACCCCGCCAGGTAGACGTCCGCGCCAAAATGTAGGACCAGCGTGAGCAGAAACCCGCAGACGCCGGTCAGCACAAGCAGGATCCACCCCGGCAGCGGTTCACGCGGCGCGCCCGGCGCCCGCCGGTGGGCGCCCCGTACGGTGCGGTGAAAGATCGCGAAGGCGGCCAGCTCGAGGCCGCCCGCCAGCGGCAGGATCACACGCCAGTGCCAGGCGGCCACGCCAGCGAGCCATCGCAGCGCTACTCCCGCCGTCCATAGCGCCCAACACGCCCAGGCCCAGGTCAAATTCACCCGCGCCTGATTTTGGCGGGTGAGCGAGTGAAACCCAATGCCCAGGATGAAGCTGCCTACCCATCCGAACACCTCGGCGTGGCCGTGCGCTTGCAGCCACGCCGGCGATACCGCCAGCGCCGCCTGCCGCTGGCTGATCGCCATCAGGTTCCACAACCCCAGAAAGCTGCCCGGGCCGAGCAGGAAGATCAGGCCGGACACCAGGAACGCCATCAGCAGCCGCGCCAGCCGCAGCTCATAGACGCGGGTATCGCCCACCAGCGGCAGCGCCCGCTCAGGCTGGCCGGGAGCCGGCATGCTGGCGTTCCAGTTCCAGGGCGCGCGGGAAGAGAAGGTTGTTCTCCAGGTGGATGTGCTGATGCAGGTCGCGCTCGAAGTCGGCCAGTGCCTGATACAAGGCCCGGAAGGTGGCGCAGGCATCCGGAGGCGGCGCATAGCCGCCGCTCAGCCGCCGCAGTTCCGCCAGGTCGTTGCCCGAGTGTGCGTGCTCCTGCATCATGCGCTCCACCGGGTGCGCGACGTCGCCGCACCCACCCGCCGGGGGCCGCGCCCCCACGGCCGCTGGTCCATCCAACCGCGCGATGGCGGGGAAAAGGATCAACTCCTCCTTGGCCATGTGCTGCGCCAGGTCGGCGGCCATGCTCTCGAAGCCTTGCCGGATCTCGGCCACCTCGGGATGACGGCTGCCATGCGCGCTCACCACCTTGTCGAGCCAGCGGTGTATGCGGGGCGTTTCCTCGCGCACATATTGGTGGTGCCGGGTCACGATGTGCTGCACCAGGTCGAGCAGGGGCCGCTCCCGCCAGCGCGCGTCGCTGGGCGTCTCCGGATCGGCGGCGGCGAGCTCCGCCAAAAGCTCTTCGGCATTCATGCCGGCGGCGGCGCAGGCTTCGTGCAGCGATTTCTTGCCGCCGCAACAAAAGTCGAGCCCGGCGCGCTCGAACACCCGGGCGGCGCCTGGAACCGAGGTGGCCAGCTCACCCAGACTGCGCTGGGCGTCAAGGGGTTGGGACATAGGAAAAACCTCCATCTTCAGCCTGACCCGCCCCCGCGTCCCGTCCTATGACTTTTGTCACGGCAGCTTAGAGCTCGACCTCGGCCTCGCGCCGCAGGCCGTCCACGTCCACCAGCTCGACCGCACGGGGACGAATGCGTATCAGGCCATCCGCCTGAAAACGGCTGAGGATGCGCGCGACCACCTCGCGCACCGTCCCCAAATGGAGAGCGATCTCCTGTTGGGTGCCGCTCAGTGTCGGCACGCCGGCCTCGCCCGGTGCCGCCTGGTCGAGCAGCGCCGCCGCCAGCCGCTGCCGCAGTCCGCCAAAAGTCACCGCTTCGAGCAGCGCCACCAGCCCGCGCAGCCTCCGCCCAAACACCGTCAGCGCCGCCAGCGCCACCTCGGGGTGCCGCCGGCAGATGCCAAGGAAATCCTCGCGCCCAAGGAAGAGCGTTTCGACCTCGGTGAGCGCTCGTACCGATGCGGGGTAGGGGCCGCCGTCCACCAGGGGCACCTCCGCCACCGTGGCCGGCGCCTTTTGTACGTGCAGCGTCAGCTCGCGGCCGCCTGAGGAAACCTTATAGATCCGCACGCTGCCGGAGGTCAGCACGAACAACCCGGCGCAGGCATCCCCCTCGCGGAACAGCACGTCTCCCGCGTCGTACCGACGCGGCTTTGCCCGCTCCGCCAAGGCGGCGAGAACTTCCGGCTCCAACCCGGAGAACAACGGCAAACGGCCGAGAAGTTCGACGAATGCGAGTCGGGACGCGGAGGGCATGCCTCCATATTGACAGTTCTAGTTGCCGGTCCGTTTGTCTTGGAGCCAGGTGACATGATCGATCACCAGGCACTGTACCTCGGACCCCGTGGCGGCCCCGATGGCGGAGGACTACGCTGCGTCCAGTGCCAGCGCAGGTCGAAAGCCTGCGCCAGTGACTTCCGCATCAGGATCATCATCCCCTCTCGTCCGACGGGCCCTTCACTTCTTAATCAATGGCAGCCGGCCGCATTCTCGACCGATAGTTGCCGCTTGTGGATCCTTCCGGCGGCCATGATCATTGCCAAGTGCTGGCCGCCGGCGGCCAGCAGGCCAATGTTCTCCAGCGGGTTGCCGTTCACCAGCAGCAGGTCGGCGGCCGCACCGGGGCGGATGCATCCCAGTCGTCCTGTCTGGCCCATCAGCTCCGCCGCTGTGACCCCGGCCGAGCGCACGATCTCAAGCGCCGGCAGCGCTTGCGCGCGCAGCGTGAATTCCGTGCTCTGGCGCGTGTGCAGCCGCCCGAGCAGGTCGGTGCCGAACGCCATCCGCACGCCGGCCGCGCGCAAGAGACGCAGGCTCTCCAGCCCACGGTCCCCGATGCGGCGCAGCTTGTCGAGGCTGGCGGGCGGCAAGCCCAGCGCCTCGCCCTGGTCGAGCAGTGCGAAGAGCGTGGCCATGGTGGGGACGACGAAGGCCCCGCGCTCGGCCACGAACGCGGCGGTCGGGGCATCCACCAGCGTGCCGTGCTCGATCGAGCGCACCCCCAGCGCTGCCGCCCGCCGGATCGCCTCCGCCGGGTGGCAGTGCGAGGCGACGTAGCTGCCGGCGCGCTCGGTTTCCTCGACCGCCGCTCGGATCTCCTCGTCGGAGTACTGGCACCGCTCCAGTGGGTCGGTGGGCGACACCACGCCGCCCGAGCCCATGATCTTGATGTGATGGGCGCCGCGGCGCAGCTCCTCGCGCACCGCCCGCCGCACCGCGTCCGCCCCATCGGCGATCACCGCCATGGCGTCGGAGTGGGCGGCGCAGCCGCAGGGCACGCGATCGGGCAGGGCATGATCGCCGGGACGGAAGTCGCCATGCCCGCCGGTCTGGCTGATCACCCGCCCGCCATAGAAAAGCCGGGGCATCACCCCGAGCAAGCCCTCGCGCAGCGCGGTGGCGAGCCCCACCTCGGCGCCGCCCACATCGCGCAGCGTGGTAAAGCCGGCATCCAGGCTGGCGCGCATGAACTTCGCCGCGAAAGCGGTCAGGTACGAGAGCGGCGTCTGCGCCAGGCGCCCGAGCTGCAGGCTGGCGGCGTAGACATGCACGTGGGCGTCGATCAGCCCCGGCATCAGCACACGCCCGCCGCAGTCCACCACTTCGGCGCCATCCTCGGGGACTTGGGGGCCCGCCGCCTCGATCGTGTCCCCCGCCACCCGCACGCTCCAACCGGTATGCAGCCGCGGCGAGTCGCCGTCGAACACCTGCGCATTCTTGAATATCAGTGCCGGCATGGCGCGATCATACCAGCCAAATCCATTGCATAGTAGAAGCCATGGATGCGGCGGCGGTCGAAACCTCCTGGTGGGCCCAAGGCCTGCTGTTTGAGAACTGCAACTGCCAACTGGTTTGCCCCGGGCATGTGCACTTCACCCAGAGCTGCACCCACGAGCGTTGCCAGGGGTTTTGGGCCATCCGCTTCGACGGGGGCGCCTACGGCGATGTCCCGCTGGCCGGGCTGCGGGCCGCGGTTGTCTATGACACGCCGCGGCAAATGAGCCAGGGCGGCTGGACCGAGACGCTGTTCATCGACGCGGCGGCCGCGCCGGCGCAGCGCGACGCCCTGGAGCGCATCCTCAACGGATCGGCCGGCGGCCCCTGGGCGGTGCTGGCGCGCTTTGTGTCGGAATGGCGCCCCACGCAGTTCGTCCCCATCGAGATCGTGGACGAGGGCGCCGCCAAGTCCATCACCATCGCGGGTTGGCTGCGCGGGGCCATCGCCCAGATCCGCGGCCGCGACCGCACCCAGCCGGTGCGCTTCGAGAACATCTACAACCAGATCCACAACGCCAGCCAGGTGCTGGCGCGGGGCGAGACCGAGTTCGACGACGGCCGCCTGCGCATCCGCAACCAAGGCACGCACGGTCTCTACTCCGAGTTCACATGGCGCGTGGCATGACGCTCGCGGCGTGGGCGGCGGCCGCGCTGATGTGGCAGGCCATGATGCTGGTGATGATGGCGCCGGCGGCCTACCCGTGGCTGCGGGCCGCCCGCCTCACCGCGCCGGCGGGAACCCGCTATCCCGCCACTGGCTTCGGCGCCGGCTACGCCGCGGCCTGGCTGCCCTTCAGCGCTTTGTTGGCCGCACTCCAGCTTGATCTGGCGCATGCTCTGCCCGCTGCCCCCCGCGAGCAGGCGCTCTGCCTGCTCGCCGCGGGAGTGTATCAGTTCACGCCCTTGAAGCAAGCCTGCTTGCGCCACTGCCGCCACCCGCTCAGCTTCCTGCTGGCGCGCTGGGAGAATGGCGCCGCTTCGACCTTCCGCCTGGGCGTACGCCATGGCTGGTTTTGCCTGGGCTGCTGCTGGGCGCTGATGGCGCTCGCGCTGGTGCTGGGCGCCATGAACCTGCTCTGGATGGCGGCGCTCGCCGCGGTCGTCTTCGTCGAGCAGGCACTGCCGCGCGCCGCCTGGGTACGCACCGGATTGGGTCTGGCGCTGGTCGCCGCCGCGGCGGCGCGCGCCTTGGTCTAAGCTGGCGCGATGCGCTCCAGGCCGCCCATGTACGGTTGCAGCGCGGCCGGGATCAGCACCGTGCCGTCCGCTTGCTGGTAGTTTTCCAGAACCGCGATCCATGTGCGTCCTACCGCCAAGCCGCTGCCGTTGATGGTGTGCGCCAGCTCGGTCTTGTTCTTCCCCGCCGGACGGAAGCGGATGTTGGCGCGGCGCGCCTGGAAGTCGCCGTAGTTACTGCACGAGCTGATCTCGCGGTACTCGCCCTGGCTGGGCAGCCAAACCTCGAGGTCGTAGGTCTGCGCGGCGCCGAATCCCAGGTCGCCGGTACACAGGTTCATCACCCGGTAGGGCAGCTCGAGCGCCTGCAGGATGGCCTCGGCGTCGCGCGTGAGCTGTTCATGATCGGCGGCCGAGTGCGCCGGGTGGGCGATCTTGACCAGCTCGACTTTCTGGAACTGGTGCTGGCGGATGATGCCGCGCACATCCTTGCCGTAGGAACCGGCCTCGCTGCGGAAGCAGGCGGTATAGCCGGCGACACTGATGGGCAGCATGGCGGCATCCATCGTCTGCTCGGCAAAAAAGTTGGTCAGCGGCACCTCGGCGGTGGGGATGAGCCACAAGTCCGTGCCTTCGCACTTGAACTGATCGGCGGCGAATTTGGGCAGCTGCCCGGTACCACGCAAGCTCTTGCTATTGACCAACGACGGCGGCAGCACTTCCGTGTAGCCGTGGCGTCCGGTGTGCATGTCGAGCATCAAGTTGGCGAGCGCGCGCTCCAGGCGGGCCCCGGCGCCGAGGTAGAAGGCGAAGCGGGCGCCCGAGACCCTTGCCGCCGCTTCCATGTCGAGGATGCCGAGCGCCGTGCCCAGGTCCCAGTGCGCCTGCGGCGTGAAGTCGAAGGCGCGGGGTGTGCCCCAGCGCCGCACCTCGACGTTGTCCGCCGCCGAGCGTCCGACCGGCGTGGCGGCGGAGGGGATATTGGGCAAACTCAGCAGCAGCGGTTCAAACTCGGCTTCCAGTTCCTTGCTCTGGGCATCGAAGGTCGCGATCTGCTCGCCCAGGGCGCGGTTGCGGGCGATCAGGGCGGTGGTCTCGGGGCTGTCGCGCTCGGGGCCGCGCTTGCGCCGCGCCACCTCCTCCGAACCCTGATTGCGCTCCTGCTTCAGCGCGTCCGCCTGCTGGATGAGCGCGCGCCGGCGCTGGTCGAGCTCGCGGAAGCGGCCCAGGTCCACCTGCGCGCCGCGCTGGCGCAGCATGGTCTCTATTTCATCGAGATGGCCGCGTACGTAACCGGAATCGAGCATGCGTCTAGTTTACTGGCGATACCACACGATCGCAGCATGCCACCCCGCAACCCCGGGGAGCGGAGCGGGGCGTCGGGGCCCCCGCGCAGCGCTCCTAAAGCGCGCGAGCCGGGCGGCGAAGCCGGGTGCCCGGCGCATCTGAAAAACGTCCGCGTACGTAACCGGAATCGAGCATGCGTCTAGTTTACTTGGCACCGCGGCGGCGGCGGCGTGCCGCCCAACCGTCCTTGTTGACTTGCCGCGCCCGGCCCAGGGCCAGGGCATCGCCGGGAACGCTTTCGGTCACCACACTGCCGGCGGCGACGTAGGCGCCGGGGCCGATCTCCACCGGCGCCACCAGGGTCGAGTTGCTGCCGATGAAGCTGCCGGCGCCGATTGTGGTCGGGTGTTTGTGCGCGCCGTCGTAGTTGCAGGTGATGGTGCCGGCCCCGATGTTGCAGCCGTCGCCGACCTCGGCGTCGCCCAGGTAGGCGAGGTGGTTGGCCTTGCTGCCGGCGCCCAAGCGCGTTTGTTTGACCTCGACGAAATTCCCCACGTGCGCGCCGGCGCCGATACGAGCGCCTTCGCGCAAACGCGTATAGGGACCGAGCTGCGCCTTCGCCGCGACTTGCGCGCGCTCCATGACGCAGTGCGGCCGCACCAACACTTCATCCGCCAGCTCGCAGTCGGCCAGAATCGAGTACGCCTTCACCTGGCAGCGCGCCCCGATCCGGGTCGCCCCCAGCAGCTGCACGCCAGCTTCGAGCAGCGTATCGGCGCCCACCTCCACGTCCGGGTCAATCACCACCGTGTCGGGCAATTGGATGCTCACGCCCTGCCGCATCAAGGCGCGCGTCTTGCGCCGCCGCAACATTTGGTCGAGCTGCGCCAGTTCGTACCGGTCGTTCACCCCCAGGCACTCGTCGGCGTCCGGCATCGGGAGACCCGTCACCCGGCGGCCCTGGGCGGCCAGGATGGCGACGGTATCGGTGAGGTAGTACTCCCCGTGCGGGTTGTTGGTCCCGAGCTGGGCGAGCGCCTGGGCCAGGGGCCCGGTGGCGAAGCTGTAGAAGCCCGCGTTGAGCTCGCGGATATCCTTCTGGGCGGCGGTCGCCTGACGATCCTCCACGATGGCGACGATGCGCGCGGGATCGTCGGGATCGCGCAGGATGCGTCCGTAGGCCCGGGGCTCGGGCGGCGCCGCCGTGGCCAGCACCGCCGCCGCTCCCGGCTCAGCATCACACAGGGCGCGCACGGTCGCCGCCGAGAGTTGCGGCATATCGCCATGGACGACGATCACCCGTTTGTAATCGCGCCACCACGGCTCCGCCGCCTGCACCGCGTGTCCGGTGCCCAACTGCGGCTCCTGCATCAGAACGCGGACGCCGAGCGGCGCCACCGCCGCGCGGATCGCGTCCGCCCCGTACCCGGCGACCACGCCGATATCTCCGGCGGCCACCCCGGCGGCCTGCACCGCGTGCAGCACATGACCAAGCAGACTCCGCCCGCCCGCCGGGTGCAGCACCTTCGGCAGTTCCGACCGCATGCGGGTTCCCCGCCCGGCGGCTAACACCAGCACGGCTATGGATGGCATTCAGAAATTGTAGCGTGCGGCCCGCCCCGAGAAGCGGCGCGGGGCATGGAGGCCCGGCGCAGATATCAACGGCTTTCGGGATAAAGAATCTCGGTAAAGCGCGGGTCGTCCATCAGCATTTCAAAATCCCGGTCCTGGCGCGCCAGCGAACGGTAGTGCGCGTCGCCGCGGATGGCCTCGGCGAGATGTACCAGCGCCGCTTCCGGATCCTGCGTTTGCGCGCGCAGGCAGGCCAGAGCGTAATTCACGTGCGCGCCCTTCACGCCGCCGCGCAACGCCTTGGTGAGCAGGTCCTCCGCTTCCTGATACTGCGCCGAGTTGAGCCGCACAATCGCCTGGTGGTAGTAGTCATCGGCGCTCTGCGGCTTGGCGGCCGGGTTCAAGCGCCCATTGCAGGCACTGAGGTGCACCAAGGCGCGCTCCGCCAGCTCCCGGTAAGGGCCCTCGCACACCTTTTCCAACAGCGGCTTGGCCTTGTCGAACTTCTGCTGTCCAAAGAACTTCATGGCCGCGGTGTACTGTTCTAGCGCATTTTGGTACTGAGGGTCCGACGGGCGGGCTACTCCGGTGCTCATGAAATAATTAGGCGGCAATCCCGCCCCTCCGTCAAGCGCCGCTGGTGGTGGATTGCGGTCGCGCCCTCCCCACCGCTTTTCTTTTTGGGTGGTTCCGATATGATGGAATCGCCCACGTCCCGCTGGCTATGTTTGACCGCGTTCCCACCCTGATGGAGCGGCTGTTTTTGGGCCGGAGCATTCCCCGCCGGACGGCCTTGGCCCGGCGCGCCCCGCGTTGGCTGGTGGAGCGCATCCAATCGGCGGAGTTTCAGCAAACGCTACGGCGGGTAGGGACCAGCAGCCGGTTTTACCGTGAACGCTTTACCGCCCTCGATATTCATCCGGAGCGTGTAAGGCGCCCGGCCGATCTCGGCGATTTCTTCACCACCTCCGCCGACCTGCGCTCCCGCGACACCGCCGATTTTCTCTGCGCTCCGCCCCAGGCTGGTTTCGAGACCACTGGGACCACCGCCAAGAACAAGCGCATCTATTTCTCCAATGAGGAGGTGCACGATATCGGGTTCGAGGGGGCCGTAGGTCTCTGGAATTTGGGCCTTCGTCCCGGGGATCGTGTCGTCGATGCCTTCGACTATGCCTTCTGGAATGCCGGCATCACCCTGATGCACTCGCTCAACGCGGTCGGTTGCTTCCACATGATCGGCTCCAAGCTGGAACCCGCCGAGTTCTACCGCCGCGTGCGCGATTATGAGTTCAACGTGCTGGTGGTCGATACCGCCTGGCTGGTGAGCCTGACCGAGTTGGCCGAGCGCTGTGGCGTGTGGCCGGTGAAATTTATCCTTTCGGGCAGTGAGAACATGAGCGAGGCCACCCGGGCCTGGGTGGAGCGTGTCTGGAATACCAAGGTCTATCAAGCCTACGGCCAGACCGAGTCGTTGGGCGCCAGTGGCATCGAGTGTCCGGCGCAGAAGGGTTATCACCTCAACGAGATGAACTTCATGTTCGAAATCGTCAACCCCAATCCCGAGGGGTATGGCGAGCTCGTATTCACCACCCTCACGCGCAAGATCATGCCGCTGGTGCGCTACCGCTCCAACGACATCACACGCTTCCTGGACGAACCCTGCGGGTGCGCGCTGCAAAGCATGCGCCGGATTGACAAGATTCAAGGCCGCGGCGACGAGATCGTCTCCTGCGGCATGGGCATGATCAGCCCCTGGATCTTCGAGGCATGGCTGAGCCCGGTGGCGGCGCTGGCGGACGAGTGGCAGGTGGCGGTGACCCAGCCCGGACCGCGCGACGTCATCGAGGTGCGGGTGGAATCCCGGGAGGAGCTTGCCACGCCGGCGCTCCGCGACCTCGAGGCCGAGCTGCTCGCCCGGTACGAACAACTCTATCCCTATTACTTCAAAAACATGAACATGGGGATGTACGACCTGCGGCTCCGCTTTCTGCCGCGCGGCACCCTGCGCGGTATCCACGCCGGCGGCACCCGCCGCAAGCTACGCCGCGTGGTGGACGAGCGGATTGCCGCGGCAGCGCGGCCCCTGGAAGCCGCACTGCCGCGATAGGCTCGCTTCATTGGTAGACGATGAAAATGGGCCGCGGCGACAACGCCAGGATTTCACCGGCGCTCATGAGCCGCCGCCCCCAGTGCACGTCGTTGCGGTAAAACAGCTTGAAGCCGGTGAACTGCACCGGTTGGTCGGCGAGGTAATCGCGATAGGCGGCGGTCTTATCCGCGGGCGAGCCGAACCCGTCCATATCCATCACGATCTGCACCTGCGGTAGGGGGGTAATTTGCCGGTACCCGGAGACCATCTCCTGGGTGAAGCGATGGATGACGAGGATCTTCGGCGGCAGGCGGTGTTCCTCGACCACCTGCGCCAGCCACGCAGCGGCGTAGTTGATGGTGGCCGCATCCATGGTTCCGCGCCAGGCGCCCGGCCGCTTACCCGCCACCAGGGCAAATTCGGGGTCGAGGGCCAGCTCCACATCCGGCTGCTGCATAAACGGCGCCAGCCGCGGCAACTCATCGCGCAGGCGGCTCCATCCCGGCTGCACGTCCAAGAACAGCAGGCCGTGGGCTTGGCGCGCCATGGCCAGGGCCTTGGCGATCTCGCTATCGGGCATGCGCAGCCGGTACTTGCCGTCCTTGCCCGGCGACGCCTGGGCCGACACCGCGATGTAGTCGAGCGCGGGCATCACCGGCGTGGTTGGATCCGCCGCTTGCCATTCCCGCGCGACCGTCCGCAGCTTGTCCAACACCTGCGCTGGGGGATACTGCCCCAGAATTCCCATTTGAGTCGAGTAAAAGTTCCCGTAGAAGGCCACCACGCGATGAAACGGGAGCAGCGCGCCAGCCTGCGGATAGACGGCGCGCACTGGCCATTTCGGCCGGGCGGGCACCGGCGGCGATGCCGCGGAGCGGCGGCGCCGGCCCGCCTTCGCTGCACTGTCGGGCTGGGCGGCGCTGACGGTGGCGGGCTCGGACGAGGCCTTGAGATTCGCCAGCGCCAGCATGCGCGCGTCGTAGTCGGTCTTGTCCACCCTCGCAGGCGGCGCAACCGCGGCGCCGGCCTGCGCCACCTGGGCAGGAGCCAAGACGGCAGGCCGCGTGTCCGCCCGGACACCGAAGCTCGCGGCCACCAGCAGCAGCACGGTGGCCAGCCGCCATTGATGCTGGTTCACATCTCTAGCCTACATGTCCGTTGCCGACTCAGCAGCTGCTATTTGCAACCGGGCAGCCGCATGGCCCCGATGCGTGTGGTGTACGAGGTTGCCTCGGCCTTGTAGTAATCCCCCACGTACCAGAAGGTGCAGTCGTCGCTGGGGTCCACGTCCATGGTGGTGTAGTCCTCCCAACGCACGGTGCTCTTTTGCGGCGCGGCGCCGGTGGCGAGAACGGTTTCCGCGAAGGTCAGTTTGCCGGCGGGATCGGTGGCCAAACGCCCGGTCATGCGCTGGCCCGCATACGCGGAGGCGTCGCCGAAGGAGTATCCCACCGCTACGTCGCCCTTGCGGTCCATGCCCATGCTGCCCATCCAGCGGAAGCCGGCCGGAGCGAACGTGCTCTGGGCCAGGAGTTGCGGCTGGCGCTGATCGTTCAGCTTGAACTCATACCAGCGCAGGCCGCCCCCGCCGCTCGCGGTATTGACCGAGTGCTGCACCAGAAGCAGTTCCTGGTTGCCCACCTTGCGGTAGACCAGACGCTGCATCAGCTTGTCGCCCTGGGCGTCGAGCCGCATCTCCGTCCCCGGCTGCGGCACACAGCTGGTGAGCTGGCCGTTGCAGAGGTAATGATAGGGAGCAACGGCGATCTTGTAAGGACCTTGGAAGGTCGAGCGCGCGGGCTGCTTCCAGTCCACGTGGAAGTTGTAGTAGAAGATGGCGTCGGCATCGAACTCCTGGTGGAGTTGGGTGCCGCCGCCGGCAAAGAATAAGTCCGGCGCGCCCGAAGGCGGGGTCTTGCGGCCTTCGATATCCGCCGGGTTCAGGAAGTTGATGCCGTCCACGATGGCGCACTGCTCGGTGGCGGGGCGCCCATGCAGCATCGCATCACGATCCGCGACGCAGGCGTGCTTCTGGATCACGGTGTCGCCGGTGGAGGTGCCGAGGTAATAGCCGTCAGGCCAAACGCCCAGGCGCGGGTAATCGGGAAAGAGCTTGCGCGCGAAGTCGTAGCGGTAGTACTTGCCCAGCGGATCGCTGCTGGCGCTCACCGCGTAGCACATGCCGTAGGGCGTATCCGGCGTGCTGTTGGCCGGCTTGCGGAAGATGGGCATGACGAACACCCAGCGCTTGGCCAGTTGGTCGTACCGCACCACCACGTCGCCAAACCCGACCTCGCCGCACTCGCCCTGGAAGCCATTGAAGACGGTGCGTGACACCACTGGCCCGACCAGCACCTTGCCGGTCTTGTCGTAGATCGCCAGCGATGAATTGACCGTCTGGATAACATCGTCGGGACCCACCGCCAGACTGTTGTCGCTGGGGTTGCGCAGGCGCACCGTGCCCTGCGGCCCGTTGAATCCATCGCCCAAACCGTCGAAGCTGGCTGTGAGAGCCACTGCCGGGCGCGTGCCCACGCTGGTTTGTTCGATCGCCGCGGCGGCGGCCACCACCGGCGGCGGATCGACCGGCGCGGGCGGCGGCGGGGTGCGCCGGGGTGCGGTACCGGCTCGGCCGGCGCGTCCCGCGCGCCCGGCGCGATCCGGCGGCGCTTGGGGCGGCGGCGCTTGGGCAATCAGGATCGATAGTGGCTGCGAGGTGTCGGAATGCGCCGCCGCGGCGGAGACGACGGGGAAGGACCCACCGTTGGTTTGGGCGGCGAGCGGCGCCGCCGCGCCCCATAACAATAGACCGGCGGAGGCGGCGCATGTAGAGAGTAGTCCAGTCATCTTCATAATAAAGTTCGCTGTTCTTAGCGGCCGCACGCCGGGCCGGTGGCGGGCTTCACGATGGGCAGCGGCGAGCCGTTGCCCATCATGTGATTGAGCGCCGGAACCGTCCGGCTCTCGATCTGTTCGAATTCGGCGGTGGCCTGGGTAATGGTCGAGCAACTCTCCTCCACCGAGGCGATGTCGCTGGCGGTCGGGCGATAGTCGCCAAACTCCAGGTCTTGCAAGCGGCGTGCGAGTTCGCGGTTGGCGATGCCGAAACCGCGGGCGCTGGTGCCGCCGGTCAGAACGCCAAGTTCTTTTTCCAGCTTGGCCGCCGCCGCCCCATAGGCGGGATCGGCGGGCGCCGTCTCCGCTCCAAGCGCCTTCTCCAAAGCGGTCAGTTGCTGGTAGGCATTGTAGCTGGTCTCGAGCCCGGCCATAACCTGCTTCTCGGTGGCCAGTTGGGCCTCGAGATCGGCCTGAGTTGCCGCCGAGCGCGTGTCGTTCTTGAGGGTCAAGGGTTGCCGATAGGTGTGTCCGTTGACCGTGAGACGCACCTGGTAGGTCCCGGGGATGACGATGGGGCCGACCGGCTGCACCTGCGGGGTCTCCCCGCGCACCGCGTGCCAGGTCAGGGTGTACTCGGTGTAATCGAGCAGGCCGCCGTAGTAGCTGTAGGTCAGCGCCTTAGGCGTGGGGAACCGTTCATCCCAGGCGATGCGGTGCATCCCCGGCGCGGTGGACAGCACGATGGGCTTGGGGAACCAGTAGGTCGGCACGTTGGGCGGCGAGGTCACCGGCGGCGGCGGCGTATTCGAGTACTGCTGAATCAGGCGTCCGGCGCTGTCGTAGATGCCGAGGGTGATCGCTCCCTGCGCCGGCGTCTTGAGGTAGTAGTCGAGAATTGCGCCCTCGGGCGGGTTCTCCCCGGCCGGGACTTCGGGCGGCAGCGGGGTGTCGTGGTTGTTGGACCAGCGGATGCGCCAGCCGGTCTCGGGTTTATATAGATAGGCATCAGCCGCGGCCGCGGCTTGCTGTTGCTGCCGCAGCGGGGTGACGTCGTCGAGGATCCAGAACGACCGGCCATAGGTGGAGATCACCAGGTCGTCGCCATGCACTTGCATGTCGGACACCACGGTGTGCGGGAGGTTCAACTGCAACGGCTGCCAGTGATTGCCGCGGTCGAAGGAGACCCAGGCGCCCATCTCGGTGCCGGCGTAGAGAAGCGATGGATCTTCGGGATCTTCGCGCACTACCCGGGTCTTAACGTCCTCGGGCAGCCCGGTGACGATGGCGGTCCAGGTATGGCCGTAATCGGTGGTGCGATAAAGATAGGGATGACTGCTGCCGCCATCCTCGACCGCGGCATAGGCGGTGCCGGGATTGTGGTGCGAGGCGTCAATGTGGTTGACCGCCGAGCGCGCCGTCAACTCCGGCGGCGACACGTTTTTCCAGGTCTGCCCGCCATCCTGTGTGACCTGGATGCGGCCGTTACTGGTTCCTGCCCAGATGACCTGGGCGCTGATCGGCGAAGGCGCGAGCGACTGGATCGCCGCCGGCCGGGGACGCGCGGCAAAGCCGCCCGCGCCCGCTGCCGGCGCTGCCGCCGGTTCCGGACGCACGGTCAAATCACCGCCCAGGTGGCGCCAGGTGCGGCCCGCGTCGTCGCTGGCCAGCACGTACTGGGCGCCCAGGTAGAGCCGGTGCGGGTTCTCCGGGGAGAATACCGTGGGCGGCATGCTGCCGAAACGGTCGGCCGGAGTGGGGGTGTAAACCACCGAGACTTGCCCGGTTTCGCGGTCGAACACGCGCATCACGTGGTACCAACCCTGGGTGTAGACCCAGCGCGGGTTGAGCGGGTCCACCGCGATGTAGCCCGCCTCGAATCCGCCCACCGGGTACCAGTCGCGGATGCGGATGTCCCCGTAATCGCTGCGGCTGCGCACGCCGGCGGTGCCGCTATCCTGCTGCGCGCCATACACCCAGTAGGGATTCTGGTTATCGGTGAAGACGTCGTAGAACTGGCCGTTGGGCAGGTTGTACCAGGGCGTCCAGGTTTGGCCGCCGTCCACGGTGATGCTCGGACCCTGGTCCACGCCCGCCAGCATCCGCTCGGGATGCGCCGGGTCCACCCACAGCGCGCGGTAGTCGTCGCCGCCGGGCGCGCCCTTAAAGGAAACGAACGTATGGGCTCCATCCAGCGAGCGGTACAGCGAGGTGCCCATCAGGTAAACCGTATCGGGGTTCTTGGGATCGACGTAGATGCGCCCGCCGGCGCTGCCGATTTGCTCTGTGCCCAAGCTCCAGTGCTGTCCGCCGTCGTCGGAGCGGTAGACGCCGCGCGCACGGCCGCCGGCGCCGCCGCCCAACATCACATAGACCCGTTGGCCGCCATCGCCTGCGGCGATGGTGACCGTCGTCAGACGATCGGGAAGGCCCTGCGGCGTGAGTGGCTGCCAAGTGGCGCCCTCGTCGGTGGATTTGTAAATCACGGCCGCCGGCGCCGCCGCCCCGCCGCGTCCGCCCGCACCCGCGCCCTGAATGGTGGCGTAGACCGTCTTGGGCTGGGACACATCCCAGGTCATATCGGCGATGCCGCCGCGGTCGCTGATGAACAGCGTCCGCGTCCAAGTTGCGCCGCCATCGGTGGTGCGGTACACGCCCGTGGCCCCACCGCCGCCGCGCCCCGCCTGCGCCGCCGCCAGCACCACATCGGGGTTCTGGGGGTCCACCAACAAGACGGGGAGATACCGGGTATCGGCCAACCCCGCCGGCTTCCAGGTCGCGCCGGCATCGGTGGACTTGAACACACCCTTGCCCGGCGTGAACGACCAGCTCGTGTTGTCGCCGGTCCCGGCGTAAACCACCTGCGGGTTCGAAGTGGCCACCGCGACCGAGCCGATGGAGGGTACCGCCATCTGGTCAAAGATGGGCTTCCACACCGTGCCCCCGTCGGTAGTCTTCCATACCCCACCCTCGGGCAATCCCAGGTAGTACACGGTCGGGTCTTCGTTCACCCCGGCCACGGCATAGACGTTGCCGGAGCGGTAGGGACCGATCGAGCGCCAGCGCATGCCGGCATAAAGATCGGAACTGACCGTCTGCGCTCCTGCACAGAGGGCGAAGGCGGCAAAAAGAAACCCCACGCACAGTGTGCGTGGGGCCCGCGAGAACCAGCGAATTTGTGACATCGGAACGTTTTCCCGTCAGTGGCTTTAGAAGATGATCTTGCCTTCAAACGCGATCATGCGCGGCGCGGAGTCGCCACCCAGCCCGTTGCCCAGCAGGCCGTCGGCCGGGCTGGCCAGCTTGCTGATGGTCAGGGCATTGGTGAAGGTGGAAGCTTGCCCCAGAGTCGGCGCTGTGACGCTCGGCTGAGCGTAGTTGGGGTGATTGAAGAGGTTGTAGGCCTGGGCGTCGAAGCGGAATTGCATCCGCTCCGTCACCTGGAATGTCTTGGTCAGGAAAAAGTTCGTCCACTCAAAACCCGGGCCCCAAAAGGTCTGGGTATATGTGGCCGGGAACTGGCAGGTCGTGGGAGTGTTCGTGGACTCGGTGAGATTGGACGCCACGCACTTCTTCGTCGACGAATCGAACGCCGAAGCGAAGGCCGACGGGTTAAACCACTGGTAGTGAGCCCCACTCGTCTTCGCCGCGGGCACGTTCTTCTGGTAGGGATTCGTCGCGTTCAGGATGTAGGCGGTCGTGTCCGGGCCGGTGGCTTGGAAGATCACCGAAGACACGCTCGCCCCATTGATGAACAAGGGGTCGCCGCTCTGGGCAAAGGTCGCGCCCGAGATCTGCCACCCGTCCACAAGCTTGTCCAAGAGGCCGTTGGAGGTGTGCCATGGCAAGGAGTAGGTATAGCTGGCGCTCAGCGTGTGCGTCGGCAATCCCGCCGTGTCGCGGTACGTCGCCGAAAGCGGCGTCAGGTCGTTGAAGGGCGTATTGGTCGAAAGCCCGTGCGCCCAGGCATAGTTGAGGTTCAGCGTAAGGCCGTGGAACAGACGCTGATTAAAGCCCGCCTGCAGCGCGTTGTAGGCAGAGTAGCCGTTGTACCGCTGCTGGCTCACGCTCGAGAAGCGCGGGTCCGGGCTGCCGGCGGTGCCGGTTGCGGAGTACGGATAGGGAGAGAAGCACCCCGCGCACGCCGTTTCATAGGCATTGGGATCAATGGTGTAGCTATTGTGCAGGCTGCGGTTCCCGACGTAGTTTGCGTTCACCGCGGTGTTGCGTCCGAATTGGTGTTCCACGCCGAAGCTCCACTCTTCGGCATAGGGCGCATTCAATCCCTCTTGGGGCTGCACCGTAATGCCGGTGACCGGAATACAGGTACCGGCGGGTTGCGCGCCGGAGAAGGCGGCGCAGGAGAGAGCCTTCTTGGCGAACGCGGTCTGGAAAGACTGATCGGCGGCGCGGGCCGCGTTGACAGCGCTCACAGCTTGATTGGGGTCGAAGTAGTCGCCACAAATTGCGCCGCCGCCATTGACCGTAAATAAACAGCCGTTCGGGCCCTGGTTGGGGGCAATGGCACCTTGATTATTCGCACCGTATCCCGCGGTAAACGAGGGGTCAAATGGCTCATTGCGCGCCATGCTGTCAAGCGCCGAGGCGACAGGAACCTGCGAAAAGAGACCGTAGCCTCCGCGAAGGATGGTGTTATTGAAGGGCTGATAGGAGAACGCCACACGAGGCTGCCACATCACGAAGGGTACATGATTCCACAGCTTGTCGCTGGCGAAAATTTCGCTTGCCGGGGAGACTCCCAAAGAGTGGGTCATTGCTTCGAAGTCCGTGGGATTACCCAACACTCCTTGAATGTCCTTGGGGTCCATGTTGGCGGTGGCGCGGACACCATAGATAAACGTGAAGTTCCGCGTCATCTGCCAGGTGTCGCCGGCATAGAGGTCAAGGCTGGTAATGCGCACCGGCTGGTCGGTGCTGTTCGGAAATGCCAAGCTGGCCGAGCTGGCATATCCGTAAGTGAGCTGGGCCAGTGTGCTGGTGGAGACCGACGGGGTCAGCGCCGAGCCTTCGAAGTCGTAATCGGTGACATCTTCCTTGTTGAAATTTTCACCGAAGCGGAGCTGATGGGCGCCATGCGTGATGTTGAGGTTGTCAATGATCGCCCAATTGGTGACGTCGCGTCCCTGCGGTGTACTCGTCGAACCCAGGGTGTTGAAAGTCCCGCCCGGATTGCTCAGTGACACTGGAGCCGCGGCCTGCTCTGCTGCCTCGTTCTGATATACGAAAGGCGCGCGGTACCATCCAGCGCTGAGGGTCAGGTCGTTGACCACCGAGGGGGAGAGCACGCGCGTCCAGTCGGCGGCGGTAGACCACTCGGGCTGGAACGAATCTTCGTTAAAGACTGGGTTGATGGGGCTGAGGCCGGTGGCTTGCAGCCCACGGTCGTTGCTGTAGTTGAACCAAAAGCTGTTCGCCTGGTTGGGATCCCAGTCTACGCGGGTGACCAGCTTGTTCTCCCAGGTCAGGTTCGTTCCGGTGAAAACTCCGGAGGTCGCGCAACCGGTATCGTTCGGCAGGAGGTTGGCATCTCCCGGCTTTTGACCGGCTGCCAGCTGCGCGTTAAACGCGGAGTCCACCTGCCCGTTCGCCAGCAGAGGACAGCCGAGTTCGGCGATCGGCTGCGTCGAGAGGCTGCCGCCGCCGCTCAGATTGTTGTACAGCCCCAGCATGTGCTGCTGGAAGGGAAGCTCGTTGACACCGCTCGGCGCATTGGCGCCGGTGGCGGCTGGAAGGTACAGGTAGTTGCCATCGCCCACGCCGGGTTGCGTCGCCGCACTGGCCGCGCACTGGCCGCTGGCCGGTCCGCTGCTCTTCACAAAGTAGCTCAGGCTGGTCTCGCACCCACCTTGCGCCATCTGCTGCGCGGCGTAATTGATGTAGGCGGGCGTTGGCTGGATGACGTTATTGATGACTTCGGGAAGATCAATGCGCGCGCCTTCGTCATCCACGAAAAAGAACAGCTTGTTGCGCAGGATGCGGCCGCCGACGCTGCCGGCATAGTCGTTGACATTATCGAAAGGCTTCGCCGGAACCGGCGAGCTCATTTTGGTAAAGGTGTCGTAAGCGTTCAGGCGGCTACCGTTCCACTGGTATTGCAGATTTCCGTGAAGATCGTTGGCGCCGTGCTTGCTCACATAGTTGATCTGGCCCGCTTCCGAGCGGCCCTGGTCTACCGAGTAGGAGTTGGTGTTGACGCTGACTTCCTGAATCGAGTTCGAACCCAGCGACAAATTGGTGGGGCCGGTTTCGTTGATGCCCAGGAACGGATCGTTGTAGCTGGCGCCGTCAATGGTGAAGTTCACGCCGGTCGCGGGCAGGCCATTGTAGTCGGCGGCAATGTAGGAGGGCGAGGTCGCGCCCTTGGTGATCACAGCGCCGGGGGCCATTTGCCCCAGGAAGGTGAGATCGTTGCCGGGATCGGGCAGGTTATCAATACCCTTGGTGTCGAGCGTGGTGGTGGTGTTCGGGTTTTCGGGTTGGAGCAGCGGTGCCTCGCCCGTAACCTCCACCACCTGGCTGGCTTGGCCGACCGCCAGCTTGAAATTCAGCGACAGATTGTTGGCGACTTGCACGGTAACCGGTCCCTGCTTCGCCGTCTCAAAACCGGTGTGACCGACGGTCACGTTGTACGTACCGGGGTGCAGCAATGGAATCACAAACCCGCCGTTGGTCTGCGTATCGGCGTGAAACACGGTGCCGTTCTGGACGCTGGTCGCGGTGACCGTCGCGCCGGGAATAGCGGCGCCGCTCGCATCCAGTACAGTGCCGCTGATGGCGCCGGTGGTGTTGGTTTGGGCGGTGGCGGTGGCGAGGCCGAGGCACAGCACCGCCATAGCAGTGAGGCAGAGGCCAAGGTAGCAGCGCAAGGACGAACGCAAAGGTGACATGGCGTAAACCTCTTGAAAGCGACTCGCCTAGTTGTAACGCACTCAAATATTGGAGTCAATATATTGTATCCATCATCTGCGCCGGTGTATCTGAGACCACCCCTCCGTCTGCGCTATAATCCGTCTAAAATGAGTCGGTTACAGGTCACACGACTCCTGGGAGTGGCCATTGGCGCGGCCCTGACGGCTGGCTGTCTGGTCTCGCGGACTCCCCTCGCCTACCAACTCCGGCCCGGGGAGGGCATGGTGCTGGTGCCGCCCCAATCCAGACATGCGGACCGCCCGCAAGCGATCAAGGTTGCGTTTGCCGGTACCGCGGCCTGCCGCGGCACGAAGGCGGCCTTCGACGCCATGCCGGAAGAGTTCTCCTGGACTCTGTCCCACGGCCACCTCTCCGTCCAGCTACAGCCCGCCCTCTCCCGTCTGGGAGGAGCCTCGCTCCCGCTGCCGCTGCTCGATGGGATTCGCGGTTTGCGGCAGACGCTGGACCGGGCAGCCAGCGACGGCTGCCTCCGCCCCGAGCGCGTCCGTGCGGTGGTCGAGAAGGTGGCACAAAGCTTGCCGCTCTCGCCCGCGATGGCGCAGATGATCCTGCTCGGTCCGTACGGTGAACAGAAATACGTGGATATCGGTCCGCCCGTCGAACTGCAATTGACCTACGCGCTGCGGCGGGACCAACCCGAACGGTACGACTTGGGCTATGCCGCCATCACCTACCGCCTGCGGCCAACACGGTCGGACGGCGCCGGTGATTTGCAGACCGCCGCCACGCAGATCCTGGACGTTCCATCGGACACCCGGTTGCCGCCCGCGCCGGTTCGGCTGACGGCGGGGATCGGGCCCCGCCTGTACCGCCTATTCTTTTTGCTGCGTTTAAGCCCCACCGAACACGATGTCGCCCTGGTGAGCGCCCCCGGCCGCGCCACATTGGAACAAGCCACGAACGAACTGCTGGCCCGCCCCGGCGCCTGCCGCGCGCTCACGATTTCCGGCGCAGTATGCACGCTGATGCCGCACGCGGTGGGTCTCGAAGCCCGCCTGCGGGTACGCGTACAAGGGCAATGGACTTCGGTCTCCATTTCCGACACAGTCCACAATCTACTGACCGAAGCTGGGGTGCGCGATATCGCCGCGGTCCTGCCGACCCTGCGCGTTCTCCGCCCCTACCGCTCCGGCCTGGCGCCGGTGGAGGTGCAGGGCTCCAAGTCGGCCCTGCTGAACCTGCTCCTCGCCGGCGGCGAGCAGGTCTCCTGGTAGCCCACCGGTGTACCCTGAAGTTGACCTCGCCGCGCGAGAGTGGCGGAATTGGCAGACGCCCCAGACTTAGGATCTGGTGCCCGAAAGGGCGTAGGGGTTCGAGTCCCCTCTCTCGCATTATTTCCTTTCCGCGCCGGGCGCGGGGTTCGGCGCGCGGCGCCCAGACCGCTCTGGACGCCAGACCGACTCGAGCGGCAAGGTCCACTCATCCCGTGGCCGCGGAACTCGGCGTCCGCCGGTAAGCCGCCCCCTCGGGTCACAAACACGTCTCCGCCTGCGTTAACCGTACATTCACGTTGGCTTCAGGTTGCTCTCGTCAGGATGGTTTTGGAGTTTCCACCATGTTCGACGGACCGATGATCGAACTGCGGGGGCTGAGCTCGCGCTACGGCTCGCGCCAGGTGCTGCGCCAGCTCGAGGGTTCGTTTTCCGGACGGGTGCTGGGGCTGCTCGGCCCCAACGGCGCCGGCAAGTCCACCCTGATCCGCACGCTGCTGGGCTTTCTCCCGCCCGCGGAGGGAACAGCCCGCATACTGGGCAGCGACATCGGCGCCTTGGCGGCGCTGCGGCACCGCATCGGCTACATGCCCGAGAACGACGCCTTCGTGGCCAACCTGAGCGCGGTCACCTTTGTAAGAATGATGGGCGAGCTCTCCGGCCTGCCCGCGGAAGCGGCGCTGGAGCGCGCCCATGAGGCCCTGTTCTACGTGGGGCTGGGCGAGGCCCGTTACCGGCGCTTGGGAGGCTACTCGCTCGGCATGAAGCAGCTCGCCAAGCTGGCGCAAGCCATCGTGCACGGCCCCGAGCTGCTCATCCTGGATGAGCCCACCAACAGCCTGGATCCCCCCGCACGCCGCCGGATGTTGGAGTTGATTCGCGAAATCCGCGACAGCGGCCGCGTCCGCATCGTGCTCTGCTCGCATCTGCTGCGCGATGTGGAGGAGACCTGCGACGAGGTGGTGATCCTCCATCAGGGCCGCATCGTGCATCATGCCGACCTGGTGCGGGAGCGCCAGCACCTGCAGTTCCTGGAAATCGAAGCGGCGGGGCCGGCGGAGGGCCTGGCGGAGGCGCTGCGTGGCTTGGGCTGCGCCGTCGAGGCCGGCGCCGGCCGCCTGCGCGTCACCCTGGCGGCCGGCGTGACCGTGCGGGATGTGTACCGACTGGCGGACCAGCGCCAGTTGGCGCTCCGCCGTCTCCAGTTCCGGCGCGACACGCTGGAGGACATCTTTCTCCAGGCGGTGGGCGCCGCGCCCCTGCCCCGGCCCGCGGCCACCACGGCCTGAAGGGAACCTCATGGCGGTCTACAAACTCACCTACCAGGGCTATGACGGCCCCCGCACCCCGGCCGGGTCGCGCTTCCTGGTGCTCTACCGGTACGCGCGCCGCGCCATTTTTCACTCCAAGCTGCTGCTGGGCTTCTTCGTGGTCTGCTTCCTGGTGCCGCTGTTCAACCTGTTGATCGTCTACGCCATGCACAACCCGGCGTTCCTCAACCGGCTCAACATCCACCTGGTCATCAATATCAACCGCGGCTTCTTCAACACCTATTTGAAGTACCAGAGTTTTATGGCGTTCCTCTTCACCGCCTTCGCCGCGCCCGGGCTGATCGCTCCCGACCTGGCCAACGGCGCGCTCTCGCTGTATCTGTCGCGCCCGCTGCGGCGCGTGGAGTATCTGGCCGGCAAGTTCGCGGTGCTGTTCGTGCTCTTGAGCGAGCTCACTTGGATTCCCGGCCTGGTGTTGTTCGCGGTGCAGTGTTCGGTGGGCGGCCCGGAATGGCGGGCCGCCAACTATTGGATTGGTTTCAGCCTGATCGAGGCCGGCGTGGTCTGGGTGGTGGTGATCTCGCTGCTCGCCCTCGCGCTTTCCGCCTGGGTGAAGTGGCGCATCGTGGCCGGTGCCGCCCTGCTCGGCATTTACTTCTTTGGCGCGGGTTTTGGCCAGGCCATCAACCTGGTGCTGCAAACCCAGAACGGCTACCTGCTCGATCTGATGCAGTTGCACCTGATCGTCTGGAGCGGTATTTTCCGGCTGGCCCCGCCGCCGCTGAGCCTGGAGGTGGAGGCGTGGGCGGTGTTGGCCGCCATCTGCGCCGCTTCGCTCTGGCTGATACTCAAAAAGGTCCGCCCGCTGGAGGTGGTGCGATGAGCGGGATCGTGTTCGACCAGGTCTCGAAGTTTTACGGCGAGGTTCTCGGCGTCAACCGCATCCACCTCACCATCCCTCCCGGCATCACCAGTCTGGTCGGACCCAACGGCTCGGGCAAAACCACGCTGATGAACCTGATGACGGGCCTGGTGCTGCCCAGCCGCGGCCGCATCGAAGTGCGGGGCGTCCCCACCACGGAGCCCGAACGCCTGTTCCCGCTGGTGGGGTACTGCACCCAGTTCGATTCCTTCCCCCGGGGCATGACCGCGCGCCAGTTCATCACCTCCTATTTGGGACTGTTCGGCCGCGGCCGCGCCGAGGCCGAGGATTTGGCGCAGCGCGCGGTGGACTTGGTGCAGCTGGGCGAAGCCGCCGACCGCAAACTGGCGGGCTACAGCAAAGGCATGCGCCAGCGCATCCGTCTGGCGCAGGCCCTCTGCCACGATCCTCAGGTGATGATCCTGGACGAGCCACTGAACGGCCTCGATCCCTTGGTGCGCGCCGATACCATCGCGCTTTTCCGCCGGTTGGGCGAGGAAGGGCGGCATGTGATCATCTCCAGCCACGTGCTCCACGAGGTGGATGCCATCTCCGACCAGGTCATCATGCTCAGCCACGGCTACGTGGTGGCGGAGGGGCGGTTGCAGCAGGTGCGGGGCGAGATGAGCGAACACCCCAGCCAGATTCGGGTGCGCTGCAGCCACCCGCGCCAGTTGGCGGCGGCGGTGATGGCGCAGCCGCGGCTGCTCGAGGTGGAGTTGAGCGAGGACGCCGGCGGGCTGCGGGTCAAGACCCGCGATCCACAAGCGTTTTATCTGAGCCTCAACCGCATCATGGTGGAGGGCCTGATCCCCGGCTTGGAGATCGCCGCGGTGGCGCCCGCGGATGAGGATGCCGGCTCGGTATACGGCTACCTGGTGGGCCGCGAGGAGGTCATGCAGTGAAGCAACTCTGGGCCGTCTTCCGTCTCGAGATTCACAAGACCTTCCTGGGCCGCCGCAGTTGGTGGATCTATCTGCTCGCCCTGGCGCCGCTGTTGCTGTTCGTGGGCTACTCGGTGCAAGCGCGCTGGGACAGCGGATTGCGCAAGTTCTGGGCGGCGCACAACACGCGCCCACTGACCGCCGCCGACTTCGCCGCCATCCACCCCGGCATGGGCGGCAACGAGGTGCTCCAGCGCCTGGGCCCTCCCGCCCGCCATATGAGCATCCGCCGGCGCCGCCGCGACGCGCGCGACGCCATCGTGGCGACCTGGGACTCCTGGTACCGCTACTCCGACGGCAGCACCCTCTACACCATCGTCCTGCGCGACGGCGCCGTCTCCCGGGTGCGCTCCGATCCCGCGCCCACCCTCGACCAGCTGGCCTCCATGTTCGCCAGTGTCTTCCAGTTCTTCTATCTCCGGCTGGCGGTGTTCTTTGGCTGCCTGGGCATCTTCATGAATCTGTTCCGCGGCGAGCTGCTCGACAAGAGCTTGCACTTCTACTTCCTGGCGCCGGTGCGGCGCGAGGTGGTCATGGCCGGCAAATTTCTCGCCGGGCTGACCGCCGCCGTGGTGATTTTCACCGCCAGCGAGGGCTTGCAGACCGCCATCCTGGCGGCGCAAACCGGACACGGCTTGGCCCACGTCGGAACCTACCTGGGGGTCACCGTGCTGGCCTGCCTGGGCTACGGCGCGGTTTTCCTGGCCGCGGGCCTGCTTTTCAAGAATCCCATCGTGCCTGCCGCCGCCCTGCTCATCTGGGAAAGCCTGGTGCCATTCCTGCCTGCGCTGCTCAAGAAGATCAGCGTGATCTACTACCTCACCCAGCTCTGCCCGG
>Ga0134125_10000867_pt1 | contig 38995 bp, 72 predicted proteins | sample KB31751_FD_96464 | JGI IMG/M metagenome (GOLD analysis project Ga0134125, IMG submission 96464) | Terrestrial soil microbial communities with excess Nitrogen fertilizer from Kellogg Biological Station, Michigan, USA - KB3-175-1 | ecosystem: Environmental > Terrestrial > Soil > Unclassified ...
CTATATGGATCAGTTCAATGAAGAAATAGTTCCAGGAATTGCTCAAAGATTCGCTGGTATGGGTACAGGAGCTGGTGCTGGAAGTTCATCAGGATTAAATAATTCTTTGGCACAAGCAGGAAAAGGCTTACAGACTAATTTGGCACAACTTCGTGGTAATATGCAGCTACAAGCCCTTCCACAAGCTTTAGCATATGCTCAGCAGCCTTATAGCAATCAATTAGCAGGACTTGGATTAAGAACAACAGAAAATATCAATAGACCAGGAAATGAAGGAATGTTTGGTGGTTTGCTAAATGCTGGTCTTCAAGGTGCTGCTACAGCATTTGGAGGTCCTTTAGGTGGAGCATTATATAGTGGAGCATCCAGTTTATTTAATAAAGGTTCTTCTGGTGTAGGTGGATTAAACAATTTTCAAAATTCAATTCAGAGTGCAGCTTACTAAGAGGTAAAAATGGTTACACAACTTCCAGCAAAACAAACTGTAGGATCTAGACTAGGCTCTGCACTTGGTCAAGGTGCCCAAATTGGCATTCAGCAAGGAATTCAGCAAGCACAACAACAGAATCAGCAGCAACAACAATCTGTCATGCTTAACGAAGCATTAACACAAGCACAACAGATTTATGCTAATCCTAATCTTTCACCTGAGCAAAAGCAAATAGGACTTTATCAAGCACTAGCGCATAGGCCAGAAATAGCCCAGCAATTGAATAATCAATATATTGAATCGCAGAAAGCACAAGCGCAGAATGTCAATGCTCAAGCTAATCAAGTGAAAGCAAACAGACCTGTGGCACCAAAAGCACCCGCAGGTGGTCTATCAGGTCAGCCAGTTCCTCCAGAAGTTTCTTCAAAAATCGAAGAAATAATTGATGACTCTAAAGATTTAAATGCCGATCAATTAGCTGTAAAACTAGATAAAGCACATATTCCTAGAGCTTATTCAAATAGCTATATAGAAAGTCGTAGAAGAAAAGATGACCAATCAAGTAAAAGACATGCGGATGCCTCTGATAAAATATTAGATGAAAACGAAAAAACTCGTGCTTCACTTATAAAAAAAGACCAGGCATTAGCTTTACAAGATGATGCAGTTGCTAAAAAAGATTTATCATTTTTTTCTAGAGATAATTTAGCGGATATAACAGGAATCGAGGGTTTTAGATCTACTGAAGGGGCTATCTATAAAGCAGCGGGTAAAGAATATTTCTTGGGAAGTATTAGTAAAGCCGGTGCAAGGCCCAATCAATGGATTGAACAGCAGATTATGGATATGATGGGTCAAGTTGGTAGATCAACTGAAGCAAACTTATCCGTGAATCGCGCATTGAGAAATGAATTAGATTTAGAAAAAGAACAAGTTAGATTGACTGATGATCTTTCACAAAAATTAGAAAAGGAATTAGGTTATGTTCCTAGAAATATAGGACAAATGGTTCAAAAAGAGCTAACAATATATGCCGAGAATAAACAAAAAGAACTCTTCAATGACTTAAGGGCTATAAAATCAATTGGTGAAAATTCTACGCAAAAATTTATGAGTGTAGCACCAGGAACACCAGTTTCTAAATTCGTTGCACAAGCTTTATTAAATAAATTTGATAATGATCCCCAAAAAGCAGAAGCTGAAGCAAAAAGATTAGGATATATTTTCTGATGAGCATATTTCAAACTCTAGCCAAAAATAAAGAATTTAATGATTTTTCTACTGTTCAATCTAATGGAGAAAAAAAAGAAAACAATAAATTCGATATTTCTAATCCACAAGAAAATGAAAATATATTTCAATCCTTATCTCAAAAAAAATCAGAGAAAAATTTCTCGTTTTTAGATACATTGAAAGATGTTGGTCAACAAATATTATCTAAAGGTGCTTCTGGATTAGCTGGAGCTTATGGAGATGTAACAGGTGTCCTAGGATTAGGAACCAAAGAAACATTACCAGGTGAAGAGATTAGAAGGCGTGCAGGTTTTGAAGATCCAACCTCTCAATTAGCTCAAGATGAAGATTTAATTCCTAATTACACTAATCTTCCTACTTCCTCAGATGTTAAACAAGGAATCGAATCACTTACAGGAATAGGAGAAGGTGAGACACCCGCAGGAAGAATAGCTGGAAGGGGTGCTGAATTTATTGGTGGTGCTTTATCAATGCCGGGAAGTGGTTTAAAATCATTAGCCACAGCAGCTGGATCAGGAATAGCAGGACAAAGTTTAAGAGAGATTGGTGCCCCAGAAGCTTTAGCAACCGGAACTGAAATAGCATCTTCTATTATTCCTTCTGCAATATCCGGAAAATTAGAAGCAGGGAAAAAGACAAAAAATCTAGTTGATGCAGGACGAAGAATTGGTTTATCTGAAAATCAAATAACACCATTAATACAATCCGAGAAGAAAATTGCGACAATTGGAAAGATTGCGCACAAGGGAGAACGAACAAAAGAATTATTTACATCTATTAAAGATACACTTGGAAATTCTTATGATAATGTAAAAAATTCGGTCGCAAATTTAGGTAAAGTTAATGCTTCAAATAGTCAACTTCTACAAAATAAATTTACAGCCATTAGAGATGATCTTTTAAAAACCGTGAAAGCCTCTCCTGATAAAGAGGCAGCTATTAAATTCATTGACGAAGCAATTGATAAAATATCTAAAACAGGTGCATCTCCTGAAGAGTTAGTGAATTTCTGGCAGGATATAAATAAATCCGTGCGCTGGAATAGTCTTCAGGGTGGAAAAAAATCATTAACAAGATTAAAAGAACCAATTTCAGAAGTCTTAAATAATGTTGCCCCACAAGCAGCCAAAGACTTTGAAATGACTAATGAACTTTATTCTAAATATGCTCAAATATCCAAAAAACTTAAACCTGATTTGGTTGATAGTTTTGCCAATAAGGGTGAAATGCTTGCGGCAGCACCAGCAGCATTAGCTTTAGTTTGGGGTAATTTAGCACCTCTTGCAGGATTGGCTTCAGAATTTGCTTTGAGAAGACTTGCAAGAGAAATGATAGTAAATCCTCTTTTCCAAAATATAGGAAGAAAACTTGTTAAAAACCTTAATGGTTCAAGTGTAAATGGAATTAAACAATCTCTCCAACAAGCTAAAAGAATTATGGAAAAAAAAGTACCAGAAGAAAACTGGGATTTTTTAATCAGTGGCGATACAGAAGAAAATAAAAAAGGTGAGTAGAAATCCCGTAATTCCCATAGGGATTCCTTGAAATATTGCTGCTGAAAGTCCTACAATCAAACTTGGTATCATCGTAAACGAAAACATTATTTCTTCTCCTTATTTCTATCTTCTAAAACACAAAGTCTTCCATGATGGTCCTTCACGCAGTTTTTTAATTCTGTAATCTCTTTTCTGATTTCAGAAATATCATTCTTAACTTCGTTCTTCATTTCTCTAACGGCATTGTCTGATCTACTCATAAAGAATAGACATAGACCCCAAGTTCCGGTGAATCCACCACCTAATATCCATAGTAATACTGTTAATTCCATATTATTTAACTCCCATTGGAATAATTATTGATGAATCTTTTCCCACAACCTGAGGTAGGTGGCCATTCCATTTTTGAGTAGCTTGCCATTGTATAAGCTCGGGTGTGATTGATTTAGCAAGTACAAGATTGGCTTTTGCTTCTGATTCTGCTTTTAGTATCGCACACTTAGCCTCACCTTCAGCATGGGCGATTTGTTTCTTAGCCTGTGCCTCGGCCTCACGTAACTCATTTTCTCTTTGCTGAGCGCGTTGTGTGGCTTCTATCTTAGCATTTAAAGCGTCAATCACTCCTTTTGGGAATCCAAATCTTCCAATGAGATAAACCCTAGAAATATTAATACCCAAGGAACCGAGATCCCTTGCCACTCCGAGTTGTACTTGGTGAAAGAATTCCTCTTTACCTGATCCATAAAGATCTTCAATCGCCATTTTGCTAGCTGCTGAGTTGATAGCATCACGAATGTAGTTTCTAACAAAGAGATGAGAAATCTCATCCATGCCGCGTCTGTATTTTTGAAAGATGCTAGGAACAAACTCTGGATGAAGATTGAAAGTAATCCCAACCGCAGCGTTAACCGCCATCCCTTCTTTAGTTTGAAAATTAAATTCTTCATTATCCTCCCATGTTATGTTCTGTTCGAAAATAGGAAATTCATACACCATTTTCCAAGGAGCAATCCAATGTACACCGGTATGAAGTTCTTTTGTTGATACACCTTGATTATCACCGAAATAGTTAACAACTACTCCAACATATCCTGGAGAGATCATTTTCAAGAAAAAGCACCAAAAAATTAATACTATTGATGCTAAAAGACCCAAGTAAATCAATGGTTTTTTTAGGTTATTGTTCATGACTAATTCCTTTGAATTATTGTTTATATTTACATCTTATCATGAATGTATACATGTATGCAAACAAAATGAATTTATTGATAGTATTTAAAATAATTATTTGATAGTTTGTGACTGAACCTTCAGATAGAAGGAAACGAACTTAAACCTACCCAGAGGTATATATGAGCGGCAGAGATCCAGTCCCACAAAGTCAAAGTTATGAAGGCGTCAGAGCAACAAATCCACCAGATATTATCCAATCTCCACAAAATCAACAAGGTACAGGAAGAAATCCAACTTCCAACGATAAAAAATATCGTATTGGTACCATTTGGATTAACAAGACTTTGAATACAGTTTGGATGCTCACAAGTGCTTCTGGAGGTACTGCAACATGGCAGGAACTAGATAATAGCGGGGGAACTGGTTCTTTTACAAACGTTATTGCTTCTGGTACTGTTACAGCTGGAACAGGCATCACATCTACTACAGGTAATATTGTTGCAACTGCAGGTCAAGTAAATGCTGGAACTAGTATGACTGCTGGTACAAGCATTACAGCAACAGCAGGAAATATTACAGCCACAAACGGTAACTTAGTTTTAGGAACAGCAGGAAATAAAATTGTAAGCACATCTGTTGCTACCACTACTACAGCGGGAGCCAATTCATTTGGTAGCGTAACTTTAGTTTCTGGAACTGCAACAGTTGCCACAACTGCTGTAACAGCTAATTCTCTTATTGTTATTTGGAGACAATCAATTGGAGCAACTGGAGCCGCTGCTTTAGGTCAATTAACTGTAGGAACCATTACAGCAAATACATCATTTGTTATTAATGCCGCCTTAACAGCAACCGCAACTTCATTGGCTACAACTGATGTTTCTGTTGTTGGTTGGATGATCATAAATTAATAGGCTAACTATGGTTTTTTCTAATAAGTTTACTGCTGAACCATTGAAATCTTTAGCTTTTGGATCCATTAGCGGTACATATGCCGCTATTGGAACAGCTTCTATTCATGCATGGGATCAATGTGTAATTAATAATACAACCGATCAAGATATCACAATATCTTTTGATGGAACAAATGATCATGTGCGTTTAGGGACTAACCAGGTTTTAGCTTTAGGTCAAGGTGAATTAAGTATGCTTAGAGAAAATGGTAAAATTCCTATGGGAACACAATTTTATGCTAAGCAATCTACCGTAACAGCACCAACTAAGAACGCTATAATTGTAATGGGATTTTACTTTTCCTAAAGTATTTAATTAAAGGTTTAAATGGGAATACCTCCTACAAGTACTTTTGCAACATATTCAGATAGCCCTAGAAATCCAAATAGATATTTAGGACAAGACTACCGATTTGCTCCATGTTATTTAAGAAATAGAGATCCTTTTACCCCTCAGAGTGCATCTACAGATACAAGGCCAAAAGAAAATCAGGGAAAATATCCTGTTGGTTCTTTTTGGTTAAATATCAATAATCGAAATTTATGGGTTTTAGTTAGCTTACAAGCTGGAGCTAGTCGAAATTTAGCTGAATGGACATTGATTTCACAAGGTATCAATGCAGGTCCAGTTTTAAGTTTATCAGATACAGCAAATACTGTAGTTCTTCCTTCAGTAGCAGCACCATTAGGTAATATACAATTAATAGCTGGTAATGCAGGTATTTCGATTACCTCTAATCCTGGAACAAATTCTTTAACATTTTTAAATACCGCAGCAGCAGGAGCTCTTAATAGTCTTACTCCTGATGCAGCTACAGCTCCTGGAACAAGCCCAACTTTACCTAATGGCGCTAATACTATTATCGTTGAAGGGGGCATACATTACGCTACAGGAACAAGAGCTAGACCTATTAGGACAAATTCGCTTGCTGCAAATACTATAGATATAGAAATACAAGATGCTGGTTCTAATCCAGCCGTTTCGACAGCAAATAATTTTGGAGTTGCTCAATTTGATTCAAATCAATTTTTAGTCACTGCTGGTTTTGTGCAACTTAAGGGCGGTGGTATAACGCCAGCGCTTACAAAATTAGGAATGAATACAGGTACAAACCCAATTGTTGCAGATGCAACAGGCTTAATTAGTTTAACAGGTGCTCAAGTAGCAAGTGGTGTCGTTGGTGCAAATGTTATAAGAACAGATGGGACGGGTGCAAATACCGGAACAATAGAAATTCAAAGATCTACTGCAGTAGCTGCAACAGATTCAACAAAAAATGGTGTATCTCATTTCAATAGTGGTCAATTCACAGTTGATGGAAATGGTTTTGTTTCATTATCTGGTGGAGGATCTGCAGTTGATAGTTTTAATACAGATGTAGCAGGACCAGTAGCACCAGATGTAAACGGAAATGTAAAAGTAACAGGTGCTACAAATATATTTTCTGATGGCTCAGTTTTAAATACTCTTAGATTAAATGTACAAAGTGCTGCAAATACTTTCCTACTTGGTGCAGGTGCAAACGTTGCTTCTACAACTCTAGGTCCCTTAACAAATGGACAAGTGATAATTGGTACAACAGCAGGCGCACCAGTTGCTGCTAACATAACCGGAAGTGGTGGTGTAACAATTACGAATGGGCCTGGTTCTATTAATGTAAGCGTTTCTGGTTCAGGTATTACTTGGTCTTTGAAAACAGCTAATTTCGTAATGGCCCCAAATAATGGTTATATCTGTATTGCTCCAGGTGGTGCATTAACTGCTGCATTACCAGCTGTATCAGTTTTAGGTGATATAATTGAATTAGTCTTAGATGGAGCTACCTCATGGCAAATAACCATGGGAGGAGGTCAGCAAATACGAATAGGAGCTAACCAAACTAGCGCAGGCGGAACTTTAACTAGTACTGCACAAGGTAATTCAATCAGATTAGTTTGTGAATTAGCTAATATTAGATGGGTTGCAACAGGTATGCAAGGTGTTATAACATTTACTTAAGGTATTATGGTAGCAACAAATTCAATAGATTTAACAACCACTGGAGTTGTAGGCTATACAGGAACAGCTTTTACAGCTAGTCCTACCACGCAATTTAATGTACAAATTGGGGGAGCCACTTCAAGTACATTAGCAAACGTAGCAAACGGAACGGCTGGTCAAGTGCTTACTTCTAATGGTGCAGCAGCTCCCACATGGCAAACATCACCTATAAATGTCGTAACAGTAATTCTAACATCAGCACAAATAAAAGCATTGAATGCGACACCAATTCAAATGGTAGCTGCTCCCGGAGCTGGAAAAGTCCTTACGATTTTAGCTCCTATTTACGCTGAATTTTTATATGGCGGAAGTAACGTATTTGTAGCAGCCGCAGCTCAATCAATAAGAATATACTGGGGAACTGGTACAGGAACTCCGGCCGCCCAAGTAGTAAATAATACTGTGCTTACTGGGTCACAAAGTCAATATACAATTCAAAACGTAACTACTTCCACTGGACTTGTTACACCCTTTTTTGAGAATTTACCCATTAATTTATGGAATGACACTGCCACTGAAATATCTGGAAATGCAGCCAATAATAATACAATAGGTGTAACACTAGTTTATACCACAACTACACTTCATTAAAATAAGGCATTTAAATGAGCTATACGAACAGAGTCAATTGGGAAACTTTAAGATCAGTCAATTCAGCATCATTTTCCGGTTCTTATGTCGCTTTAGGAACACCACTAGTTCATCCTTCATATATTTTAAAATTGGTTAACAATTCAAATATTTTGGTGACCATATCTATTGATGGTGTCAATGATATTGATGTAGCTCCTGCCAATTCATTCTGGCTATATGATGAAAGCAAAATGGGTTTAAATGCTGAATATCCAGCTTTGCAGGCGGGAACACAAATTTATGTTAAGGGACCTGTTGGTGTTGGTTTAGTATATTTAGTATCTCAATATGTTATCTTAGGTTAATGAATGTCTCAAGCGGGAATAATTAGCATTGCAGGTGGTGGTGGAGGCGGTTCACCAATTGAAACAATTACCGGAGATAGCGGAGGTCCTGTACCACCAACAGCTAATAATATTAATCTACTTGGTGGTACTTCAACGGTTAATAATAACAATGGAATTACAACCGTTGGTAATGCTGGTACTTCTACCGAGACTATAACTTTAACAAACAGATTTCAAGGTACCGGTTCAACTATAGGGGCCACAACGGCTGATATTGTGACTTTTGCATTAGGTGTGACTCCCGGAACCTATACTTTAAATTTCTTTTTATCCGGTTTTGATGCTGTTACACCCTCAGGTGTACAATATACTATTTCAGGTGGTGTAAGAACTACTGGAGCCGCCGCTACATTGATAGGACGCAATATTGATGTAAATTCAGAAGCAGCTTTAGTCGCATCTATTGCGGATTTAGTAATTTCTGCAAACAATGTAATTTTGAGAGTTACAGGAGTAGCTGGTTTAACAATTAGTTGGTCTGCAGTTGGATCATATGTGAGGGCAACCTAATGTCTAGTGGTTTAGAAAATGATGTATTAGTTGCAGCCAACGTAAATTTTAATAATACCGGTGCTAAGCCTCACACAGGAATAATAACAACCGATGGTCAACTTTTAATAGGATCTACCGCAGCCCCAAAAATTCAGGCTGGTACTTTAACATCTACTGATTCTTCTATAACAATTGGATATTCTTCTCCAAATATTACATTACAGGTGGCAGGTGGTACAACAGTTGGTAAAACAATTACCGGAAACTCTGGTGGTGCTTTATCTCCAACTGCAGGCAATTGGAATATACAAGGAACTGGAAGTATTACTACATCAGGAGCAGGAAGTACGTTAACAGGTCAATTGACAGGTTTAACAAATCATAGTGTTCTAGTTGGTGCAGGCACAGCAACTATAACCAAAGTAGCTCCTTCGGCAACTAGTGGAGTACCTTTAATATCGCAGGGAGCTGCTGCGGATCCGGTTTTTGGAACCGCTGTGGTAGCTGGTGGTGGTACAGGTGCCACTACGCTTACAGGAGTTTTAACAGGTAATGGAACATCAGCTATAACAGCTAATGCAGTTACTAATCATGGTATTTTACTTGGAGGAGCATCCAATGCAGTATCAAGTTTAGCAGTTGCTACAAATGGGCAATTACCTATTGGTTCAACTGGAGCAGACCCAGTTCTTGCAACTATTTCTCAAGGAAATGGTATTACTGTTACAAACGGAGCAGGAACAATTAGTATTGCTGGATTTGCAATACAACAAGTCAGAACTTTGACTAGTTCTTTGCTGCATATAACCAGTACTCATACTGTAACAGAAGATGTTATTCCTCAAAATACCTATGGCACTGAAGTAATGACAGTGACAATTACTCCAAAAAGTGCAACATCTATACTTATTATCGAAGTTCATGTATTTGGTTTTATAAATGCTGGTGGTGCATCTGCTGGTATGGGTCTTTTTCAAGATAGTACAGCAAATGCTCTAGCAATGGTTGCAACTAGCGTAGCATCAAACTATCACAATATAGTTATTAATCACAGTATGACATCAGGAACAACATCGGCTACAACTTTTAAAATTAGAATATGGCCTGATGCTGCTAGCTTCGATGTTAATGGCGCTAATAACACCAGGGTCGGTGGAGGAGTTGCTTCAACATCAATAATCGTAACGGAATATGCAAGTTAATCTTGATCGTGATATTTGTAATAAATGTCTTGATAAGCAGCTATTCTACCTAAAACATTGGCACCATCTTTACCAATTTTTTCGTTAAATTCCATGTTGTTGAATTCTTGGAAATGCTCGACCATTTTATTTTTCAAATATTCTTTCTCATGAATTAAAGTATTTGTTATACATATATCTATCATATACTCTCCTTAGTATGTGGGCCCCTGAGCGCATCAGGGGCACGTTTTTAAAATCACAGGAACATTATCATGACAGAAAAAAAAGATAAAGCTAAAAAGAAAATTTCAAAAGTTATGAAAGAATTCAAACACGGGGAACTTCATAGTGGTTCTAAACACGGCCCTAAAGTCACTAATCCTAAACAAGCAATTGCTATATCGCTTTCAGAGGCACGTAAATCTGGTGCAAAAATTAAAAAGCCAAAAGCAAAATAATGTTAGATAAATTATATCACGCAATGCGATTAGATGAAGATGATGGTTATGGAAGAACTTTAGCCTTGGTTGATATGCTTGAAAGAACTCTGAATAATATCAAACCAGGTAAGCTTAAAAATAATCAGAAAAGAATTGAGGCAATTGATGCCATCATAGAAATTTTAGAACATGAAAAAACAAAGTAGGTATTATGTCATCACCAAATCCGAATTTAATGGACTATCCTTCTTATATTGTTGAGAAGGCAAAATATGAGCGCAGAGCTAAAGAGTTTCAGGCTATGCATAATCCTATGAAAATGAGTCCATTTGAACAAATGCAAGCTAAGAAGGAAGTACAAAATCGTAAAGATACAAGAAGTGATTATACTAGAGGAATTCAAGGTCGAGATGGTGGATGTACACCAGGACAGCAAGAATCTCAATTTGATACAATGTTTTAGGGGATTTATGAAAAAAAAAGAAGTTAAGAAAGAAGTAAAAGTCGTTAAAGAAAAAGAAAAAATGAAGATGAAGAAAGGGTGTTAGTGTTATAAATTATTTGAACCGATGTAAAGCAGCGGTACATGAACCTTTTAAATGAGGTATAATTTATGCAAATACCAAACGACGAATCAGACACAGTAATGTTCGGTCTTGCCTGCGTAGTGCTTGGCATGCTCATAGTAATTATTGTTGGTGGATTGTATTTAATGTAACTTTAACCTAAGGAATGTATGAAACTAATACAGATTGCTATGCTTAGCCTAATGACCGGATGTGCAGGAATGGATTCATTCTTCAACAATGCTGAAGAAGTATTAACAGATGGTGTAGTTCAAGTCCAGGTTGATAAAGAGGCTTTTACCAATGATGATGTAAATGTGCATGTAGCGGTAGACATTATAAACAAAGACCAACCCGCCCCAGCTTCGGTAACGAAATAAATCACTTGATTAAAAATGACACCAATTGAAAGGGAATATTTAAACAAATGTCCTTGTGGTTGTGAAGATAATCTTGAGGAAATTTATCCATTTATTTGTAATCATTGCAAAGGATTCTATGATTGTGATGTGGTAATCAATGGATTTTGTATTTGTCCAGAGTGCGAAAAAGATAAATATATTTTAGCTAAAATATAAGGAAATCCATGAGACCATTAGGTAATCGAATATTAGTCAAAAGAATAGTTCCAGAAGCAAAGAAAGGCACCGTCTTGCTTATATCATCTGAAGAAAAGGTAAAGACTGGAATCGTGATTGAAATAGGACCAGGAAAGCCTGATAGAGATGGGTTTCCTATGAATATGAATGTATATAAAGACGATAGGATAATATTCCCGATGTATTCAGGAACACCCGTCATCGTGGATGATACAAATGACGAGTATTTGATTATTTCCGCTGATGAAATTCTTGCTGTTTTGGAAGATTAACCATTTGTCCGATCTCGGATAAGATTATTATATTTTTGAACCCTAAAATATATTAATTGCCAAGAACAACCTAATTTCTTTGCTATTTGATTCATATTCATACCGTTTTCCAATAAATTCTTTATATCATCATCAGAAACATTCTTATTCCTATTTTGCTTTATATCTTCCTTTCTTAAATTAACTCCACTTTTAATTAATTGGTATCTTAAAACATCTTGTTGTATTCCTGTTATTTTATATATTTCCGTTTGTGTTTTTCCTGAATTATATAAATCAATGATATTTTCTAGTAAACTAGGATCTCTTAAAAACATATGTTTAGTAAACTTAGATTCAAATGCTTTTTCAACAGATTGAAATCTTGTTAACTTTTTTCTTAGCATTTCAGGATTGACATCCAAAATCTTGGACCACATCGAAATTGAATGCGTTTCACCTTTATAAGTAACCTGAAAGCCATTTTTTAAACCAATATCAGTTCTGAATTGACTTTCTGAAATCATATAACAATTACCCGGATTAAATTCTTTACATCCATCTTTCAAACAAATGACATCTCCTTCTTGCCAGCCATTCTCAATAGCCCATTCATACATGTCCTTAGCGCCATTTCTCCATAAATCGCAAACCGTAATTCCAATTCCTCCAAATTTAGGATAACTCACATTTTTTTCATTATAACATTTATGAATGAGAGCCGTTTTCATTGCATAAAAACGACTCCCAGACAATAAATGCTTAGGAGGATACAAAGTTGTATTAATATGTTTAGATTTCATTTTTCTTCCCAAACATCCACAACTTTGTGATTTTCCTTGTCTTCCAAGACAATAAGATGAAACCAAACCTTCATTTCCACAATCACATTTGCAATGCCATTGTGTTTTATTAAAATTATCAAATTGTCTTTTTAAGACAGTCCAACGACCAAATTTTCTACCAATTAAATCGATACCTCTTTTTCTTTCAAATACGCATTCCTTACATTCAAATTTATCTCCTCTATTTCTAAAATTTGCCGACCAGCAAGTAAAATTTTTTCCACAATCGCATTTGCATTTCCAATAAGTACCTCCAGATCTTATTTCGATTAGCTCTAAAACATTTACTCTGCCAATTTTCCTTCCAGCATAATCAATAAATTTCGGCATTACTTACCTTCCGCTAGTTGGTTGATCTTCCATTCATTAAAATTAGGCTGAAACTTCTCTTCAAATTGATTTATCGCCCCATGAATAATTTGAATCTTTGTCTTCTGCTTGTATGTATCTGCAAGCATATTGATGTATTTGTAAATCAAACCTTCATCTTCCCGAGCACACATACCACAAAGTTTTAACATTGCATCTTCTTGCTCTTCTTTAGTTTCAGGTAACTTTTCAGGTATTTTCTCAGGTGTAATAACGATATCAGGATTATCTAAATTCTCGGCATTGATAATCGTAGAACTATTTGAAGCTTGTTGCATCTCTTCGTGAGTATAAACAGATGAAAAGTTAGCAGGAAATGCTTTGCGTAAAGCTAATGCTTCTGCACATTTCGCAGTTTGACTATTTGGCATCTTTGCCCAAAATGTATTAGGTTTTCCGTCGAATTTAGTTTGTACATATTCCGAATAAAAAGCCGTTGCAGCTACTTCATGCCAAGAACCATCTTGTGTCTGTTTTTTAACATAAGCAGTAGCAGAAATCAATTTACCTTTATCATCAAATGTAAATGTGGGTTCTCTTCCTGGCGCATATTTACCAGTTCTTTCAGCAATGAGTCTGTAACCATCTATACCAGTTTGTACGGTCATTGTTATTTTATTTTCTTTATTATCTTTTCTAAGAACTGGATAAATCTGTTTCATGGTAGGGTCTAGACCACAATGTTTACATATATGCATAAACATAAGAAAATCTTCGTTTGATGCACCCTTATTTTTGAAATATAAATTTTTAAGTAGTTCAACTTTATCTATGGCAAAATCAGCTATTTCTCTAGAAAGTTCATTTTTGGTTTGTGTAGCTGGAAGATTGGCAGTCATAAAAATCCTTGTGTTAAATTGTATTGGTTAATAGTATCAAGGATGTCTAACTTCATAGATTAGACTCCTATTGTTAGTGGTTAATGTACTTAGGCCAGGTCTGTTTCCTGGCCTTTTTTATTCAAATGAAAAATATAAATTTTTCAAATCAATTTCTTCTTCAATGATCGAAAAAAAACCAGGAAAAATCACATCAATATTAATTATTTTTCTTTTTGGCTTTATAGGTTTAATCGATAAAACTAAATTCAAATTGGTGTGATTCGAAATTTTCCAAAATCCAGTATGCATTTTTTCTACAGAAAAACCCGATTTCATAAATCCTCCCAGTTAATCTCTTCTTTCCCGTTCTTGAAGCTGTGACGGTATACGTCTAGATATGCCTTGAACAATGGAAAATTATATTCATATTCATAAATTTCAGGGTATTTACCATATTTATTTAACTTTACAAATGTACACCCTTCAATTTCTATATCCATGCATTTTGAAGCTAGGTATTGGTATGCAGAACCTTGCAGTTCCCACATTTTACTTTCTTTTAAAGATGTTTTAAAATCGAAAATCCTCCCATAAATGGGATTGGTTAAAAGATACCTATCGATTTCACCAGTAATCATTAATTCATCACAATAAAAACGAGGTGGAGCAGGTAATAACTTTTTATCTAAAGCCCAAAGTTTAAAAGAATCAATGTAGCCCTTATGTTCTGGTTCAGAAAAGTCACCAAGGCCATTTAATATTCCTTCAATCGCATTATGCACATCTGATCCTCTTGAACATGCCCTAGCTAAAATATCTGGTGGGATCTTATCCACACCAGAAGCAAAAGAAAGAACCGAGGTCACACGATCATAACCTTCCTTGATAATATCGCTCATGCCACCCCAACCTTGCTATAAGTAGCCTTACAAGCTAAACAAATACACGTCGACTTATACACAATCAATACCTTGCATCCGCAGTTATTGCATGCTGTCATATTGGGCCTCCCCATCTCTTTCTTCTTTTTCTCTTCGATAACAATCTCGGAAATTTAAGAAATCGCCTTCTAAGGCCCAAAAATGTATTTCACTTAATTCTAAGTCCTGTGCTATCTTTAGCGCGCTCTCTTGTTCTTCAATCCAAGATGAGAATAACATATTTGAAAAGTCCTTGATTAAGCTGGGATGAACCAATTTTGCAATTACATATTCAGCATGCATTGCATAATCATTCATCTCAGCTAGTATCAGCTGCTTCTCGTTGTCAAAGTCTGGTTCATTTCTCATAACATGTACTCCTGAATAGATTTAAGGTCATTCGCCAATCTATACATTTCCCAGCTATATCTTTCAAGCTGTAATGCAATCTTGTCGCATAATCTTTTGTCTTCGTTGGCTACTTCATCAAGCCTCTTACATAAGAGATTTGAAGTTTCGATTAATTCTTCAATGTTTGTCATATATACTCCTAATAAGCAAATTTAAGTTGATTTTGTAGGATTGTAATACAATTCTTACATCCTTCTATTTTCCTTTCCTCCGTATGTTTTGGAAGACTAGATTCAAGTTTTGCTAACATTTCTTTTGCATCTTCAACAGTCATTTCTTTGTTAAAAATTGTCATGTATTTTTTTGATGAAGGAATCATTTTTTCATGTGGGTTGTAACCTTCACCACCTTCATTCATAAAGTCATTATATTTTTTCCATTCTGGATTTATTTTTAATGCCTTCCACATATTTGCTCCTTGACTTAAATGTTGTTGATGAATTTAAATATATCGCAACATGGAATTTAACGCAACGCATTTATAAAAAAAAAGAAGGAAATTATGGATTTACGAGTATATTTAAAAGAAAAAGGTATCAAAAAAGGATTTTTTGCCGAAAAAGTTGGTATAAGTGCTGTAACTTTAACAAGCATAATTAACGGAAAAGCCTTCACAATAGCTACTGCAATGGCAATTGAGGATTATACAAAAGGGGAAGTTAGTGTCATGGATTTGATTAATAATTATAAAGAAAAACCTTCTCCTCTGAAGAAAAAGAAAGAAGTCAAATTGTCTTGAAAATAAGTCCTGAAAGAATTATTCAGGTCTAATGCCAAAATGAGGACCAACTCCTGCAAGAGGTGGCCCTCGGGATAATGTAGAACACACATTGTCATAGTTTATATGTCATTACGTGTATTTTTTTCTACATTTCCTTAAATTAAAATAATTACTTTACAAGGAAATTAATGTGAAAAACACCGTCATCCCACAAGAATTCCCTCCCTTATTATATTGGGAACAGGTTTGTAAGAATTGCCCTAAAGCTGCAACAATTTACATTCACCTATGGCGAATTCGTGATAAAAAAAACAAAATCTCTATAAAAAACGAAGAAATTCGTTCGACTTTTTTAACATCTAGACAATCTTTTTCTCACAACATGCTTCTACTAGCTCATGAAGGGCTTATTAGCGTTCACGAGACGCCTACAGGCTTGTCAATTGAATTAGTTGGATGGGATCATGATGAAAACATGCTTACATTATGATTCAGATAGGGTTTTGCCATCAATGCTTTGATCCAATTTATGAGAAGGATAAAAGGTTATATTTTCTACATATTTTCTTTTGTGAAAATTATGTGATCAATGATTTAAGACCTTTTTCCATAAGTATTTGGGATAAAAAAGCAATCCAACTTGAGTCCCTAGGGTATTTGGTCAGCCATGAAACGGATGAAGACATGCTAATTAAGCCATTAGGCCATGAAAAAGAATCAGAAAAAATGCATTGGTTTTGCCTGAAAAATCACTTACAAGATGATGAGAAAGAGAATGAAGATGACATTAATAATTGAAGTTGATAGAGTGCTAAATGAAAATGGTCAGCTTAGCCGGCTGACCATTTATCTGTGCCTGGAGGGGCACCTATGTCGTAGTGATATCGATATAGTAGCTCCTGGAAGGATTAACGTCAATCATCTTTTGGGGGACTATGTGCAATAACTACGTTAAATATTCTAGAGATCTTCATAACGATCCTGTTTTCAAAAGTTTTTCTTATGACTACCGTCATATTTTTTTAACTATTCTTGTTAACTCAGCTTTCAAACCCATTACTTTAAACGATCATGGTGTCATGATTGATCTTCAAGCTGGTCAATTAATGACCACAATTCGAGATCTTGTAAGGTTATGTGATGAACCCACTGTGGATAAGTCTAAAGTGGAGAGAGCATTAGCGTTGTTCGAAAAGTGTCAATTTTCGAGACAAGAAACGAGACACAGAAAAACAATAATAACTATCACATTATCAAACATTTACGACAAACGTAAAAATGAAAACGAGACAACAATCGAGACTAAATCGAGACAAGATCGAGACAAGATCGAGACACAAAAGAAGAATGATAAGAATGATAAGAATAATAATTTATATGTCCCAACCCCTTCCGGGTTGCGACTTTCCAATCTTCTTCATCAGTCAATTTTAAAATTTCAATCCACTTTTAAAGCTAAATCTTTAGATTCATGGCCAAGGCATATTGATGATATGATTCGTCTTGATAAACGAACCGAATTAGATATTGAATCAGTCATCAATTGGCTGCAAACCTCTGATTTTTGGAAAAAAAATATTCTTTCCACTTGCAAACTACGTGATAAATTCGACCAACTTCAAATTCAAATGAGCATTGAAAAAAAAGAAAAAGAATTAAAAAGTAATTTACGATCTACTTTAGGCGGTATAGAAGTTACGGAGTACAATAAAGTATGGTAGAAAATTATCGACACGGGATACCGCCAAATTATTTTGGAGCTCAGTGTGCTCTTATTAAAAACCTAGATGAAAAACAAAGAAAAATCTTAATTGATTGGGCTAAAAACCCTCAGAATTTCATGCTTTTTGCTGGATTGACTGGAAGAGGAAAAACTTACGCTTCTATCGCATTGATGTATCTTTTTGAAAAAGTTAGAGGAATCGAATGGGATGATCAAATTTTCCAAGAAATAAGTCTTTTAAATCAAATTTGGCTGGCAAACTTCTCAAGGAATGAATCTTCTGAAAACTTCGCTTTACTTCAAAAAATGCAGAAATGTAAAGTGTTGGTATTGGATGATCTGGGTATAAAAACGCCTTCAGATTCATTTTTTGATTATATTTATTGCTTGCTAAATCACAGATCAAACGATAATAGCTTGATTACGATTATAAATACGAATTGCAATTCCGAGGAATTGAATAAAAGCTTTGGTCCAAGAATTGTAAGTCGGATATCTCAAGGAAAGGTTGTTAAATTCGAAGGCCCAGACCTCAGGATAGTGAAATTCTAAACAGGTTAAGTCTTTGGTCAAAGTTTAACTAAACTAGCTAGAAACGCAAGGAAATGCGAAATTGAGGCATATGAATAAAAAAGATAGAGATTCGTTGACAATCACTAGTCCTATGCCTAAAAGTTTGTTGGACTCTATTCGGCAAATTGAGAAAAAAAATAAAATTTCAGAGGAATTATTTAGAAAATATAGAAAGAGAAAATTATATGAATCAAGATGAAAGAATCAAGTGCGATATATGCGAATACTTTTCTGGTCCAATGACCGAAAACTATTTCGATCACTTTTCAGGAATGCCCGAAATTCGCATTTGCAGGCACTGCCAGCTTGAAGCAGAAGATCCAGAATGTCATTTGAGGTTTGAAGTACAAAACACGCTAGAATCGCTTGGAATTGATTTTGATAATTTATTGAAAGAAGATAAAGAACTTGAAAATCTTAGTGAAGAAACTGCAAATAAATCGGAGGACTTGTCATGAGGATAATCACTTCTTGTTCTGCTCCTCCATGTTTAATGCAACTGGATCCATTGATGCTATCAAAGCCAATGTCTAAATGGCGTGATGATAGTGAAACGATTAATGAAATATATCAATACATTCGACATAAACTTTTGCTTAGGCATGGATGTATAAAAAAAAGAATAAAATATGAAAAATTAAGAGAAAAATATAAGGAACTTTATGAGCGGATTAAAGAGAAAGAAAAAGAGCTTAAAGAAAAAGGATCACACCATACTCAAGGACCCTTGTACTTCTTTAAAAATCCTGATTGCAGTTATGGAAGATTATTTCCAAGACTTAAATTCGCCAGAAATAAAACCAATAAGCACAACCGGTGCTACTTATAGAATGCGAAGATTTAATGAGGAACTATGCCAAGACACGCAATAATCCGATTCGAGTGCCCTAACTGCAAATCTTTAGATGCTCATTGGGAGCACAGAATGGATGAATGGGTTTGCCCCTATTGCAAATATAAACACAAAAAGGAGAAGGTAAATGAGTAACTGGAGAAAGTTTGGAGATCGAATTATCGACGTTAGTAAATTTATTCGTTTTGGAGTTGGATCAACTGAATATTCAAAAGGAAAATTTCTAATTTTTTCAGATACTGATAGAGATCTTGCATTTTCTGGATTTAATTTAACTTTTGATACAGAACAAGAAGCTATGGAATATTTAATCAAAGCACTAAGAGAGGACATATGCCCCTAGAAATACAAAACTACAAACACCTTGGTAAGGGTTACTTACAAGGAACTTGCGATATCAAAATACCTCTATGGGGTAATTTCATAATCTATGGGATATCAATTTTTGAAAAAGATGGTAAAAAATGGATTTCATTCCCATCCAGAGAGTATGAAAAAGAAGGTCAAAAGAAATGGTTTCAGCACTGCCGTTTTGAGAGTGAAAATATGTCCGAAGCTTTTCGTAATGAATTCTTTAAGGAACTAGATAAATATCAAAAAGCAAATAATCCAAGCGTGTTTGATGTTTCTGAAAAACAACCCAAAACTTTTGCAGGTGGTGTTTTAGATACAGATAAATTTGCGAGTCAAACAAGCACACAATTTCCATCAAATATCCAAGGCAAAGCTAAACCATCAAAAGAAGAGGAATGTCCGTTTTGAAAACCGATAGCAATAACTCAAATTCAAATGAGGATTTTATAGATATAGAAAAGTTTCTGTTTTCTCATATTTTGCGAAAAATTGATAAAATAGAAATTGATCCCGTTCGTTTTGAATCTTCTCCTATTAGAGAAAAAGCAAAAGCTTCACAAGAAGAAGAATGCCCGTTTTGATAAAAAAATCTACTAATTTGACATTCATTAGTAGATTTTGACATGATTAAAATTTGGAGAAATATGCAAAAATTCACACATTTAAATAAAAAATTAATTCCCATAGATGATGGTGGAGAAATTCCTTCCGTTCACAGAATAGATACCAATGCAGAAGAAATGAATATTTTATTTCCTCCAGATTGGTTAAATAAACCTTGTCCAATAGAGAAAGCAATAAAGGAACTCGAGGAATATGAAAAAAATCATTGATTGGAGACTGCCAATAAGGCTTGTCTCCGAAGCTAACAACAATGATCATTGGACTAAGAAACGTAAGAGATTCCGAGCTCAAAAGGATTGGATTACTATGCGCCATCGACTTGATGGCTCTCCAGAAATTCCTCTTGATTGCATCGTTGTTGTTACTAGAATTGCTCCTAGAGAACTGGATGAAGACAACATGTATTCATGTTGCAAACATTTAAGGGATTATATTGCGGATTTAATTAGACCAGGATTAGCACCCGGGCGCGCGGATGACTCAAAAACAATCGAATGGAACTACAAACAAGAAAAAGGACAGCCTAAAGAATATGCTGTTAAGATTGAGATTTTTGTTCAGGATTAATGTCTAAAAATATCAATTGCAAAAAGAACCATAACGATTGAAGCACAAATTAAAAAAATACAAGTACAACATGTAACCAATTCATTCATTATTTAACCTCTTTTCTAACCACTCATCTATAAATTTATCATGATTTCCGGATTTCGGATCACTAACCATATCTTTTACAAAATCTAAAATTAATTTTTTTTGAAAATCTCTGTCTATAGATATTAGACATGTATTTCCGATTATATCTATGCCATTTCCAAAGGTTATTTTTGACATAATCTTCTCTAAATATTAAGTTTTACAAGAAAAATAATCTAGAATCTCTTTGTCTATAGCATATCCATTCTGGATCAATGCAGGATAAATCATTTTCCACATTTCTTGATCTCCTTGCACAATACAATGCAAATATGCCCACTTTAATTCTTCTGCATTAAACATAAACCTCTCTTTTATCTCTCCTCAAAATACAGATGTTTGAAGTAATAATTTTCAAAGATAGGCTCGAGATTTTCCTTCTCTAATTCAAACTCATAATTCATAGACTTGAATGGAGAATCCATATCTGGAAACTTTCCAAGAGGAAGTAGAGCATTGCTACATACCATCTTCTTTCTAATTCTATAAGTCCTACCACAGTAAAAATTTCCAGGACGCACTTCTTCCGACTTCCATCCCTTAATATCCGTTAAGTGGAGAATCGTTCTAATCACAACTATTGGACCTAATTTTTTTTCTGACATAAACCTCTCTCAATTGCCTCTAATCTCGAATCTATATCCATTACAATCTGATAAACCTCTCCATGCTTAGCAAACAATGCTTTACGGACTCTATCGGTTGAAAGATGAATGGCACGAATCTTGTCCCGCATATCTTTCATCTCGCTCTGCTCTGGACTCTCAAAAAAATCAAGCTGGATCATCTATCACCTTACCTCTAAATACATTCCGTATCTGCTCCAAATACTGGTCGAACAACTCTTCCGTAAATCCCTCAGCTCTCATAGTATCACACATACATACAGCAAATAAGCTAACAACTTGGTGGCTATCTAAATTCTCTTTCTTGATATATTTGTTTATCATGTAGACCAATCGCTTATATTTATTTGCGTGATTCACGGCGTTCCTTAATTTTTTCCATCAATTCATCGGCGTTTTCATAAATTTTTTTATGTATCTGCTTTTTACAGTCTTCATATATTGTCGCCAGCTCTACAACAATTTCCGCGAAATGATCTTCATCTATTTGTGCAGCCACACAACCACGTATAAAACAATTTGATAAACTCTGTATCAAAACTGATGGACTAGGTTTACTTACTATAATCACTTCACCAATCTTATTCGATAAGGTCTCGATTTCCTCTTTGTCGCTCATTTCTCAATCCTCTTCAGCTCGTTCTCAATAGAATTGATTACCCAACTCATCATCGACATCTTCTTCTCAATCGCAGATTTCTTTATCTTATCCCGCAATTCAATCGGAATACGTACACATAACATGATTATCTCTCTTTTCATCTTTACCTCGTTTATTTTACTATAACTAGCATACATGATTTCATGCAATCATGATTTCTTGCAATTTTCTCTACACACTTAATTTGCAATATGCTACACCTAAATTAAAATAAACATTTGACAAAAATAGGTGATTAATGGCTGTTAGTTCTACTAGCTTTTCTAAGGATAAACCTAATCCTACTGCTTTCAAACCAGGACATACTCAAGGTTTTCAGCCTGGCGTTATTAATCATAATAATGCTATGGACAAAGAAGAATGGAGACTAAAACTTGTTGCATGGGGTGAAAAAGATAATAGTCACAAATTAAATGAATTCTGCGCATCCCATAAAATAGACCCCAAACGCATTTCTGACTGGGCTAAAGCTTGCCCGCACTTTGCGGAATCTCTTAGGTATGTCAAATCCATGATAGCTTCTAGAAGGGAAATGTATGTTAATTTAGGAGAGATGGATAAGGGTAATTATAACAGATATCAGAGAATGTATGATTATCATCTACAAGAGCATGAAAGGGAAGAAATGGAGTTTGAGTATAGTTTAAAGAACGATGTTGCAACTGCTCCTGTTCAAATAAATCTTATCGAAAAGCCTTATAGAAAGACAAAAGACTCTAAGGATGAATGACAACTCTATTGATATTCCTTATAAGTTTGAATGTCGTGATTATCAAATACCTGCTTGGGAGGCGTTGATAGCGGGTAAAAAGAGAATAGTCTGTTGCTGGCATAGGGGTGCGGGCAAAGATTTATTTGCTTTGAATTATTTCATTTACAGAATGATAAGAGAGCCAGCAGTTTATTTACATTGCTTTCCACAATATTCCCAGGGCAAAAAAGCGATATGGAACAGCGTACATAAGACAGACGATGGCGAATCAATGGGATACCTTGAGCACTTCCCAAAAGATCTTATCAAATACAAAAACAGTCAAGAGATGCGTATAGAGCTATTTAATGGTTCTATTTATTGTGTGATGGGGATTGATGGTAAGAATGCTCAATTAGCTCGTGGTATGAATCCAACGCATGTTATAGTTTCTGAATATGCTTATATGGATCCGGAAAGCTGGGCCACAATAGAGCCTAGGGTTATTAACAATAAAGGGACGGTATTATTTCTTAGCACTCCTAATGGTAAGAATCATTTTTTTGACCTCTACAATTACGCTTCAAGAGGAGTTGATGATAGTTTTTTTGCAAGTATTATTACTAATAATGATACTAATATCAATAGCCCCGAAGACATACAAAGAGTAAGAGATCAAGGAAGACCAGAAGACTTTATTCAACAAGAATTCTTTTGTGATTTCAGTAGAGGAGCTCAAGGATCATACTATGGTAACCTTATTAGCGCAGCTAGGAAAGATGATAGGATATGTAATATTAACGTGCATAGCGATATTCCTGTTTGTACTGCTTGGGATATTGGCTACGGAGACTCCACATCTATCTGGTTTTTTCAGCACATGAGTAATGGTAATCTTCATTTTGTAAATTACTACGAGAATGCAAACGAGGGTTTAGATCATTATACAAGATATTGTGATGACTGGAAGGCTAAAAATAATGCCACATGGGGTACTCATTTTGTTCCACACGATATGCGTGTGCACGAATTTACCACTGGCGTAACAAGAAATGATACAGCCCGTAAATTGGGATATCCAATGCAAGTTGTAGCAACACCTGAAGGTAGAGCATTTGGATTAGATGAAGGGATAAATACAGTAAGATCTACATTACCTCATTGTATATTCAGCGAAAAGAACTGTTCACTAGGAATTAAGTGTCTGGAATTCTATCGTAAGAAGTGGAATGATAATCTAAAAGTATATTATGATGAGCCTTTTCATGATCGATATAGTCATGGAGCGGATGCCTTTAGATATGCTTGTGTGGGAATTAAAGCATTTGGATCATCTCAAGGAAAACTTACTCCAGATAAAATTAAAGAAATGAGAATGAAAAACTATGGTTTTTAATGAGGTATGGTACCCAATAGGTAAAATATTTCCACCTGAGGGTCAAGAGGTATTATTTTATGATTCAGTATTTAAAGGTTATGCCCTAGGTTTTTTTGACTATAAATATGAAGATGATAACCCAAGCGCAGAACGTATAATACCTTTACAATATAAAATTTGCATGGACAATAATAATATCTGCCCAACTCATTTTAAGCTTTTAGATGAACCTCAAACATTAAATATACAAGCAATAACTTAAAAAATTTTGCCTAAACTATCAATAAATTATTTGAAAAGGAATCTATGATTACATCGAGCTCGAATCCAATTGCAAAGGAACTTGAAGATAGATGGCAAGAATCAAATGCATTATGGCAGCAATGGCAATTCGAGGCTGATAGAGATACTAAAATGATGTGTGGTCTTCAGGACTATAATAATAATAGTTTAAATGTAAATATGCGTAATCAAAGGCAATTGCAGTTCAATAAGATATTGCGCGTTGTTAATATGATAGATGGATTTCAGCGAGATAATAGATTAGCTACTAAGATTACAGCTGGGGATAATGACCCCGATACAGGTGAGACAGCAGATCAAAGATCAGAAGTGATGACTTGGTGTATGAATCAAGACAATACTTACGAAAAGATTAGCGATAGTAATTTTGGATCACTTACATGCGGATTAAATCTATTAAGCGTATGGATGGACTTTAGAGAAGATCCCAAAAATGGTCAAATCAAGACTGATAGAATCCCTTTTTCAGCATTTTTAATGGATAATTATTGGACCAAGCAAGACTTGAGTGATTGTGACTGGATTTGGACACGCAAATATATTACTAGGCCTCAGTTGCAAGGCTTGTTTCCTAAGCTTGGCAAAGATATTCCTACCTTGAATCAAGGATATGCTACTAAAGATGGTAAGTTTCAATTTTTGGCACAGAATTGGTACCAATATAATCAAGAGATGTATGCATATGATGAATATTGGAAGAAAGACTATCGTAAGAAGCGACGTATATTAGATAAATCTACAGGTGAAGTTATCGATTGGAATGGTACAAAAGAGCAATTCCAGATCATGCAACGCTTTAATCCAAACTTAGATATAATCACAGTTTCAGTACCGACCGTTAGACTTTATATTTTAGTTAACAATCATGTGGTTTATGAAGAAAAAAGTCCGTATGGTCTTGATAGACTTCCCTTTGTACCGTTCGTCTGCTACCACTATCCTGAAGTGCAGAATTACTCTTACCGTTACCAAGGCGTTGTAAGAAACATACGGGATAGCCAAGTTGAATTAAACCGTCGTCGTAATGTTCTATTAGATATCATGGATGCTCAGATTCAAAGTGGTTTAATGGTAAAGGAAGATGCACTCGTTAATCCTGAAGATGCATTCTTTCAAGGTCCTGGTAAGATTTTATATTTCAAACAGACAGCTAATTTAGGAACAGACCAGGTTATCATTCCTCCTCCCCCAGTTGCCCAGGGATGGATGGAATTGATTGCTTCGATTGAAAAAGAAGTAATGGATATTGTAGGACCAGAAGAACTCTTTGCTCAGAATATGGGAGCAAAAGATATGTCTGGAATTATGATGAAGCTAAAGATGGGTGCGGGTCAAACTGGTCTTAGAAATATCTTTGATAGACTTAATCTTTCACAAAAAATTCTTGGTGAAATATTCGATGATCTTATTGTTAATAACTTTGAAGAAGGCCATGTTGAGCGTATCATAGGTAAAAAGGTATCTCCATACTTCTTCGATAAAGCATTTAGCAAATATAATTGCGTTGTTGAAGAAACAGACCTTACAAGTACTCAACGTCAACTCAAGTTTTTACAAGCTGTACAGCTTAAACAAATTATACCTGATAGTATTGATGATGCATACTTACTTGAACAATCTACTCTGTCTGGTAAGAAAGAGATTGTGGAAGCGGCTAAACAAAGAGCCCAGCAAGCTGCACAAATGAATGAAGCAATGCAACAGCAACAAATGCAACAAGCTAAGATACTTACACGTAGCTTAGAAGCTAAAGCACAAAATGACTTTGCATCAGCCGAAGAGAAGATTAATAAAGGTGTATTGGATATTGCAGCAGCACAAGAGAAATCCAGTCAAGCAGTTCATGAAAGAGCAGCAGCTGCCTTGGATAACGCAAAGGCTCTTCATGAGATTAAAGATATGGGAGAAGATCGGTTAATTAAATTAGCTACCTTTATTGTTGATCTCCAGCAAAAGCAAGCATCAATGCAACAAAGTCAAGAAGCGCATGCGGTTGAACAATCATTAGCATTAAGTGGTGGTGTTGAGCAGTCGAAATTAAAGAGTCAAACAGCTTAAAGTAATTTCTACATCTAGTCAAAAATGCATACATCATTTAATGTAGGTTAAATGAGGTATGCTATGTCAACAAATTACATTCAATCATTTTTAAAAGAAAAAAAGCCTAAAAAGAAACCAAAAGACTTTAAGCATCCGTGGGGAGCGATTCAACCTAAAGGGGTACAAAGATCATGAGCATTCCGGAAAAAAGTTTTTGCGAGCGTTGGTTTGGTTGTGCATGTGCTTGTGACTGCGCTGATGATAATCCACCACCACAACCAGTTCAGCAAATTCCAAGGCCGGCTACTCCATCACATCCAGATGGTGTTGATGCAGCAAATAATTTACAAAGAAAACTTAAGAAAAGACAAGTAAAACTAGCCTCAACCGATATGACAACTTTAAACAGTGTGATAGGTATGAGTGAAGAGCAATACAGGAAATATGTATCTGATCGATCTCCAAATGCTCAACAAACACAATCAGCAACAATAGAGCCTCTAGCAACATCAAGAAGATCAAAATCTAAGGTAGACGCATGAGTATCGAAATACCCAAACAATGCTGGATGTGCAACGAACTTCGTGAGTTTATGTTCTGCACAATGAAAGCTCCAAATGGACAAACAACTCTTGAGATATGCTCAAACAGATGTTTTATGGCCTACAAACTATCTAAAGAGCGAGCAGATGCATTTAATGTTGCAGTCATGCAATCTCCAGCCGCTACAACAATGACAACTATTGGTAAAGTAAAACCTATTAAAGTAGCACTCAAAAGCCTACAGATTAATGCCAAACAAGATGATAAGAAGAAGAGTGGGAAATGATTGAACAAGGATTATGATTAAAAAATTTAAAGGAAAATGAAGATGGGGATGTACTGTGCTTGTAAATGGAAAATGACTGGAAGTTTGCACATTGATATTCCTAATAAAACTTCTACATATTATGAACCAGATCCAGTTGGATGTACTTGTGATTGGAATGGTTGGACAAGTATTTGTGATTGGCCTGATGAAAGAAAAAATAAAGATAAACCATTAGGTAATCCTTTAAGAGATGGAAAATACCTAGTAAGAATACAAAATCAATCTGGTGATAGATATGAAGATGAATCATATTTCACTTTGAAAACAAGAATAATCCAATGTGGATATACCGGATTCGGATTTGAAGTAAATTGGTCCGGAGATGATGAAGAACAACCTTATGCATGGAAGGAAATTGAAAATGGACAAGTTGATAAATAAAGTAAAGAAGGACGAAAACAAAGCAGCAACAGCCCTCAAGAAAGGTCTTAAAGATACTAAGACGCTTCTAAAGGAAGATAAGAAATTTGATAAGAAAATAGAAAAGGCAGAGAAAGTTCTAAAAGGTAAAAAATGAAACGTGAACGAATCGAAGACTTGGGTTGCATAAAAATCCTTATCGAAGAGGCGCTTGATTGCGACTTATTCGAAGCAAATCCATCTATTGATTATTTATTAAGTGCACCTTATAAAAACGAAAAATGGGCTTATAGCCATTTTCTTCAAATCGATGAGCTAAAAATTAAGCTAAGACAGATCCAAGACTATGCCAAAGGGTTTGAAGATGGACCCTGAAATGATTAAATCTAAATTACCTTGGGGTTTTGATATCCCTGTAAAATTTGTGACAAAAGAAGATCTATTATCGGATTTTCCAATGAATAGACGCGATGAAATTAAAAAAAAACTCAAATCCATATCCGAAGGCGATTTTCCAGGAGATGAGGAAAAAGCGCATATAGAAGCTGATAAATTATTACTCGAGTTGATAAATGATCCAGAAATTACTGAATATTTTAACAACATTGAAAAGTGGTATGCATGAATAGACGCTGCGTAAGATGCAAATGCATACAATTTGAAACATCCTTCAAATTCCACGAACGAACATGCAAAAATCTAGACGCTCCATTTTATTGCAAACGATGTTACAAGAAAAAAGATGAGCCTATCGATCATGATCTTATCAAACAAAAGAAAAAACTACGACATCTCAAATTCCTTGAAAAGAAAATGGTTCAAGTCCAAAAACAGAAAACAGAAAATGGTCGGATGTTTAGATTATCTTACCAATTTAAAGAAAATTATTTGATACCTCGACAGGTACTTGAGAACATGGTCAAAAATCCTTTTTAGTTCGCAAGATTTTCTAGGGGTAAATTGATCTATCATCACAACTTAAGCTACATTATCAGACGTACATATGGAAAAAGACCCCTATATTCCAAAATCCTTTGAACAATTAGTTAAAGAAAAAGCTAGCTGTTTAGAATTCGCCATGAGTGGATTTATTCGTTTGTATGAAGAAGGTCAAAAAAAATGTGAATGTAATAGCTGTAAGGACTAAATATGGATGAAAATAATCATGATAAATTCGATATTTACGAAAAAAAAATAGTCATTATCGAAGAATAATGATTAAGGATTAAATATGGAAAATGAAGAATTCTTACCTTGTCCTTTTTGTCATTGCACACATAGGTTATCGGTTTACGAAAATAAAATACAAAATGAAGATCACATGCTTTTTGGATCTTTATATTCCTATGTTTTCTGTGCAATATGTAGTACTCATGGACCTGCTAGTTATAATGTGGGTTCAGAAGAAGAATCAATCCAATATGCAATTGCCAATTGGAATAAAAGAAGTAAGTATTAACTATGGACTGATCAAAAAATTGCTATCTGCTCTGATAAATGCCTTGAAGAATACAAGAAATTCATAAGCATGCAATGTGCTTTCAAACCTATCATCGAAGAAAATCCAAAAGAATCTAAATAATTAAAAATTTGTCTTGAAAAATCCTCTCAAATGCGCTATGTCTTAGGTATCAAATTAAAATTTTAATTTACCATTTCAGGAGAAATGTATGTCAGAAAGAGCAAGATCAGAAGCAAAATCTCTAAAGCATTCTAACCCAGATAAAGGCCCACGTATGATTGAGGGCGCACATCATTTTGATAAGGGTTATGATTCTGATGATGAAGTTCTACAACGCAAATCGGATTTTCCAGGTCAATCAGAGCGTGGAAATGAATATATGAAAATGCGTCATGAAATCGATGCTAGAGATAGTGCAAAGCTGAAAAAAGATAAATTTAGCAAGATTGCGTAATAGATGAGTTTATTACTACCTGCTGGTTATCAGAGCTCAGGTCAGCAATTAGGGGAAACGCGCCAGGAAATGACGCGTGACCTTATGCAAAAGGATTTACAACCGATTATCGATAAGCTTAAAGATAAGAGGGATAAGTATTTTATTCTTGTGCATGCGAAGCCGTGGCCTAATAATCCAAATATTATAAAGAAAAAAATCATGGTATTAGAGCGAAAGCCTCCCATGATGCTTTCTTGTATTTTGTTTGGTGTCGATAACGTCAAGGGTGATCTTACAATTGAATGGTGCCTTCCTGGATCATGGCCAACATGGGCTTGTGAAGGAGCAAATGAACCTATTCCTGAAACTGTAGCTAGTTTAAAAGAACTTAGCAAGCAAGGGAATATCGACAAGCTAATAGCTTATTAAATCTTAGCGACTCGTATCAGAGATTGCTAAAAAAGTGGTGACTACTTTAAAGGTCATTGTCTTAAACGGGCTTATCACGTCGGAGCCGGACGTAAGGGAAAATATGACAGATGAAAATCAAGTGCAAGAGCAAAGTGCTCCTGTACAGGAAGAGCAAGTTCACGCAGAAAGTAATCAACCTATTGAACAGCCAGTTGTAAAGACTGATGTTAATTGGGAAAAAGCTAATGAAGTCCTCAAAATGCAAAGACAGCAGATTGAAGAACTTCGTGCGCAAATGGCCCAAATGTCTCAAAAGCCTGAAGTGGTTGAAAAAGATGAGTTTGATGATTTAGACCAAGACGATGCATTGACTGTCGGTCAAGCACGTAAATTAGCTGAAAAATTGTCCGAAAAAAAGGCCAAGGCAGCAGCTAAAGAAATGGTCGAAAAATATATCCAACAACAATCTGTAATCACCGCTGAAGAACAAGCTAGAGGCAAATATGAAGATTATGATTATGTCGTTGATAACTATGCAATTCCTCTAATTAAAAACGATCCTGCTCTAGCGTACCGTATCCAAAACTCTAAAAATCCTGCCGAGACCGCTTACAAATTAGGAAAGCTATCAGATCAATACGAGGAAGCTACTATGGCGCAGAAAACTAGCCCAAAGGCCGATAAAGTTCTTAAAAACAACTCAAGACCAGTAAGCTCGAATGCTGTAGGAAGTCCTTTAAAAACTGAAGCAGATAAATTTAGTAAGATGTCAAAAGAGCAGATATGGGCAGAGTCCCAAAAGTTCGCTAGACAGGCCTAAAGAGGCAGTCTAAATGACTATTACAACAAGTAACGCATTGCCACCTCCAGTACAGCAATGGTTCGACAACGTGCTTTTAAGCCGTCCGATGCCAAAACTGATTCACAAACAGATGGCGATGAAGAAAGAGCTTCCACCTAATAGTGGACGCATTGCTAGATATCGTAGATATACGAACCTACAAACTGCAACGGTTCCACTTCCAGATTCAGGACTTACACCTCCTGGTCAAGTACTTAATGCCGTTGATATTGATGCTAGAATAGACTTTTACGGAACATATGTCACAATTACAGATTCCGTAATGTTTATCAATCAAGACCCTGTTCTTAACCAGACTGTGAGCTTACTTGCTCAGTCTATGAGAGAAACAGAAGACGAGCTAATTAGAAACATGTTGGCATCTACAGCCTCTGTAATTAACTGTACAGGTGGTACAAATGGAGACAACCCAACAGAACTAGCTCGTAGCGATATTGATGCGACGATTTTAGCATTGCTCGGAAACGATGCGATGATGATTTCTGACAATATCGAAGGCTCTTTGAAATTTGGTACAGCGCCTAAAAAGAATGGGCGCTTAAAATCTTCTCTGATTGACTTGGAAATCCGACAGGATGACAGGGCGCAAGCTTTATTAGCAGCGTGAACGACTAAGTGAGAAGACCTTGTAAGAGGATGCGATAGTCTGAACACTACGAATAAATAAAGGTAGTGAGGTTGATCCGAAGAGGTTGACCCGCCTAAGAGATCTTAGGTCATAAAAGTAACAGAAATGGTTCGAGAAGCGTTTTGGGGTATGATGAATACAGGTATTCTTGATGATCTTGAAGCTGTTACAGGCTTTATTTCACAAGCTCAGTATCCATCTAACATGAACACTTTGAATGCCGAATGGGGTTCAGTAAGTAATATCAGGTTCTTGTATAGCTCTAAAGGTTCTACATCCCCAGCATCATCTTTAAATGGTAACACTGTTTACAACATATTTGTAACAGGCCAAGAAGCATATGCAATGATTGACCTTACACAAGCCACAGCAAGCTTTATTTATACCCCTCCTGGTGGACCTACCGATCCACTTCGCAGGTTGCAGCTAGGTGCATGGAAAATGGCGCAAGTACCTCGTTTATTGAATGATGCATGGCTCTTCAATCTACGTGCTACGCACTCATAAAATATAGGAGAATTACTTATGCCTTTCGCAGAACATTTCATGATTCAGGGTACTTTTACAGTGCCTTCAACATTCGATGCTACTCATCCATTTTCTGTTAATGTTAACTGTGGTTTTCTACCAACGAAAGTTGAATTAATAGATGAAACACAATTTGGTACAAGCTCAGCTAACCAAAACATTCAAACAGTAAATTGGAACTATTTGCAGCCAACACGTACGAAAGTACAATGGATGACAAATGGTGCTACAACTTTAAATAATAGTTTAGTCACAACTAACGGTATTAGCCTCTATGATGGAACACAAAGCGTTCTTTTAGGTTCGGCTATTGCTGGTACTACTATTGTTAGAGGAACTGGTGTATTTACTACTGCAGCTCATGGCTTGCAAATTGGTGATACAATCCAAATTACAAATAACGTTGTTATGAAGCAGCTCGGTGGAAATATTTTCACTGTAGCAACTGTTCCTTCAGCTACAACTTTTACAGTATTTAACGGAGCACCTGGATTTTTTGCAGATGCTGGCTTTACTGCGGATGAAACTGGTTTTACCTTACGTAAAGTAATCGTTGGACCATTGTTCTATCCACAAAGAGGATTAATTGTAGCTGCAACAAAAGCGGCTGGAATTGTCTTAAGTATAGCTCCAAACCATGGTTTAACTGTAGGTCAACAAGTAAGAATTCGCGTTCCTGCCTCTTTTGGTATGACACAAGCGAATAACTTACAAGGTGTCATTACAGCCGTTAGCAACTCAACAACAGTATCAACAATCACAATCGGAAGTATTAATTCAACTGCATTTTCTACATTTGTATGGCCAGCTGCTACAGCAGTACCACTACAATTTGCTTATATTGTGCCAGTTGGATCAGGTCCTTTCCCTGTGACAACTCCTCCATTCTGGAGTGATGATACATTGTTAGACGCTACAGCAAACCAACAATTCCAAGGTTTCACAGTAGGAACTGGAATTTTTGCAGTTGGTGCAGCGGGTACAGTTGGTGTTCAAGCGGGTGATATTTTCACTTGGACAGCATGGAGAGCGGACGTTTAAAAAAAGGTAGAAATGACTTTTACACCAATAAGGAGCGATATAACTAATATAACTAATGCTAATCCAGCGGTTGTTACAACTGCTCAAGATCATGGGTTATATACAGGAAATGTGATTCGATTGAATGTGCCATTTCAATATGGCATGTTCGAAATAGATAAATTGGTTGTGTCGGTAACCGTTTTATCTACGACTTCATTTTCTTGTCAGTTAAAGCAAGTTCCTACTGTTGTGAATTTAAATACTACATTACTCCCGGCGTTTGTCACACCGACAAACCCGGGTTATGTTGCATCTGTTATACCAATTGGCTCAGGCCCATCTCAAATTACTGATGTGGCATGGCAAGTCAATAATAACTTTGGCGACTCAACAATAAGCGATACGTTTTTAAATAACTCACTGTAGTAATCCCTTTTAGGAGAAAAATCATGGCAAAATTAATAGTACCAATGGAAGAAAGAAAAGACCCACTTATTCACAGAAAAAGTAATAAGTCTGTGGTAAATCCTGAATCTATAGAAGCAATCACACCATCAACAGACAAGAAAGTACGTGGAACATTTGTAAATATCGAATGTCCAGGTCAACCAGCTAAGATATCTGCAAAGCTTTATAAGGGAATGGAGTACTTTTCACAAGTTTTAGAAGATGGTTTGTCTTATACAATACCTTGGTCAGTAGCCAGATATATCAATGAAAGAATCAAAGCCGATAAGCATAGCTATTTGACCGATCCTAATGGAGTTCCGATCAAAGAAAATAAGCAAATTCCTCGATATAAATTTATGATAGAGCAATTCATATGAGCACATGGGATCTGGCAAGAATAAGATATACTGTAAGAAAATTAACAGGTAAGTTTGACACGAATCAATTGCCTGATAATTCGCCAGCTGCTGGAGCGGTAACTGTTACCAATCCTCCTGGTATTGATGATTACATCAATGACTTTTATCTTTATGACTTGCCAGAAAGCTTTAGGACATTGAAATTAAGACAATTCTATACCTTTACGACTGTGCCAAATTGTGGAACCTACACTTTACCACAATGGATTAATCAAGTTTACGATCCTATCTATGTAGATAATTATAGATTTGCTTGGTATCAATATCCTGAGCAATTTTATCAAGTGTGGCCTGAATTCAATCAAATTAAAAGATATGTTTTTTCTCCTGTAGATGGACAAAGAACATATACTTTTACTTTACCGCAAGCTACAAATTCATCAAATCCATCAGTGTCGTTAACAAATTCAGCAATTCAGCAAGGATCAGTTGTAATTGGTCTAACTCCAAATATTGATGGGCAAGTAGCTGGTGGATTAGAAACATTTAGAGATAGAGATCAACCAATACCATTAGATGTTCCTGTTAATCAATACTTTGTAAACCCAGGAACTCTTACTGGTAACCAAGGAGGTACAGGAACAATTGATTATCTTACAGGTGTAGTCAATTTAACCTATGCTAATCCTTTTACATCTGTTACTGCTCAAGCAATTCCAAGTGCACACTACCACGTTTATCAAGCAAGCAGATCTAGCGATATTCTCTATTGGCAAAACCAACTATTTTTAAGGCCAATTCCCAACGATACCTATTTGGTTAAGGTGATGGCCTATGTGATGCCAACAGTTGTGCTCAGTGCAGCAACAAATGCGACTGAATTACCATCCTTTACATCAACTTCATTAGCTCCAGGAAGTTCAAATACTGGTACTATTAATGGATTTGATGGATCTAACCCGCAAGGATTATCTGATCTTCCTAACTTTAGTGAATGGTGGCAGTTAATTGCATATGGGACTGCAAGAAAGATAATGATTGAAGAAGGGGATTGGGATGAAGTTTCAAAACTCGATATTATCTTTGAACAACAAAAGTTGTTAGCTCAGAGAAAAACATTAAAGCAATTAGGAAGTCAAAGAATCCCCACACGATATTCGGATAATGTTCCTTATGGACAGGGTGGATCTAACATATTTCCTTACTATTGAGGTTAAATGAATCCGACATTTCAGAAATTAGGTACTAAAAAATCACAACCAACTATTGGTACTAAAGGTCATGGGCTTTCTAAGAGCGGAAGAATTTGGAAAAATGATCTTTTAGACACTGATTATACGGATGTAACGCAAACTAGAGTAAAAATTAAAGAGGAATCATGACTCAATATAAGAATATTCCACAGCCTGGAGATAATAGAAACGTCTCGCAAAACGATATATTACAAAACTTTCTCTATTTATCTAATCCTTTGACTGGAGCTCCGGGTGTAAATGGAATATTACCAGTAGATCATTCTGCGACTGGTGATAATGCAGCAACGCCAAAAGATGGTTTTCATAATCAAGTGAGTTATATATCACAACCAATTAAAAATAACACAACCAATGCAGTTAATGGTCAAGTTGCTGATGGGATGACATATGTCAAGCCCGGTCAAGGAAACTTTCCTCAAGAACTATGGTATATTTTCGGTAATGATGCTCCGGCAACAAACTATAAACAGGTACCTTTATCGGCGATAAGAGGTTTAGCATATTGTAATCAAGCAGGTGGTTTTACCGGTACAGGACAATATAATATTGCCAGCAATGTTTATGCAGGTTCGGGAGTATATACAATTACTTTTACAAATGGTTTTCCCACTGTTCCTTCAGAAAATACAAATTATATTGTTAATGTGAGTCCTGAAAGTACAACACTTTGCGCCTGGACCATTCTTCCTACTAATGGGATTAATGGAAAACATGCAGCATCATTTCAGATTCATTTTTTTAATCCTAATACAGGAAATAATTTGCAACCAACAAATTTTGGTATTCAGGTAATAGCAATTTTATGACTTTTGAAGCAACACTTATAGCTCCATACAAAAGCGGTCTTAGCAAATACTATAAGCCATTTCTTATTGGAAATGATGCATTTGTCGAATTAGACAATTGCTATTCTCAAAGAGGATTTATTCGCAAGCGTGAAGGCAGTGTTGTATTATCTAGAACAGATGCTTGGAAAGCTGCAACAGCTATAACAAATGCAACTCCACCTCAAGTTACAGCAAATGCCCATGGACTGCTTACTGGCGATATGGTTTATCTTGAAAATGTTGTTATGAATAATGGTGCCGTTTCGAATGTTACTACCGGAAATCAGACAATCGTTACCGTTGCAGGTGCTCCAGGCGTTGTTGCTTTTCAAAGCGTAATATTAAGCGGTGTGGTTGGAGTAACACAAACTAATGGTTCAGATATAAATGGAAAGCCATGGATTGTAGCATCTGTTGGAGCTAATTCTATTACTTTAAATGTCAGTTCATCCGGAGCATATATTGCCGGTGGAACCGTATTACTGGGCGCATTAGAAAAAACCGCTTTCTACATTACCAAGATAGATGCAAATAATTTTACTCTACAAATTTTAAATAGTCAATTATCTCCACCAGCCAATCAACCAGCTTCTGGATTAGCTTCATCAGCAAGCATTTATCTACCAATAGTCGGAACAAGAAATTTTATATTCAATACAACAGGTCAGGAACAGTTAATCGTCTTCAATCCTAAACGAGCCTATTTATATAATACAGGGACTGGAACTTTAGATAATATTTCATTTAACAATGCCGCAACACCTATTTTATGGGCCGGAACCAAAGATAATTTCTTTTACTCATCCAATTATGCCTCTGTAATGTGGGCTACAAACAATATTTGCAATACCACAGATCAACCAGTCGGTATTAGATATTATAATGGTAGCTCAGCAAATGGGTGGACAGATTTTCAGCCTTTAATCAGTGGTACTGCTCCAGACCCTCAATCATATTTAAATTCTGCTTTAATGGTTATTCCTTATAAAGGCAGATTAGTAGCTTTAAATACTACAGAGGGAACGAATGCAGGACCACCTGCGCAAAATAATAAGAATTTCTATAATAGAGCCCGTTGGTGTCAGTTAGGAACCTCTTTTTTAAATAATCCTCCAGCTAATTATGGAACAGATCCTAATGCATGGAGAGATGATATTCCTGGAAAAGGTGGATACATTGATGCCGATACAAATGATAGAATAGTTAGCTGTGGTATCATCCAGGACACACTAATAGTATTTTTCCAATTCAGTACTTGGCGTTTAAGATGGACTTCAGACCCAACATTACCTTTTATTTGGGAAAGAATTAATACAAGTCTTGGATCGGAAGCAACATTTTCTACGGTTACTTTCGATACAGATGCAGTCTCAATTAGTCGTAGGGGGATTGCTGCTTCAACATTTAACGATGTTGATAGAATTGATTTAGCTATTCCTGATGCTGTAAACGATATAGAAACTGGTCAGTTAGTTGAAGGACTCAATCGAGTGCATGGCGTAAGGGATTTTCAAAAAAGAATGGTTTACTGGATTTATGGAGATCAAAACGGTAATAATCAAACACCTAATAAATTGCTTTGTTACAACTACCAAGATAAAACGTGGAGTACTTTCACACAGAGTTTTACAACTCTTGGAAATTATCATAAGATTTCGGACAATACTTGGAGTACCTGGACATCTCCATGGAATGGTGATACTACTCAATGGAATACACCTCTTGAACAATCAAATACTATAACAATTGTAGCAGGGGATGTTACAGGCAGAGTTTGGACAATCATGAACGATGATGTATCTACAGATAATGGAGTTAATTACAACTTTAGCATAACCACAAATGTGATTAATCCATATTTCCAATCAGGAATGCGTTGCAAGTTAGCATACTATGATCTTTATATTGAAAATACGGACAACGGTCAAGTGATTGTGAAGCATTTTATTGATGATGATAGTGATGATCCGGTTTTGATTAAAACTGTAGATACTAATGATAATGCAATCGAAGCTAATCCTTCTAAGGCCGTAAAATATATTCGCGTGTTTTTAGGTACAACCGCAAGGAATCATCAAATTACAATTACAATGTCAGCAGATCAACTGGCTGATCCTTTAATTGGTGGTAGTGATTTTCAGATGCAGGGTGTAGTGATGCATTTTAAACAGCAGGGTAGGATAAAAAAATAGTGAATATAACACAATCAAACGTCTTATCAAATGAATTGCCAACGAATTTCGATATTCCAAATACAGTGGAAGGAATTAGAGATTTTTTGAATAAGCGTGAAAGATTGACTGCCAGTGTTGTAAATGCAAAAGAAACTGGTAAATATGAATTACAGGAATTGCAGACAGCACAACAATGGTTCACTGCAACAACAAGCGGAGCATTGAAAAGTAATGCAGTTTTTAGATTAACTTTTGATTTGGTTGCATTGAATAATAATGTTCCCATTCCTGTAGGAGCAACAACATTAACATTAGCACCAAATAGCGCACCACCTTTGCTTCCATCATCGATTAATATACCGAATAGCATAAGTCCAGTGCATGGATTTGGGGCAGCAAACAATGGCACTAATTTTTATTTTATTAATGATCCAAACTTGTATATTAGAACTAACGTTTGGAGTACTGCTACACAGCAAATCATCATCCAGAATAATACTGGAGCTACATTGACTTATGCTGTATGGGTTCTTGAATATATGAAATTTTGAGGTTTTATGGGAATATTTGATTCTTTGTTTGGAAGTGACGATCCAGGAGTTGAGCAAGTCTCAACATTAAGTCCAATTCAACAAAAATATTTGAAAAAATATTTCAAGAATCCAATTGAAAAGAATGCCACATATGGTGCTGGAAATGATTATATTCAAAGGTTATTATCAGGTGATCCAGAATTAATGCAGCAATTTACTCAGCCCTATATGGATCAGTTCAATGAAGAAATAGTTCCAGGAATTGCTCAAAGATTCGCTGGTATGGGTACAGGAGCTGGTGCTGGAAGTTCATCAGGATTAAATAATTCTTTGGCACAAGCAGGAAA
>Ga0134125_10000868_pt1 | contig 38966 bp, 56 predicted proteins | sample KB31751_FD_96464 | JGI IMG/M metagenome (GOLD analysis project Ga0134125, IMG submission 96464) | Terrestrial soil microbial communities with excess Nitrogen fertilizer from Kellogg Biological Station, Michigan, USA - KB3-175-1 | ecosystem: Environmental > Terrestrial > Soil > Unclassified ...
GACGGTACGAATGTCGTCCCGCGATATGTGTGTGGGCTGCCAGCATTCGGCGGGCTCCGTGATGATTGCGTTCAACCCCTCAACAACTTCCGCTACCTGTTCAGCCGTGTACTCTGGCGTGCGACAATCACATGGACCGTTTGGATATGCTGGCATGTTGTGCACTGCACAGTCGCTCGCGTGAGCCACCTTCGCCCATTTGGTCAGGTATTCGCCGTCCGGCGATGAGAGCACGTCAGCTTCTTCGCGGAGGATAGCGGCAACCTCCGAGAACATCGCTTGCTTGGGCCGGGAGTTGACCACATCCCGTAGACGTTTGCGCCACAAGTCTAATGCTGTCGTAGTCATACCTTCCCCTCCGGTGATGGGAGTGATGCACGGGCCTCGACATAGTGATTCGCATATCCTTCGGCGATTGCATAACTCCGCTCATAACCGTCGTTGGCCATTTCCTCGCCCATCGCGCAGAGGCGTTCGATCGCGTAGAGGTATCCCGCAATGACAGCCCTGTTGATTGCTTCATCCCGTTCTCTCTGTGCTCTGTCGAGGGCGCTTTTGAGCGAACCGACATACTCCACGAATCCAACATCTTCCGGACAGACTGACGCCTCTGCGTTCTCGTGATCCATCTCGCGTTGGCGAAATGCGGCGTTCTCGGCTAGTAACCGCTCCCTGTCGTGTGCGGGCGCGGGCCTCTCTCCGAACAACACCCACCGTCCGTGCTGTCGGCAGACGTATGCTGTCCAGTTGTGGCGACCGGAGCGCGGGTCATCGTGCATGATCTCCTCGCCCAGCTTCATGGTCGCTGGCTCTCCGCACATCGAACAACGCTCACCCTCGCATGACACCGACTGGAACACCTCCGGCATCTCTGCCTTACCTGCTATCGGAGCGGGGGATTCGAGCGCTCGAACGTAGCCAAACAATGCGACGCGCTTCGCGTGGTAGTCGTTCGCTGCCGGATCATCGGACTGCGACGCTTCCTCGAATGCGTTGAGCAAGTAATCGAACTGGGTTCTGGTCTCGCTCATTGTTCGCTCTGGTTAGGTGTGGATGGGGTCATGAGTGGCACCGCAGTAGGGTGGCGTACGCCTTTTCGAGCCGGGGCGTTACGAGTCGATTGTTGCGCTCAACGTCGGAGATAAACGGCGCGCTGAATCCGGCCTTACGCGCGAACTCCCTGAGTCCAACGCCGTGCCGCTCCCGATCCCAGCGCAGCCACGCACCGGACGGAACCTGCCGCGTCTGCTCGCAATGTCCGCATGTGACCGTGATGTACTTCGGCGGCTGCTTACCCATTGGTCGCCTCCCCGCGTCCGATGGCCTTCCCGTAGGCGTACCCGAAGCGGTACACAAGGAACTGCTCGTTCACGCGGCCATCTTGGTAGATCCGGCAACGCGACCATGTTTCTTTCGGTTCCTTGTCAAGTCGCCCGGGCCCGACATCGCGCTCGAATTGCGCGACGAGGTCGATGTGCTCTTGCGTGTTAAGCACCTACGCCTCCCCTCTCGCACGGATAGCAGCGGCGAGCACTGGCATCTCGTACGCCGCAGATGTGCCGTCAATGCGCGCGCTCTCATACGCCTCGTCTGCCATGGTCGCGCACGCTTCCCGCTCTGCCTGTACCGCTGCTTCGATCTGTGCAGGGATGGAGGATAGCTGATCGAGTAGAAACGCAATGTCGGATGGAGCATTGGCGATGAATGTCTGATCTTCGCCGGGCTGATGGTCTCCGGTTTGATGGTCGAAATTCACCTCGCAGATCGTCCCGCCTGAACCGAGATGCCACACGCAAGCGCCGCCAATCTCTGTCATCCACGGCCCCGGCGTGATGTGCGCAAGCCGATTCCGGATTCCTTCGATTCGCTGCTCTACTGCTTTGGTATCAGACATGAGAGGGAGCCTCGGGAATTGCTTCAGAGAGATAGGCGATGCTTATCGAGATGATGACGTTGTGATCCTTGCCGCAACCCCCGCACGTAACCGTCGTGCTGTCGCCGTCCAGCTTCAATTCGCGGGGATAATCGAAGGAGTCGTAATCGACGTCGCCGCAGTAGGGGCAAACGATCAGATCCTCGTATTCGGGCATTTTTGCTTTGGTATCTGTCTCTAGATGTGAGGTCATGGGATCAGTCCTTGTACGGGTCAAATTCGTTTTCGCCTGCCATTACGACGATCAGCGGCGTTAGTGTGTGGAGTACCTCGATCGTGTCGCCTTGCGCTGCCAGTACATCGGGCAGTCTCCGGTATGCGTGTGGGGCTTCGTCCAGCCCTCCACCGCGAAGAATCACGCCCATCGGCCCTAACCATTCGTCCATCATCTCGCGTGAAACGAGTCCGGGCGAAACGATCTTTGCTTTCCGTCCCCAGCCCTTCGTCTTGCCGCGTGCCTGAGTGCGAGACATCACACGACCGGCGCCGTGGACGGTCGAGTACATCGCGGCCTTCTGTTCGTCGCTGTTCGCATCGGCCCCGCGAAGAATCACGGAGTTGTCGCCCATCGACCCCCCAACGAATCCAAGCTGACCGGGAAATGCGGGTGTTGCCCCCTTCCGAACCACAACGTATTCCCGCCCGTCGTGCTGTTCCTTCCACGCGAAATTGTGGTGGTTGTGGATCAGCTCTTGTTCAGTCCCGCCGATGATCTCCACAACCTTGCGGGCCACCCATTCACGGCCAGCGTATGCGTACTGCCCGCATAGGTTCATCATGTTCCAGTAGTCATCACCCATCGGATCGTTCAGCGAGAGCAATGCTTCCTGCTCGGGGACGCGAGTGCCCCACGGCTGGCCTTGGTGCATAGCCAGGAATCCAGACGCGACGGTGTGACCGAATCCGCGCGAGCCGAAATGCACGCCTACCCAAATGACGCCCGTTTCGTCGCTGAATACGTCCACGTAGTGATTTCCGGAACCGACCGTGCCGAGCTGCGCGCGGGCCTTGTCCTGTAATCCCTTCGCCTCTTGCGGCAGGATAGACCACGCGTCGGACTCGAATAGCGGGTGATCTGTCGGAGCGTCGCCCCACCGCGAGTTGGTACGGCCCACGCCGAAGGAGATTGTTGACTGGATCTCATCGGCTAGCAGGGTCAGATTATTGCGCGAGTAGTCGTGAATCGTGCGATCGGTGCGAATGGCCGCATTACCGCAAGCGATGTCGAATCCAACCCCAACCACGGATACCGCATTGTCAAAGGCCGCTACTCCGCCGATCGGCATTACATAACCCAGGTGGCCGTCTGCCATTATCGCAACACGTTCGGCGCGGGTTGCTACGTCGGCCAGTTGTGCAAGAGTCTTTTCGTCGTGCTGCCCGAATATCGAGGGTGAGATCATGGGTTGATTGGGGTAAGAGTGAAATCTTCGGTAGTCCAGCGCCCTTTCGAGAGTACATGCGCGGTGAATCTGAACGGGTACATCGTCGCCGCTACTTTGATCTTGACTTTCGCATCGTCCCGCCAGAAGCCTTTGGTCTCATCGAAGCCGATGGTCCCGTCATTCTCGATGACCATGAAATCGGGTGTGTATCGGCAATCATCCCCGAGCTTCAACGTGATCCCCTCGTATTTCCACTCGCTGATTAGACCGGCGCGCTTCTTCGCTTCTAGCTGAATCGCAAACTCTTTCTCGGTCTTGTTCATCGTCGCGAACAGATCACGGACGCGCGTCTTTGCGATCACTTCTCGACCTCAACGCTCTTGCCGTCTACCGTACAACGGGCTCCGCAAAAGGTGCATTCGTAGCCGTGTCTGCTCAGTCGGGGCCAGTGGCCCTTTATCTCGCAATCTCTTTCCGTGCGCTGGCCCGTCTTTACTGTGAATGGCTTACTGCTTAGGTATTGAGTCATGCAGCTGCCCTCTGCATTGGCTGGTCGATATTGCACAATTCACGTGCTACTCTGTTTGCAAGGATCACGTATGGATGGTTCAGCTTGTACTCCCATTCCGAAGCCGAAACGCCCGTCGCTTTCTCGATGCGCTTGACCGCCCGCTCGTATGGGCTTTTGCCTAGCTGCTCGATCAACGCCCTCTCCGCGTCCAGCTTCGCACGGTAACGGGTGTAAGCCTGGATGGAGGTATGGCTACGGCGTTCTCTCGCTGCCTGTTGTGCGGCACGTTTCGCAAGCCTGCGTGCTACCGATTCGGCTACACAGTCGTCGCAACGAGTAGGCAGGCCGTGAATGATTCGGCGGCTCTTTTGCTGCTTGCACATCGGACAGAAATACAACCCCATTTTCATATCACATCCCTGTTGGTTCTGATGCCGTGGACGAACGATCCCTGATCCTGATCGAGTACACGACCGTATTTCACATGCAGGAACGCGCGCTGTCCTTCGCGCTGTCCGTAAAGTCTGTGTTTCATCACACTCACCGCCATTGTGTTGGGTTCGAGAATGTCTTTCAGTTGCACGCTTGCCGACCCGGCGTTGAATGCTTTCAACATCTCGGGGTCGAGTCCGCGCATCTTCAGCGGGCGATACAGGCCGATCATACCGGATGCTATCTGGCGTTTGTGGTTGCCCATATACACGTAGCTAGGTTGCGGTGCCATGTAGCGCATCACCCGCTTCCCGCGCACGGCTTCCAGGTTGAATTGCGTAGCCGCCAGCACGCGCAACCCGTAATCGGCTGTGATCTTCAAGAGCGTTTTGTTCGCCATCACGCTCGCCTCGAACAGCGTCTTGCCCGTTCCCTCAACGTGGTCGATGTGATCCACGATGAAGATGTCAGCACCTAACTCTTTCGCACTCGCGGCGTGCGCCAATAGTGACAGCGGATTGAGGAATCCATCACCCGCAATCCAGAGCTTACGGCGTCCCTCATGGTCAGGCTCTACAAGTCGCTTGACCTCTCTGTCGATCGACGCGTAGATATTTTCCGCGTCCACCTGTCCCGCGTATTCCCCCGTCAGTACGTCGCCCGCATCCAAACCCAACACCTTGCACGCGAAGTGCGTCCGGATCACCTTTGGCGGTGACTCGGTAGGGACGTAGTAAATCCGGTATCCTTGCTCAATCAGGTCGAGCGCCAGCGAAGTCAGGAACGTCGTCTTCCCGTCGCCCGAGAATCCGCCGGCGTACCAGACGTCACCTGCCGGGATGTTGCCGAGCAGGGAAGAAAGCGACCCCCACGGAAGCCGGAGATACGCATCACTGCCTCTCCGCAAATCCCGCGATACTTCGCGCGCCTGATCGTCGGCGGTTACGTCTGCATCTTCGATCGTAACGTCCGGCTCATCGCGGAAGCTGACCCGCTCCAACAGGTGATTGGGCCGGATGTTCACGCGACAAGCCCAAGCGAACGCAATACCGCCGACTCGTCCAATGCGCCGACCGTTTCCCGTTTCGGGACCTCCCACGGCTCCGCGTATTGTAGGCTCGGGCCGTAGAACCGCGACCCCTGCATGACGAACTCAGTCCCGATCTTTCCCGTCGCCAAGCAGAAAGCGGCATACCTGAGCGTCCCGTCGTGCATGACATCCCAGTCCACGCCGGATCGTCGGCGCGCCATCCAGGCTTTCAGCGCGTCCTTGCGGGAGTTACCACCGGCCCTTTTCGGGTATGCGTTCCAGGTCAGGTCAAAGTGATCGGCTGGATCGTGTGTCGTGTCATCGCTTGCCGATGGCACAATAGATCCATTCCCTTCCTTTTCCTTTTCCTTTTCCTGCGCAACATCTCTTTCCCCATCACTTCCCCTTCGCGATAAATCTTTCCCCGTTGCTTTCCCTTCACTTCCCGCAGACTTCACGATCGCGGGCGGGGCGGGGAGTTTGCTGACCTCTGTGGCTTCCTTCCCGCCGAAGTGTTGGTGATCGCGGAAGGTGCGGATTGCCCCGTACTCTTTCCCGTTGCCGCCGTCGTACTGGACGACGAATCCAGCCCCCGATAAGAGGTCCAGGGTGCGGGAAAGATCGAAGTCGATGAAGGGCAGGATGTCGAGTTTTAGCTGGCGGGGTCGCCACTCGAACCGGCCCTGATTATCGGCTTGCGTCCAGAGGCCGGCGAATACGAGCATGACGTAAGCGCCAGGGTTCGCCCGTTCCAAATCCTGCAACCCTTCGTGCCGGAAGAAACTCGGCTTGATCGTCCTAATTCGTGCCACGTTCACCACCCCAAAGAGACACCGTAATATACCCGTTAGTAACCATAACCGCAAGCGGGTATCCGGTATTGCTAATACCGCTAGCGGTAGTTATCTTACTATCATGCTGGATATGAGACTTCGACTTCCCGAGCTGATGGCCGCACACTCGCCGCCCGTCCGGACAGCCTACGGCCTCAACAAGCTGAGCCAGGGAAGGCTTTCCATGACGACAGCGCAACGGCTTGTAGATGCCGCTGGGCATCCGGATCGCGTCAGCCTTCGCGTACTTGGCATTCTCTGTGATGCCTTCCGCGTGAAGCCCTGCGAATTGCTCGATCACGAGTTGCCCAAGAACTGAGCGCATCATCCCGCCCTCAGGAAACGTGGTTTGATTGCTGACGTAGCGTGCTTCTGGCGGTGGCAGAGATTGCACCGGGTAGTCAAATCCTCGGGCCTTTCATCACCGCCAAAGCGCACGTTCGTTTCGTGATCGCATTCGAGCCAACGGTCACCGCCGGCTCCCTTGCCGTGCTGCATTGACTCGATAGCCTGAACGACGCCAAGGGTGATCGGAGTCCACTCGCAGTCAACGCAGCGCCAGCCGTCGCGAATGAACGTCGCCATACGCATAGCTGCCCATTCCTTCGACGAGTACCAAGCCGACTGCTTTGCCGCAGCCTTTTTCATGCGCTCTTTATTCACCTTCTTGATAGGCGTCTTTGCCTGTAACCGTTTCTTTGCTACTAACCGTTTACGGGGCTTCTTCTCTCTTACTGGTGGCTTGGGGACGGGTTGAATGGTCATGCTGCACCATCCGATTGATCGGATCGGGGTTGATGCGCGACAAGGCGCTCGACCTCGCGCGGATTCTCTGCGCGCCACTCGGCCCAGCTTTCGTCAGTGAGTAGATGGTGTATCCATTCGGGATGTTCCGGCTTTGGCTTGTACGGGTCTTTGTATGTGCCGCACCGCTTGCATACGCTATGGCGATTCTCGGTGTAATAGCCGAGGTGGTCTTCACAGAAGTAGAGGCCGCAGCCATACTCGCCACCGTAGGGCTCTTCGTTGCCGCAAACGTAACTGAGTCCTCGGTCAATCTTCTTGTCGCAGCGCGGGTGATCGCAGTAGGCCGGTACTCCGTAGCCGATAAAGCGATTGCGTGTCCTATCTTCGCCAATTTCCCAGCCCATTAGAAACACTCCTCGCAGAGATGAATGTCCCCATCGTGATGGCTTGCGACTCGAGGGCAGCAGTCGCAGTACGTGATATTGTCGTTGTTGAAGACCTCAATCAGCGGCAGCATTGTCCTGAGAAGCGCCGCGTAGTCATCCCCGGATGCGCGAAGCTGCCTTGGCCCCTTGCGATCCCGTACATGAATTGAGAATCGGTGCGCGCTCAACGTCCATCCTCCACATCAGAGATAAGACGGGAGAGATACCATTGGCATTTCTTCAGATCTTCGAGAGGATTCTCTTTATGTCTGTAACGCGCGAGATATTTCACGCACTGGCCCGCGAGGTATCCGAAATCCTGATCGAGTATGAAGTCGATCACCTCGATCTTTCCCGTTGTGTAGTGCGGGGGATGGGCCACCATGTCGGGTGCCGCTATCTGTGATTCGAGATAGGCAGTGTGCTCCTGCTCTCGATGCAGGGCGCGCTTGTGATCCTGAATGCGAGCCTCATACGCTTTGCTGCTTTCTTCGCTGAAAGTTCCGTCGTATGTGCGGGTCATGAGTGCGCCCCGATCCGAACGAGACCGCTGCCGGGTAGGTCATGCTCCGACACATCGCAGCACCCGAACAGGGAGCCGCGCTGCATCCACGCGATTTCCTCATGCCTGAGTGCTTCCGGGACGTACGCAACCCAATCTTCATCCCCACCATGCGGGGACAGCTTCCGATAGCTTTCGGGAGCGTCCTGCCAGCGCCATACCTGAATGGTGTTTGCCATCTACTTCCACTCCTGAGCGAACCCGCCAGCTACAAGAGCAGAGGACAGGAAAGAGCGACCGGTTATATTCAGTCGGCGGGGGTATGTAACGGAAATTGTTGCAGACTGTGGCAGGTTCGGCGTGGTTCCAGATACGCGCATATCCCCGCGCCCACTATGAAGGACATCCAGCCCGGATGGCGGAATCGGTAGACGCAGGGGACTCAAAATTCTCTGGTCGGCTATATCTACCAACGACTTAGCAACCGACTGTAACGGATTGCTGCATTTTGGGGTCATGTTTGAGCCTCCTGGCTCGCTACTTCCTGATCGGAAAGCCGATGCTTTCCGTAGACCTTGATTACCTGCAACTCGTCGGCATGGCCCAGGTTGTGGGAGATCCGCTTGTATGGCGTACCGAGCTTCACATGACGGACGGCATAGCTATGCCGGGCATCATGGACTGTGTAGGTCGCTGGGAGGTCGTGTAGGGCATCGGCCCTCAACGCGCGCTTTAGCGCCCTGTAGGCCATCCCAGAGGCTTTGGCGAGTGCTATGGCGCTTCGCTCCTGCCCGTCATAGAGCGGCCATAGAAGGGCGTCCTGCATCTTCCCTTGAGTGGCTTCCATGACCATCGGCCATGCCCACGCATCCACCTTTACCAGCCTGTCGCGAGTGTGCGTCTTGGTGCCACGTGCCCGCACCGTCTGGGCTTGAACGTCAACGTCCCTGACCCTCACCCTTAGCGCGGCACTGATCTCGACTCCTGCACCGTGCAGGAAGGCCGAGAGCGACCTGAATGGCTCTGGTTGGGCGTCTACCACGCGCATCATGTCGGGCAGCGAAAGCCACAACTCCCTTGATCGGTTGGGACGGGGCGCCTGTATCTGGCGCATCGGATTCACCTCGACTATCCCGATCTCAACCAGGTACTTGAAGAATGACGACCACGCAGCGTGATAGCGTCGTTTCGTAGAGCCTGAATGCGGAAGTGACGCCAACGCGAGCGAGATATTTGAGCGGTTGAGGTCGGAGAGCATCGGGAGCTTTTCGAGCAATATCTCGATCTGTTCGCGGTACTTCTCGACTGTTGATTGCGTAGCGTTCCCTCTGGCCCACTTCTCCCATGCGTCCAGCCGATCCGACATGCGGACATCAGACAGCGAAGCCCGCAACTTGTCGAGAGTGTTGAGCCTGACCGCGTTGTAAAGCTGGCCCGCTGAAATGAGGCCGTGCAGGAAGGCGTCAATCAGTGCCCACTCGTGTTTGGAGCGGAGCCATGCGAGAGTGCCATCTATCTCTTTGGCGGTGGCAGCATCGCCCGTTTCGAGTGAACGCTGCTTGCTCTGGCCGTCCAATCCGGTAACGCGAGTCCACCAGATTTTGCCGCGTAGGAACGGGCTCATTTGCGAGCCTGGGGCGTGAAGATCGAATAATTGATGGTGGCGCTGTCAACAGTCCGCTCAGAATAGACGGTACCGTCAATTGGTTCGACGCGGAGTCTCCTGCCGTCCCGATACTCAATCTCGAAGCCCAGTGTGTCGAAATCGACTGTGCGGAGTACGATGCCGCCCACTACCAGCGCCGTTATCTGGTCCGGGGTTGGGTTTGTGTTCCACATTATGCGACCTTCTTCTTTGGAGGTAATGGGTTGATCGTCCACGCATCGAGTAGCCTTTCCAGGTCGGACGGCCTGAACCGAATAGGCGCACGCTCGCCCTTGCCGATCCGCACCCTCGGGATCTCCGTATGCTCTTCCATAAAGTGAACAGAGACCCCCATCGCTTCGGCTGCTTCCTTGATCGTTAAGAGCTTTTCCATGTTCTGCTATACCGGAGGGTTAGATGCCGCTTCTACTTGCGCGTAACTCTGACTCGTATATCTGACGGCCTTGCAGATTCGTGGCGAGATAATCGAGGTATGTCTTTTCCTGTCGCGCCAGATCATCAATGCGTGCCTCTGAAACGGTCGCGTCCATGAGGGCGGCGCGAGCACGTACAAGCTCTCTGGCATTGGCAAGTCTTACCTTCCTGAATTTCTCGTCATAGCCGAAGTTGCCGTACCACGCTGCCAAGTCGCCGGGATTCGTGAGATCGCATTCGGGGAGACTCAGAATCTCCCCGGTTGGTGCGAGTTTCTTCTTTACTGGCTTGTCGGTCGGCATCAGAACGGCAAGTCGTCGTCATCTTCCGGCGCGGCCTGCGGTGCGCTTGCTTCTTCCGGCTCAGGCGCGTTCTTCTTCCAGAATGGAGAGCGCACATAGTCCTCGACCTTCAACGGTGTTGCGCCCTTCGGGGCTTTCATGATTGAACCGACGTTAGCATACGTCTTACCGTTGGACGTATTGTGCTCGATCTGCACGAGAGCGTTAACGCCTTCCAACTTGTGAAGTGGTGCGCCAGCGTCGGCCTCCTCGTCTGTGTACCCCTTGCCGCGCCAGTCGCCTAGGAATTTCCGCAGACGGGCAGCGTCGTACATGGATACCGTGAACCGCTCCGCGACCTCAAACCGCTTGCCCTGATCGTTCAGCTCATCAAGCTGGAAAACGATGGCGCACTTGTGAACCTTCTTGACATTGCCCTTCCACGTTGTCTCAACGATGCCAAGGTCGATCACGTCGCAGCATACCGCATTGTACTGGCCCTCTGGCGCGATCTGGAACGTGCCGCCTTCGTTCTTTGCAATGATTGTGTCTGCCATTGTCCGGTATCTCGGTTAAGCCGCTGTCTGCGGCGTATTGGTTGACTGGTCGGTTTCTACCCTCGGTGCGTACTGCTTGGCTGTCTGACCGCCCTGTATCAGTTTCAGGTGACGCGAGGGCTTTACTACTCCCAATGCAAAAGGCTTTCTACCGTTCACGATGTGGGAGACCTGTGCCAAGTCGATGTAAAGAATCTTCATGGCTTGCGACCTACGTCGCACATCCGACCCAACAGATCAACGGCAGACTCTTGCAGCGATGCGACGGTAGGGGCAAGCCTTTCCCTCGCAGCATCCCCCGCAGCAGCCCTCGCAGCAGCCCTCGCAGCAGCCCCCGCAGCAGCCCCCGCAGCAGCCCCGCAGCAGCCCCCGCAGCATCCCCCGCAGCAGCCCACGCAGCATCCCCCGCAGCAGCCGACCTGCTTCGTGCATCGTCTAACGCGGGCTGTGCGAGCCCCGCCGTAACAGCGTCAACGATTCGCGCAGTTGCTTCGAGCGCTTCCGCTTCCGAGGTCAGACCGGCGAGTCGAAGCCACGCGGGCGTGTGAACTCGGCAGAGCCAATCGGTCGCCATCCAAGCGCGAGTTTCTTCGTCAGCATCCGTCGTCGCCGTACCAAGGACGCGGGTGATAAACGGCCCGAGTAGCCGAGTCCGTGTCGCATCGTCGCTGATTGAATCATTCCAGTTGATCGTGAATGCTCGGATCACGCGAGAGATAGACGGGTGATCGTCCGAGAATGCGTCGGGCGCACCATATTTCTCTCGCAGTTCGGGAATGCAGGTAGCTGCCCGGTTCGCGGCCTCGATCGCGCAACATTCGCCTGTGAAGTGGTCGCCGTGCGAGCCGGATAGGAGCGTGAGAGCTGATAGGTCGAACTCGCCGCAATCGGGAAATGTGTTCATCGGCTGTTGATTGGTTGGGGTTGTCACGCTACACGCTCCTCTATCTCTCCGGACTTCTGATTGATAGGCTTGTACTCGATCTCTGCGCCGGGCCACAGTTCAAGCATTGCACGTACGAGCTTCCCACTGACCGGGCCGATGTTCGACGCGACGGTGATGACATTCTTGGCGTACTGATTGGCTACTGCCTCTGCTTCCTGTTCCGCGCTGTCAGCCTTTAGCGCTGGAATGCAGAGGTCTTGTGCAGCCTGATACCAGTCTGTTGATATGTCCATCATGTCCTGATCGTCCTCGGGTTCCCTATTGCATGAGCACACGTTAAATTCCCTCTCTGGTTGATTGGTTCAGGCGGGTCATGCTCCCTACGGCGTGGCCCGCTTTCTTTACCGTTCCGTACTTCGTGCCGCTCGTATGTGCCGGTAGAAGAACATGTTCTGAAGATCCACAAATTCCCCATCCTTCACGACGCGGACAACATGACCGCCACGCAGATAAACCAATCCGTACCAGTCGCCGAAGAACGGGAGCCTTGTTTCAAGTGCGATCACATCACGCAGCGTGACATGTACCATTCCCCATGAAGAAGGCCGGAACAGGGGACGCCTATCGGTATTGAGTATGTGCAGGCGGTCTAATTCCTCGTCAGCGTCGGGGAGGCCCGGAATGCCAGTGGAAAACGGATCGCTCATGGCCGTCTACCGATTGGCCTAGTCAGTTCAAGCCAGCATCCGTAGGCGACTACCAACAGGATCACTGTCCCGCTGATTGCCCATGCGAGTACACGACGGTTCATACCTCGTCCGGGTCAAGGCGGCGATAAGGCCGCGATACGTGTAGCCTGGTACGCCCATGATCGCACCTGTGGCCGAATGCCATTTCTCCTGTACCGTTACAGTCAGTGCAGTTGTCGTCGTCAAACTCTGTCTCGTCGTCTTCGGCCTGACACGAGCAGGTCTCTCCTTCGTACAGGATGTTCTCGCATACAGGGCACTCGTGTTCTGGCGTTGCTGTGCGGGGATCGGCGAAGTCACGACGGCTACCGAATCCTGTACGGATAGTGCTTGCCTCTTCGGCTATCTGCTTGTCAGTCATAGCGCGGCCTCCATTTCGGTGAGCTTGGCAGAGAGCAATTCCGTTGCGATCTTCTGATCGTAGGTAGCGTCCAACGTCTCTGTGATGACGGCTTTGTCGTGCGGGTGGGCTGCCAACTTCAACTGCGCCTGATCGAGACGATGGGTTGCCTCTGTCTCGTCACGCTGCAAATCGGCTAGCGATGCGTTGACAGTCTTTCCATACTCCCGCATCACTTCACGCTCAATCGCTTCGACTGGATAGAGAACGTCAGCCGGTTTCGCTCCGTGCTGTGCGAGTGTGATCGCTACCGTGGGGAACATTCCCATGAGCGAGCGCCGACCTCTCCGAACGTCATACAACGCCCTGCACTCGAACGGTACGCTCCGGAGACTACGGGTCATGCGCACAGCCAAGCCCGGATCGTCCATCCGTTTCCGCGCCCGTGCCAAAGACGCCCTACGCGCTTCGGTTTCCATTGTGGGTTGATTGGTGAAGGTTGATTGAATGAACATTCTTGGCGCTCAGATCCTTAGGTTCCTGCGGCCCCTACGCCGCGCGAGAGCGAGACGTATTACGGAACGTCTGATCCGTGACCTTCTTGCTGCCGAACACATCATCAAGGTTGGAACCCACCGCATTAGCGATGGCGATCCGCGCCGGAGTGCTCTTACATCCGCCCAGCTTGCGCACATTCTTCGAGACGATGGCCTCATTCATTCCTGCCTGTTCCGCCACGTCTTTGTATGTGAGCCCACGGGCCTTCAGTGCCCGCTTGATCTGCAATGTTGACCATGCCATGCTAGATTCTCCCTTGTGTCGAACATCCCCAAAGGATGTTGTTTCATTCTCTACACAAGGCAATTTATGTTACCGTCTGCCGCTGTCAAGCCTTTTGTCAAAAAAGATTTCTGAGACATTGGGCGCGCGTATCGCGCAGGCTCGGCGGGAGTTCGCCGCACGGGAGAGGCGGGACGTTACGCCGCCCGATGCCGCCGCATTGCTCGGGGTGTCGGTACCTACCTACTGGCGCTGGGAGCGTGACCAGAGGAAGCCGGGGCGACCAGCTCTAATGGCCGTCGCTCAGGTGTTCGGCTGCGAGCTTGGCTTCCTGCTAGGCGAGGCTCCGGAAAGCACCCCCGAAAAGCCCGCTGTTCAGGAAGAGGACAAGCCTAAAGACAACCGTCACCCGCTACAGAAAGGGGTAGGCCGAACGACCGTCCTCGACCCCATAACCCACGATCTTAGCAAGGGGAAGGGGAAGGGTCGGAAGCATGGCTAAAAGCTCGCTACGGGTCAGTTACGAGGGAAAGGCGAGCCCTCTGAGCGTTGGCTGTCTGGGCCTTTATAACCGCCTCTCTCAAAGCCTCGATTGCGTCCATGACCTGATCGTCTATGGCGTCTGACTCGATCTCTAGCCTGATAGCTAAGGAGCCCGAGACCCCTGCACAGCCAAAGATTCGCCGGTTGTCGGCCCATCTGATAGGAGATTCCAGGATCACGTTATCGTACACTGGCCTAGCCGTCATCAATCGTGCCTACCTAAAAAGGTTCGGGAATCGTTCGGTGTCTAACGTACTGACGATTGAGCGTGACAACAGAGGCAGAATCTGCCGGTCAGATGTTTATAGAACGTTTGTCCAGTGAGGGGGCGATACTATGGGAATGAGTGGTGATCGGAACCACCTTCCGGCGCTGGACGGGATCAGGGCGCTAGCCGTATTCGTCGTCATCCTGTACCACTCGGGGGCCGTTCAATCCGTCCCCGGCGATCTCGGGGTATCGGCTTTCTTCGTACTCTCGGGTTTCCTGATTACCTGGCTCCTCATAAAGGAGCTCGACCGAACAGGAACAGTCTCACTCCGCGACTTCTACAAGCGTCGCACGCTCCGGATATTTCCGGCCTACTATGCGTTCGTAATTCTCTCCCTGATTGGGGATGCCTTGCTCCATCATTATTGGAGCTGGGGGATTATCGGAGCAGCCTTCACCTACACGGTCAATTACTACAACGCATTCCTAGGCCACCCTACCACATCGGTAGCCCACGCGTGGAGCCTGGCAGTCGAGGAGCAGTTTTACTTGCTCTGGCCGCTGTTGCTTCTAATCCTCTGGAAAAAGGGAAGGGCGCATACCCGGAACGTGCTTGCCTTAATCGTGATCGGCGTGCTCGCGTGGCGGGCAGTCCTCTACATCGGCTTCCATGTCCAATCGTCGTGGGTTTACGACGCGTTCGATGCAAGGTGTGACGCTCTGGCTATTGGTTGTCTCATGGCGCTCTGTGGCTCCATGCCGTCCTACAAATCGTTCGAGAGTGTGGTTTCACGTTACGCGTGGCTCCCAATCGTGACGCTCCTTCTCGTCTGGCTGTCACGTACCGCGCCGAGCCTGGATTACCACTACACATTAGGAATGACGGTTGAGTCTGTTCTACTCGCGATCTTCCTCGTTCAGATGTTGAGGCTGTCCGAGTCTCGGCTATGGTCATGGCTCAATCGTCCGGTCATTCGATGGCTCGGGGCGATTTCGTATCCGTGTTATCTCTGGCACGGGTGGGGGTTGGATTTCGGAACGCACCTCGTCGATCACTTCGTGCAGCATAGCCCGCCACTGGAATTCACAGCGGGCTATGCTATCACGATCTGTCTTGCTGCCGGGTCATGGTATCTAATCGAGCAGCCGTTCCTTGCGTTCAAGCATCGGCGGCTACCATCGACCGTCAGGTTGTCCCCCACTTCGTTCTGATAAACGTTTCGACGTTTGTACGATCGGTACTGTTGGTTCCGGCGACGATGTAGACCGCCGCAAGGTCGAACGGGCCGGTCAGCGTTCCAAGGCTTGCGCTGTCGCACCCGAGCGTGATTGGTACCGTTGTGTTCAGCGTCGTTGCGTTGTTCAGCCCGCCCGCCACGGAAACGCCATCGACCCACGTTGACACTGTGCGAAACGAGCCGGACCCCGATATAGTCGTCTCATAGTTTTTGATTGTGGCGCTTCGCGCACCTTGGCCATTGAATGTGGTACCGAGCTGCATCCCCGGCGCATCGGAATTGCTTGAGGCGCTGATGATCTCAGCCCAGCCAGTGGAAGTGGTTGTCCGATTACCGAATACCACGCGATGCGTGCTAAGACTCGTACTGAGTGACGCAACCACGAAGATCATGCAGTTGTCAACTGACATAGCCGCGTTGTAAGCTGCCGCAGCCAGGTATTTACCGGACGCGAATCGGACAACGGGCTGTCCGTTCGTCGTCGCACCGGTAACCAGCGTCGGCTGGGCAGTACCCGCCGCCTGGAGTACATGCACTCCCGATGCGGATTGGTCAGTGATCGACCCGATGGACGCCCCATTTGTGCTGACGTCGCAGTTGGTGGACTCCAATGCAAGGAGCAGCGCGCCGGTCGTAGTCGGCAACGTCTCGCCCGCTGTCGTTGTACCTGTGACAGTCGCAGAATTAGACGAGCTGCCAGCCCCGTTCTTCTCTCGTGCACGAATGCTGTATGCCGTGCTGGCGGTGAGCCCCGACGCCGTGAATGTTGTAGACTGGCCGAGCGATGGGTTTGAAAGCGTGTAGTCTGTTCCTGCCGTCCAAGTTGTCCCGCCGTCAGTCGAGTAATCCCACGCGATTAGCGTAGGAAGTGAGCCCGATGCGTTAAGTGTGATCGGGAATGTGAGGGTCTTGCCCGCCGAGAGGCCAGCGGTTGCGTTGCTGATACTAGCCAATGCGCCCGGAGAAGCGACGAGCGTTACCGACTGGTTGCCGGTGTTCACATGGGCACTCTTGTTCCCATTGTAGACGTTGAACGAAATCGTATGGGCCGCAGTCGTCATCCCCGTGATTGTCTGCGAGAGGACGTAGGGATTGACCCCCGATGTGCCGTTGTCGCTCATCCGAACGTCGCCGACTTCCAGAGGAATCGCGTACTCCTGGCCCGCGTCCTCTGTGCCGTCAATTACGGGACGTATGTATTTCGCGTACCGGCCTAGCGTAACCGGAAACGTCGCGGTCGTTCCCGTCTGCGAGGTGACAGACCCGACCGTGCAGGCCTCTGGCGTGAGGGTTGCCTCGTGCGCAAGTACGCCCATAGGATCTGCGTTCGTCGCGTTATCCCATACCGAGTGACCCCACAGGTAGAATTTGAGCGTGGTACTGCGTGATTGGTTGTAATTCGCAGGGAATGCGCCGGCCTCGATAAAGAGGTCGTTAAGCGTGGTGCCTGCGTCCTGAACTCGGCGGTAGCCCATCCGCGTGTAAGTCGTATCACCGATGTTTCGTATCCACTGATTGATACCGATGAACGTGTTGCCGCTGACACCCGTAAACTGCTCTGCGTGCAACAGCATTTCATGCCACGCGCCGCTGGAAAAGATCGTGCCTATGGATGATCCAGAATAGGACTCTGCTATTGTGGTTGGAAGGTTTGAGCCCGTACCACCCGTCCACAACTGTTCCATCCCGGTCCCGTTCCCAATTTCAAGCGAGCAGCGCCCGAAATTGGTGAATGCACCCGGATACAGCTTGAATCCATTGTTCTGGTTGTTCCCGAAATTCACATCGCAGGTGCAGGCCGCCGGGTGTGTCTTTGTGAAGTTGGCAGTTATGCTGGTATTGGAATTGACCGTGAACTTGCCGGGGGCCGTACCTACCCCATCGTAGGTAAGTGTTTCCTGATTGGCGCCTCCGGAATCAACAACGAGGGCTGATACGTTACCGTTCAGGTATTGTGTTGAGGTCGCAACCGTCTGCGAACCTGTTGAACTGATCGCTGGCGTGATCGACATTACCCCGGCCTGCAAACCACCGGAGTTGAAGTATGATCCCCACTGCGCACTAGTTGCATCGCCTGTAGCGGAGAAGCCGGAAGGGAAATAGCGCCTGACCCATACCCATACTGACTTACGCCCCCCGCCCAGCCCCATTTGTATCTGTGGCGTCGGCGCACTCGAAGGAAGGTTCTCACCCACCACCGATAGCTCGTACGTCTGATCTCCACTGTATGTTACCGTGTTCTGGATGGCGACAAGGTCCGGCCACTTACCGTCCGAATAGAGTGACGAGGTTGACCCCGTACCCGCAAGGGCGGGGTTATTGTATGTCGGTATGATTGACGATATGTTGGCGCGAAACGCCGCATCGCTAGCCCATCGTTTAGCGGTGTCGAACACGATAGGGGCCGTGCCGGTTGATCCGCCAATCCCGGCCCCCGTGCTCGAATTGTACGAGGTCGTGTCGTAACCTCCGCTTGCTGTCGTCGCTGTGATCGTGGTAGTGCCTGAGATACCCGAAGCTGTTTCCGTGAACTGAATCACGGACGACCCGCTATCCACATTCGGAGTGCAGACGCCACCCGATGTAATCGGGAAGTCGGTCGAGTCGGAACTGGCCCACGTTCCAGCGCCTACCGTGCAAGCAACACCAAGCCTATCCTTGCCAGCCTTGGTGAATGTCTGGCCCGTACCATTAGCAACCGTTGGCGTTGTCGGACTGATCGTGATCGACGCGAGTACCTGCTGAACCGTGGCTGTCCCTGTAACGTCTGTCCACCCGCCCGTTGCTGCATGGGCAGTGATTACAGACGTACCATTTGCTACAGCGGTAAGCGTGCTTCCCGATACTGTGACATTGGCCGTTGTGCCTGACGTATACGTTACCGTAGGCTGGCCCGTACGCATGGGTACGTGGAACTGGTCGGTTACCTGTGCTGCAACGGTTGCAGTCGCCCCGATAGCGTTCAGTGTCACACTCGATGGACTCGTAGTCCATTCAAAGTAGGTGGCTACCTGAACGTATGTAGCGGTACGCCTTCTACGTCTCGAAGATGCGAGTGCAGGATTCATTAGAGATTCAATCCAGTTGATGAAGCGGGTGAAGATTGACAATGGTTACTCATGGTTGGCGCTTTCCGTAAACGAGGGCCGCCGCGATAGCGTTACAACAGTCTTCTTCCATCTTCTTTGTCAGCTCGGTAACGCCGGCATCGGCTAGAACTGCATGCACCCATTCGTGATAGAGTGTGAGCCACGCCGCCGTCCTGCCGAGCCCGCTATCAATCACGATCGACCGCTCGCCCCAGAGAAAGAGGCCAGCGGTACCCTTCGCCTGTAATCCCTTTTGCCGCGTTACCGACACCTCGCCAGCGGGCAAATGGACGGCATTCGGAATGGGCGGTAGTGGCTTCCCGGTTTTCTGTGTCATCGCTTCGCCTTCTTCTTTGGCGCTGCAATCAATCGGTAGGCCGGAACAGGCATGATCCGCCCGTCCATAGATGATCGGCGAACGCGGACACACTCCATAGCGCCGGACTTGAGCAGAGACGCGACGTGCTTGCGTGCGATCCGAGGATCAACGTTCATGGCTTCGGCGAGCTCGATTATCGTCATGGCGTCCTCTGGCCCACCCGCGCTACTGTTCGCAGCCTCGCGAATGGCGTCTAGTATTTCAGACTCGGATATGGTCATGCTGCCTTCCAGAGTGGGGTGGGATCGGGCTTGAACATCACGGTTTCCACTCGCGGTTCCTGACCTTTCCGTAGCGTGATGATGACGCCGCCGATGTCGGCCAACTTCCCCGGCGCTATCCGATGGATGAACGACGTACCGAACTGCCAGCACGGTGTCTGTATCAGTCGCACCGGATGGATTGTCCCTGTATCCACTAGCTGGTGCATGTGCGATCGCACGGCTATGTGCGGATGCGGAATGCCATCCTTCGCGTGATCACAGAAGATTTCAAAGGCGAGGTTGGCGCTCACGTTCGGTTTTGTCCAAGGTCGAGTACCGACGCGGCCATGGTGAGCGAAATCAAGTCGAGTGCCTTCTACTTCCATCCTGATGTGCCACTGGCTGGCCGTTCCTGTATTCGGATCGCCGACGATTGGCCGTTTGTCTCTCCGTAGCCCGTCGGCTATCCGTTCCTCAGCGCACGCCGATTGTCCTACGTGCGCGTCAGTACCCCTGGTGATCCAGATTTTGTCAGGCTTCAGCGCGAGAGGTACGGCCATCGCAGCGTTAAGAGCCGCCGCCTGACCATTAGGGTTGCCTGAGAGAATTTGCGTGGTGCCATGGTGATTACCGTCCACCAAGTCACCGTTCATCACGGTGTAGAGTTTGGCTTTTTCGGACGCCCTGACTTCCGCGACGCGCTTCCAGTACGATTGCCACCCCTGCCACATCCAGCGCTGCGCTTTGGACGCCCGGTACTCTCCCCCGTCGTCAAGCTGTACGATCTCGGGACATAGGCCAGTCGTCCCGCCACAATGCCAATCCGACGTAACTGCTATCACGACTGTCACTTGATGAAGTGGGCGAGGGTGGCGACGATTGCAGCGCCTACGGCAAGTCCAGACTTGAAGCCGAATCGCGGAGCCTTAGCAGCCTTCAGATCCCTTATCTCGCCAGACTGCTGGGCTATTGTCACGCGCTGGTCGGTTATCAGTGTCGTGTCGGCTTCGTGGAGTGATTCGAGTCTCGCTATAGTTCGCGATGCGTTGCTGTCGGCCTGCGCTTCGATTGCGTCCAGATCCCCTTGCTTCTTGAACGCCGTATCACTCAATCGGACGTAGGTAGAAATGGTGACGGGTAGGACATAATCCTGACCGTTGATTACCGCCGTGTCGCCGTGCAGAACAAACTCCCGCCGTTCGGTGGACACGAATGCAAGAGCTGTATCCTTCTGGCGTTGTGCCTTCTGTAGCTGTTTAGCTAACGAATCGCGCTCCATGAGTACCACCTTTAGAGAGTCGGATTGAGCTTTTGCTTTGATGGAATCGAGAGATGTCTTACGCGCGTTTGCCTTGTTCACCGAGTCATCGTGCGCGATGTTGGTAATGGATTCCCCATGCGACACACCTCGTTCGTATCCGCACGTAGTAGCACCCGCGAATAGGAGCAGTAGAGCGATAGCCCCGTATATCCAGAGTCGGAAGGTCAAATGCCCTCCGGTTCGATGAATTCGTAATGCACATGATCGGATGGGCCGCCTCTATGGTGCAGGTAAACGCCGTCGCCATTCGAGGAACCATTGTCGTTCGAGTTGCCTTCTACAGTCGTGAAACTGCCGTCCGCTTCGGGGTCATTCGTCACTAGGAAACAGTGGTGCGCATGATCGGCTTGCGTGTCGATCACAAGGCCGATTGCACCGTATGACGGATGCAGTTTCAGGATTCGCCGCGCTGCCGCTGCCATGCGTAGAGCCTGACAGCTTGCGGTGAGAGGCAGGGAATACCGAGCCCCCAACACGTAGTGCATTCCCCACGCGATGAACGACGCGCACCATGAGTCAGGCGGCGCGTTGCCGGTAACTCTCTGGTACTCTCGGATCTCGGGGCTATCGTTGGGGCCATCTGTCTCCCGCACATACGTCTGTTGCGAAAGGAGAGCTACCACCTGTTCCGATTCGTCGCGCGTCATGGCGCGGGCCTGTCAGGGGGGTCATCGCGGCGTCTGCCCCCACCCGGGACATACGGGCCAGCGATACCGGCCAGTGACTTCAAGGCGTTTGCTACAGTTGCAGGATCGAATATCAGCGCGCCCAGCGTCATCATCGCGCAGCCCGTTATCAGCATCCACGTATTGCAGTCGTGCAAGTCCAACACACACGCTGCCACTATGGCTGCACCAGGGATAGCGAAGACAATACCGAGCAGATTGGAGAGCTTCAATCGTCATTCCCCCTTCTGTGTGTGTGATTCCCGGCCTTCAACCGTTCCTCACGTTCAGCCATTAACAGCTTCACGTTTCCGTTGATGCCGTTGTCATTGTTGATGCCGAACAGAAAGACCCGCCATTCGGTCATCTCTTTCTGCATCCTGTTGTAGCCACGGCCACAGTAGAGCAGGGCGAGTATTCCTAGCGATTCGAGCGCATTGCTCCAACTCGCGTAACTCCCGTTGGATGTGATGCTGTCCTGGATCATTTCATCGTGAGATCAGTGGATACAGAACAGGCCCGCCACTCTCAGAAGTGAGAGCAATGGGCCTGTCGGCTGGACTACGGATTGAAGGTGCTTATTCGGGTACTGCTTTCGGTATCTGTTCGCTAACTACTGGATCAGTTCGGAACCATCGTTCAGGCATGACGCTCTGGACTGAGAACCATCGTTTTTGGGGTCGTGCACTTCTGGTGGTTGCTGCCGTCGTTGTCGTGTGGCTCTGCCTGAGATGGACATGCGGAGCAGGGAACCACCCGTACTGTGGCGACATCCCCGCCGAGTCTGTCTATAAGTGAGATCATGGGTTGAGCTTGTGCTTATCTGACCAGTGCTCTAGCGAGCGGTCCCTTGATACCGCCTTCTTGGGGCCGTCCAAGCCGTCCAGATACTTGTCAAGCTCGTCACCCACCATATCAGGATCGAAGCGACCGTCTTTCTTGGCGTCGGCTATCGCCTGATTGATGATGTGCTGTTCAGTGATCGGACCGGGTGCCCTTCGCAGTTGGGCCTTGTAATCCTTCATGGCGTCGTTGTACTCGCGCTGATCTCGAGATTCAGCCGATAGTGCGTTATCCCTACCGCCAACGCCGATCGAGAGGACTCTAGGCGCTATGAACTCGGCGGCCCTTGCTGCAATAGCTTTCGGCCCACCGAACGACCGTCCGTCTTGTGCCAATTCGTCGCTCAGTCTGTGACCGCCCAAATCACCGCCCTGTTCTGCAAAGGCTGACGCTGCGGGGTTGGCGAGCGAGATGGCAGAACGGATGTTCGACGCTGCCTGACTGCCCTTATCGAACTTGTTGTTGTTGACTCGGAGCATGGAGCCGTCTGACAGCATGTAGGGCGTTCTTCCACTGGCCCCGATTGATGCCGCACGTACCGCTGGCGAGAGGACGCCGAGTCCTGTATTCACAACGTCACGCGCTGCATCTGCAACCTTGCCACCTACGTTCGGAGAACCTGGAAGCGGGGCAAGGTCACGGGCTCCGGTAGATCGCAAGCCAGTAGCTAGGACGGGGTTCGAGAAGGCGAGTGGGATGTACGTTGGATCATCGTTAGCCCCGATCTTGAACGGGAGCTCGACATCTAACTGATGCCCTCTTTCGTTGTCCTGCATCCCGTGGCCGGTCATGGCGTAGTTAGCCGCCTGACCCGCCGCTGCATATCCTACCGGACCACGATACAGGGTATTGGCTATGTCACCGATTCTCTGTTTCGCTCCATTCGCAGGCAGGCCAGAGAACCCGAAGGTGGATCGAATCGAACCGGGGATTCTAGCAGCTTGGAACCTGGCAAAACTGGACACCCCTGCATCCTGCAAGCCGTTAACGAGCGTTCCCGAATTGGCCCTCGTGTAGTTGCCGAGTTTGGACGTGATGAACTCGCGAAGCTCGGCGTCTGAGGCATCGGGCTTTCTGTCCAGATACTTCCTTGCGAGTACCAATCGTCCGCGAACGTCTACGCCAGTCGGGCCGAACAGGGCATTGCTTGACTTGTGGATCAGACCGCCGTGATTGTCCTGAACCCTGAGAGCCCCGATATCGGCTAGCCTGCTCTCAAGCGCTCTGGTTTCCGGCTTGGTGAAGTCGATTCCTGCTATCTCCCGGATGGCTGCTGCCTTGGCTCCGATTCCTGGAACCGCTGCCATCGCCTTGCCCGCCAAGTCTTTCTCTCCGGGTACCGATGCAACGATCGACGCCAGCGTATTCATGTGCGAAGTAGCTTCGACCGGCATCCCTGAGATTTGAGCTTGCGTCATCGCAGATGTGAACTGCCGCCACTTTCCCGACTGATCCGTTACGAGTCTTTTCTGCTCGAAATGATCGACCGCATTTTTCACGTTCCGCGGTACGGCCCACCGCTCGGTAACGGTGTTACCTGAACCGCTTGGATCAGGAACGCTACGTTGCAATGCCTGCATCCCGATCGGCGGATCTTCCTTGGGGGCCAGTCGCTTGAAGCCTGCGTTGTCGAGTGCGCCGTACACATCGTTGGTGGCACCCCGGACGATCTTGTCCTCGGCGTCCCGCTGTACCAACGTCTGGTAATCGTTGACGTACTCCCTGGCTGTTCCCTGTGCGGCGTTCGCACTCCCTGTACGAGAGGCCCCGCGATTGAATCTCGGGGAGCCTTCGGGTACGGTCGGGATGTTGGGGTTGATCGGCCCTTGTGGTATTCCACCCGTCGCCCTCTGGAGTCGTGCTACCTCTGGACGCTCACCCAAAATGGCCTGACCTATCGGTCCCCGAGACTGGATCTTGGAGGGATCGGTAATGGCTCTCGCGTCCATCGCCCGGCGCAATTCCTCATTGTCGAGCCTGTCTTTCGATACTCCGCGCAGATAGGCCGACTGAACCGGGAGCATTGAAGACACACCGGCCCGCTGTGCTGCATTCGCTAGCGGGGTGCCGATGTATTGGTTGTGCCTATCGAGTGCATCCTTAAACCACTGCTCGTTTTCCGAACCTTGCGGTATCGACTGGTCTAGTGAGTTGGCCTGATCGGTGAATCGTTGCGCAGCTGCGGTTTCGCCTCTCGCTGTTGCTGCGTCGGCTTTCGCTAGGTTCGTGTCCCTGAGTAGGATGTTCGTAAACGTCTGCTTCTGCTCCGGCTGCAATCCTTCCGTTACCCAACCGACCCGACGATTCGCTATGTGCTGCGCGGCCTGAGTCGAGGCCCCGGCTGTATTGAGTGCGCTGGCAAGCTCGGGATAGTCCCGTTCGATCTTGGCGTATGGTGTGACCATCGCAGACCGATACGATTCGCTCAGAGACTGTCTGAGTGCGGGGTCAGTGGCGAGCCTACCAGCCCCATATCCAGCAGCTGCGCCAAGCCCACCGTAGATAAGGGCGTTCTTGGCTTTATCTTCTGGGGTGTCGCCTTGCGTGGCTCCGTAGCCTGCCCCTGCTACTCCACCGATTGCAGCACCACCACCGCGGGCGAGTAGGGCGGGGTCGATTGCGCCGGCACGGACGGCGAGTCGAGCAGGTTGTGCCGTTGCTTGGCGTGCTTGAGCGAGCTTGGAAAGTGTACTCTTGGCTAACTCATTTACCTGACCGGGCGTTGCATATCCGTCCATTACGCGCCCCGCCAATGCCTGGCGGAGCACCTCGTCACTCTGCATGCCACGACGATTGAGTTCAGCCATTGCGCCTTTGAGGCGAACCGCACTGCCCGCGTCAGTGAGTGGCTTGCCAGTAGTTAACTCGCGCCCAACCGTGGACAGCAACATCTGCTGCGGTATGTCGTGCGCTTGGCTTGGGCTGTAGAAGTGTGCGTCTCTTGCTATCGCGTCGAGGTCGTCGGCGTTGTATCCCGTCTCGCCTATCCCGTAGAGTCTGTTGCGCTGGGGTTCCGTAAGCGCATCTTCCATCGCGCTGAGTTGTGCAGATGCCGCATCTGCTCGCTGCGGGTCCATCGTGTTGTTGGCGGCGGCGTATAGCCTCTTGTACTGTTTGGCACCTTCTGCCCCAAAGATTGCCTCCTCGCCGCCGCTCTCGTACGCGCTCTGTTCGGCGTGGGCAGCACGGAGCGAGGGCGCGTCCATATTAACAACGTCACGATACGTCAGCCCCGCACGTGGGGATGCGTTGTCGGCAACAGGGCCAGTCAGCGTTCGCAAGGGCTGCGGCGCACTGGCCGATACCGGCACTTCCTTCGATACCGGCGCGTCACCTACGAACGGGTTTTCCGGCCTGAACGTCGTCGGAAGATTGTTCTTGATCGCATCCGGTGATTCCTCTTTCGCTACGTCGTGCGCTGCTTCGATCGTCGGATGGACGAACGGATTTTCAGGCCTGAACTTGCGGGCCAGTGCCCCGATGCCCTCCGACACACCGCCAAGCAACCCACCGGCTGCGGCACCTACCGCTCCCTGTTCCAGTCCCGTCTTTACAACGTCGCCCAAATTGCGCTGGCCATGCTCGTCACCGAACAGAGCTTCACCACCAGCACCGATACCGGCGTTCGTGACTCCACCCGACAAGGCAGACTGACCGATTCGACCGAGGGCGGTTCTGGCGGCCGGCGCTTCTTCGATCGCCCTCGATCCTACGGAGGCGACACCTCTACCCGTTCCTGCGATGGCCGTATTGCCCGCTACAGCCCCCAAAGCCGACGCTGCACCAAAGAGGTTGGCGTGCTTGCCGGGATCTCCACCACCAGCCGCGTAGGCGTCAATGTCGTGCTCTGTAGCCTTGTTCGCTGCTGCGTCCGAGATCGGAGCAATGAGATTCCCCAATCCGATGTTGACCGCCGTTTCACCTGCGCTTGGAGCCTGCAAGCGTCTGGCGATAGGCTGGATCGCTCTCTGCAATTCGGGGTTGCGTGCGATCTGGATATTCGCGTTGATCCTTGAAGCCAATCCACCAGTCGAGGCAACTTTCGCGATGTCCTCAACGTCAACGCCCAACGGCTTCAATGGTCCCGCTGTAACGACGCCCGTACCCTTCGGCGGTACGAAGGGGTTCTCGGGTCGATAGTCAACACCGGACGGCGGGGTTCCTGTCAGGGGTGCATCAGTACCGCCAAGGTTCGGCACGAAGGGGTTCTCCGGCCTGAAACTTGTTCCCACCTAGCTTACCGCCCCCGACTGCATGACCGCCTGAACAGCATCGTCGTGACTCAATCCCTGATTCCGATAGAGCTCGTACTGATCGGCTGGATCGGGGGGCAATCCCGACGCATCGGCACGAGGCTTGTTCATGTCCGCGCCGATCTTGTCCAAGACTCCGCGTAGAGAATCGGCACGCTGGCGCAGTCTAGGTATGCTCGCCTTGGCTGCGTTGTAGTCGGTCGAGTCCTGCCGTGTCGAATGCCGATTCAGATCTGGCAGCTTGTTGATCGTGTTGATCTGTCCCTGCGTGTCAGAAAGCTGCTTGTTCACAAGTGTGCTCTGATGCACCAGAGGCTGGATCGCGCTACTCGTCCCGGACGCTGCACGATGGTCGGTCGAGTAGATCGTGCTCCCGCTTGGCGTTGCGTGATTGGCTGCTGACTGCTGTGTCGTGCGGATGTTGTTCGTGTTGCTCTGATTGGCGCGTATTCCGGCAGTCTGGACCTGATACCCGCCACGGATATTGGCGACGTTGTCCTGGTTCTCACCCTGCGCCCCGATCTGCTTGATACGCTGATCGCCACGGATACCGAGTAGCGTCTGGTTCAGTTGATTGGTGAGCATCGCCTGCTGCAACTTCTCACCGAACGGAGTGTACGCCATATCGACCGTCTGACCGCTCGGGAGCTTGGCGTATCGTGCTACAGACGGACCAAAACCCCCGGTCATTGGGTTGAATGCACCGGGTGTCTTGGGTTGTGCAGCGCTGAATCCACTGGCCGGGTCCGATCCTGCCGTTACCCCGATCTGCGGGCTATTCAATGCAAGGTTGTTCTCGGCGTGCTGTACGTCGTCGGGGTTCTGCCTTCCCTGAACTGATGCAATCGCACCACGTACGGTGTGCATGAACCCTGAAGGCTCGGGGTTGTTGTACTGGTCCTGACTGATCGGCTGCAATCCCACGCCCGTCTGTACGGCGTCCAAATCCTTCTGCCGGTTCAGTTGATCGCGCTGCATGAATGCTTGTGCGATCCTGCCCCCTACATCGCCTCCCTGATACTCGGGCAATACCTGTGGACTGAATCTGCTCATGGATTAACCTCCCATCCCCGAACCGACAGCATAGCCAACGTTGGCGCCTGTCGAACCACCCGCCAGTCCACCGACGACAGCGCCCAACCCGCCGAATAGGCCAGCGGACTTCTGGCGCTTCGCGTTCTGTTGCGCCATCTCGTAATCACGGTTCCCGGTAAGCATGTCGAGATACTGATTCTGATCCGTGTTGGCCTGATTCTGTGCGGCCCCCAACTGTGTACTGAACATGTTCATGGCCTGACTACCGGCTGCGTTCGCGATGTTCTTCTGGAAGGCACTAGCAGTATCGCCCTCGAAGCTCGTTCCAAGATCGCCGGTCGAGATACCCCTGCGCACCCCCGACTCCTGTACATTCTGCATCTGGTTCATGAACGATGGCATGGCAGCACTCATAGCCGAGCTGATCGACGTATCGAGGGCCTGCTGTCCACCGCCCATTAGCGTCAGGTATTGGTTCCGATCCTGACCGGCATTGGTTCCAGCGGTAGCAGTAGCCGTCTTGATCGCGCCATCTTGCGAAGTGTGCGGGGTTCTGTTGAGTCCTAATGCAGACGAAAGCCAAGACATCGTTACGATCCTGTATCAGAGTGTGCTACTTCATTCACTACAAACGCACCGGCTTGCATGTCGAGCGTGACGGTTCCGTCCGTGATCCCGAGTGCAGAGGCCAACGCATACTGTACCGCCTCGCCTCTTGCTCTCGTTCGCTTGGCGAAGTCTGAGGCAGCCGTTGCCGAGTGCTCGGCTTCCTGCGTTTCCTTGGCGAGTGTCGAAAGCACCTGCAATGCAGGGGCGGGAATTGGAACCGTCGTTGCTGACATGATTACTGCGCGTCCTCTTGCCCGTTCTTGTTCGTGCCACCACCACCGCTACCGCCCGTTGGCTGCGTGCCGGTCGATGAAGGAGTCTTTGCAAATGGCTTGAACACGAATACCGCTACTGCGATGAAAACGAGTGCGAATAGAACTGCGATGATTGTCTGCATTGATCTCTCTTGGATGGTTAAACTTCGTTGCGTGGGTCTTGGTAGCCCACGACTCCACTGTCTACAACTGCGCTCGCGTCTCCAATGTCCTTGAATCCTGTAGGCAGATCGTCGTCGGCTGTGTTCTGTACTGTTACCTGAACGTCGTACCACGATTGCGGGCCGTCCTCGGAACCCCAATAGTAGATTCCACCCGTCACACCACTGTCCGTGACTCCCGTTCCGGTCAGTCTGCGGAGAATGACGACGTTGATTGACTGCGTGAATCTGCCCGTACCATCCTTTCCCGCTATGGTGTAACGGAAGTAGGGGTCAGCATCCGTGGGATAGCTCGATATGATGATCCCTGCGGAGCCGGGCGCTGGCACCTGTCGCGCCCAATTCGTCTGCACGCCGCCCGCACCTTGCAGCAGCGCAATGGCGGCCTCAACATCTTCGAGCGTGTCGGTCGAGGGATTGAGGTAGCCTTTGCCTATCACGACCTGTTCGACTGCGTGCCCACCACCCGATGTACCTACCGCGAGATTGCTCACGATACCGTCCCGAACCAGACTTCACCTTCGACCATATCGGTCGGAATGCCACCCGACATAACGGAGTGGCGCACGCGCATAACTGGATATCCACCGATTGTTGCGGCTGCTGCTGTGATGCCTGCGGCAACCGTGACGTCGGCGGGGAAGGAGGCCACACTCGAATTAGCTACCATCGCGCCGTCACCGATATTGATCGCGTTAGAAGTGTTGACGTAGGCGATCAGCACATCGCCCGTGCCTGCGGCATTTCGCCCGACGATGGCTACGTCGTTAGGAATGCGTATCTCTCCGCTAAACGCGGCAAGCCCCGCGCCTGCGATGATCGCCCCATCCCCTATATCAACCGCATTGGCCGAGTTGAGGAAAATCAGGTTGATGTCACCGCTGTTCGCGGCGTTGCGTCCGACTAACGCCACCTCGTTCGGCAAGTGCAGCGAGCCGGTTAAATCGCCACCAGACAGCGGAAGAAACGTGGCATTGATGTACGCCTGCGTGTACGCGTCAGTAATCCCGAACCCTGAGAGCGTAGTCGGCTTGCTCGTAATCGCCGACCAGTCCGTCGAACCACCACCACCGCCGCTGTTCATGTTCACGAATGCAGCTATTGCCCGGATGTTCGCTGTCTCGGGAGGTTGGGGGAGGACGAACATCGTTACGGGTTCGCCCTGATCTGCCAGTACGAGCACGATACGTTGTGCATCTCTATGTCCCCCTGACGTACCAACGTCCGGACTCGTGCAGCTAGCCTGGTGCCTCTTTGCGCGAAGAATGCCTGCGTCTGCTGCTCACCTGTTCCGGCTCCGTTGAACGTCTGCTCATTCAACGCAACGCCATCGACTATCGGAGTAATGCCTATCGAATAGCCGTTCGAGCAGTTGAAGGAAACGTCGATCGACCGAAACACGTTGTCGCCAACCTCGCCCGATGGCACGATGTCCCATGTGTAGATGTCGAGCTGATAGTCAGAGCTTGACCCTATCGTCTTTCCGATGTTGACCAGACCCGACCCGTACTGAAAGACTCTGGCACCTGACGACTCACCGAAGTAGGTAACTGCGGCCACCTATACGCCCGTGCTCATGTCGATCGTGACCGGCCCGTCGAAGCTCGACGGATCTGAACCCGACCGAACGTGGCGCACTTCAAAGCCGTACGTGAGAGTCGAGTTGAGGCCCGTTACAGTAGCACTTGAACTGCCGACTCCCGCCGTCTGGATCAATCCGTAAGCTCCACCGCTCGTACTCATCCACACTTCGGTTGACACGCCAGACTCGCCCGAGTTTGTCCAGTTGACGCCTGCGGAATGAAGCGTGAGGCCGGAAACCGCAATGCCAGTCGGAGGCTGTAGCGATGTCGTTGCAGCCGTCGTAAACTCGGAACCCGTAACAGGCCCCAGATAGCTTGAGTACTGACCGTTTAGAACGTGGCGAACTCTCCACTCGTAGGGAATCGAAGTCGAAAGCCCGGTGAACGTGTACGACGAAACACCCGGCGCGAGCGTAGTCACGACACTGAAAGCACCAGTCGATTGCAAGGCCAGAGATATTTCCGTCTGTGCCGTAGCGTCACCATCCGTCCAGTTGGCCGTTGCTGTTGTCTGTCCCACTCCGGTTGTACTTGCAGTCGTAGGAGCGCCAGACGGGCCACTGGGAGGTGAAGCTGTGCTAGCAGTGTACGGCTCAACAACGTTGGCGCAAGCAATAGCTATCCCGTAATCACTATCAGGCCCAAGCCATATGTTACGCCTCGTATCAAACGCACAGATCGTATTCAGGCCTGAACCAGTGTCAACCAGGAACATGACCTGATCTCTATCGGGATCGAATGCGGCAACGATGTGGCTGATGTTGATTACTTTCGCGATGAAAGCGGGTATCGCATCCCACAACGGTTCCGGATCACCTATCCCCTCGATCCGCATCGGTCCTCTACGTGACCAGTAGTACAGAGAGTCACCAGCACTCACCATGCACTTGGGGCCGACGAATCCGTAACTGTGATCCAGTGGTTTCTTGTACCATGAGTCGCGACCGTAGCCGGTAACTTGTGTTACCATGTTGGAAGCGCCAAGTATCAGAGCTTCACCAGCTATTCCAGCGCCTACGATCCTTTCTCTCTGACTCCGTACTCTATCACCAACCGTTATCGAGTCGGCTAATTGCAGATTGCCGAATGATGGTGGACTGAACCGCGCCATCTCGGGGCGAAATCCTGTAGATGCTGTGGAACCAGCACCGTACCCCCAGCCCCACAAAGCCTGCTGGTAGGCAATGACCCCGTTGAAGTACGCCGTGTCTGATCCAGCACTCGACCCATCAGTACCGGACGCTGCAAGGCTCGTAATACTCGCCGAGAAATCGGTGTACTTCTTTGTCGGCCAGTACAGTCCATTGGCGTCACTAGCTACCGTGTGAGCGACGTAGAGCGTTCCCAAACCCTCAGTGACACATACATCGGGAACCGCCGTCAGACTCGACCACAGCACCGCTATCGGGGCTGCCGTGCTACTCGCCGTGAATGTTCCAGATGTGTTGTAGTAGCCCGTAAATGAAGCGTCCAATCGGTACAGATAACACTTGCTCGTCACGCTCGAATACGCGATAGCAACCGCACCGTCCGCGAACGGGCCTACATGCCGAACGCTCGTCACATTGGCCGGCGTGCCCTGATCGTCCTTCAACGTTATCGAGACTACGGACCCCGGACGTATCGACAGCTTGTTGATACCTGAGACGATGGCGTTCCGCGCGTATCTGACTGCTCCATCCAATCCGAGAGACGGATTAGCAGAATCGACAGCACCTTTCGACAGCGGTAGGAAAGCATGTGTTGCCAGCAACCCCGAAGGTCCACCCATCAGTTCTTGCTACCTGATGGGCTTGGGATGACGAACCGTCTCGCTTCCACTCCGCCGAAGTGTGCCAGATGATTGAAGAAGTCCTGCATTCTGTCATCGTGCAAAGCCTGCAACCTCTGGCCTTCCATCGGATCGCGGCCAACGTCCATGTGGTGCAGGTACTGAGCGAGCGAGATTACAAGCAGGTCCGTCCATTCGTCGGGCGTCGTCACCGTCTGTGTCAACGCCCCTGTCGGATCAATGGACGCGGGGCCTTTGGCGTACATGAGGGTAGCCGAAACCGTACCCGTTGCACCCCACTCGCTATTAACCTCTGTCAGTGTCGTTCCGTTCGTCGTGTACCGTGGGGCTAACTCACCATCAATGTCCAACGAATCGACCTGATTGAGATCGACACCAGTTGCAAGAGTCAGCTTCAATATCCGCTCAACAAGCGGTGTCAATGCACCGATCGCGAACGTTCTACCACTCGACCCCGACGTACTCGTAATGCTCGTACTGGTCGAGAAATAGTCCCTGTTTACCTCTGCGGCCTTACTGAACAAAGCCGTTTCGTCTGCCCTGATTCGGGACAGCATGATCGAACCGTTAGAGGTCAGCGGCCCATTACTCGAACTGAATGCCTGGGCTCTCGCGATGATGTCGGCGCAAGTCGTTGACATGGTTACCAGACCTCACGAACTGAGGACGTTCTACTTTTGCGCTGACCGCCCACATCGGCTAGCCATGCCGTTTCGGCTTCGCTCGCGTCGTCTGCCAGATTCGACGTATCGAACTTGGGAACGTCGGGCAATCCCTGTATCCTGTTGCCAGCCATGTACGCCGATCTAGCTACCAGGCAAGGTCTAGCAGAGTCGGGCAGGGTAAACAAATCGGTAAGAGCCGTGAAACTCGTAGGCTCAGCCACGTACTGAACGTCGAACGACCCCACATCTTCCCAGTCTGAGTCAGTGCCGATCTGGAATAGGGTGTTATCCGTGATCCAGCACGAGTAGACCGCCCTCGTCCGAAGGCGAAGCGAGTAATCGACGATCGTCAGCGGGTAGTCGAGCTCGGGGTCGTTGTCCGTATTGCTCGTCAGGTGGACCGTTCCACCCAGCACCCTTTTGTATGTCGGCAACACGATGCCGGTAGGATTGCCAGATGGGAGGGGCGACGAAACCGAAAACGTCGTACTCAAGACAGTCGCATCCCTCTGCATTGCCTTTGATAGCAACTCCCTCTGATAGTCAGTAAGGAAGCGAGCGAATACCGCGTCAGGTATCCGAGTCTTTGCAAAGAGCGGGTGTCTGTCCCTTGCGGCGTTGATTACGTCGCCCAACGTGAACGTCAACTAGCTACTCCGCGTCTGTTTCAGAGATCACGATACCGGCGACCAAGAGCGCGTCTACCAATTCGGGCTTCTTGGGATTCCCGACGACTTCAACGCCATGCTCGGATGCAAGACCGCGAAGCGTGGCGTACGGCTGCGCTTCAAGCTGTTCGCGTGTGGCTGGCACTTCGCTCGGTTCCAGTTTCGGATAGCCAAGTATGCCGGGGCCTAGAACGTTCTGGCCCTTGCTGTTCGCCTTTGTGCGAACTACGCACTCCTGAACCGCGTCGTACATCTCCTGCCCGATGATGGCCGGTCCGTACCGGATATTTGCCAGCAACTGCTCGTCAGTCCATTTTGCCATTGGCTACGCTGCGTCCTTTTTGAGTGTGTGTCTGATTCGACCGCTCGGCACGATCTGGCCCAAGTGGTTGTCATTCCGGGTAACTGCGTGCGATCTTGTAAACGCATATCTCCATGCGTCCTTGTGTCGCCCTTCGTCCATCAGATCCTTGTGCGCCGCTTCCTGTGCCTGGCGCTTCTCCGCGCTCTCGATAGCGTCACGCATCTGCTCGGCTTCCGACTTGTGCCGGAGCATCCAGAGAGCTCTCGCGTAGTCGTGCACGATCGAGGAATCGGGGTCGCCCTGTATTTCGTATGTGTCGATCACCTGATAACCCGCATACACGAGTAGAGCAAAGCGCGCTCTCTGCCTGATTGACTCAGCACTTCGACTCGTACCGTGCTTGATCTCCTGATCCAGCCGGTCGAGCATTCGAGAGGCCTGTATCCGTCTCTCACTCGATGGCTTCAAGAGTGCCAGTATCCACTTACCAGAGCCCAGGTAAATGAGATCGGAGGCCGGGTCCAGAGTACGCAACCCGTTGAGCACGTGAGGGGGTGCGATACGCGACCCGAACCCGGCTACCGATACCCTCATTTGCTAGATCTCGCCGTTCAACGGATACGGACGGATCTGCACGGAGACCATGAGATTCGTACCGGCTCCCGTCCCGTTCGATGTGTACTTGATCTGCAACTGCTGAGACGCAGAGCCACGAACGTTCTTGAGCGTGCTGGAAAGCGTGCCCGCCGTCTCTGTACCTGCAACGGGTGTGACTGCGCCCGTCAGTACAGACGTACCGCCTATCTGTACGTCGGCTGTGATCGTAGCCGTGACGGCTGTGGCGAACACAGATACCTTGATTACCTGAAACTTGAAGCCCGGCGTCCACGCACCGGCCAGCAACGCCGTCTGGGAAATCGCGGTCGTTATTGGAAAGTTGAGCGTGTGCACCGCGTGGTTCGCGCTCTTGTTTACTCTTGCATCGGTTACTGACATCTTGCTACGGCTCCCTTGAAACAGCGCCGGAGTGCGCGCATTTGGTTACGAACACGACCGAGGGCGGCAATCCACGGAAGTGTGAACGCCGCCCTCAATCGCTTACTCTGTACTGCTCCCGACTACGCCGCCGTCAAGCTGGTGAACTTGATGTTGTGAGCCGGAGTCTTGCACGCAACCTCGTACTCCTCGATGTAGGCCGCGAAGAACGCGTCCTTACGTCCAGTCGAGTTGACGACGCGGTTCCAGATCGAACCGTCAGTGTCGTCCCAACGGCCAGAGCCGATCCGGTACAGCTTGAGTGACGCCTTCTCGGCCAGATACGCACGGCTGTCCGGCACCTTGCGGCACGGACGGAGCGTCAACGTACGATCGCCCAGAATCATCTTGAGGCCGTCCGTCTTCTTCCCACCCGTGTAAGCACCAGCCGGGTTCATGATCTGACGATCCGACTTGAGCGACTTCCAGAATGAGCGAATGCCCGAGTAGGAGGCAATGAGTACATCAGGCTTTCCACCACCGCGCTGATGCGCGAGTGAATCGCCGTAGTCGATCAGATCCTCGGACAGCACCCCACCAAACGACAGAGATGTCGAGTCGATCACCTGACCCTGCATCTTGAGGTAGGTCGAGCGCGCGAGGCCCTGGAACGTCGCGACGTTGGTACCGTCGTCGATGATTCCTTCCAGACCCATCGGGTCTTTCGTGCCGGACGGTGCAAGGTTCGCATCACCCAGAAACACGAAATCCCCGCTCGCCGCCGATGTTGGCGTGGTGCCGCCGGTGTCGATCGTGGAGGCAGCGTAGTTGACGGCGGACACGGTTACAGCATTCGCGCGAGGCGTGCTACCGTCAGCGTTTGGCGAGTACCGAAGGTTGTCGCCTTCCAGCATCGTGTAGACCGCGTTCTCGAGCCCAGTGATGCCGTACGCTGCGTTGATCCCGTCGCCCGTACCGTCAGGAGTGCCGTTGATCTTGCAGAGGATACCAGTACCTGCACCGACCAGCGCGCGGTCCTTGTGGAAGGCGATGCGCTGTGACAGCATCGGAAGCGCCTCGTCTGCCCAGTTTGCAAATGCTGCCGGTCCCTGCTTCACGCGCCGAAGCGTACGACCGGAAAGCTCGACCACTCCACCGGCCTGCTTGATCGTGATGCTCGACTGCTTGATGACAGGAGCCGAAGGGGTCGGCAGGTAGTCATCCTCAGCCATGTACCCAACGCCACCAGCACCGGCGAAGATGTGACCGAGATTGATCTGCTTACCGTCCGGCCCTTCCGATACCTCGAATCCTTCCTGCTCGACCAGAAGATCCCAAAGCTCGGAATCCTGGACGATGTTGTTGTTGAGAGCAGGCTCGTAAACCTGCTTCAGAATGTCGTTCAGTCCGGTCATAGTGCCGGACGCTTGCGTTCCCGTGGTAGACATTTTTCCTGTGAGTTGCTGTTACGTGAGTGTCGTGTAGTGCCTCATGTAGCCGCGCTCCATCCGCTCTTGCCGAGCGATTGGCGCAAATGCTTGGAGGCTTCTTCGATGGTTGCTCCCTTCGGAACTGCGGGGGCTCTCACGGCAGGGGCACCTGCGCCTGATGGCGCTACGGCGGCACTGATGGAGCGAGACGCGTTCAACTGTTGGGTGCGTGCTGCGGCCTTCGCCGGATCAACTACCGGGGTAGCACCAGTCGCAGCCGGGGTCTGCTTGAGACTCACGGCGGGACGCGCTACAGCGGGTGCCTGGGAGGCTGTTGTTGCTGTACTCGGTACTGCATTGACACCTACGACTGTCGGGCTCTTGGCTTCATTGAAGCGATAGAGCGCGATGCGGGGTGCCAGTATCTCTTTCACACTTTCTGGCGTTACGTTGGTTCCTGCCTGTAGTGCTCGTGCTACATCCGATCCCGCGTCATCCATGAACTGATTGACCGTTGCCTCGTCAACCGACTCGGGGATCATTGCGCGTACAGCCGTTTCGATCTGTGCCGCCCGTTCAGACGATGCCTTGATCTCGTTCAAGCGCTGCGCCTGCTCGATGCGCCGTACGCGGGTCTCAGCGGCCACTACGGCCCTGCGTGACGGGTCGGCATCGAGTGCAAGGATCCGCTCGACCAGTGCATCCCAGTGCGTTGCAATGAGAGATTCGGCGAGCCTGGTCTGAGCTTCTGGGTTCATGTGCGCCAGTACGACTTCCTCCGGGTTCTCTGCTACCATCTGCTTGAATGCGTTCAACTCCGCGAAGCCGGACTCCAAGGTCGCGCGCTTGCGGTTGAACTCGTCCCGGCGCAATCCATCGTTCGCGTTTGCCCTGAGCAGATCAGCCAATTCGGGGTCGGTTACCTCGACCTCTTTCACTTCACCGTTCCGGCCCTTCAACTGCACCGTTACCGGCTCGGGCTGCGCCTCTATTGGAGGGGCGTTAGGATCAGCAACGGGTGCGTTCGGGTCTGCCTCAGCGTTAGCGGGATCAGTTGCAGCGCCTTCCTCTACCGGCTTAGTAGGGTCAGGTGCAAACGATCCGTCCTTGTGCCGCCATCTGCCATCTGCACCAAGTACAGGAGGCTCGAACCCTTCATTGGGGTCGAGGCTGGTGCTTGTGTCCTCGACTTCGAGAGGTGTGTTCTTCTCGGCATCCGTCAGCTTCTCGCGGAACGCTTTGGACGCTTCCTCGATCGAGAGCGGTTGAGCGTTGGTATCCGTTGCCTTTGGCTGTGCATCTGTGCCAGCGGATGGTGCGGAAACAACAACGCCCTCTGTCTGAGAGGGCGCGGGGGAAGCTGCTACGGTCGATGTTGTTACTGTTTCGTCTGCCATTGGATTTGGTTAGGCTGCCTGCTTGCCGGGCTTCTTTGCCGGTGAGTCAGGGGCGTTGGTGGAACCTTGTTTACCGTTCGCCGGTTCCGGTGGCGGTGGTCCGTGGATCGTCGCTACGTGTGCGAGCGTTCCCTGCATAGCCGCCCCTGCCATCTGTAGCGGGGCCTGCTGCTGCATCTGCTGTGCTGCTTGCGCGATCTGTGCACCGCTGATCTGCTCCCAGTACGTCTGCACTTCGTTCTGGATCGTCGGATCAAGCGACAGATATTCGGGGCTCGCTATAAAGTCCCTTGTAACCTTCTTGAACTGGTTGAAGTCGTACTGTTGCAACAGTGGCAATTCAGCGGCTGGCGTACCCTGAACCAGCTTGCCTAGATTCTGCTGAGCGGTGATAACGTCCACTCCGCCCGGCCTCGTTGCTCTGTTCATGTCAGGGAAGCCAACGAGTTGCAGATATGTGGCTCTTGCTTGTGGTGCCTCGTTCGGGTCGAGGATGTTACCAAATGCGCCCATCTGCCACATCTGTGTAATTCTCTGGCGCTTCTCGCCCTGAGATTCGGGCTTCATCGAGTTAACGTCAGGCTTGACGTTGCACTCGCCTTCCCACATCTCGGGCAGTACCGTCATCGTCCGAACGACTGAATCCTCACCAGCATATGTGATGATCTTCTCGTCGGTCCAGATAGTCGGCAGGATGATTGCCCAGTCTTCGGCCATGCCAGCGATAGCAGTCACTGCACTTCTCGTAGCAGGACTGATAAAGCGATCAGAATTAAATCGGAGTTGAGACACCAACTCACCAGACGGATCATCCGTTGGCGGCGCGCCTTCTGCGCCCTCGATAGAGCCCAAACGCATGAGCATATCGAGCAACATCTGCTGGATACGCCACACATCACCACTCAGCGGTGGTGGAACCAGGTAAGCCGCCGGTATCTTCCCGCCAGCCGCCGCGAAGTTGGCCGATATGCGAGAGCCGGGAAGGTTCGTTATCTCGTCACCAAATTCGCCCTGCCCCTCGTCCACTACCAGAATCGGGTTGGTGCACAGGTTCCGATGCTCCAATATCTGAGCCCAGCCCCTGTTGTACGTCTTCTGGATCGGGATCATTTGCTCTAACGGAGTCGACCCCGACGCACGACCGGGCAGCTCGACAAAGACAGCGCGACGATACGGGCCAGCAGCCTTGAACTTGCCGGGTCTTACCGAGTCGTGAAGTACGAGAGTGGGGCAGACGACCAAGAACCGCCCACCGGGAGAACTGTCGTCCTCCGGGCTGTTGTCACTCGGCTTCTCCCACATCATGTCAACGGTTACGTATCCCTCACCGTCGATCGGATTGCTGGAACTCTGCGGGCCGTTCATCACAGCACCGAAGTATCCCGAACCGAACAGCATCCGTTGCAGATAGCCGGGACTCCCACCAGATAGCTGATTGCCCGATACGTCGGCGTTGACGTTCACTCCGTAGAGCGAGAGCACTTCGGCAGGAGTGAGATAGGTACGATGGATGATCCACTGCTTGTCAGTCCACGCGATACCATTGCCCCACTGTGCGCGTATTTCGAGCGGGCTTACAACGTTGACGGTTAGCTCGCCTTCGTGTTCCGTCGCAGGCTCACCCGTTACCGAGTAGCCGGAACCGTCTTCGTTGAGCTCGGCTAGCGGCTTGCCTTGCGCGTCATGCGGAACGGGTTCCGCGGTGTAGCGCTCGATGGTGGATCCATCTTCACCCTGCATCGAGAGCTTGGCGTGTCCCATCTTTGGGCGGGTGTCGCCCTTGGACATGTCAGCTCGTGACCACAGATAGCTTTCACCGGCGACAGCCAACCACGCCATGAACTTGGTGACAGTGGC
>Ga0134125_10000869_pt1 | contig 38929 bp, 25 predicted proteins | sample KB31751_FD_96464 | JGI IMG/M metagenome (GOLD analysis project Ga0134125, IMG submission 96464) | Terrestrial soil microbial communities with excess Nitrogen fertilizer from Kellogg Biological Station, Michigan, USA - KB3-175-1 | ecosystem: Environmental > Terrestrial > Soil > Unclassified ...
ACTTCCAGCACGTAAACTTCGCCGTCTTTAATCGCGTACTGCGCATTCATCAGGCCAATGACGTTTAGCGACAGAGCCAGCCGTTTCGTATATTCTTCAATCGTCTTCAGAGCGGCCGGAGATAGTGAGAAGGCGGGCAGCACACAGGAGCTATCGCCCGAGTGGACGCCCGCTTCTTCGATGTGCTCCATAATGCCGGCGATCAACACGCGGTTGCCGTCGCACAGCGCGTCAACGTCTACTTCCGTTGCGTCTTCGAGGAACCGGTCGATCAACACTGGGCGCGATTGCGAAAATTCCACCGCTTCCTGCATGTAGCGGCGGACGGTGTCCTCGTTGTACGCAATCACCATCGCGCGTCCGCCGAGAACATAGCTGGGCCGGACCAAAACCGGGAAGCCGAGGCCGCGCGCAATGCCACAGGCTTCTTCTACGCTGGTTGCCGTTCCGTGCGCGGGCGAGGGAATGCCGAGGTCTTTCAGCAACTTTCCAAACAGCTTACGATCTTCGGCTAGATCGATGTTTTCCGGATCGGTGCCGATGATCGGCAGGCCAAGTTTTTTGAGCGGCATCGCCAGGTTCAATGGCGTCTGGCCGCCGAACTGCACGATCAGTCCATCGGCTTTTTCGACGTCGTAGATGTTCAGAACTTCTTCCTGTGTGAGAGGCTCAAAGTAGAGACGATCGCTGGTGTCGTAATCTGTGGAAACAGTTTCCGGATTGCAGTTCACCATGATCGACTCGTAGCCGAATTCCTGCAGCGCGAAGGACGCGTGGCAGCAGCAATAATCGAACTCGATGCCTTGCCCAATGCGGTTGGGGCCGCTGCCCAGAATGATCACTTTCTTGCGTGCGGAGGGAGTTGCCTCGTCTTCCGACTCGTAGCTCGAATAGAGATAAGGCGTGAAGCTTTCAAATTCCGCCGCGCACGTGTCGACGCGATTGAATACCGCTCGCACGCCTAACTTCTTCCGCCGTTCGCGTACTTCTATCGGGTCCACGCTCAGCTTTTCCGCGATCTGCCGGTCGCCGAGGCCGTTTCGCTTCAACCTGCGAAACTCCTGCTTGCTGATGGATGCGAGCGCTTTGCCTTTTAAAGACTCCGCCATATCCACGGTTTCCTTTACTTGCACCAGAAACCAGGGATCAATTTTTGTCATCTCGTGAATATCGTCAACGGAATAACCGCGCTCGAAGGCGAAGCGAATGTAATCGAGCCGTTCAGGGTTCGGTGTGATGAGCCGCTGCGCGATCAATTCTTCTTTCAACCGCGCTGTGCCGTTCGATTTTCCAGTTTCGAGGCTGCGCAGGCCCTTGCCCAGCGCCTGCTTGAACGTCCGGCCGATCGCCATCACCTCGCCCACCGATTTCATTTGCGTATTCAGCACCGGCTCCGCGCCTGGAAACTTTTCAAACTGCCAGCGCGGAATCTTCACTACGACGTAGTCGATCGTCGGCTCAAAACAGGCAGGTGTTTTCTTCGTGATGTCGTTCTTGATTTCGTCCAGCCGGTAGCCCACCGCGAGCTTGGCCGCAATCTTGGCAATCGGGAATCCGGTAGCCTTCGATGCAAGCGCCGAGCTGCGCGAAACGCGTGGGTTCATTTCGATAATCACCATGCGCCCGTTTTCCGGGTTGATGGCGAATTGCACGTTCGAGCCGCCCGTATCGACGCCAATTTCGTTCAGGCACCGGATGGCTCCGTCGCGCATCATCTGATATTCGCGATCGGTCAAGGTTTGGGACGGCGCAACCGTGATCGAATCGCCGGTATGCACGCCCATCGGATCGAAATTTTCAATCGAGCAGACGATAATCGCGTTGCCGGCGAGATCGCGCATCACTTCGAGCTCATACTCTTTCCAGCCGAGGATGCTTTCTTCCACGAGCACTTCATGCACGGGAGAAAGATCGATGCCGCGCTCTAAAATCTCTATCAGTTCTTCGCTGTTATAGGCGATGCCGCCGCCAGTGCCGCCCAGGGTGAAGCTAGGACGCAGGATGACCGGGAAGCCGATGCGCTTCGAATAAGCGACGCCGTCTTCCACGTTGTTCACCAGTTGCGATTGCGTTACATCGAGGCCGATCTTCTTCATCGCATCTTTGAACAGCAGGCGGTCTTCGGCCTTCTTAATGGCGTCGACATTTGCGCCGATCAGTTCAACGCCGTATTCCTCAAGAACGCCGCTCTCGGCTAGTTCAATAGAAAGATTTAACGCCGTCTGCCCGCCGACGGTGGAAAGCAATGCGTCAGGGCGCTCTTTGCGAATCACTTCCGTCGCGTGAGCGAGGCTCAGCGGCTCAACGTATGTCTTATCCGCCAGATTCGGATCCGTCATGATGGTTGCCGGATTCGAATTAATCAGCACCACTTCGTAACCTTCCGCCCGCAGTGCCTTGCACGCTTGCGCGCCGGAATAGTCAAACTCGCATGCCTGGCCGATAACGATCGGGCCCGAGCCGACAATCATGATTCGCTTCAGGTCTGTTCGTTTGGGCATGGCTTTGTTAGTGCTTTATCTCCTTCATCAACTCCACGAAATTACGGAAAAGATAGTGCGAATCGTGCGGGCCGGGCGCGGCTTCGGGATGATACTGCACACAGAATACCGGCTCCGATTTGTGACGCAAACCTTCGACAGTTTGATCGTTCAGGTTCCAGTGCGTGATCTCTACTTCGGAATCGCGCAGGGAATCGGGGTCCACCGCGAAGCCATGATTCTGCGAAGTGATTTCTACTTTGTTGGTCAACTGATTCAGCACCGGATGATTGGCTCCGTGATGGCCGAATTTCAGCTTGAATGTTTTGCCGCCGAATGCTTGTCCGAGGATCTGATGTCCCAGGCAGATACCAAATATGGGCGTCTTGCCGATCAGTTTTTGGACTTCCGCAATCTCGCCGACGAGCGGTTCCGGATCACCAGGGCCGTTGGAGAGGAAGACGCCATCGGGCTTCAACCGAAGCACATCTTCCGCGGTCGTTCGCGACGGCACCACCGTTACGCGCGAGCCAAGATGTACGAGATGCCGGAGAATATTCCGCTTGATACCGAAATCGTAGGCGACTACATGCAGCTTCGGCTCCGCGCCATCGCCGACGTTTTCGGATTCGGACACGGGCGCCAAGCCTTCTTGCCATTCGTACTTCGCCTTGGTGGAAACACGCTCCACCAGATTGAGCCCTTGCATGGAAGGCGAGTTGCGCGCGGCGTCGATCAGTTCCGCCGCCTCACGCGTGCCGGTTGAGATGATGCCGCGCATTGCGCCGCGTTCGCGCAGATGCCGCACCAGCTTTCGAGTGTCCACGTCGCCGATGACAGGAATGTCGTGCTTCGCTAAAAACTGCTCGGCGCGATCTTCCGCGCGCCAGTTGCTCGGCGCGGGTGACAACTCGCGAATGACTAAACCTTCAATGGAAGGATGCTGCGACTCGTTGTCGTGCGGATTGGCACCGTAATTTCCAATCTGAGGATACGTAAGAACGACGATCTGGCCGGTATAGGAAGGATCGGTGAAAATTTCCTGATATCCGGTAATCGCGGTGTTAAATACCACTTCTCCGGTGCGTTGCCGCGATGCACCAAGACTGACCCCCTCGAAGACCGTTCCGTCCTCCAGGGCGAGAACCGATTGCTCCAACTTCTGTGGCTCCTTACAATTTGGGGCGCTGCAAGGCCTTGCAGCCGATCGGTGGGCCGATCACTTTATTGGAGCACGTTTGGATCTTAATTTCAACGGCTTGACCCTGCTATTTTGCCCTTTCGAACTTGTCCCCTTGTGCTTACACGCACTTACGCGCCATGCTATCGTCGAAGCACGCAATGTCGTTTACCGTCGAAGCGCAACGGGTGTGTTTTCACTCCCTCGATCTCGATTGCGGCATTACTCTATCCGATGTCGAAGTGGCTTATGAGACATACGGAACGCTGAATGCCGACCGGTCGAATGCCATCCTATTGCTCCACGCCTTTTCCGGCGACGCGCACGCGGCAGGTGTGAGCGCCGACGGCCAGCCCGGATGGTGGGCCAATATGGCCGGTCCCGGTCTCGGCTTCGATACCGATCGTTACTTTGTCATCTGTTCCAACATTCTTGGGGGATGCCGAGGTACTACTGGACCCGGTTCCATCAATCCGGTTACCGGATCGGCCTATGGGATGTCATTTCCGGTAATCACTATCAGCGATATGGTGCGGTTGCAGAAAAAGCTAATCGATCATCTCGGTATCGAAAAATTACTTGCTGTCGCTGGCGGTTCCATGGGGGGCATGCAAGTTCTCGAATGGACTGTTGCTTATCCCGATAGCGTGGCGGCCGCGATTCCCTTGGCGGCGACCGCGCGGCACTCGGCCCAGCAGATTGCATTCAACGAAGTTGGGCGTCAGGCAATTATGGCCGATCCGGACTGGAACGAAGGCGATTACTACAGCGGCAATCCGCCCGCGCGCGGTCTGGCGGTGGCTCGTATGGTGGGGCACATCACCTATATGAGCGACGCTTCCATGCGTCAGAAATTTGGCCGCCGGTTGCGGGATAAGTCCGTCTTTGGCTTCGATTTCTCGGTCGATTTCGAGGTAGAAAGCTATCTTCGCTATCGCGGCAGCCAATTCGTCAGCCGCTTTGATGCCAATTCCTATCTCTACATCACAAAAGCGATGGATTATTTCGACCTCGCCGCCGGAAAATCCTCGCTGGCTGGAGCCTTCGATCGAACGAAGGCTCGGTTTCTCGTGCTCAGCTTTACGAGCGACTGGCTGTACCCCACCTATCAATCGCTGGAGATTGTCAGCGCGCTGCGCAGCCGTAACGTGAACGTCGCGTTCTGCGAGTTGCCGTCGAATTATGGGCACGACGCATTTCTGGTGGATGTCAAAGAGCAAACGGAAATGGTGCGCGGATTCCTGAATAGCGTCTATGAGGACCTGTACTCATGAGTCCCAAAGCCGCCGCGGAAGTAAATTCGTTCGTTCTATCGCGCCGCGATTATGCGATGATCGCGGGCATCGTATCGCCTGGGTCCACTGTGCTCGATCTCGGCTGCGGCGAAGGGGAATTGCTGGCATGGCTTCGCGAGTTTAAGAACGTGGACGCGCGCGGTGTTGAGATAGACGGAGCGAAAGTTCGCAAAGCGATTGCTAAGGGCGTTTCCGTTTACCAGGGCGATCTCGAATCGGGTCTTCGCGACTATCCCGACCAAAGCTTCGATTTTGTCATTCTTAGCCAGACGCTACAGGAGATGCACAAGCCTATCGGCGTGCTCCGCGAGATGCTGCGTGTGGGTGCGCATGTCGTCGTGTCATTTCCCAACTTCGGACATTGGACCGTGCGGCTGGCCCATTTACTAAGCGGCCGCGCGCCCAAGACAAGTTTGTTCCCGCATAACTGGTACGATTCGCCCAATCTCCACTTCTTGACGGTCGATGATTTCGTATTCCTCTGCCGCAAAGAAGGCTGGCAGATTGAAAGCAGAATTTGCCTGCAAGCCGACCGCGAAGTCCGCCGCCTTCCCAACCTGTTTGCCGAGATGGCTGTTTTCTCCATACGGCGCTAGCAACTTTGTAGAGTTCGCGGGAACTTTTTCGTTTGCTTCCACTTCTAAAACCCTAGGACTGAAACAAGCCGGCTATTCACTTCAAGTCCTTGCTGTTCACGCAGGAAGGAGTTCGATATGCGGGTGTCTATTCCAGGGATATACCGGTTTGTTTCTGTTTTTGCTTTCGTCTCGCTCGCGGCGATGTTGAGCGCCGCTTATGCAGCGGAAATACCCATCAAGCGGATCGTTCTATATAAACACGGCGTTGGCTTCTTTGAGCGCGATGGCACAGTAGCAGCGGGCGAACAAGCTCTGCTTGAGTTTGAAACTGCCGACATGAACGACGTGTTGAAGTCGCTCACAGTCACCGATACTGCCGGGCACCGTATCTCTGCCATTCGCTACGACGCCAATGAAACGGTTGATCAGCGCTTGAGCCGCTATCCCTTCTCGATCGGAGATCGCCAGCCTTTCAGCACGTTCCTCGACAGCCTTAAGGGCGCGCGCATCGAATTGAAAATTGCCGACCGCACCAACACGGGTATTATCGCCGGCGCGCGGCGGATCACCGGCGGCGCGAAGGAAAGCTCCGAACAGATTTCACTCCTGCTCGATTCAGGCGATCTGGCGAATTACGATTTAGCGGCCGTCGCGTCGCTGCGGCTGCTCGATCCGCGCCTCGAAGAACAATTGAAACAATACTTGGAGACACTGGGCCAAAGCAAAGTGCGCGAGCAACGCCGCATCTTCATCGATTTCGCCGGCCGCGACGCGCACGATCTGCATGTCACCTATATCCGTCCGGCTGCTATTTGGAAATCGTCGTATCGACTTACACTCGATCCATCGAAATCGATGCTCGAAGGCTGGGCGATTGTCGATAACACAACAGGGGAAGACTGGAGCAATGTCAATCTCTCTGTTGTTTCAGGCCGTCCCATATCGTTCATCAGCCTTCTGGATACGCCGCGTTTCGGCCGCCGAACCGTGGCGGAGTTGCCGGAGGATCGCGCCGCTGGGCCGGTGGTTTATTCGGGCAGCGTGGACCTGAAGGCGCAAGCGCTCTCAGGGCGCCTCGGCCTCGGCAGTGGTGAAGGATTCGGTCGCGGTGAAGCGATCGGTGGCGTCATCGGTGGAGTAGTTGGCAGCGTGAGCGCCTCGCCGCCTCCTCCCGCGTTGCAGGAATCCGCTAAGTTAGAGCCGAGCACCGTTCAAGGAGCCAGCGGGGCAACGCTCGGCGAACTCTTCGAATATAATTTCCCGTCGTCGGTGACTATCCGCAAAAACGAATCCGCGATGCTACCGTTTCTGCAAAATCGTATTGAAGCGCGGAAGTTATTGATCTATACGGATAACGACGGCGAGCATCCGGTCAATGCAACCGAAATCACCAACAATACCGGCAAGACGCTCGACGGCGGTCCAATTACGGTCTACGACGGCGGCGCGTATGCGGGCGAAGCCTTGGTTGAAACGCTGAAGGCCGGCGATAAGCGCCTCATCGGCTATGCGGTTGATTACGGCACCCGCATTACGTCCGCATTTAACTCCGGTGCGCGCAATGTTCGCGAAATTCACGTCAAAGAAGGCATTCTTTCGTTGCGCTATTCCGAACGCGATACGCGCACATACACCATCAACAATGTTGATGCGAAGCCAAAAACATTGATCCTGCAGCAGGAGGGCGTGAGTCAGTATATGGTGCTCTCGCCGAAGCCGATGGAGCGGACGGCAACTGCCTATCGATTCCAAACCGATATTCCTGCGAATACATCGCGGGACGTGAAGATCGAGTTGGAGCAGGTGCTCCAAACTTCGGAATCAGTGTCTTCCTCCAGCCCCGACTTTTTATTGACGATTGCCGCTAATAAAGACCTGGATGCAGCCGGTCGCCGCCAACTTAACGGCATTGTGGATCTAAAGCACCAAATCGCCCAAACCAAATCTGCATGGGAAAGCGCGAAAACTCAGATCTCCGATCTGACGGACGATCAAAACCGGCTACGTCAAAACATCGACAGCCTGAACCGCGTGAAGGGCCAGGAAGAGCAAGTGCGCAACTACTCGGAAACACTCTCGAAAAATGAACTGCAGTTGGCGCAATTGCGCGACCGTGAAAACAGCCTCGCCTCACAACAGGCGCAATTGAATACGCGCCTCCGCGACGCGATTAGCGCTCTCGATCTAAAGCGCTGGCCTGACGACGGGGATGGCAGCAGGACTTCAAAAGCCAATGCGATACAGTCTTCTAGGAGTTGCTATCGACCATGAGGGAATTCAGCGTTATCGCATGCGGTGCTATGTTGCTGTGCGGAATTCTTTCCGCGCAGCCGGCGCAATCGTCCAAGCCTTGTCCGGCGGATGGGTTTGACGGCGGATTCAGCCGCGGGTGTCCGCAAAAGAAAGTCGCCAATCCGTGGGACATTTCGGGAATGATGGCCGCATTGCCGGACAAGCCCTTTGCAAAGCCGCAGAGCCCTCGCCACGTGCTCGTGTTGTGCAGAGCGGTTGGTTGGGTACATACTTCCATCCCGCTCGCTTCGAAAATGGTCGAGTACTTGGGCGACAAAACAGGTGCCTGGAGTACAACCATCACGTACGATGCCGCCGACATCAACGCCGAAAATCTGAAAAAATACGACGCGATTTTCCTCGATAGCACGACCGGTCAGTTTCTGGATGATCCGAACGACAAAACAATCACGCAGGAGCGCAGGAAGGCGCTTCTTGATTTCGTCAAAGGCGGAAAAGGGCTAGTCGGTATTCACGCTGCAACTGATTCGTATCATACGAGCTCGCGTCCCGTTTCGCCGGGCGGTCCGCCGCAGACTGAGACAGGCACCTGGCCGGAATTCAACGAAATGATCGGCGGCTTTTTCAAATTTCATTGGACCTACCCGACATTGATTCCCGTGAAGATTGACGATCCCAATAGTCCGCTGACGTCCATGTTCCCAGCCAAGGGTTATGTGATTGTAGACGAGACTTACACCTTTGCGCAGAATTCGTTCAGCCGTAAACGCGTCCATGTGTTGACCAGTATCAATTACCCGAAAATGAGCGCGGAAGACAAGGCGAAGGAGCCTGCCGCCACGCGGCGTACCGACGGCGATTATGCATTAAGTTACATTCAGCATGTTGGCGAAGGGCGCGTGTTTTACGAAGCGCACGGCCATGACGAGCATGTCTACTTCCTGCGCCCGTTTGTGGCTCACATGCTTGCCGGAATTCAGTACGCGCTGGGCGACCTGAAGGCAGACGACAGCCCGAGCGAGAAGTAGGTTACCTACGGAGGCCGTTCTTAGGGAACGTTGCTTCGGAAAGTCACCCCTGCGCGGCTGAATAGCAGCACAGAAACATAATCCGACTTACTTTAAACAAAAGTTCACCGCTTGCCCAACGGATGTTAGAAGCTTGAGGTAGAATCTATCTCACCAAACAGCAGAGAAGTGGCCCGATGGCACAAGTTACCGAGCTTTTGCGCTTGTCTAGTCAAGGAGATTCATCAGCGCAAGAGATGCTGATGAAAGTGCTTGAGGCAGAGTTGCGAACGCTGGCGATAAAGTGCATGAGGTCCGAGCGGCGAGGTCATACGCTCCAGCCGACGGCGCTGGTCAATGAAGCTTACCTGCGTCTGCTCGGTCACGGCCGCAGACAGTGGACGAACCGGAATCATTTTTTTGCCGTCGCAACACAAGTGATGCGACGTGTTCTTGTTGATTATGCGCGGGCGCACAAGTCTGAAAAAAGAGGGCGCGGGTCCGGTGAGCCCATCGAGGGTGACATCGGAACGAGAGGCAATCAATGGTCGGAGGAAATGCTTGATCTCGATGCGGCGCTTGACCGGCTTGCAAGCCTGGATCAGCGGCAAGCCCGCATTATTGAATTGAGATTTTTTGGTGGCCTGACGGAGGCGGAAATTGCGGCGGCGATTGGAATATCAGAGCGTACTGTAAAGCGGGAGTGGAAAGCGGGAAAAGCCTGGCTGCATGCTGAGTTGCGTTACGGCAGCTCGAAAACATAAAAGATATCGATTCGGGTCCAACTCGGCTAGAGAATGTGGTTTCGATGTCACCGAAGAAGTGGGAAAAGGTTAAGGAAATCTTCGATTCACTGAGGGATGTTCCAGATAGCGAACGTTTCGAAGTGCTGCGAACGCTGGATGGCGAAACCCGGCGTGCGCTCGAAGAATTGTTAGCGGATTTCGATGGCACCAAATCTGGTGCGGGGTTGTTAGATAGTCCACCTATTCCTCAAGGCTACGTTGTCTCCTCCGTAATTTCCCGGCTTCGTGTCTTTGAGCCGGGACAGCTAGTTGTAGGCCGCTTCGAGGTTCTCAAAGGCCTTGGACGGGGAGGCATGGGCGAAGTATATGAAGCATTCGATCGAGTTCTCGGAGAACGCATAGCGATCAAAACGGTGAGATTCGACCTGTGCTTCGAGCCGGAAATTGTGGAGCGATTCAAGCGAGAGGTACAAAGATCACGCCGCGTCACACATCCGAACGTATGCCGCGTTTACGATCTGTTTAGCTTCACCGGCAGCGATGGCCTTGAAGTCTCCTTCATGACAATGGAGCTGATTGACGGGCAAACGCTCTCCAATTATGAGAGCGAATCCGGCATGCTGCCTGAAGCCGAAGCGAAAGATATCGCTTTTCAATTGTGCCAGGGCCTGGCTGCCGCGCATGAAGCGGGAATCATTCACCGCGATTTCAAGAGCAGTAACGTACTTCTGTCAACACAGGGCGGCATCACACGAGCCGTGATAACCGATTTTGGGTTGGCACGACTCATGACTCCCAGCGCCAACACGCTTGCCTTAATTAAGGGGCGGCTGGAGGGGACGCTTGCCTATCTGGCTCCGGAATTACTTTCCGGTCAGCCTGCTACCAGGCAGTCGGATATCTATGCTCTCGGAGTTGTGTTGTTTCGCATGGTAACGGGCTGTTATCCGTTTATTACCAATGTCGACGACCTCGAGGGCGCGATTCGTGAGCGCCAGAACCCGCCACGGCTTCGTGAGTGCGAACCGGATGTCGACGAGAGCTGGGATGCGGCTATTCAAGCCTGCCTTGCATCAAATCCAGCCGATCGGGCCGATTCCGTTCTGACCATCGGAAAACTGTTGACGGGAAGCGACCGGCCCTCGCGAACCGGAGTTGCGGTACGAAAACTGGGAAGGCGCTTACGCCGCCGTGACTTGGTGATCGGTGGCGGTACGGCTGCCGCGGCACTCGTCCTGGCCGAGCTTTTTCATCTACCTAAGTTCGCTAGCCCGCTCCACTTTGCCGACCACACAAAAACGCTTATAGAAGATTTCGGCAGCTCGTCAAGCGTCGCGCTTGGACGTGCGGTCCGGAACCTGCTTCGCGCCGCGCTGGCCCATTCAACAAAAATTTCCGTTATACCGATCGGGGATGTGCAGAAGGCTCTGGAGGATCTGCAGGTTGGGATGCCCCCGGTGAGGGGTGAGATAGCTCGGGCCATTGCCCAAAACTTGAAGGCCGGCCTGATGCTTGCAGGCGACATCGTTGCGGTTGGAACGGGCTATCGACTCACGGTTTCAGCGAGTGAGCCGGTTTCGGGGAAAAAATTCGGAGTGGCAGAGGATTCGGTGTCAATGGCGCGAGACCTTCCAACTTTGGTGCAGCATGTCGCGCTCCGCTTGGGGCTTGTAGATGGTGACCAAAAGGCTGCCCTGCAAATTGAAGGAACGCCATTAGACGAGGCAAATACAGACCACGCGGATGCGCTGGAAATGCTCGCGGCAGGGGTAGAGCGCTACCAAAACGGCGACTTTTCCGTCGCGCGCGACTATTTGGAGGAAGCGACAAAGATCGACAACAAATTTGCCATCGCCTATGCCTATCTTGGAGAACTCCACGGATCGCTCCGGCGCTGGGATCTCGGGTTCGAGCCTACCGTCCGCGCATATAACTTACGGCAAACGGTAAGCAGCCGGCAGCGCCATTATATTGAGGCCATGTTCTACATAGAGACCGGCGACTGGGAGAACGCCCGCGAGGCTTATCGCGTCATCACGCGGCTCTATCCGAATGATGCTGAAGCACACCGAAACCTGGCGCAGTGTTGGCTTATCGAATTGCATCCGGATCTCGCATTGCAGGAATGTCAGGAAGCTCTAAGGCTCGATCCGAAGTCCACTCTCAACCACCTCATGCTTGTTACTGCATACGCCGATCTGGGAAAGTTCTCTGATGCTGCACGTGCGGTGGAGCAGGCTGAACAAACATTCCCCGGAGAGACACTCCTGCTTGACGCAAAGGGCTACATTCGTCTATTGCAAAATGATGCTGCAGGTGCCCTGAACTATTACAGTCAATTGGCTAAGAGTGCTACCTCGCTCGACAACCAGTGGATGGGGCGCGCTTTTGAGACGCGGGCCTTGCTGATGGGGGGACAAATCGAAAAGGCGAGCTCAAAGCTGGAGCGGGAGCTGGATCTAATCAAACTTCGTGGAGATCAGGCACACGAGGACCTGTATCACTACTGGGCAAGCGAACTGTGCCTGATTATGGACAAGCGCCCAAGGGCAGACGAACACATAGTGGCACTGGCACGGAGAGAAGCAATCCCACCGAACTTATTTCCGTTGCGCGCCGCTGCCGAATTAGCCTGGCGCAACCGGGATCTTGAGACCCTGCGATCCACTCACAAAAAGCTAAAATCTATCGCAGACAAGAACCCGAGCACACGTTCCAAAGGGATCTTTGCCCTGTGCGACGGCTTACTGGCCAGTCTGGAAGGGCGCAGCGCCAATGCGCTCACGCAGTTGGCCCAGGCGCATACATTCTGGCCCGATATTGCATCCGGGGCAATATTGGCCGAGGTATTGAGCAACCACGGTGATGCCCAAGGTGCTTTGGGCTTTTATAGGAAGGTTCTCGACGCAAAGTGGAACGCGTTGCAATTCGAATGTGTTCTTTTGTGGATTCGGAGCGCGGCGATGACCGGCCACGTGTTAAAGGAATTGGGTCAATATCGCCAGGCCGTTTCGTGCTTTGACATGTTTCTCAGCCTTTGGGGTGCGAACAAAAGCCTTCCATTCGTGAACCAGGTTATTCAGACACGCAACGATTGCTTAGGAAAGAACATTTAGGAGGAAAGTAATGAAAGCACTTTGGCAGGCATTATCGCTACTCGCAGGAAATGACAAACTCAGAGCCGACGTAAAGGCAGCTTCGGACGTTGAAATTCGAGAGGATCAGCCGACCGAACCTGTCGACCTTCGGCCGCAGCCGACATTCCACGCTTTGCAAGAAATCGATAGGCTGTTTAGAGAAAAGAATCTATATCTATCGGCATACGAACTCGGCGAAATCAACCGCTGGGTACGATACAAGGGCGGCGTGGAACCAATCGCTGAAATATGGGATTTGTTGAATTTAAAAGACAAGGTATCGGACCTGTCGCCCGATTTTATGGCGGCGATGGGTGCCATGGCGATTGACTCGGAACTACGCTTCCGCGCGTGGTATGAGCAAACTACTGGTCAGTATCCACCCAAAGACGGGACAATTCTCGAAAATCGCGGATTTACGGGACTCACTGACGCCGAAAAAGCACTTTTAACTGAGCTGCAACCGGGAGGGAAAGCGGACAACTTGTGTAAAGAGTTTTTCTTTCGAATTTGGTCCGGCTCTCCGTGCACCTCGCTCGCAACTATCTATCCGGGCTGGATACACTCTAACGCTTGAGACAAACGGTTCGGAATATTTCGGCGATCTGTTCACAATGGTGCTTGAGCGTGAATCCGCTTTGAATGCGCACCCGCGCCGCGCGCCCCAGTGTCGCGGCCCATTCAGGCTGTTTTGCGAGACCGATTAACGCCCGCGCCAGCGCCTCGTCGTTCCCTGAAGGCACTACAACACCGCTGACGCCGCCCTCGACCACCTCGCAGATGCCGCCTGAATCGGAGACAATAACCGGCTTCTCCAGAGACATTGCCTCCAAAATACAAGTGCCTAAGGGCTCGTTCTCCGAACACAACACTAGAACATCGGCGGCAGCTTCGATTTTGCGAATATCTTCCTGGAACGGGAGCCAAATGATTTTCTTATCTAATCCACGGCTATAAGCATGGTTTGCGATCTGGCGCCGGAGGAGCAGATCGCCGTAACTGCCAACAAAGGCGAGTAGCAAAGAAGGGATGGACTTGATCGCATCCGCGGCCGCGTCGATGAGAAGGTCGTGGCGCTTTGAGGCACTAAGCCTCGCTATCATCAGCACCAGGAAGGCGTTTTGAGGTATTTCGAACTGAGCGCGCGCGGCTCGCTTGTCGGATATATGCGGATGAAAATGTTCAGCGTCAACGCCATCATAGACGACCTTGATCTGCTCCGAAGGAACGCCAAACGCTTCAAGCTTTCGTTTCACGTACTCCGAGACAGCAATCACTCGTGCCGACTGCGCCAGCAATTCGACCCATAGAGCGAAACTGATCATTCGCATGTGGGTAGTAATCGGAATTCCCAGCGAATGCGCTTGTTGGAGCAACGCATGGCCCGGAGGGCTGTTGCAGTGAATTAAGTCGGGCCGCGTGGTCCGAATAACATATGAGGCCAGATCAAATGAGTAATCCGCGTCTCTATTAACATCCCAATTCGGGCAGGCCACCGACACGCCTGATTCGCGCATCCGCACCGCAAGCAATCCGTCTAGCCCGATCAGCGCAGATTGACAGAAGCCGAGCGCCGATAACCCGCCAGCAAGTCCTCGAAGACATTCTTCCGAACCGGAGTACCCGGAAAAGTTTTCGACATATAAAATCCGGGGCATGGCTTCAGCACAACGTGCTTCGCTGAACGGAGGAAGATACACCGGCACGTGCTCGGATGCCCAGCGCATCATAGCCTCACAGGTGTAGTTCGCCGGCAAATCCACAAGGCATCGCCGCGCCCGGTCTACATCATGCCGAGTCACTACCGCAATCTCAGAACATTTCACGGTGTTGTTATAGTGCTCAGCGACGTCGAACGGGGCGGCGAGAATTTTCTCCGAAGGCGGCGCATCGTTGCGCATTTTGATGACTTCGGCAAAGGCGACAGATGGATCGGGTGCGCCCGCTTGATATTCGAGGCTGCCGACCGCGGCTAGAAGCTCTGCGTTTGCTATTTCACAGCCTGCAAGTTCAGGTAGTCCGGTGGTACGGGTGTAGTGATTGCCGGCGGACCTATGGTGTAAGGCTACACGTTCCAAAAGATCTGATGGCGCGAAGGCAAGCTCAGGAGAAAACCATGCCACTTCCTGTTTAGGGAACGCAGCGGCTATGTCTCCGATAGCCTCAAGCTTTGTTTCCGCTTGAGATTGCAAAACCGCAATACCGGTATTGCCAACGCATTCGTTCGCGAGATCACGATCGAGAGAAGTATGAGTTAATACCACGGCCGAGCTGGCAGACACTCTATGCGAGATACGGAGGAGCAGCCAGTCCAAGAGTCGAAAGCCTTCAATCTCCGCGGCCCAAGGCCGAAAGCTGATGCCTGGCGGATAAAAAGGCAAATGAAGTATATAGATCACGGGACTTCGTCTCGCGTGGCCCCTTCTCTGGACATTATTCGCTAATCAGAGTATTATGTGCCCATTTTCCACACCGACGGATGAGGTTTCCACGATGGAGTCAGATTTTCTTAACACCGTAGCTCCCCGCGTCAAGCAACTATCCTACGCAAGCCAGGGGAGCAGCGCAGCAGCGTCAGGCACCCAAAACGGAGGTGTCCATACAGCGCTACAAAACACGCAAGGATACATCATGGTGGGGCATGGCCGCGATCACGTTTGGCATGCCCTCCTGCGTTTCCGAGCCGGTGCAGATCCCGAAAAGCTGCGTCAAGAGCTTCAGAGAATTGCCAATGACCGTGATGCGAACGACGGAACTGCTCCGACTCCTACAACCGATTTGGTCGACGAGGAAAAGAGACGTGATGGCAATTTGGTTGTCGCTGCGCTCGGCTTCACGTGGCGAGGGTATCAGCAAATGGGCTTCGTTGATTGCAAAGATCGATTCAGCCTCGAATTCCAGCAGGGTTTTGCGAGTCGCTCGCAAGACATCACCGGCCGAGGTATGGAAGAGTGGGACACCGATCAGTGGGATCCGCGGAACGGCTATCACGCACTTCTGATTCTGGCGGCTGGCCGGGAGAAAGACGGTAAGCCCATTGGCGAGGCGCTGCTCAAAGAACGCAAAGAGAAAATATCCGACATTCTTAGAGATGTGGCCGACATCACATGGCTCAAAGGGAAGATACTGCGCAAACAGATGGGCAAGGCAAACGAGGCGATGCTCGCCCACAAACCGATAGAACATTTTGGTTTTACCGACGGAGTTAGCCAGCCGGAATTACTTACATGGGGCGAGGTGAAAGAAGTCGCCACACCGCTTCGCAATTCTTGCTGGGTCCGTGGCGCGGCGCCGAGCCTCGTGCTGATACGCGAACCGATTTGCCGGGAACAGGAACAATCAGAATTCGGATCGTATATGGCGTTCCTGAACATCGAGCAGCATGTCGATTTATTCAACCAGGCGGCACAAGCCCTTGCAGAAAAGCTAGGTATAGATGTCGTCGAGGCCAAGGAACTCATCATTGGTAGAAAACAAAACGGCGAGCCGCTCGCTTGCGCAGCAGGTGCGGACGTCAACGATTTTGACCATAAAACAGACGCAACAGGCGCGAAGTGGCCGTTTGCATGTCACACCCGCAAGATGAATTCGAGACAGCCAGGCCAGGAGCACCACAGGATCGTACGGAGAGGCGTAACGTATACAGACGGCAAACTCCAAGGCACCTACTTCCAGTGCTTCCAGGCGGACCTTCAGGAGCAGTTCGAGTTTCTATTTAAACGTTGGGGAAATTTCCGTTCACAGCCACAGAAGGGCTGCGGAGTCGATCCGCTGGTGGGCGTCGATCCCAATCACCCGCAGCAGTGGCCGAAACCGGGAGTCAAGAATGGTGATGTCCCCGAAACCACTGGTTTTACAATCAGCCAACTCACAACAATTCGCGGAGGGGAATATTTCTATTTCCCCAGCATCCCCTTCCTCGAAAACATCGAAGATAGATGGAACAGCCGTAACTCAATCCCGGCCGCGGCTGAGAGGTAATTGAAATTGGAGGGCGCCTCATTCATTTCAGTTCCACCGATCGGCTACGGGTTCGGAAACATTTTTGTTGAACACCAGGCATCTTCCGTCGCTGCGCCGTTTGGCGCGTTGGGAGCGCACAAAAGCGCAGCCGTGGCGTGCTGCTTCAGCCAGAAACTCTCATCTCAAAAAAGAATGAGCTGCGACCAAGTTCCATCCTGGCCTTGCTGTGCCTTGGGCGCCGTTATAACGAGTGAGTCAGGGGCGATGCGGATGGTCGTCTTACCTTTCTCGATTTCCGCCGGCAGGGCAACCTCTCTCTCAATTCGCTGGTCAATGCGCTCTATTATCGAACTGTCCATCATTTGGTGACGTTTGACGCGATTCAGGCGAATCTCGATCAGGATGGAATGTGGTGTGGCGATGACATAGAAATTTCGCGCGTCGATGCCGGATAGTGGCGCAACGATATGGAATGCCGTCCGGCTCTCCCTTACTTCGATGGCGGCAAATTCAGGTTGTCGGACCTGCGGCCGGGGCGGTAAAGCCGGTTCTCTTTGCAAAGGATCAGCACGCATCAATCGTGTCCGGCTGGTAAACGGCGTTGCGGTATCCTGTACAGTCTTGTTCATGATATTCGCGATATGAGCAAGATGGATGCCAGACCAGGCAAGGACGTAAAACAATGCCAACTGAAAGCAATCAGGCGATTGTGTCGGCGGCCAACTTCAACTCCGCCCTGCGAATTTCCGCGTTGACAGTATCGCGAAATGTGAACCCCTGCGCCCTGAAGATATTTTCGATCGCATTATTTTCCGCCAGATATGACGCTGTGAGCAGTTCAAGCCCTTCGTCATTGGCAAACTCAATCAAGCGGCTCACCAAAGCCTTGCCGATTCCGCGCCTTTGAAAATCATCACTCACCAGCACCGCTATCTCGGCTTCGTTTTTCCGCAGTGCTTTCACCAGTCTGCCAACAGCCACAATTTCTCCGGTTCCACCCCCTGAATTCAAGCGTTCGGCCACCAAGGCCATCTGGCGATCGTAATCGATGAAACACATTCGTGTCAGTCTCTCATGTTGGACGCGGCTTTCCAGATTCATCATGGAGAAGTAACGCTTGTATACGCTCTCCTCGGAAAGCGTGGAGTGGAAACGAATAAACGCCGGCTCATCTTCGGGTCGAATCGGACGAATGTTCAAAACCTGGCCGCCGCTCAGGACGATTTGGCGCGCGTATTTTGAAGGGTAAGGGCGGATGGCAGGTTTGGGAGTTTTCGTTAAATCTATGTCGGGTGCATAGAGAATGACTCGCGCATCAAGGGCGACCAATGTGTCTGAAGATGCAAATAGTGGATTAATGTCAATTTCGCGAATGTAATTCTGTTCGATCACGAGCCTGCTAAATCGCACTAGAAGCCGCTCCAGCGCCGGCATATCCACCGGTTTACGCCCCCGAACACCGCTCAAGGCCCTGAAAATTCTAGTCTGTTCGATAAATCGCCGGGCGAGTGTAGTGTTCAGCGGAGGAAGGGCCAACACCTGATCGTCAAGCATTTCCACGAACCGCCCCCCAGCGCCGAAAAGAAGCACCGGTCCGAACTGCGCGTCAATACTGGACCCGACAATAAGTTCGTATCCGTCGCCGGAAACCATCCGCTGGACCGTTACTCCATTAAAATGTTCTCCGCCCAGTTTGGTGGCGACGGAGTTTTGGATTTCACGATAAGCCGCACGGACTTCTGACGGACTTTTTATAGAAAGTTTTACGCCATTAAGCTCCGTTTTATGTGTGATCGTAAATGAGTTGAGTTTTACTGCCACCGGAAAGCCTAACGCCGCGGCAGCTTCGACGGCCTCCGCTTCCGTAATAGCCAAGCGTGTCTCAATGGCCGGAATGTCGTAGAGCGCGAGCAACTGTTTTGATTCAAACTCCGTCAGTAGAGTTCGGCCGCTCCGCCGTACGCCCTCCAGTAGATTTGCAGCGGCTCTCCCCGCATCTGCATTGTCACCTGCAAAAACGGGCGTTTCGTAGAGCCCCCGCAAGTTGTAACTATAACGCCACATATAGTGAAATGCCTGGACTGCTGCCGCCGGAAACGCAAATGTGGGAATGCCGGCACCGTTCAGCACAGTTTCTCCTTCACTCGCTCTCTCTCCGCCCATCCAACTGGCCAGGATCGGCTTTTTCTTCAAGCTGGCAAACGGAACTATGCTTTTCGCTATATCCACGGGATCGCTCATTGCCTGTGGCGTCATGATTACCAGCAGTCCGTTTGTGTTGGAGTCGTTTGCTGCAAGTCTGACGGATTGCTCGTAACGGCTCGGGCCTGCATCGCCGATGATGTCGATTGGATTTCCATGACTCCAGTGGGTGGGAAGGATCTTATTGAGGGCTTCTATTGTCGTGTCAGTCAGCCTGGATGGTTCGGAACCAAGATTGACAAGGGCATCGGTGGCCAATACGCCCGGCCCACCGGCGTTTGTAACAATCGTGAGGCGCGGCCCTGCCGGAAGAGGTTGACGAGCCAGAACTTCAGTCATATTAAAAACGTCGTCCAGTTCGCCGATTCTCAGAACACCTACCCGTCGAAATGCCGCATCGAGCACAGCGTCGCTTCCGGCAAGGGAACCGGTATGGGAAGCGGCTGCTTTGGCCGCAACCTCTGTTCTACCGGCCTTGATCACCAGGATTGGCTTGCTTAGTGCGACTTCGCGAGCTGCTGACAGAAACGACCTCGCTTCTCCTACCGATTCCATGTAGATCACAATGCTTTGCGTGTGGGGATCGCTGCCGAAATAATCGATCAAAGATCCCCACTGCACGTCGATCATCGATCCCACGGAAACTAGAGCGCTGAAACCCACCTTCTCGCGTATGCTCCAATCGAGTAAAGCGGAGCAGATTGCGCCGCTTTGACTGATAAGAGCGACCTTGCCACTTTGTGCAATGGTGGGGGCAAATGTTGCGTTCAGTCCTGTTATCGGGCGCATGATGCCGAGGCAATTCGGTCCAATCACCCGAATATTCCCACCTCTCGCGGCATTTAAAATTTCTGCTTCTAATTGCAATCCACGAGATCCGATTTCGCGAAACCCTGCCGAGATGATCACGGCACTTGCCACGCCCGCCTTTGCGCATTCCCGCATCACATCCGGTACCGATTCCGCGGGAGTCGCGATTACGGCCAAGTCAACCTGGTCGGGAACCGCGGAAATTGATGTATAAGCTCTGATGCCAAGTACGGCAGTGCGTTTGGGATTGACAGGGTAAACTGTCCCGCCGAAAGGACTGCTAATCAGGTTCCAGAGCACTGAGCGGCCTACGTGTCCCGCCTTCTCCGTCGCGCCGATCAACGCTACCGATTTCGGAGAAAAAAAGGCGTCGAGGTCGCTGGTCTTCGAGACAGCTTGGTTGCCCAGTTCGTCACAAGGATTCATATTGTTTGCCTAAGAAGTGGCCAGATATTGGATGCTGCTATCCAACTCAATCACACGCTTAAAACCGGGCAAGGAAGATCTAGGGAACAAGGATGCGCAGGATTGGCGGCACACACAAAATGCGCGCAATTTAGGAGCCATGAGAAATGCAGGGCTGTCGCCAGCCTTCCACGCGGGCGAAAATGAAGCTGCGTCAAATGCCCCACGGCAGCGCTAAACGCCCCAATATACAAACCTCATCATTCGAAATTTTGTGGTGTTTTCCGGCAGCGAGAACGGCCTCCGGAATGCCTCATTTTTATTTTCGAGGAGAGGACACAGATATGCCGGTTATGGAAGCAGAAAGAAGCCGAGCGAAACGAGAGGTCCGTAGCAACATGAAGGCTCTTGTATTTCGCGGCAAAGACAAGTTTCAACTGGAAGAGAAGCCAATTCCCAGAGCTGGCGCCGGCGAAGCGGTCATCAAAGTTCGCCTTACGACGATCTGCGGAACGGACATTCACATTATTCGTGGCGAGTATCCGGTCAAACCGGGTCTCACGATCGGACACGAAGCGGTCGGCACTATCCACGAACTCGGCGCTGGTGTCAGCGGATACAAGATTGGCCAAAGAGTGCTGGTGGGAGCTATTACACCCTGCGGCCAATGTGAGCCATGTCTTGACGGTCATATGTCTCAATGCGGCGGCGCCCTGGGCGGGTGGCGGCTTGGGAATACAATCGACGGCGTACAAGCCGAATACGTGCGTATTCCTTTCGCTCAAGCGAATCTCGCGGTGATCCCGGATCGGCTGGCGGACGAAGACGTTATTCTGCTCGCCGATATTGCCTCCACCGGTTTTAGCGCGGCGGAGAGCGGAAGGATTCGCCTCGGCGACACGGTGGCAGTTTTTGCACAAGGCCCGATCGGATTATGTGCCACGCTCGGGGCTCGCCTGATGGGTGCTTCCGAGATCTTTGCTGTAGATTCGGACACGGCACGCCTCAAGATGTCAGCTCAGTTTGGTGCTACGGAAATGATCGGCGCTGATCATGATCCGGTCAAAGCCATCATGGAGAAGACAAACGGTAGAGGTGTTGACGTAGCGATTGAAGCGCTTGGCGCGCAAACGACGTTTGAAAATGCTCTCAGGGTACTGGCGCCGGGCGGAACTTTATCCAGCGTGGGTGTTTACTCCGGCCATCTCACGGTTCCACAGGAAACTTTTTATTCAGGGCTGGCCGATCAAACAATCGTCACAACCTTGTGCCCCGGTGGGAAGGAGCGTATGCGGCGACTGATGCAGCTTGTGGCGACACAACGAATTAATCTCCGGCCATTGCTAACGCACACCTTCGATCTCGACCATATTGTAGAGGCGTACCAATTGTTCGCGTCCCGCGAGCGGGGAGTACTCAAGATCGCGATCCGTGTCAGATAGAGATGTACCCTAACAAGCTCGGGCTCGGCATCGAGAATAATCAGCTACACTGTTCATGGCTCGGTAACGGGAGGTGGGCTTCTGCAACGATCTGGCTCTGATTTTGGGGCTGCTAACCCACAGGAGGCGCGGATACCGGGCGCTACAGGACAGCAAGAACCAAATGTCCACATCCAATCATATTGGCGTTTTCGCGATCTGCTTGAAGCTGCGCCCGACGCCATTATTGAAGCGGAGCGCGATGGCACGATCGTGCTTTTGAATGCCGCCGCCGAGAAAATGTTTGGTTATGGGCGCGACGAACTCCTAGGCAAGCTGATCGAGATTTTGGTTCCGGAATCCCTTCGGCATCGACATCGTGAGCATCGGAGGCACTACGCGGAGCATCCAGTCACGCGGCCAATGGGCACGGGGCTCGAACTATTCGCTCGCCGGAAGGACGGCAGCCAGTTTCCGGTTGAGATCAGTTTAAGCCCAATCCGGTCCGCGGATGGATCTCGCGTAATCGCGATTGTGCGCGATATCACGAGCCGGAAACAGGCAGAGGCTCAGATCGCGGCCATACATCAACAGTTCGCGGCGGAGCTCGCGGCGACCAATCAGCAGCTTGAAATTCGGAATCGCGAGGTAGAGCGAGCCAACCGGCTCAAAAGCGAATTTCTTGCGAGCATGAGCCACGAGTTGCGGACTCCCCTCCACACGATTATTGGCTTTGCGGACCTGCTTGCGGAAGAGCTAAAAGGCGCTTTGAACGGCGATCAGAAGCGGTTTGTTGGCCACATCCAGCGCGACTCCCGTCATTTGCTGGAGCTGATTAACGACATTCTCGACTTGAGCAAAATTGAATCGGGCCGCCTCGAATTGCATTCCGAGTCGTTCAATGCAGCCCAGGCCATAACAGAAACAGTGGCCAGTCTACGCGCTCTTGCCGACGATAAGCAGATAAAGATTGCCGAAGACCTTGACAGAGATATAGCGATGACAGCCGACCGGCTCCGTTTCAAAGAAATCCTTAACAATCTGCTCAGCAATGCAATCAAATTCACTCCAGAAAACGGTCGTATCACAATCGAGTGCCGCGAGGATATTGACGCCGTCTATTTTGCTATTGCCGATACCGGTGTTGGCATTCATGCAGCCGAACAACAAGCTATTTTCGATAAGTTTTATCAGCTTGGATCCACAACACGAGGAGTCCGCGAAGGTACGGGCCTCGGTCTGGCAATTACAAAGAGCCTTGTTGAAATGCACGGGGGAAGGATCTGGGTGGATAGTACACCGGGAGAGGGAAGCCGATTCCAATTTGTCATTCCACACCCTAAAGTTGAACCGCGCAGTCAATCCATTGAACTGGCTGCTGCGCGACCGGTGCTGCTGATCGGAAACGGCCTGGAGCATGATAACCTCGTCGAACTTCTCGCGCAAAAAGGTTATGCAGCGGCCGCGGCACAAACCATACCGGAAGGTTTGGCGGTGATGGGAGACACCAGTCCGGCGGCTCTCATAGTCGATCTGAGTAAAATTGGGCCGGAGAGCTGGCCGACTCTTCAGGATCTTCGGGCAAACGAAAAGACGGCCCATGTTCCCGTGATTGCCTTGACCGCAGCCGACGATCGAAATACCGTAGCGATGCTAGGAGTGAATGCGGCGCTTTTAAAACCCGTCGAGCCCGCTTTACTCCTTCGTATTATTGGCGAGAAAATAGTTCGCTCCCTGGGCGAGCCATCACGAATATTAATCGTAGACGACCAGGCGGCGGCCCGCGAGATGATTGATGAAACACTTCGCTCGGCCGGGTTCCTGCCTGTTCTCGCCTCCACCGGAAAACAGGCTCTAGAGGTATTGGCGCGAGGACCGATTTCAGCCGTTGTCGTTGATCTGATTATGCCGGAAATGAGCGGCTTTGAATTAATTCTACGCATTCGGCAAAATCCCAGACTTGCGGAGTTGCCTATTGTGGTGCTTACGGGGAAGGAAATCGATCTTGATGATGCGCAGCTTCTCAGCCACGAAGCCAATGCCGTGTTCTTGAAAATTTGCTCCTGGAAGGAGGATCTCCTGGCCAAACTTGATGAACTTGTGCAACCCGTAATAAATAGAGACCCTATAAGGGGATGAAACGCATTTTGGTCGCGGAGGACCGGCCGGCCAGTCTCGAACTGATTCGAACGGTCCTCGAAAGCGCCGGTTATGAGGTAATTGATGCAATGGACGGGCAGGATGCTTTGCACAAAGCCGGCGCTAATTCTGTGGATCTCGTTCTGCTGGACCTGCAGATGCCGAAGATAGATGGATTTGGCGTTATACGTCAGTTGCGAAATGATCCGAAATTCAACAACATTCCTATTGTTGCGTTAACCGCAAGCGCTATGCAGGGCGACCGGGAACGGGCTCTTAGCGCCGGATTCTCCTCTTATATAGCAAAACCCATCAATTTAGCCGCTTTACGCTCGGAAATAGAACGGCTGCTCAACGCCAAAGGGGACTCGGATGCCGGCAACCGAGAAATCTTCTGAATTGGGCAACGGAAGAAAAGATAATTTGTCAAACGCATCCGTGTCCCTGGTTATTGTGGACGATAATCCCGGGAGCCTGGAGCTGTTATCGACGGCGCTCGAACAGCCTGACCTTCAGATTTGGACCGCCAACGATCCCGAAGAAGGCTTGGATCTCATCTTTCAAAAACATCCGCATATTGTACTTACGGATTTGGTGATGCCAAAATTGAGCGGCCTCGATTTGCTTGATCGCGTTGTGAGTTTCGACCCGAGCATTGAAGTAATTCTGATGACAGCCTATTACTCAACAGAATCTGCGGTTACGGCGATACGAAGGGGAGCGAGCGACTATTTGAACAAGCCAATTTCCATTCCGGCGTTGCGGAACCGCGTACACGAGATGGTCGAAAATGTGCGCCACCGTCAGCGGGCGCTTGACTTAGAGGAACAATTACGCGACAACGCTCAGTTTGAGCACATTATTGGCAACAGTCCCGCTATGTGGGAGCTATTCTCTCGCATCCGGCGGGTTGCTCCTCATTTCAGGACGGTCCTGATTACCGGGCCTACCGGCTCTGGAAAAGAACTGGTCTCTCAAGCTCTACACCGTCTCAGTCCCGCTTCATCGGGAAATCTCGTGATTGTGAATTGTTCGGCGGTAGTGGAAACGCTTTTCGAAAGTGAACTGTTCGGTCATGTGAAAGGCTCGTTTACCGGTGCAACGCACGATAAGATCGGCTTAGTAGAGCATGCCAACAACGGCACGCTTTTTCTGGATGAAATTGGCGATATGCCTCTGAGTACGCAAGCAAAATTGCTGCGCACCATTCAGAATCAGGAGGTGCAGAGAGTAGGCTCCTTAACGGCGCGAAAAGTGAGCTTCCGTGTAATTGCGGCAACGCATCGCGACCTTCAGGCGTTGATCCAATCAGGGCAATTTCGCGAAGACCTATATTACCGCCTTTCCATGGTTGAACTCCGGATTCCACCCCTGGTGGAGCGCAAAGAGGACTTGCCGCTGCTGATCAGGCACTTCATCGAGAAATTTGCGAAGCAATTCGGTAAATCAATTAGAGGAATGACACCGCGGGCGAGTCTCGCTGTAAGTCGCTACGATTGGCCGGGAAACGTCCGGCAACTCGAAAATGCCATTGGCCACGCCTGCATGATGGCGCTTAGCGACACGATTGACGTGGCGGATCTTCCGGAGCATGTGCGGCAAGGCGGAAGCACCTCAAGCGAGGAACCATCCGTTATTCATACCGCTGCAATCCCGGCCGGCGGCGAGTTGGCAGTATCCATGTTGGAAAATACGGAACGGCATTTAGTTGAAGACGCTTTAGTCAAGGCCGCCGGAAATCAGTCTGAGGCCGCGCGCATTCTGCGCATCGGGCGTGATGCATTGCGCTACAAGATGAAAAAATACAACCTCGCCGGAAATAGCCGTGAGAGTTGTTAATCGTCATTTGACAGATTGCAGGCTGCATTCCTCATCGTTGGTTAACGACATATTGCGGTCGTGCGTCTCGAATTGAGTTGCCTCGTGGCCGGGCAGATAACTCAATACCGGACAAGGCGCATCACGGATGATTTGGTATGAATGCGTTCGCAAGCGGCCGAAAACCTCCCGTATTCTTCCGGCACCTATAACTATCAAATCGGCATTTTGCTCAAGAGCCGCATTAGATACGGCATCCGCGATTCGGCAGGCTCGGATGTCAAGCGGAAATGTTGTGTCTGCTTCTCTCTGCAGCTTTGAAATCGTAACTCGCGCCGAATCCGTTAAGTAAGAATGCAGGTCGAAGTCAAAGTACTTGCTGGGGCGCGTCTCCGCCGCCGGTACGCCATGAACCAAGTGCACTGTTGCGCCCAGTTCCCGGGCGAAAGTGTTTGTAAATTTCAGCAGGGGAATGGATTCGTCAGCAACATCAATCGCGCATACAAGGTTTTTATACGTCCGTTGACGGCCGTTCCGATTGGAATGGCGGAGAGAATCGGTCCACACCGGGCACGGAGTGTCGTGAATTACCTTAGCAGCCACAGATCCCAACAGAAGGCCACTAACGTTGCCTAAGCCGCGTGAACCCATAACAATCAGATCCACTTTGTTCTGCTTTGCCCAATTTGTGATTTGCCAGCCCGCGGTACCTTCCAGAAGAACACGTTGTATCTGATTTTCCGGTATGCCAAGCTTATAATCCTTAAGCTGGTCCTTCTCTAAGTCCACAAATGTTTGAAACCAGGCCGCATCGGGCAAGGGAGATTCACCTGTTCCGTACCAGCTAATGGGGATTTCAAAGACATGTAATAGCGTCACTCTCGATCCAAAGCGGGACGCAAGCCACTCGACTTCCGGATTGAGACGTCGGCAGTGTTCTGAGAAGTCTATCGGAAAAAGAATGTGATTAAAGGTCATATTTTGTTCCCCGTCGCGATGCATTTTGTATATCGTCCGTTTTGTTCTACCAAAACCGACTGCAGTTCTCAGCGATGCAATTGCGTTGCCGCTAATACGACAACACCAGATCGGCAAAGCAGCGGGAATAGGCGGTTGTTCGAGGCCCTTTCTAAACGGGCTAAGGAATGTTTGGGTTATCTCGCGCAGTTACTGAGCTAAGTAACCCATGCAGCCGTCAGTGAGACCATGCATACGACAGAAGCAAAAACGCCAGCAACACCGGCACCAAGGCGACCGCAATGGCAGCGAAATCGCCGACGAAAGCTGTTTGGCGGGGCGGCATCGATGCGACTGCTGCTTCCTTGCTGGCCGATTTATGTCGAGAGGGGCGACTTGGTACGTGCATACAAGACAGGCAACCGGTCAGTACCGCAAAGTTTGATCGATAGCCCGATACACATCACGCGCCGACGGCAGAACAAGGGCTTCAAGAGACGGAGCCGATGGGACAAATGAATCTTTTGCGGCGACACGAAGAACTGGAGCATCGAGCGCGTCGAAACAATTGGATGCAATTCTGGCGGCGATCTCAGCGCCAAATCCCATCAACAGCGAATCTTCGTGTGCAATGACAACGCGGCTGGTTTTGCGAACGCTGCGGTAGATGAGATTCTCATCCAGCGGTGCGATGGATCGCAGGTCGATCACCTCCACTGAGCGCCCTTGTTGCTCCCATTGCCGCGCGGCGTCAAGGGCCAGGTAAACGGTGCTGCCCCAAGTAACGACGGTGATGTCGGTTCCCTCCCTGCAGATGCGGCCCCTCCCAAAGGGCACAACGTAATCGGAGTCAGGTTCAGGCGTTTTAGCCTGAACCTTGCGATAAAGGCCCTTGTGCTCCAGAAAGATCACCGGATCCTCCGAGCGGGCAGCCGCTTTTATCAATCCTTTGGCATCTTCCGCACAGCTGGGAAACACGACTCGCCATCCAGGGATGTGAGAAAAGAAGGCTTCGACGCAGGTAGAATGCCATGGGCCTCCTTTGATATACCCGCCAACCGCAATGCGGACAACCACTGGACATGGCCACACGCCATTACTGCGCCAGCGCACCGTGGGGATCTCATTGCGTAGCTGCATTGCAGCCGGCCATAGATAGTCGGCAAACTGAATTTCAACGATGGGTTTATAACCGGCGATTGCCATTCCACCGGCAACACCGGCGATGCTAGCCTCCGCCAGCGGCGAATTGCCAACGCGGTCTCCAAACGCGCTAGTCAGTCCGCGCGTCACTCCAAACACGCCGCCTTTGGGGTCGGCAACGTCTTCTCCCCACATTACGATGCGTGGGTTTTGCGCAAGTTCTTCGCGCAGGCCGTGATTGATGGCATCTATGAGCGCTATTGGTTCCTGCGAAATATAGCCAGGCTTAGTGTCCGGGCTCTGCGGGCTTGCGATGAATCGAGAAGCATCCGCGTAAATATGAGCCGGCAGGTCGTCTCCATTTGGTTCCGGCTGCGCATCCGCCCATTCAGCGGCGGCATCCACCGCGATTTTAATCTCCTGGCGTGTGCGCTCCACTTCCGCCGGGGTCAGATAGCCGGTTTCAAGCAGCCACGATTCCATTTGGGCCAGCGGGTCGTGCCGCAGCACATTCCGGATTTCCTCTTCGCTTCGATATTTCCGGTGATCGTCGGATGAGGAATGCGGATCGAGCCGCACTACTTTAGCTTCGATCAGTACAGGGCCTCTGCCGGCACGTATTGACTGAATAAGCCCCGGCACTTTAGAGTAGATCTCTTGAAAAGAGGTGCCGTCGATCTCTAGCGCATGGACTCCGAATGCGTTCGCAATCTCATGGACCGATGATGCCGTTTGGATACGCTGCGGAACGCTTATGGCGTAACCGTTGTTCTGAATCACAAATAAGATGGGAAGCGACTCCCGCGCGGCCCAGTTCAACGACTCGAAGAATTCGCCTTCGCTGGTAGCGCCTTCGCCCGATTCCACGTAAACCAGAGCATCGTTACCGTCCTTCTTTACGGCCTTCGCGGCGCCCACCGCCGGAAGATATTGAGAACCCGTGCACGCTGTCTGCGAGACCAGATTTAGCGCGCGCGATGAAAAATGTTCGGGCATATTGCGTCCGCCGGAGTTGGGATCGTTGGCGCGTCCGAGCATCCCCAGAAATATATCCTTCAGCGGCACACCGAGTGCGATTACCGTTGCTTTCGACCGGTAATACGTGAAAAACCAATCGCGGCCGGGCTCTAAAAGAGAAACGATCCCAGCCTGGGTTGCTTCATGTCCGCGGCTCGATGCCACAAACGAGCATTTCCCCTGGCGGGCAAACACCTTCATACGCTCCTCAACATAGAAAACCGCAAGCATTTTGCGGTAAAGCCTCAGGCTGAATTCTTTCGGAACCGGATTCTTTAGATTCTCGCGGTTAATGACGGCGCCGGCCATGGCTAATCCTCTTCTCGCCTACTATTTTCGAGCGCAAGTTCGGATATAGCAGTGACTTTCGTCACGAGAATTAGCGTTGGCGATAAATGGCGACGGCAGCCAGAGGAATGGGTCTGCTCACTTGTCGTTCAACGCTGCAGAACCAACTCCGGCGCGTCCGCCTGCTCAATGCGGGGGCATGCTCCCGTGCCAGCGTATCCAAATAGCCGGTGCTGTCTGATAATCTCGGCAACCTGTGGTGGCACCATGTCTTCCCAACTGTCGTCCGATTCTTTTATGCGCCGGAGAACATCGCGAGAGAAGATGTGCAGTAGGCTCGTGTCGATGTTTTGTAGTTGTCGGATCCGGCCGCGCTCCATCAAATGCTGATACAGATGCGCAAGCTCGCTCGGCATTTCGATATTTTCCGCCGTGATCAGCCGCCCCATGAGCTGATTCCATAGCGGGTAAACATAAATTCGAAGATCTTTGGTAAAGAGTTTTCCGAAGGCTTCCAGGATTCCACCTTCGAGGTCCGAATAATAGTCCTCTTTGAAGAGTTCCAGCAGACTGCCTGCTCCCATAGTCACTGCGACCGGCTCGTTTGTGTACCGTGCCAAATAGGCGGCCAGACGATGATATTCGGAATAATCGGAAATCAACACGATTTTGCCGGTGGGCGCCAGCAGATCGGCGCGCGCTAGAAAATCATGGGGATCGCAGCCGCTTGTCGTCAGCAGATTCCGCATGGTGATCTCCATCAGTTCGACCACCTGCTTACCCTTCATTTCGGGTTCCGATGAAAACTGGTGGCAGGCGCTGTTGATCATGTCCATGTTTACTTTGGTGACCGGGCGAAAACTGCCGCGCTCCACCAGAATGGGCCGCTTTCGCAGAACCTCGGAAGGCTGCAGGACCTCGCCGGATGGCCCAAACATCGCCGCCCCGCTCAGCCCGAGTTGAACGAGCTTGAGGCTCATGACCCGGTTATCGACGCGGCGAAATTCAATGCCGGAGAAATGCACCATATCGATCTCGATACGTTCTGTCGAGAGATTGTCGAGGAGCGATTCCAGCATCAGCTCCGGTGTGTGATGCAGGAAAAAAGCAGCGTAAAGTAGATTTACACCGACGATACCCAGGGCCTCCTGCTGCAGGCCGTTTTCATCGTCCAGCATACGCACGTGGAGAATGATCTGGTTATCTTCATCTCTCGGATAAGCCTGGAACCGAACTCCCATCCAGCCATGACACTCATTCGTGCCCTTATAGTTGCGGGCGGCTACGGTATCGGCGAAGGCGAAAAATGCCGTATTTGCGCCTCGGGTCGCTTCCAGGCGTTCCCGGTTCAGTCGATGCTCGTAATCGAGCATACACTCCAACCTCTCGCGCGATACGTACCGTTTGCACTTGCCGTAGATGGCATCGCTGACGGTCATATCGTAGGCCGACATCGATTTTGAGATGGTGCCAGCCGCGCCGCCAACCTTAAAGAACCAGCGCGCTACTTCCTGTCCCGCGCCAATTTCCGCGAATGTACCATAACGTGCAGGATCAAGATTTATTTTCAGTGCTTTTTGATTAGTGGTCAAACGCGACCGTTCGTTATCTGCGCCTGGTCGCCCAATGGCATTCATGCATCACATATCGGCCGGTTCAGCACTGCTTTTGAGAGTTCGAAGCTGTCCGTGCGAATAGAATACTGTTCAAATTGCCGTTCTCTGTGGCGCGCGCACTCATGCGTGCCGCGTCGCGACTCATCGCGACGCTTGTCCAGCCAGTATCGAAATCGTTGGGACAGCTTAGTAGCAGCACAATCGCGAGCGGATTGAAAAATAGCAAATAGGATCTTGGCTAGAGCGAACCGTGTTTTCGAAGGCGCCGGATCATTTGGTCCATATTGGGCGAGCCGGCGTTCAGCCTCACCTGTAGAGAGGCCTCTCCATTCGACAGCCATTCCGGGGAGAGGCGAGGTTTGCATCGAATCCTTTTGCGGGTTGTGCTTCCGTGCCATTTGACCCACCGCTGCGCTATAGCGCGCAAGTTCCGTCGCCATCGGAAGCCGATTTCATGACCAGCAAGCCCGAACCGCGTGTCAAAGAAGGTGCTAAAAATGCTGCGGCATAGTCAGCCATGTTTGATTCTGAAACTTCTTCCCTCTTCAGAGGCGTTTACGCCCGGAGATACCAACTATCCGGCGAGATTCAGGCAATTGAATGGGGTGTCGAATACCGGGGGAAGACAGGTTTAGGACCGGTCTCAATCATTCCCGCTGGTTCAGAGGTCGAATACGGCGGTCCAGGATTCAACGACGACACCGTTAGAATTCGTTGGCGCGGCAAGTCCTATTATGTATTCCGTCAGGACCTTGAAGCGCAACACCAGTTGAATACCAGGTACGCATGCTGCGGGACGTAACTAATTCACTTCCGCACCGGTGGCACTATGCCAAAGAGTTTTGGATTTCTGTTCTGGCCCTAGCCGGACTGATTGCTTATCTCATCTCAAAATATGCTTTTTCAGTTGTTGCTCCTAACGCCGCCTGGATACTCCTCATAATCCTCATCATCGGCGGTGTGCCTCTTATTGCCGATCTGATGAAGCGGGCCGTCGCCCGAGAATTCGGATCCGATCTCCTGGCGGGAATTTCAATCATTACGTCGGCGATCATCGGAGAATACCTCGCGGGTTGCATCATTGTGCTGATGCTTTCGGGCGGCGCGGCATTGGAACAGTACGTAACTCGCCGAGCCTCCGGTGCGTTGAATGCTCTCGCCAGGCGCATGCCAAGCATCGCTCACCGGCGCATCGGACTGGAGATCACAGATATAGGCCTTGATGAGTTGCAAATAGACGACGTAGTCGTGCTATTCCCGCATGAGATTTGTCCAGTTGATGGAATCGTGATCGAGGGGAGTGGAACGATGGATGAGTCGTACCTGACCGGTGAGCCTTATGTCATATCTAAAACCGTTGGCGCTGCTGTGTTGTCGGGCGCTGTAAACGGTAATGCCGGGCTTACTATATCTGCCACTGCCCTGCCGCGAGACTCACGATACATGCGCATCATGCAAGTGATGCGTGAGGCAGAGATGAATCGGCCTCGATTCCGTAGGGTTGCCGACCGCCTGGGCGCCTGGTACACAGTTTTGGCCATTGCCATAGCGCTATGCGGCTGGGCTGCGGGCGGCGACGTCACCCGTTTCCTTGCTGTGTTAGTTATCGCCACCCCCTGCCCCTTATTGCTAGCAATTCCCATCGCCATTGTAGGCGCGATTTCGATTTCGGCTGGCCGAGGCATCATCGTGAAGAATCCTGCTATGCTTGAGCGCATTTCCCTCTGCCGGACGATGATTTTCGATAAGACGGGCACACTCACTTACGGAAAACCATCGTTAACAACGGTTCTCTGCGCACCTGGAATATCAAGCACCGCCGCAATCCAGATGGCCGCCAGCGTAGAGCGGTATTCGCGGCATCCGTTGGCACAATCGATACTGGAACGAGCGGAACAGGAAAAGATCGCGTTGGCGCCTGTTGAGGAGGTCGGCGAAAAACCCGGCCACGGACTTACAGCTCGCATCGCTGGCGTGGTGGTTCACATCACTGGCCGAAACCAACTGGCAACTAAACGCCCAGAGCTTACTCCTTTGCTGCCTCCCACCGAAGCAGGCATGGAATGTATTCTCTTGATAAATGATGATTACGCCGCCACTTTCCGTTTCCGTGACGTACCTAGGGCCGAGAGCCGGTCGTTTATCCATCATCTTGTGCCGAAGCACAACGTTCAACGGATTATGCTCGTATCCGGCGACCGTGAAGCCGAGGTGCGGTATTTGGGCAACGAAGTCGGAATTTCAGAAATACGATTCGGCAAGAGTCCGGAGGAAAAAGTCGCAATAGTGAGGGAAGAAGCTAGCCGAGCTCCGACTCTGTTTGTAGGAGACGGAATCAACGATGCTCCCGCTATGCAAGCCGCTACTGTGGGTGTTGCCTTCGGAAAGAACAGTGATATTACAGCGGAGGCGGCCGACGCAGTGGTAATGGAATCATCATTGCAAAAGGTAGATGAACTCATACACATCGGCCGCCGTATGCGGCGAATTGCATTACAGAGTGCGGTCGGCGGTATGGCAATGAGCATGGTAGGAATGCTTGTCGCTGCTGCCGGATATCTACCGCCAGTGGCCGGGGCCATCGCGCAGGAAGCCATCGACGTTGCTGCTGTGTTCAACGCAGTTCGCGTTGCGCTCCCTAGTAGAGACGTGCATTCCGATCAGGCAAGCCTCGGATGGTCTACCTCGACAAAGCCACGCGATCGTGAGTAGAGGTATACAGCAGCCAATACCAGGATCCCCTTTATTCCTGCTCCCTTGCCCTGTCCCGTTCCGCTAACATTGGACAGCCTCAGGCGCGCCTGGCCCACCGCTGTCTTCAAACTTCCAGCAACACCCACCGGTCCGCTTCTTCCCAACAGGTAACGTGATGTGGTACATAGAGCACCCCATGTCCTTGTGGACATAAGAATTCGGTGCCGGCCCAATCGAGAAATAAGCACCCAGGACATCCGATGCGAATTGGAAAGCCGAGCAGTCGCTGGCAGACGCGGCACCGCGATTGCTGGTCTGAAATAGACGCAAAGAGCACGAGAGTGCAGCCGACCATATAGAACCAGATCAGGGCTGGGCCGCCTAACGCTTCGCTGATTGCCTGCTGGTTACATCCGACAAAGGCTTCGATTCCGATAAGCAAAACCAGCAGCAAGCCCAACGTGGTTTTCCAGAAGAAGAATCCCCACCATCGCCAATTTGCGCGAAGCGAGGGACTGGTTTCGCGGCAGTTCATCCAGCGCGAACCGTGCGCGATGGTGACCATCACAACACCTACAAATAAGCCAAATATAAAAAGCCAAAGCGGAGTTTTTACCGCATCCTGCACGAACATCGCGTGCGGCGCGGTAGTGGCGAATTCATAACCGGCGTTCTCTGCCACGTGTTGCAATTCCCGCTGAAGAGCGCCTGCCTTGCCATGCTCTATACAGCGGACTACAAGCATACTCTGCGGGGGCACGGCAGAGCTGTCCACTATATACAAAGAAACGGTAGGAGCCAAAAACCAGAAACCCGGAGGCAAAACACCATCTATCGTCAGCTCCCGGCCATTTACAGTTAGAGTTTCGTCTGTCAATCCACGTGCGGAATGAAGTTGAGTCCTCCAGAAAGCATTCGACAGCCAAACGCCTTCACGCCGGTGCAGTTGGTGTGCCGCGTGTGGCGGCATCTTCACTCCCAATGTCGAAAAAAAATTGTCTGTAACGTTAATGGCTACTGCTTCATGTGCTCCGTTTAATGCCGTAATGCGCATGGGCTTTGGAAACGAGCATCTTGCCAGCGCTGTAATCAGTCTGCTTTTCTTCTTCCATTGCCACGCCAAATCGTCCGGAATGCCTTTCCGCGTGGCTTCCATGCGCCCCGTACGCGAAATCACAGCAATCGTACTCGCATTGGCGTAAGGCAGAGGCGAAACGATGTCACGTGTCGCCGGCAAAAAGCCCGTTGCAAAGAAGAGGCCCGTCAACAGCGCAAGCAGCGCTCCCACACACCATTGCGGCGACCGGACCCAATCGAGAATCAGCAGCCGGATGCCCCCGCTCTCGAAAAAATGCCACCAGGCATCGCGAAAGCAACCGGCGCAAGTGATATACAAATGCCAGGCGCCGCTTGCCTGGCTCTCGCCCAGTTCCTGTATAGCGATCCAGCGGCACCACAACTCCGCAAACCATTCGCCGGTCCATTCGGCCCGCGCATTCTGCGGCAGCATCAGCGCGGCGAGCGACAACAAAATTCGGCAGGGAAGCAGGACAATCGGCGGAAAGTCCATTGGCATCTCATTTTCCCCGCTTGGCCGGCGTTAACTTCTCAAGCAGCGGATACTTCTCCACCAGCCGCACCATCGATTGCTTTCCAGCCCTGGTCATACGGTAATACCGGCGAACCGGCCGCTGCTCGGCAATGGCAGTGGCGTCATCCTCCCATTTCGCGGTGATGAGCCCGTCGCGCTCCAGTCTTCGCAGCGCCGGATATACAGTGCCGCTAGGCAATCCCGTGACATCCATGATGTCGAACCCATAAAAGTAGCCGCAATCGATAGTCCGCAGGATCAATGCGGCGGAATGGGAAAGCTTTACATCTTCGCTCATAGTGCTATGTAGAATTCTATAACGATCAGAAGCAGCCGAATAACGTGAGATGCTGCTCCCTCACTGGGTTATTTAAATTCGGACGACGTTTTTCGACGTACAACCATTTCATCAGCCGCGCGGTGAAGCCTCACTCTTTGACGCATTTTTTGAGAAAACTCAAGACCGCAGTCGAATAGAGCGCTGGAGCGGCACTGTAGGTTGTGTCGTGAACGGCATTGGGGACTACCAACAGTTCCTTCCGATGGACTGGAATTACTGAAAGAATCTGCCTCGCTTTGTCCGTTGGTACGATCCAATCCCGTCCTCCTGATATCAGTAGCACAGGAACTCGGATACGCCTTGCCGACGGAATCACAGATAGCAATTCTGGCCCAAGATCGATTCCGGTCCGGAGATAATACACTAGCGACGTCGCACGAGCCACGCCCGGAAAGGACGAAAACAGAAATAGAGCTCGTACCCAAAAATTCATGCGGGAATCATGAAGGTAATGACTGCCGATATCCTCCGAAACCGCCTTACCGGTGAGAAAAGCGCCGTCGCTAACTACCGCTGTGATCTCAGGAGATTCAGAGGCAGCAATCAGGGAGGCTACCGCACCATAAGAGATTCCCAGGAGTACGATGGGTTCTTTATTTCCGCGTGACCGGATATACCGAACTGCGCCGAGAATATCGCGCGCCTCCAGGAGCCCGGGTGACACAAAAGTTCCCCCACTCTCACCATGACCTCGAAGATCAAGCAATAAAGCGTCCCAGCCGCCGCGAACGAGAAAAGCGGCGCGCGGCAACATAACTTGTCGCGTGTGATCGATCCCATGCGCGATGATAACGGCTCCTCGTGGTGCTTCCAAAGTTGGAAGCCACCAGGCCTTCAATTGAATGCCGTCGATCGAATCGAAGGAAACTGTTTCGCTGCGTAGTCCAAAATCGGCCGGTTCGCGATTCATCCCGCGCCAGCGAGGGTGTTCACCGAACATATCGGCGCTACCCAAATAGCCGGCGAGAGCGTAGAAGAGCACCATAACCACGACAATTGCCGCAAAGCTGCGCCAGAGACGAGTGCATCGTCTGGAGTGCATACGCTATTCCCCCGACAGCCGCAACAATGCGAGCGGCTCCGCGCCGCGATCCTCGAACACGGCCGGATTTCGCTTTCCGTGTTTATTGCTTTCGATTAAGGCAATGGCGCCAATCAGCGCCGGGCCGAAAAGCAACAAGCGCAACGGATGAAGCACGATGGTCCCTTCTATTCGCACTATTAGCGGAATCCCAAAAAGCAGCGTTCCCGCGCAGATCAACAGAAGCCGCAGCATCCTATCGCGATTTGCGGTGAACAAACAGGTGCAGGGAATTTTCCCGTACTTCATAACCAGTAAATCCACACCGATTACTAGCAGCGGCAAATCCAAAAAAATGCCGGCCAAAGCACCCTCGGCACCCAAAATTTGCCATGCTAACGGAAGCCAGATCAAAACGACCGGAGGAATCGTGAAAGCGAGGATGACCCATTTGGCAACCTCGTCCAGCCGGATGGCGCCGTCCGCGGCCAGCAATCGAAAAATCCAGTTCGATTCGGTGGTTGCGGGAATGTCGAAAACAAATCGCAGGCCCGCAATCACACCAAACGAAAAGATCAGCGGTGCGGCCAGCATCGCTCCTTTGTAAGCTCCCGAGCCCGGCGGGGCAGCGGCTACGCCCGTTAGTCCTTCGAGCGAAAGCAGCAGTGCGATTCCTACCCACAGTCCCGCAAACAACAAATGCGTTTCATTTCGAAGAATGGTCTTCACCACAAACTGAAACGTCGCGGTTTCCGCACCGGGCCTCAGCCAAATTCGCAAAATCGGTTTTAGCCATCGAAGTGGGATAAAGCCGGCGCGTGATGGTTGCGCCATCCCGTCCGGCCGCTCCGCAATACGCAGAAAATATCGCCGGTAGCTGAGCGCGAAACTCAGCGTCACCAGCAGCAGCACCAAGCCCATGGCGATCAGAGCCGGAGCAGCGCCCATCGGCGATGAAGCTTTCAATGGTGAGAGCAGACTTTCGAAAAACGAAAGAAACCATACCGGCGGCCACCACGCGCCGGCCATCCTCGAGCCGAGATTGAAATTCACTACCGAGAGCGGAAAAATGAAAGCCGAAACGAGCAGGGCGAAGAAAAAAATCAATAGCACGGCACGGACGGCCAGCGACGCCCGGCGATATAGCGCATCCGGCAGCAATGCCATCAACAGACCCTGCAACGCAAGTATTGCCAGTATTGTAAACAAGCTGATTCCCATCACCGCCACCCAGTGAGCTGCGCACATGGCCATGTAGGAACTCAAAGCGCTTCCTCGCCACGTGACCAGCAGCGGAAAATAGAAGCCTGAAAAGGCATTCACGTCAAGCGTGAAGACAAGCGCCACCAGCCCAAGCGCTGCCAGGTTTGAAAGAAAAACCGACTTCAGTGCGAGCGGCAATGGCGCCAGGTTGACGAAATCACGCCGCCCAGGCAGAAGGTGATCCCATCGAAGAATCGTAATAAAGCCGGCGACTGCCATTGAATACGTCAGGAAAAAATATTCGTCGGGAATGCATTCGCGATACGGGTGGAAATTCATCACCGTCCCGTGGAGCCATTGAATCAGCGCGCCGTACTTTGTGGTAAGTCCCAGTGCAGTGAAAGCGCCCGGCAACGCGAGTATTGCCAGTGCGCCCCCCAATCCTAAATCGACATCGCCAGCCGCATCCCCGCCTCCAATCGCCCTCCGCGCGAAGTGGCGGATCAACAGGAAAAACACGCGCTCGTTAACAGCCTTGTCGATTCGCCAGCGCAGCCACGTTACGCATCCCTTCATGCCGTCTCCAAAGTGAGATTCACAAGCTTATTTGCCACTTCTTCCGCGCCTGTTTCTTCCACCAGTTGAGAGAAGGTCCGCTCCAGGCTCTGCATTGCCCGTTCTCTGCGCAATTCTTCCAGAGATCCGTACACGACCACTTTCCCCTTGCGGAGAACGATCACGTGCGTGCAAACTTTCTCCACCACTTCAAGCACATGAGAACAGTAAAAGATCGCCTTACCGTTCTTGCTCAAGCTCTCCACCAGATGCCGGAACACCAGCGCCGACGTAACATCAAGCCCCGAAAGCGGCTCGTCGAAAATCAGAATGTCCGGATTGTGCAAGAGTGCCGCTGTAATCAGAATCCGCTGGCGCATTCCCTTTGAATAGGTCGCGATGGCAACGTGCCGGCTTGAATGGAGATAAAACAGGCGCAGGTATTCTTCTATTCTTTTGCCGAGCTGCCGCGGATTCAGTCCGCGTAATTGCCCCACAAGCTCCAGATATTCGTAGCCGGATAAATAAGGATAAAGATTCGCGTCCTCCGGCACATAGCCTAGCCGCCGCTTGTAACCCGCCAAATCGTCTCGAATGTTTTGGCCCCGAAAAAGGATCTGCCCTTCGCTCGGCTGTAGAAGACCGGTAATCATCTTGACCGTAGTGCTTTTACCGGAACCGTTGGGTCCAACGTAACCAAGCACCTGATGCGGAAGGATCGAGAAGGATACGCCCGAAACGGCGGGGATCGTAGCGTAGCGTTTGTTGAGGGAGATGGCTTCGAGCACGATAGCGCCTCCATATAAATAGTATGCTACATAGCGGAGACGCGCAACTCCATTCTTTGCCCAGCCCGCTATCGCGCCCCTATCCCGTAGGGAACTTCGCGCCTCAACAGCTTGCCTTCAAATGCAAAAGGCTGCTGCCGCAGAGCCTGCGCGTATGCCGGCAGCGCCTCAGCAGTCAAGGTGCCGCCGTGCATCGCATGAACCCATTGCGGACCGATTGCTTCGATGCGATCGACTACCTTCCGAACCGGATCTTCGTGCGCGAAAATGCCGGCTGCGCGA
>Ga0134125_10000870_pt1 | contig 38917 bp, 29 predicted proteins | sample KB31751_FD_96464 | JGI IMG/M metagenome (GOLD analysis project Ga0134125, IMG submission 96464) | Terrestrial soil microbial communities with excess Nitrogen fertilizer from Kellogg Biological Station, Michigan, USA - KB3-175-1 | ecosystem: Environmental > Terrestrial > Soil > Unclassified ...
TCATTGCTGAGTTCCTGGATCTGCGGGATATAATGCTCCATGCGGACGAATTCGACGTAGCGGTTCTTGATCTTTCTCGCCCGGAACCATACATACATCACCGCGAACAGGCCGCCGCCGACGATCAGGGTGACGAAGCCCCCGTGCGGGAATTTTTCAAGATTCGCGAAAAGGAAACTAAGTTCGATCGTGAGATATACCGACAGGTACAGGTAGATCAGCACCGATTTGGTCCGACGGCTGATCAGGAAATTAGAGAAAAGGATCGAGGTGGCGAGCATGCAAAGCGTGATCGCGAGTCCGTAAGCAGCTTCCATATGCTCCGAGCTTTGGAAATAGATCACGATGCCGGAACAACCGACGAACATGAGAAAATTGATAGCCGGGATATAGGATTGGCCGCGCTCCTCCGTCGGATAGCTGATCCGGAGCTTTGGCCAGAGATTGAGCCGCATGCTCTCGCTGATCAGGGTGTAGGACCCCGAGATCAGCGCCTGGCTCGCAATGATCGCCGCGGAAGTCGCGATGATGACCCCCGGAATTACGAACCAGTCCGGCATAAAGGCATAGAATGGGTTGTTCTGATTGGTATCGAAGATCCGGCCCTTGTACTGCGCCAGCAGCCAGGCTCCCTGGCCGAGGTAGTTGAGGATGAGACAGGTCTTTACATAGATCCAGGAGACCCGGATATTCCCGCGGCCGCAGTGCCCAAGGTCGGAATACAGGGCCTCAGCCCCCGTCGTGCACAGAAATACGGCGCCGAGGATCCAAAAGCCCTTGTGATAGGTAGTCAGCAATTTGATCGCGTAATGCGGACTGAGCGCCTTGAAAATTCCCCAGTCATCGATCAGGTGGGTGCTCCCCAATACCGCCAGCATCGTAAACCAGACAAACATGATCGGTCCGAACAGCTTACCGATCGATTCCGTCCCGAATTGCTGCAAAAAGAACAAAACGACCAGAATGCCCAGCACCAGGTACACGATCGTCGACTGGTCGACATAGCGGAAAGCAGGCATTTGCCGCAGACCTTCCACCGCCGATGTCACCGAGATCGGCGGAGTGATCATCCCGTCGGCCAGCAGCGCGGCGCCGCCGATCATCGCCGGGATGACGAGCCATCGCTTTTGCCGGCGCACCAGCGCGAAAAGAGAGAAAATGCCGCCCTCCCCATTGTTGTCGGCCCTGAGCGTCAGCCATACGTATTTGATGGTCGTCTGGAGCGTCAGCGTCCAAATGATACAGGACAGGCTGCCCAGGATCAGTGTTTCGTCGATCACCCTGTCGTGGATAATGGCGTTCAGTACGTATAGGGGAGAGGTGCCGATATCGCCATAAATGATACCTAACGCAATGACCAGGTTGGCGAAATTTACTTTGTTGATCTGCTTGCTCATGCTCCTACGAACCTCCGGTTCGTTAATGAATTGTTGTTTTAGCGGCCCAGGTTCGACAACCCGGGCCCCCGGAATACCGTTTTATCGGCAAAGGCGCAAAGTTAGGGTGATTTACATGAAAATATGCGACCGGGGCGAGGGGCAACCTAACTTTTAGAAACCCCGTACTTTTATTTAACTTACAATATAATATCAAAAAAAAGCAGTGCCCGCATGACCAGATCCCTGTCCTTCCTTTTGCTGATGCTGTCCGTCCTGAACACTCCGAGCGCAAAAGCCCAGGTCTCGCAGATCTTTTACTCCGAGCCCGAGAAGGAAGACGGCCGCCGGACGAATTTCGAAATCATCGGCAAGCTTAACGGCAACTACCTGGTATTCAAGAATAACAACTCGAACAATGCGATCAGCGTATACGACAGCACCATGAAGGAAACCCAGCGGGTGCCGATGACCTTCATGCCCGACCGGTATATCAATGTCGACTTTGTCACCTACTCCGATTACTGTCTGCTGATCTATGAATATCAAAAGAAGGGGATCGTGCATGCGGCGGCGGCCCGGATCGGGCCGGACGGCCAGCTGATCGGAAAGCCGTCGGAGCTGGACACGACCCTGGTCGGTTTCGCGTCGAACAACAAGATCTATACGCTCATCGTCAGCGAGGACAAGCAGCGGATCATGCTGTTCAAGATCAACAGCCACGACCCGAAGAATTTCATGTTCACGACTTTCCTGTACGATAGCGAGTTGAAACTGATCGACCGCCACCGGATCTACCTGCCGATGGAGGACAAAAACGAGCTGTTCACCGAGTTCCTGGTGGATAACCAGGGCACTTTCGTCTTTGCGAAGTACCTGCGCAGCGGCAGCAATGATTATGTCTCCCGCGTCTCCGTGGTTACAAAAGGCCCCACCGCGGATACCTTTTGCATCCGGGATATCGGGGCGGGCGACCGCATCCTCGACGAGATCAAGATAAAAGTGGACAATAACAACAACCGCTACATCATTTCCGGTTTCTATTACAAACAACGTCGCGGCAATATTGAAGGGCTTTATACGGTACTCTGGGATAAGGCGACCAACTCACGGGAAATGGAAAAGGTGACGGTGTTCTCAGACGAGCTTCGGGCCCTCGCCAAAAGCACCGATGCGACCGTCAGGACCGCCTTTAACGATTTCTTCATCAGGCACATTGTTACGAAACGCGACGGTGGCTATCTGCTGGTCAGCGAGTCGCAGTATACGACTTCCCGGGGCAGCATGTTCAACCGCTGGGATTATATGAACCCGGTTTACGGGTACGGACCGGGATTTTACAGTCCTTATTACAGTCCTTATTACAACCCCTGGGCCCGCAACTACGGGGCCTATGCGACCAGGTTCCACGCGGAGAACATCATGGTGCTCTCGTTTGACCGGGACGGCAACCTGCAATGGAGCAACGTCATTCCCAAGAGCCAGTTCGACGATGAGTCCGACAACCTGATCTCCACCGAACTGGTCAATACGGGCGGCGAACTGCATTTCCTTTTTAACCTTTATGAGCGGCGGAATATGCTGCTCAACGATCAGAGTGTCTCGCCCGAAGGCCGGATCACCAGGTATCCGACCCTCCATAACCTGGACAGGGGGTATGATTTCATGCCACGTTACGGAAAACAGGTCAGCAGCTGGGAATCCGTCATTCCGTGTCTGTACAGGAATTATCTTTGCTTCGCGAAAGTTGATTTCTAAATCTAACGCTTCTTCAGGTGATCGGTATCTTCAGGCAAAAGAACCCCGCTAATATTATCGTATTGCTTGTCTATGCCCTCGTGCTGAAGTTCCACCTCTTTCTGCACCCGGTAGCCCCGGCTCTCCACCCCGAAGACAATTACCTGTACCGGCTTATCCTCAAAGGGCTCAAAACGGTCTGTGACCCGTTCCCGATCCTTTACGCCCTCCTCAGTTTCCTGCTGATCTTTACGCAGGCCGCGCTTTTCAACCGGATCTTCAACCACCATAAAGTTCTTCCCAAGCCCACCTACCTGCCCGGCATGTCTTATATCCTGATTACGTCCCTGTTGCCGGACTGGGGGCATTTTTCGGCCCCGCTCCTGATCAACTCCGTGATGGTGCTGGTTTGGTACCGGATGCTAGAGTTATACAATACCCACCGTCCCGGTTCCGCGATTTTCAACATCGGCCTTTGGACAGGGATCGTTTCCCTGCTGTATGTGCCCGCGGTAGCCTTTTTGCTGCTGGTCCTTTTCGGCCTGATGACCATGCGGCCCTTCCGGGTACGCGAGTGGCTGGTAGGGCTTCTCGGGTTCACTTTTCCCTATTATTTTCTCTTCCTCATCCTTTATCTCTCCGGGCAGTGGGCCCGGGCCGATATCGTCCCGAAGATCGTGTTGAACGTCCCGGCTTTTCCCGCCTCGATCTGGATCTCGCTCGGCATGGCCTTGCTGATCATCCCCTTTATTATCGGCGGCTATTTCGTGCAGAAGAACCTCAACAAATTCCTCATCCAGATCAGGAAAAGCTGGAGCCTCCTCCTGCTCTACCTGCTGGTTGCGGTGATCATCATCCTGATCAACCGGGTCAATTCATACGAGAACTGGATCATCATGGCCGTTCCTTTCGCCGCCTTTCATGCGGCGGCGTATTATTATCCGCAAAAGACCACCGGCCCGCTGATACTTCACTGGCTGATAGTGTTTTATATTCTTGCGATGAACTATTTTGCCTGAGACCCGAAAGCCCCTGCCACCATTTTTGTACCTTTGTCCCCAAAAGAAAGGAAACCCATGAAATTCGGAGTTGTCGTTTTCCCCGGATCGAATTGCGACCGTGATATGCAGGGTGCGTTGCAGGAGGATTTGCGTCAGGAAGTGGTCATGCTCTGGCACAAGGATACCAGCCTGGCCGGTCTTGGCAGGGAAGATTGTATCGTGCTTCCGGGAGGGTTTTCCTACGGCGACTACCTCCGTTGCGGCGCTATCGCCCGGTTTAGCCCGATCATGCAGTCGGTCACCCGGTTCGCAGCGGAGGGGGGGAAAGTCTTCGGCGTATGCAATGGATTCCAGATCCTTTGCGAGTCGCATCTTCTCCCGGGCGCCCTGCTCCGGAATGCCAACCGCCAGTTCGTTTCCCGGAATATCTGGCTCAGGGGGGAAGGGGATGGCGGACGGGCGCTGAAGGTCCCGATTGCACACGGGGAAGGCAGGTACTATGCGGATGAGCGTACGCTGGACGAGCTGGAAGCAAATGGCCAAATCATCTACCGCTACTCGGATGAAAACGGCAGGATCACCACCGGCGCCAATCCCAACGGCTCCCTGCGCAACATCGCGGGCATCTGCAACAAGTCCCGCAACGTATTCGGCATGATGCCGCATCCCGAACGGGCCTGTTCCGAAGCGCTGGGCAACACGGACGGCCAGGTCATCCTGCGGACCCTGTTCCTCCATACCGCTCCGTCCATCCCATCCAGGACGGCCATGGCCAATTTTTAATTTTTTTTAACGTCCAGGAAGCAGAACTTTGACCGATATGAAGGCAATTATTCTCATGGGGTTATCCCTCCTGACCGGCAGCTTTGCCATGGCGCAGTCCAGCAAGGAAGTCCACTGGACCTGCTCTGCAAAAAAGATCGCCGACCGGACCTACGAAGTACACATGACCGCCACGATCGGCGGCGATTTTCATTTGTATGCGCAGGACGCGGGGGGCGAAGGTCCCATCGCGACCGAATTTACTTTTAACAAGAGCCCGCTTATCACGCTGGACGGAAAGGTGAAGGAATCGGGCAAGCTGGTACAGAAATACGAAGACGCGTGGAAGCACAACGTTCGCTACTATGAAGGGTCGGTCGATTTCGTGCAGACCGTGAAACTCCGGAGCAACGCCAAAACAGCCCTGTCCGGCAAGGTGGAATTCATGGTCTGCAACGATCACGAATGCCTGCCGCCTGCCGACGTGGACATCAAGGTGCCGATCGGCGGATAAGCACATGCGCATTCGCTTCCATAGATCGGCATGGTGTTCGCGGCTGCTGTCCCCTCCCAACCTGCTGTTGGCCGTCATCTCCATCTTTGTACTCAGCGAGCAGCACGCCTTTGCCCAGCAGGGCGGCGACTCCGCGCAACGGGCCATCCGATGGGAATTCAGCGCCATGCCGGCGGCCGGGGATACTCCGCTGATCGCGCTGCATGCCAGGATCGGCGACGGATGGAAATTGTATTCCACCACGAACCCCGATTCCCTTGGCAATTCCCGCGTCACGCTCGACAGTTCGGTGCATGGCCATATCCTCGGGATCCTGGAAAAAGGAAGGTTACAGCACGGGAAGGACGCCTTGTTCAACGGCACAGAGACGAGCTTCTTTACCGACCGAACCGACTGGCAGATCCGCGTTCGGGTCGCACCGGGGTCGGGTGACATCAAAGGGACGCTGTCATTTATGGCGGTCAAGGGGGATTCGGTCATCGGACCGGTCGATACCGCCTTCCGCTTCGGCCGCGGGCCCGATGGCGGCTGGATCGCGAAGTCGACGGGACTTCAGCAATCGGCATCCGGTTCGGAGGAGTTGAAAAAAACAAGCATCGATTTACGGCACCCGGTCAATTCCTGCGGCGGGACGGGGACGGAGGACAGCGGGTCAAAGAGCCTTTTGGGCATATTCATTTTGGGCTTCTTCGGCGGCCTGGTCGCTTTGTTCATGCCCTGTACGTTCCCGATGATCCCCCTGACCGTTTCGTATTTTACCAAAAAGGCTACGTCGAGATCGCAGGGTATTTTTAACGCGGTGATGTACGGCTTCTTCATTTTTATTGTTTATGTGCTGATCAGCGTGCCTTTCTATTTCCTGAGCGCCAGCGACGCCAACATACTGAACACCATTTCGACGAATGTGTGGCTGAATGTGGCCTTTTCGGTTGTCTTTCTCGCGTTCGCCTTGTCCTTCTTCGGGCTGTTCGAGATCACGCTTCCGGGCAGATTTTCGAACACGGTGGACGCCCGGTCCGGCATCGGCAGTATTGGCGGCATCTTCTTTATGGCCCTGACGCTGGTCATCGTTTCCTTTTCCTGTACCGGCCCGATCCTCGGAACACTGCTGGTTGGCGCATTGGGCAGGGATGGCGGGGCCGTGCAACTGACCTTTGCCATGGCCGGGTTCGGACTGGCGCTGGGATTACCCTTCGCGTTGTTCGCCCTCTTTCCGAATTGGTTGAGATCCCTGCCGCGCTCGGGTGGTTGGATGAACACTTTAAAGATCGTGTTTGGATTCATCGAGCTTGCTCTCGCCTTAAAGTATTTTTCAAATGCGGACCTGGTGACACACTGGGGTTTATTGAAACGGGAGACCTTCCTCGGGGCATGGATCCTGACGGGTATCGCCCTGGTCCTTTACCTTTTCGGCGTCCTTCGATTTCCGCATGACCCGCCCCCTGAAAAATTAGGCAAAGGCCGGATCGGGGTGGGGCTGGTCTTCCTGGCTCTTGTCCTGTACATGCTGCCGGGCCTGACCCACACCCGGTATTCGAAACTGGCGCTGCTGAGCGGGACTATACCGCCGCTCAACTATTCCCTTTACGGCGAAGAAGAAAATGGCGCCGTAAAGGCGAACGTGATGAATGACTACGACCGTGCTTTGCAACTTGCCCGGGAGCAGCACAAGCCGGTCCTGATCGATTTTACAGGCTGGGCCTGCTCGAATTGCAGGCGGATGGAAGAGAACGTCTGGACCTCCCCGGAGGTAAAGCCGCTGATCCAAAAAGATTATATCCTGGTATCGCTGTACGTCGACGACCGGCAACTCCTCCCCGAGAACCAGCAATTCCTTTTCACTGCAAACGACGGCAGTAAGAAGGAGATCAGGACGATCGGGGACAAGTATGCGACCTTGCAGTCAGAAAACTTCAAGAACGCGTCGCAACCCTATTACGTCCTGATCGATCCCAACGAGCGGCTATTGACCCTGCCCGTTGCCTACACGCCCAGCGCCACCGAATATGCCCAATGGCTCCGGTGCGGCCTCGACGCCTTTCACCGGCAAAGCGGAACCGCCGCCCGCTGAATTCATCCGGCTGAAGCAACGCGGGACAGGAATGCGTTGTCCGGAGGAGGGCATCCCTTGAAAAGATATTTACGGGGACAACGTGAATTCCAATGGAGATTTCCATGGGGGTTTTCCCGGTTGCTTCCCGTCTATGAAAAGAAAAAGAGGCCGTCTGCTGGCAGACAGGCCTCTTTGTTCAATTAGGCGTCATTCCGTATCAACCTTCCGGCAGGACTAAGGGCAAGTGCTTAACACCGGATGGAGAGCCGGAATGACAGGCTCTTCAAATAAAAAAGTCTCCACCCGGCGGGCAGAAACTTTTTTAAAAATACTTTTAATGGATCTTTTCACATGATGAAGTTAGCGGTTCTTTTTTTATTCCGGTGATTAATTCCAAGTTAAATTGAGTGAAAGCGTTCCAAAAAAGTCACTCATCTGTCTTCTTCGTACCGACAAACGAGCTACCATCTTTTCCAAAATCATTGATAAAGTAAAAATTTTTACAAGGCAATCTTTTTTTCGGTCATCATTTTGCGCAGATTGATCAGGCCATAACGCATCCGGCCGAGCGCAGTGTTGATGCTGCAGTTGGTCAGCGCGGCAATTTCCTTGAAGCTCAGGTCCGCATAATGACGGAGAATGATGACTTCGCGCTGATCTTCCGGCAGCAGGTCGAGCATCTGGCGGACACGGTCATGACTCTGACGTTTCATCATTTTCGTATCAGCCCCCTCTTCGGTGAAATGGAGTACTTCGAAAATGTCCCGGTCGTCGCTGGTCTTGATCGCCGGAGTCCGTTTTACTTTCCGGAAATGGTCGACGCAGAGATTGTGTGCGATCCGCATGGCCCAGGGAAGGAATTTGCCCTCCTCGGTGTAGCGGCCGCCCCGGATGGTGTCGATAATCTTGATCAGGACGTCCTGGAAAATATCTTCTGCAAGATATTTGTCCTTAACTAAAAAGAGAATGGAAGTGTACAACTTATCCTTATGACGGACGATCAATGCCTCGAGAGCATGTAAGTCGCCGTCCCGGAATTGATGGATAAGTTCGTGGTCGGTCTTTTTGCGTAGCAATGTCATAAACTTCTACGGGTTTTGAAAGTGATAGGATATATTTTGGATTTTAAAGATGGCTTGGCTTTTCGATGTAGAAGTACTCAGTCTATAGGCGACGTTTTATTATATGGCTTCTTAGTTAAAAATAACGTTATTCACAATTGGCTTTTCATTGTGCACAAATATTGTTGTGCTAATAGAGTTTAAAGATATACAATTTTTGGAAAAAACAACATTTTGGGAAATTTTTTGTTCTTTAAATTCTCCCTTGCTTCACGAATCCATTAGGGGTTGCCCTTAATTTGTCCTATCTCGGCCAACAGACAGCAGAAAAAGACGGTGGGTTACTTTGACAATTTTTTTAGTAATTTTGCGCTATGAGTATTTCGGGTAAAGTGAGGCCGAAAGCCGCGGCGAAAGGAAAGACGATCAGGACCGCGGCGCCTGCCGACGCCATATATATAAAGGGGGCGAGGGTCCATAATTTAAAGAATGTCGATGTCAGCATTCCCCGCAACAAGCTGGTAGTAGTGACCGGAGTGTCCGGATCGGGCAAATCTTCACTCACCATCGATACGCTGTTTGCCGAAGGGCAACGCCGCTATGCGGAAAGCCTCAGCGCGTATGCCCGCCAGTTCATGGCCCGGATGGATAAGCCCGATGTAGACTATATCCGGGGCTTATGCCCGGCCATCGCCATCGAGCAAAAGGTCATCACCCGGACTCCGCGATCCACGGTCGGCAGCATGACCGAAATCTATGATTACCTGCGGCTCCTTTTCGCCCGAGTGGGGAAGACTTTTTCACCCATTTCAGGACGGCAGGTCAAGAAGGACGATGTTACGGATGTCGTATCGGCGATAGCCGGACTGGCGCCCGGGGACAAAGTATTGCTCCTGACCGCATTTCGCCAACATAAGAACAGGCAGCCGCGCGAAGAATTGAATATCCTCCTCCAAAAGGGATTTTCGCGTCTCTATGCCGCCGGCGAGACGCTCCGGATCGAAGACCTGCTCGAAATGGAAGATGCCGCCCTGAAGAAAAAGCTGCCGTCGCCGGGGCCCAGGAGTGCAGGCGCTTTCATCCTGGTCGACCGGCTGGTCGTGAAAGACTTCGACGAAGACGACCGCCACCGGATCGCCGATTCGGTCACGACCGCGTTCTATGAAGGGGAGGGCGAACTACTGCTCGAAGTGAATGGCACAGACCGGCTGTCCTTTTCGAACCGTTTCGAATTGGATGGGCTGACCTTCGAAGAACCGGCACCCAATCTCTTTTCTTTCAACAACCCTTATGGGGCGTGTCCGACCTGCGAAGGGTTCAGCCAGGTGCTGGGGATCGACCCGGAGCTGGTCATCCCGGATAAAAGACTCAGCGTTTATGAAGGCGCGGTCGCGCCGTGGAAGGGAGAGAAGCTCGTCTGGTGGCGGGATCAGTTCATCAAAGCGGCGAAAAAATTCGATTTCCCGGTCCACAAGCCGATCATCGACCTCAGCAAGGCGCAATACAAAGCGATCTGGGAAGGAAACGAACATGTCCAGGGCATCAACGATTTTTTCGCGGAGGTCGAGCGCAATCTATATAAGGTTCAATACCGCGTCCTGCTTTCGCGCTACCGTGGCCGCACCGAATGCCCCGACTGCCACGGCTACCGGCTCCGCAAGGAAGCCCTGTATGTAAAGATCAACGACCGGCATATCGGTGAACTCTGCGCCATCCCCGTAAAGGACCTTTCGGCGTGGTTGGACGAGCTGACGCTGGAGCCGCACGAACAGCAGATCGGGCGTCGGATCCTGGTCGAGATCCGGCATCGCCTGAACACCTTACAGGATGTCGGGCTTGGTTACCTGACCCTGTCGCGGCTGGCCAACTCCCTTAGCGGCGGTGAAAGCCAACGCATTCAGCTTACCCGTTCGCTCGGGAGCAACCTGACCAACTCTCTCTATATCCTCGACGAGCCATCGATCGGTTTGCATTCCCGGGATACGGAGCGGTTGATCCGCGTCCTGAAGGAACTAAGGGATCTCGGTAACACGGTGGTCGTCGTGGAGCACGACGAGATGATGATGCGGGAGGCGGACTATATCATCGACATGGGCCCGCTGGCCAGTCATCTTGGCGGCGAAGTGGTGGCGGCCGGAAATTATGCGGCACTGATCGCCAATGACGACAGCCTGACCGGAAAATATCTCAAAGGCGAGCTGGAGATTACCCCGCCTGCACGGCCGAGGACCTGGAACCGGTCGGTGATCATCGAAGGAGCGCGTCAGAACAATCTCAAGGACCTCACCGTCGAGATCCCGCTCAACCTGCTTTGCGTCGTCAGCGGGGTTAGCGGCAGTGGCAAGACCACCCTGGTCAAACAGATACTGTATCCCGCCCTTCAAAGGATGAAGGGCGAACCGGCGGAAAAGGTCGGACTCCATAAGTCGATCAAGGGAGACTTCGACTGGCTATCCCAGATCGAAATGGTGGATCAGAATCCCATCGGAAAGTCATCCCGCAGCAACCCGGTGACGTATATCAAGGCGTATGACGAAATCCGCGACCTGTTCTCACAACAACCGCTCAGCAAGATCCGCGGCTTTCAGCCAAAGCATTTTTCCTTCAACGTCGACGGCGGCCGTTGCGACAGCTGTAAGGGTGAAGGCGAGCAGGTGGTGGAAATGCAGTTCCTGGCCGATGTTCACCTGACCTGCGAAGTCTGTCATGGCCGGCGGTTCAAGGAAGAGATCCTCGAAGTGACCTACCACGAAAAAAATATTTTCCAGGTCCTGGAGATGAGCGTCGACGAAGCCATGGAATTTTTCAAGGACGAGAAAGACATCCTGCAAAAGATAAGGCCGTTGAGTGATGTGGGTCTTGGGTACGTCAAACTCGGCCAGTCGTCGGACACGCTTTCGGGTGGGGAAGCTCAGCGGGTAAAACTGGCCTCCTTTCTCGGCAAGGGCCGGGCCCAGGGGCATATCCTGTTCATTTTCGATGAACCCACCACGGGGCTGCATTTTCATGATATCCGCAAGCTGCTGGCATCGTTCAATGCCCTCATCGAGCAAGGCCACTCCATCCTGGTGATCGAACACAATACCGACGTGATCAAGTCCGCGGACTGGGTCATCGATCTCGGCCCGGAAGCTGGCGACGGCGGCGGCAACCTCGTGTACGCGGGACCTCCGGCAGGGCTGAAGAAAGTAAAGGAAAGCTATACGGGAAGATTCCTGTAGTCGCTTCAGATCAGGCCGCGTTTATGGCTATTCGGTCCGGAGGCTGTTCACCGGGTTGGCGACGGCTGCGCGGATCGCCTGGAAACTGATCGTCAGCAGCGCGATCGCAAGCGCCAGGATCCCCGCTAGCAGGAATATCCACCAGGCTTCATAGATGTTGATCCGGTACGCAAAGCCTTCCAGCCATTTTTTCATCAGCAGGAAGGAGACCGCTGTCGCGGCGACGAAAGCGATCGAGACCAGCACGAGGAAGTCTTTGGAGAGCAGCCCGACTATACCCGTCACGCTCGCACCCAATACCTTCCGGACACCGATCTCCTTTGTCCGCTGCAAGGTGCTGTACGAAGCCAATCCCAGCAGCCCGAGGCAGGAGATCACGATGGCCAGGACGGAGAAATAGAGGAATAGCTTTCCGAACCGATCCTCGGCGCGGTACTGGCGGTCGAACATCTCATCCACGAAGAAATAGCTAAACGGCCTGTTGGGGATCATCATATGCCAGGTCTTTTCGATCCCGGCGATCGTTTCCTTCAGGTTGGTCGTCCTGACCTTCACCGAGATCTGGTTGCATCCGTCGGGCTCGATGCGCAGGCTGAGCGGCCGGATCTCCTGCTGTAATCCTTCGTAATGGAAGTCCCTGACCACCCCGATGATCTTGCCTTTCCGACCCCACTGCGAAAAGTCCCTTCCGACGGCATCTTGCGGCGAATGGTAGCCGAGCATCCGGACGGCCCGCTCGTTGATGACCATCGCCTGGGTGGTGTCCGACTGGAAGGCACGCGAAAAGGCCCGCCCGGCAATCACTTTCATCTGGTATTGCGGAATATAGTCGAAATCGACGAAGAAGAGGTCGGGGCTGCACACCTGCATTTCCCCCTTCTGGTTTTGTATGATCGAATAGGCATTCATAGCTCCGGAGCCGGGAGTATTGGAGGACATCGCGGTGGACAGCACCCCGGGCAATTTCCGGATCTCCTCCTTCAGCGCAATCCGGTGGTTGTCCCCATGGGTGTCCAGGACCAGTTCCTGGTCCTTGCTGAATCCCAATTCCTGGCTCCGCATATAATTAAGCTGATAGCCGACGAGCAAGGTCGCGACGATCAGCCCGATCGAGATCGTGAATTGAGAAATGACCAGCCCCTTGCGCAACAACAGACCGCGTACCCCTGTCGCAAAGCGCCCCTTCAGCACGATGATCGGCTGGAAGGCCGACAGGACCAATGCCGGATAGATCCCGGCCAGCAGGCCGATACCCAACCCGATCAGCAACAGCGCCAATATATAGTTCGGATGATAAAACACGCCCGTGCTGATCGTCTTTCCCGCCAAAAAATTGAAGCTTGGCAACAGTGCCGCGCAAACGCCGACCGACAGGACAAACGCAATCAGGCATAAGATCACCGATTCGCCCAGGAATTGCCAGGTCAGCTGTGACCGCTCCGCCCCGACCACTTTGCGGATGCCCACTTCCCTGGCCCTTTCCGTGGACCGTGCCGTCGTCAGGTTTACAAAATTGATACCCGCGATCAGCAGGATAAAGACGCCGACAATGCTGAACACATATACATTGGTCATACTACCGCTGGCGGTCCCGCCGCGCGTCGATTTCAGATAAACATCTTTCAGGGGCTCCAGCAGATAGGTGTAGGTCTGGTTGTTTTCCTTCATCATCCCGGCGATATGGTTCACCAGGAAGGCCGGAAATTTCTTTTCGAGCGCCCGGGCATTGGTGTGCGGCCTCAGCAAAAAATAGGTTAAGTCGCCAAAGCCGCCCCAGTTCTGATCGCCGGCAGAGTCGCGACGCTGGCTGGAATAACGCGAGATGAGCATGTCAGCCTTCAGCTCGGTATTCTCGGGCATATCCTTCATGACCCCGGTCACGGTTCCGAGATTGTTGTCGCCGGACAGGTACATATGCTGCCCCATCGGATCGGCCGATCCGAAATACTTCCTGGCGGCCGCTTCCGACAATACGACACTATAGGGCTCGCGCAACGCCGTGGCCGGGTTACCCTTGAGCAGCGGAAAGTCGAAGATCTCGAAAAAGGTGGAGTCCGCGAAAGCTGCATTCGGCTCCTGGATCTTGACATCGCCCCGCCGGACCAGCACGCTGGACGGGTCGAAACGCACGAACTTTTCAATTTCCGGGAAATCCCGTTTCGCGGCGGCCGGCATCGCAGGCGCCGCCACGCTGAAATGGAGTGTTTCCGAAGGGTTGACGATGTCCGTCACGACCCGGTAAATACGATCCGCCTTCGAATGGAAGTCGTCATAGCTGAGCTCAAACTTCACATACAGAAAGACCAGGAAACAGGCTGACATCCCGATCGTTAGCCCCATGATGTTCAGTAAGGAGAAGCCCTTGTGTCGCCAGAGGTTGCGGAAGGCAACCCGTAGATAGTTTTTGAGCATGGTAAAACATAGACGTTTGAAACGACAGGATGTTGCATGTTCCGCGGGGCTTTTTGATGCGCGCAGGGTAGGGGCGGCGGGCAGGGGTCACCGAAGCCGGTCGGCGCTCTTCACCAGTTTGTCGTCTTTACGGATGCCGCGCGCTGCCATGACCAGGAGTACGGGAATGGCAATGGTCAGCAAGGCGCTGAGGTTATACGTACCCTCGACATAGGCCGGCGGACCGCTTGCCCGCCAGTACAGCAGGATGTTGATCAGAGAAATCACGAAAAGCCCGATCGTGATCCAAAATTGTTTTGTCCGGGCTTTATAGTTGAAGATATTATAGCCGATGCCGACGATCAAAACGATCGTGACGATCAGGATGAGGATGCTGCCACTGGCGCCATTCACATAGGTGGGCCATGCGCGCAATTCACGGAATTCATGGCCGTTGGCGCCGACGGTCACATTGCCGCTATAGAAGGCGAACCGGAAGGTGAGGATCCCGCATACGAGAGCCAGGAACATCCAAAGCGTTTGTTTTCTCTGCAGCATAGATAACGGTTTGATGACGCCCGCCGCTATTTCAATTCCGGATAGAGCGGGAATCCTTTCATAAATTGATTCACTTCACCCTTTAGTTTGGCTAATGCATCCTCGTTCTCCGCGTTGACCAGCGCCCTGTCGATCATCTCCACCACGGTGGCCATATGCGTTTCCTTCATTCCGCGCGTCGTGACGGCCGGAACGCCGACCCGGATGCCGGACGTGACGAACGCGCTCTTATCGTCGAAAGGCACCATATTCTTGTTCACGGTGATGTCTGCCTTGCCCAACGCGATCTCCGCCTTCTTGCCACTGATGTTCTTATTGCGCAGGTCGATCAGCAGCAGGTGGTTGTCCGTCCCGCCAGAGACGATATGATAGCCTTTGCCGACAAATACTTTTGACATTGCCTGCGCGTTAACGATGACCTGTTTCGCATAATCGCCGAACGCCGGTGTGAGGATCTCCCCGAATGCCACGGCTTTCGCGGCGATCACATGTTCCAGCGGTCCTCCCTGCGTCCCGGGAAATACGGCCATATCGATCAGGTTGCTCATCGGCCGGATATTCCCTTTCACGTCCTTTAGTCCAAACGGGTTGTCAAAATCCTTTTTCATCAGGATGATGCCTCCGCGAGGTCCGCGCAAGGTCTTATGCGTGGTCGACGTCACAAAATGACAGTCTTCGAACGGCGAATTCAACAACCCCTTTGCGATGAGACCCGCGGGGTGAGCCATATCGCACATGACGAAAGCCCCGACACTGTCGGCGATCGCCCGGATCCGCCGGTAGTCCCAGTCGCGGCTATAGGCGGAGGCCCCGCAGATGATCAATTTCGGCTTTTCCTTTTTGGCGACCTGTTCCATCATCCCGTAATCCACGCGACCGTCTTCTTTGCCGACGCCGTAAAAGACCGGCCGGTACAGTTTTCCGGAAAAATTGACCGGCGATCCATGCGTCAGGTGCCCGCCCATGCTGAGGTCCAGGCCCAGGATCGTATCCCCCGGCTGGAGGATGGCGAGCATCAGCGATGCATTTGCCTGCGCGCCGCTGTGCGGCTGGACATTCGCATAGTCACAGCTAAAGATCTGTTTCAACCTGTCGATGGCCAGTTGTTCCACCTGGTCCACGACCTCACAACCCCCGTAATATCTCCTGCCGGGATACCCTTCGGCGTACTTGTTGGTCAATACGGTTCCCATTGCCTGCATGACCTGCAGGGACGTAAAATTCTCCGACGCGATCAATTCTATTCCATGCCGCTGACGCTCCAATTCCTTGCCAATGAGGTCAAAAACAACCGTATCTTTTTGCATGGCGCAAATTTATGCCATTCTGTCTAAAACGGGTGCGCTTGCGGAAAAAGAATAAAATTCACTACTTTACACGCGCTAACTGGCAGTGTTCAGTTGGATCTGACGACAACTCATTTGACATGAAAGCGATCATTCCCGTGGCGGGCGCCGGTACCAAGCTACGCCCGCATACCTATACACAACCTAAGGCACTCATCCCTTTAGCGGGAAAAACAATTCTCTCCATAATCGTCGACCAGCTTATGGAGGCCGGTATCACCGAGTTTATTTTTATCGTCGGGTATCTCGGAGAAAAGATCCAGGATTTTGTCCGCCAAAAATATCCCCAGCTCACGGCGCATTTTATCTACCAGAACGAACGGCAGGGCATTGGGCATGCGGTATTGCTCTCCCGGGGGATCGTGGGCGATGATGAATTGTTCATTGTCCTGGGCGACACCATCTGCGAATACGATGTGCGGGATGTCCTGAGCCAACCGCATTCCTTGTTGGGGGTGAAACGCGTGGATGACCCGCGCAATTTCGGGGTGGCGGAGCTGGAAGACGACGGTAGCATTGAAAGGGTGGTGGAAAAACCCCAGATCCCGAAATCCAATATGGCGCTGGTAGGCATCTACCGGATCCGCGAGGCGTCGGTTCTGTTCGATTGCCTGGAAAATAATATCCGCGAACATGTCACCAGCTACGGTGAATATAGCCTGACCGATGCCATCGAATGCATGATCAGGAGCGGGGTCAAGTTCCGGGCTTTCAAGGTTCAGAATTGGTTCGACTGCGGAAAAAAGGAGACACTTTTGGAATCCAATGCCAAGTTGCTCAAGAAATTCGGTGGGAATATCGCACCCGAACACCAGTTCGAGAACACCATCATTATCCAGCCGGTCAGCATTGCGCCGGGCTGCGATATCCGGAACTCCATCGTGGGGCCCAACGTTGCGATCGGGGAAAAGACCCGCGTTAACTATTCGATTGTAAAAGACTCCATTATCGGCTCTTTCGCCGATTTGTTCGACATCGTCCTGACCCATTCCCTGATCGGCAGCGACACTGAGGTAAAGGGCGAATCCCGAAGCCTCAACATCGGGGACAATACCGAGATCGACCTCGGTGAATCATGAGCGCATTACCCATTTACCCTTAGCATGCCTCCGGCCAAAACGCCGATTTGCGCGTCTTCTAAAAATGCAGTATATTCGACTGTCCGTATTGGGCCGGACCCTGCGAAAATATCCTGATCTAAAACTGTTGTATGGGCACGCTTAAAAAATTGTTCATTTTCTCGCTGCTCGTTCCTTTCGCGTTCTGCGCGAAAGCGGATACCGGTAAGCGGGAAGGCGTCCTGAACGGTTATGTAACGGACGCGATCACCAAAAAGCCGCTGCCGGGCGTTACCGTCTCGGCGAGCGTTCCGGGTTCCAACAGCACCAAGGAAGTGCTGACAGACGCAGACGGCTATTTCCAATTCTCCCGGTTGCCGGGCTGCCAGGTCAATATTACATTCGACAAGAAAGGTTACCAATCGTATAAGCGTCCGAACATCATTGTGGGCGAGAAAGGGACCATCAAACTCAATATCGAATTCCAGCCGCAGCAGGGCATGGATCCTTCCGAGTCCGACAACTCCGAGTTCCCGATCCTGCGTCTCCTGCAAGCCAGCTAGCGCGCGGGCCATACTTTATGTACACCATGGTTCAAAAGAAAACGGGGCTGAGAACAGTCCCGTTTTTTTCTACTACACATGAGGCTTAAAATCTATCTTGATGTTATGCCTGCCAATTGTTGCCGAAGCATCCCGGCCATTCCTACCCACAAACCCCGTGTTTTACGATATGCTTCGTATAATAAAAGTACGTTTCCTGCGGCGCAATGTTGCACCGGAGTTCAGTATTTTTTGCCATTCATCCTAATTGGAGCGGAAAGCCCATTTCCACATGATCTTCCAGGTAGGCTTCTTCCCATACATTAGTATACCTACCCGGTAGATTTTTCCCGCCAGCCACGTAGTACCCAAAAACCCCAGTACCAGCAACAGCATGGAGAGTCCCAATTGCCAGTATGGCACCGCGCCAGGCACGCCGGAAGGAATCCTTGCCATCATGACGATCGGGGAAGAGAACGGGATAATACTTGCCCAGGTTGCCAGCGGTCCGGTCGGGTCCTGCACGACCGCCGTCATGATCACAAACGAAAATACCACCGGAAGGGTGATCGGCAGCATCAGCGACTGCGCTTCCTGCGGGTCCTCGTTGACCGCACTTCCGACAGCCGCAAATAATGCGCTATAGAACAGATAGCCGCCTATGAAATAAAACAAAAAACAGAACAGCACCAGTCCCATATTGGTGTTGATGATGAACTTCGACAGGTCGAATCCGGAAGAGCCCGCTTTTGCCGCCGCGCTGGCCGCGGCCATGCCTCCGGGACCGGTCTGCGGAATATTGTTCAGTGCTTCGTGCGGGACCACTGCCTGCGCCACAGCGCCGATCGCGCCCAGGAGGATGACCCAAAGGAGGAATTGCGTGAGCCCGACCGCGCCGATGCCGGTGATCTTGCCCCACATCAGCTCGAAGGGCCGGACCGAACTGACCATCACCTCGGCGATCCGGTTCGTCTTTTCTTCCATGACGCCACGCATGACCGCTGCGCCATATACGAAGGTCAGCAGGTAGATCAGGATGCCGCTCACATAACCGATCGCGTATGCCGATGTCTGGCTGGATGCCTTCGCCGTCGGACCGATGTCCTCGAAACTTCTCACATCGGTGATGTCAGCCTGGCTCCGGATCGAATCCAGTTTCGCCCGGCTGACCGAAGTCTGTTCGTAGATCATGTGGTCCGTCACTGCCTGGTGCACGTGGTCTTCCAGCGCAGATGTCTGTTCGATCCCCAGGGACTTCTTATACTTCAGGCGGCACTCCGTCTTCCCGCCGGCAGCGATTTTGGGAATGATGAGGACCGCCGAGCAGCCCTTCGTCGCATAGTTGGTCGTATCTATATCGGGCGAAAAGACGAAACTGATCGTCGAATCGCTTTTGAGATAGTCTTTAAAAAATCCGTTCGCATCAACCACAGCGACCTCGTGATGTGATTTTGTCTTCAATTGGATCAGCACCGCTCCGGCAATAAACAGGATAAATACTACCGGCAGCAAAAAAGTCGATAGCAGGAATGTCTTTCTCCGCACGCGACTCAGGTATTCCCGCCTGGTGATCAGCCACATCTTACTCATCTTTCAAGGTTTACTGGTTGAAATTGCCGGGCAAGCGGAGTCCCCTCCACGAGCCGGATAAAAATATCGCTTAACGACGGCAGGATCTCCGTAAACGACACGATACTCCTGCCCTGATCGATAAAATAGCGCAACACGTCATTGGGCCGGTAGCCATGCCGGATCTTGACCACCCACTGGCCGCCACGCCGACCGACCACTTCAAAACCAGCTGCTTCCGGGGCCCAGCCATTCGCTTCGGCCTCCGAAGTTCCGTCGGATGCGGGTTCTTCCACGCCCACCGCAAATAAGTTCTCCTTAAATTGTTGTTTCACCCCGCCGACCGACCCGTCAAGGATCTTTTCGCCTTTATTCATCAGGATAATATGATCGCAAATCTCTTCGACCTGTTCCATCCGGTGGGTACTGAAGATGATGGAAGAACCCTTTCGGGCGAGACCATATATTTCATCCTTGATCAGGTTGGAATTGACCGGGTCCAGGCCGCTGAACGGTTCGTCGAGGATGATCAGCTTCGGCTCATGCAGGACCGTTACGACAAATTGCAGCTTTTGCTGCATGCCCTTGCTCAGGTCTTCCACCTTCTTGTTCCACCAGCTCTGCATCTCGAATTTTATAAACCATTCCTTGACCTTTGCGTATGCCTGCTGGCTGTCCAGGCCCTTCAGCCGGGCCAGGTATAAGGCCTGCTCTCCGATCTTCATCTTCTTGTACATGCCCCGTTCCTCCGGCATATACCCGATACGGATGATGTCCTGCATCGGATCGAACGGCCGGCCCTGGAACCGGATATTGCCATTGTCGGGAAAAAAGATACCGGTGATCATCCGGATCAATGTTGTTTTGCCGGCGCCATTCGGACCGAGCAGTCCGAAGATCGAGCCCTCTTCCAGTTGAAAACTGACTTTGTTGACAGCGATTTGCGTGGCAAAATGCTTTTCGAGGTCGGTGACCTCAAGGATAGTCATAGGCGCAAGTTTGGGGTCTAAAATACATTATTTAGCCGTGGCAGCTTCCATTTAGTCGCCACATTTGCTGAATTATTACATGGTTGCCGCCTGTTCCGCCACCCTTTCCCCGTCCATTGCGGCGCTGACGATCCCGCCCGCATACCCCGCGCCCTCTCCACAGGGGAAGAGATTCCGGACCGTAGGATGGTGGAGCCTTTTCGGGTCCCTCGGTATCCGGACCGGCGAAGAAGTCCGCGACTCGGTCGCCACGACAACAGCCTCCCGGGTAAGATAGCCGGGCTTGCTTTCACCGAATACCCTGAGTCCTTTTTGCAGCGCCCTGTATACGAACCCCGGCAGCACTTCGCCGAGCGCCGCCGGGCGGATACCGGGCAGATACGAGCACTCCGGCAGGTCCGAAGAACAATGCCCGGTGATAAAATCGGTCATCCGCTGCGCGGGCGCCACGAATTTTCCTCCTCCAGCCGCAAAGGCCTGTCTTTCGACGACTTGCTGAAAATGCAAACCCGCCAACGGCCCATGTTCGCGGAAGGGCCGCATATCGTTTGTGCCGATCGCCACCACGATCCCCGAATTGGCAAACGGATTGTTCCTTTTCGACGGCGACCAGCCGTTGACAACCACTTCCCCGTTGTCCGTCGCGGCCGGCGCTATAATGCCGCCCGGACACATGCAGAATGAAAAGACACCCCTGCCAGCGATTTGTTCCACGAGACTATAGGATGCGGGTGGCAGAAATACGGACTGCGTTTTATATTGAATCCGATCGATCAATTCCTGAGGGTGCTCGATGCGCACACCAAGCGCGAACGGCTTTGCTTCGATCGCGATCGCCTTGCGATGCAACAGTTGGAAAATATCCCTTGCGGAGTGGCCCGTGGCCAGGATGACCGCGTTCCCTTCCAGGCTATCGCCGTCGGCCGTGCGTACAGACCGGATACGATCGTCTTGTAGAACAAAATCGACAACCTTTTTTTCGAACAGGAATATTCCGCCGCTTTCGACAATTTGCCGGCGCATGGCCACGATGATTTGCGGGAGTTTGTTGGTTCCGATGTGCGGATGCGCGTCCACCAGGATGGACGCCGGTGCTCCGAACTGGACGAGCAGGTGCAGGATGCGCCGGATATCACCCCGTTTGGTACTACGCGTGTATAGTTTTCCATCGCTGTAAGTACCCGCGCCGCCTTCGCCAAAGCAATAATTGCTCTCCGGGTCGATGACTCCCTCTTTGTTCAGCGCCGCAAGGTCCCGGCGTCGCGACCGCACGTCCCTGCCGCGCTCAAGGATGACGGGTCTGACGCCTTGCTCGATCAGCCGCAGCGCAGCGAACAAACCGGCGGGCCCAGCACCAACAACGATTACCTGCCGCGCAGCCACGCGAACGTCCGGAAAATCTAGGCGTACGGGAACTGATTCAATGAAAGGCTCGCCAATAAAGGCTTCCAGTGTAAGTAGTACACGCGGTTGCTTGCTCCTGGCGTCGATTGACCTTCGCTCGGGCTGAAACCCCGTTATTTCCTGCACTCCGCGGCCTATCGCCCGGGCGATATATTCCCGGATAATCGCGGGATCATTCGCTTCTCCGGGTAATAACTGTAATTGGAGTCTTTGTCTCATGGTGTGCATCAGCGCGTGAAACAGTTACCGGCCATGTTTCACCGCGAAGGTTTGATAGTTATCGTGTCAGCGGTCCCGGAATGATCCGTTTTGCGTCAAAATTACTATAAATAGTTATGGTTGTTTGAGATACAGAGCGGCATCCGTAATTTTTATGCAGGGATTGTTTCACTGCACGCGACGGATGCGTTGACTGCCAAACTTTTTTTAGAAAAAAAATTTCGGTTTGGAAAAATGCAATCAATTTATTTTGCTATCTTCAATTACTTCACGCAAAAATCTACATATATGAAGAAAGGTTCGTTTACATCGAAGCTCAATTTTCCCTTCTTCATACAACGTAGGTTTGCACTATTCCGGCAGGGCCTTCTGTCGGTCATCTGGATCCACTACTGTCGCTTTTTACCACGTGGAGGTGGTTGTCACGCAACTGGCTTCGCATCCAACGAACCTTGAATTGTCCTTTTAGCGAAGCAAGAATCTCACTCCAGCCTATCCTCGGTTTTGTAGAAAAAAAATGAAATTTTCGTCCTTGAATGGAATCGCATTCGAAGCAAAAAAACATGTGAATAAAAAATTTTTTATTCCACAAAATATTTTGATATTCGCCGCCCTGCGCATTTTTTAGAATCCAGTTCCGTGTAACTCTTTTTGTACGCAACAATTCTTAAATCGGCATAAAAATTGGTTACTCCATAATGGCAAAGACGTTCGATAAAGTTTGGGGCAATTGCTTAGAAATTATCAAGGACATTGTAGAGTGGCAACATTACAAAACCTGGTTCGAGCCGATCAAGCCTGTGGAGTTAAAGAACGACGTCCTGGTCATTCAAGTTCCTAGCCAGTTTTTCTATGAGTACCTCGAAGAGCACTATGTAAATTTGTTGGCAAAGACCTTGCGTCGTATATTAGGGAAGGAAGCAATGCTGGAATACAGGATCATGGTCGATAGCGGGAACCATCAGAACAAGCCGCTTACTATGGACGTCCCTGCCCACGGCTATAAAACTTTTTCCAATAACGAAATGGATTTTCCGCTCATCATAAACAATCCCGTCAAGAACCCCTTTGTCATCCCCGGGTTGAAGAAAATGCAGATTGATGCACAGCTCAATCCTGTATATACCTTCGATTCCTTTATCGAGGGCGATTGCAACCGCGTCGCCCGCCGGGCGGGCAAGACGGTGGCCGAAAAACCGGGCGCCAATTCATTTAATCCCCTGGTGATCTATGGAGGTGTGGGGTTGGGAAAGACCCATCTGGCCCAGGCGATCGGGAACGAGGTCAAGCGGCTGCACCAAAATAAGGTCGTCCTGTACGTCAGCTCAGAGAAATTCATCAATCAATTCGTCGACCATTCCCGCAACAACGCGATCAACGATTTCATCCACTTTTATCAACTGGTCGACGTCCTGATCATCGATGATGTGCAGTTCTTCAGTCGAGCCGAAAAGTCGCAGGACGCCTTCTTTGCCATTTTCAATCACCTGCACCAGTCCGGAAAGCAGCTGATCCTGTCTTCGGACAAGCCTCCGAAAGATCTTGACGGATTACAGGAGCGTCTGCTGAGCCGCTTCCGCTGGGGTCTCAGTGCAGACCTTCAGGTCCCCGACTACGAGACGCGCATCGACATCCTCGAGCGCAAAATGAAGAACGATGGTCTCGAAATGCCAAAGGAGGTCATCAAGTATTTAGCCTATAATATCAACAGCAATGTGCGTGAGCTGGAGGGTGCATTGATCTCTCTTTTGGCACAATCTTCGCTGAATAAGAGGGAAATAGACCTTGAATTGGCCAAAAAGGTGCTCCGTAATTTCGTGAAAACTAGCAGTAAGGAAATTACCATCGAAACTATACAACGTATGGTCTGCGAGTATTTCGATGTTTCCTACGACAAATTACTGCAGAAAACCCGCAAACGCGAAATCGTGCAGGCGAGGCAAATTACTATGTACCTGGCCAAGGCATTCACCAAGAATTCGCTCAAAACGATCGGCGAGCACTTCGGCGGTCGCGACCATACTACCGTCATTCACTCCTGCCAGACGGTCAAGGACCTGATGGATACAGACAGCCTTTTTCGGGAGAATGTTATGGAACTTCAGCAGAAGGTTCAGTTGGCGGCGATGTAGGCGGTTTGAATGTTTGGAGGGCCGTGCCGCTGGTACAGCGGCCTGTAACGAGCCAACAAAAGCTTTGCCTTTCCCCTTCATATAGGACCCATCCCGCACAGGGGTGGGTTTTTTTTGGGGGAGGGGGTGGCGGGGGTGGGATGAGGTCTGGATGGGGACAGAGAGGGCGGCGTGGATGGCGCGCGAGGCGCGCGTAAGGAAAGGCGGGAGGTGGATGGTGTGAGGAGGGAGTGGGCGGCGCGCGGGGAAATGGGAAGGTGCCGGTGCGGGGGAAATGGGGGAGGACCGGCGTGGCGCGGGTAGGGCGCAAACCGGGGCGGGGTGAGGCCCGCAGGGATGAGTAGTGAAGGCGGCGCAGTTGTGGCGCGGGTGGGGGCAAAAAATGGGTTGGAGGCTACCGAATTAATCTTTATTTTTGCCTCCCCTTCGGGCGACCGGGGACCCGGAATTGCAAGCGGAGGGGATAAACGGAGAGGTGCCTGAGTGGCCGAAAGGGCCGGTTTGCTAAACCGTTATACGAGCTTAAACTTGTATCGAGGGTTCGAATCCCTCCCTCTCCGCTCTCACCCGCCGAAGCTTTAGCGTAGGCGGGGAGGTTGTTTATCAAATTTTTCTTGAAAGCCTGTAAGCTGAGTGTTTACGGGCTTTTTGCTTTTTTGGGGTGGATGAAGTTGATGTTATTTTGCTTCATTTTGCCCCGTTTTCCAGAGCGGAATTCGTGACACACACCAACTTCGGATGAAGCGGGTCACGAATGAAGCCCAAAGCCTTGAACACTCGTGACTTGCGCGGATTTAGCCTAAGTCAAAGACGTATGCAATTGCTAATTTACTCACCGTTAAAAAGCATTTGTGTATGATCTCGAAGAGTTTTGGTTTGCTTTTTTACCTTAAAAAGCCCCGGAGCGAAGACCAAAAGGAACGTTCCATTTTTCTACGCATCACCGTTGATGGTGTATCAAGAGCAATGTCTATTCACCGCACCTGCTCGAAGGACCGATGGAATCAGAACACCGGTAGAGGCATTGTAAGCAAGATCGCCGGCCGCCGAGCGGCCAACATCCCTTCCACTTCGGCGGAGGACGAAGCCCACGCTTTAAACGCCTACATCGAGACTGTAACGGCCAAAGTCCATGAGGCCCGGCACCAGCTGATCATGGGCGGCAAGCCGGTCACCGCCGAGGCTGTCCGCGACCTTGTTCAGGGCCGAGAAGTCAACTCCGAACGGCCACATCTGCTACTCGAAATTTTCCGGTATCACAACGCCCAGGTTAAGGCGCTGGTCGGAAAGGAGTTCTCTAAAGGAACAATGACGAAGTTTAACACTGTCCTTAAACACACCCGATCCTTCTTACAATGGAAGTTCAAGGCGGACGACATCGACATCCGCAAACTGGACTACGAATTCATCACTGAATTGGAATTTTGGTACAAAAGCGTTCAGCATGTCGAGCACAACACGACCATGAAATACATCGCCTGTGTGAAGAAAATGGCGATCCGGGCGCTCCGGAATGGGTGGTTACAACGGGACCCCTTTATGGGATTCAATATGGCTTTGCGAGAGGTTGAACGGGAAGCCTTGACGGCCGAGGAACTGGACCGCATGGCGGCTAAAAGGTTCCTTATGGAGCGGCTTGGGCAGGTAAGGGATATCTTTCTTTTCAGTTGTTATACGGGTCTTGCCTACGCCGATTTACAGAAGCTGCGGCGGTCTGAAATTAGCATCGGAATTGACGGTAGCAAATGGATTTTTACTCGCCGGCAGAAGACGGACAGCCCATCGAGAATCCCACTTTTGCCCATGGCTCAGCAGATTTTGGAGCGATATATTGACCATCCTCTTTGCCGGGAGAAGGACAAGGTTTTGCCAATCCTGAGCAACCAGAAAATGAATCAATACCTCAAGGAGATTGCCGACGCCTGCCAGATCAACAAGCACCTGACCTTTCATATTGCCCGGCGCACGTTTGCTACAACCATCACGTTGAGCAATGGCGTTCCCATCGAAACAGTCTCCAAAATGCTTGGGCACAGGAATCTGAAGACTACTCAACACTACGCGAAGATCCTCGACCGCAAGGTCAGCAAGGATATGCAGGCATTGAAAGAGAAGCTTGCGGCGGTCCCGTTACCGACTATTCGTCCCGACAACGCGCGCAATCAACCTGGATAGGAGGCTTTTTTCAGCTCCCCGCCCCAGATGTACAATTGTCTGACAAGCCAATTGATCTGGCCCCCGATGCCTTCAGTGTCGGCGGGGGAAAGACAAAAGCCCATAATGACTTCCCATAAAAAAAATTTCATGGCTACCGAAAATAAAAACTTATCGCGCCGAATTACCTTCCGGCTCAGCCCCGACGAATATTTAAAGTTGCAGGAGTTTTTCCGCGCCACGACCTCAAAAAATCTGAGCACCTACATTCATGATCTTGTTTTAAAGAAGCCGGTTTATATTAAAACGAGAAACCTTTCACTCGACACTTTCGTGGTAGAGATAGGGGCCCTTCGGCGCGACTTTAAGGCCGTCGGCTTCAACTTTAATCAGGTCGTTCATAAACTGCACACCCTTCAGGAAATCCCTGAATTCAGAGCCTGGTTGCTTATAAATGAGAAACACAAGGAGCAACTTTTTTCCAAAATGAAAACGATCCAGGACCGGATCAATGAAATCTATAATTTATGGTTGACAGATTCCCGACACCCCGGCGCAGCGTCCGAAAAGTAGTATTCTACAACGAGAATAAAGTAAAAAAGGGGGAGGCTTTCTACCTCGGAGCCGTCAATTTTCCTAAGGAAATCGACGCCATGGCCACGGAAGAAAAGATCGAACATTTCATCCAGCGTAACCAGTTAAACCCGATCTGCAAGGCGAATACCCCACATATAATTCTCAGTTTTGACCCGTCGGAAAAGCTGTCCAATGATACGATGATGACGATCGCCATGGGGTGTATGGAAGGCATTGGCTTCAATGATCAACCCTACCTGGTGTATGCTCATGGCGATACTCACCACCCACATCTTCACATCGTGACAACCCTGATCCGGGCGGACGGAAGTAGGATACCCACCCATAATATAGGAAGAGAAATCTGTGAACCCGTCCGGAGAAAAATAGAAGAACAGTTTGGTCTTGTACGAGCCCAAGGCCGCAGAAATAAGTCGGCGATAAAATCCAACGAGGCCAACCCGAAAAAAATAAAATATGGTCAGGTTGAAAGTTACCGGTCTTTAGCCGAGGTGGTGCAGGCAGTCACGGCTCAGTACATTTTTACGACCGTTGGAGAATTGAATGCGATCCTCAAGCAATATAATGTCTTTGCGGAAACAGGTAAAAAGGGTTCCCGTACAGCCGAGAATCGCGGGCTTTATTACCGGATATTGGGCGCGGACGGTAAGCCTAGAGGAGTGCCCATTAAGGCATCCGATTTACCGGGAAAGCCGACGCTCAAATTTCTGGAATCCAAGTTTGAGCAAAACCGCGAGCGAAAGGAAAGCAATCTAAAAAGCATCCGAACTCGGGTGGGGTGGGCACTCCGGCAAGGCCCCAGGAATGTCAGAGAGTTCACGGAAATGCTCGATAAGGAGGATATAAAGGCTGTCCTGTGGCAAAACGAATCGGGCTGGGCCTATGGAATTACGTTTCTGGATCTCAGGACAAAGACGGCCGTCAACGGGCGCGATTTGGGCCGCGATATGGGTCTTGGTGCCTTGCAAGCCCAATGGTCCGGCACCCCCTCATTAAAGGCTGCTGTCCACAAAAACCGAACCCCTGATGATGCTGCTGCTGACCGCTATTCCGGGTCTGCAGCTAATTACGCCGACAACTATTCTCCCGATATCGGTCTGGCCCGACTACTCGAACTATTGCTCCAGCCTATCCCCCAGGATGACCCGATTCCGTATGAACTATCTGCCCAAAGGAATAAGAAAAAGCGAAAACCACCCACACCTTGACACATCAAAAAACCGGCGCAGATGCGCCGGTCTACCATCAGAGCTGACCACTAACCAACCCTATCAGATGGTGCGGATCGAGTTTTCTTTTGGGCGGATTTGACAATTATTCACCCACCTTCCGATTTATGAATTGAGTATTTAATTCGGAGACTAAAATATCGACGGCGATCCCCGCCAGCTTTGCGAGCTTGTTCTGCAGCGTAAGCGCCATGGAATGAAGTTTGTCCAAATCCAGCGGCGGCAATGGGGGCGGTGGGGCGGTTTTCTTAGTGGCGGGAGCTAGCGCCGGCATTTCGGAGCATACTTTAGCAGTCCAAGCTTTCACAATTATCACGCACAGGTGCGCTACATCAACCCCCACATCATTGATCCCTCTCACAAGATCCGATACGCGCATGTCGAACTTGCTATCCGGTATGACCTTCTTTGGCAAACCCTCAGTCTTCAGCTCCTTTGCCAGCGGCACGAACGAATCTTTCAAATAGGCAGCCGCCTCCAAAAGGCGGATCAATTTGTCGTTATAGCATAATAAGTTCGACCGCGATTCGGCCAGCGAAAACGCACCATCATCCGAGGTTAGGCAGACTTTCTGGATTTGGTCTTGGATATCCCGGAGTTCGCTGAGCCGATAATCGTCAAAGAAATCCTTGATGACCTTGATGGGGTCTTTTTCCTCTTCCTTCGAAAGCCAGACCGGCTTGTCGTAGAATTCACGGTGCTGTTGAAAGTGTGACATAGGACAATTCTTTTGAGGTCAGTAGATGTTTCAAGAGAAGTCCGTCGTAAGGGGAGGATGACCTAAAAAATATAGGGCGGGCCTCGTCTTACCATTCAGAGGCACCGCCAAGCGCCCACAGTCGATAAGCTGATAGAGGCCCACCCTATACGATCCGTGAAGGTATAGAATGGGCTGTCACTACCATCTCGACTGTTGAAAATTTGGCGGTTTTCTGAACGAGACTTATAGCGAATTTTCTTCGCTCAGTGGCGAAGAGCCGCGGAATCATCAATTCTGCTTTCTTACAGCCTAACTGGTAATTCCTAAGCTAAAGTAAGGAAAATACCAATACATGTATTAGTGAAATCGAAAATTTCTTTTCGTTCCTTTCGGAATGGCAAGAAAGGTCCAAAAAAATGTTATCGACTGGTATATCGTGACTAAGGTCCGGGAAATTCGGACTAAAAAGGGATTATCTCAGCAAGATATTGCCGACCATCTTGGGACTTCAGCTAGTTTCATAGGACAGATTGAAAGCCCAGGATCGAGAGCAAAATACAAGACCTTGCATTTAAACGAACTTGCCAAGCTTTTCAGCTGTTCTCCAAGGGACTTCTGGCCCGAAAAACCTTTATAACAAAACAACCATGCGCACCGGGTGCTGGAGGTGATCGCTGGCAAAAAAATAGAAATTTAGAGTACCCCGGGATCCCACGCAAACCCGACTATAGACCGACATGCACCTTCGACCGCACTCCGACGTTCGAGCCACCATCTGTTACGATCCCTGCTCCAAGGATTTGCCCCGTCTCAATTGTACGAACGACTCCTGACCAAAGAAGGCGAGTTAAAGATGTCTGGAGTGAGTATTTCTGTTTTTATTAAGGCGATCAGAACGGGCCTGATCCAGCTCCAACTCGTCCGCTGCTGAACCTGCACCATCTACCTCGGATCGGAAGCCTTGAAACTGGAGAAGAAGCGCAAAGCCACCTTAGAGTAATGAGTTGACAATATTCAAACTAACCGACACGCATGTTGCATTAACATGTATCTTCTACGCAATGACATTTATACAGTGCACGTGGCGGTTACGTGTCAGTCACTGTCACGACTATCCTAGCCGAATTGAAACATAAGGGGATGTTATACACCAGAAATGCACAGGTGGACTGTCTTTTTGGCCACCGAAGGGGGAGTGGCACGGAATTAGCGCATGACCACCGCCTTTATTAATGAATAAAGGGTAGGTAGTTAAAGTTACGTGTTTGGTTTGATACCGCCAAGAAACGGGTCACGCCAGCACCGGCCGCAGCGATAATCCCTGCCAGTGATCGGTCCCCTCCACAGAGGAGTGCCAGGAGCAAGTAGAAGGTTATTGTAGCCATGATAACTATGTTATTGTTCAATTTCCCCCTTAAGCCCTTTTCCAGGCGTTTTGAAGGCTTCGGAAGTAATTCCGGAAAATGCTATGACGTTGGTTCGAAGGAGGCGTATAGCTGAAGTGCCGTGGAGCGATTTCACGGACAAGTGTGGAGTAAGGGTCCAGGAAGTGAGAGTCTTCCAAGGATTGGGGGGCGTACTTTGGTACGGCTTTTTGTTAGGCGTCCTGACCCATCTCCCTTTGAAAACGTCACCAACGGATTGATCATGTTATACAGTGAGCCGGTATGGGAGGAGTGGTGCCTGAAAATAGAAAAGAAGAACGCCCCCAAAACCTACGACCATTTCGATCATCGGTTTGCCTTCGCGGACCGGAAGGCAGAGTTAAAGGCTATTCTGTCCGGCAGCGTCAAGGAACACGCTTTCCTGCCGCTAGTCAAGCTGGAGATCGCCACTCCCCGGTTCCGCTACCTTGACAACAAGGGAGTCAAAGGACTCGAAACGAAAGTTCGCCCGATCTCCTACGCCTCTCACCTCGATACTTACCTGTATTCTTTTTACGCGTTCGCCCTCGGCAAGCGATATGAGCAGTACATCCACGATCACGGAATCGATGCCTGCGTGCTGGCCTACCGCTCAGATCTCGGCGGCCGGTGCAATATCCAGTTTGCGCGCGACGTCTTCACTTACATCCGGGAAAAAGGACCTTGCATCGCGATTGCCCTCGATATCAAAGGGTATTTTGATCACATTGATCACCGACTGTTAAAGGAGAAGTGGGCCGAGGTATTGGGTGTCAACGAATTGCCGCCGGATCAATACAACGTGTACAAATCGCTGACCAAATATACGTATGTCAAGCGGAATTCCTTTTTGCGGCATTACGGCATCCAGCTGCAGAAGGACCCATGGAAACCCTGCTTCCTTGATCGCATGGGCAACGGTTCGTACCACGAGAAGTTCGACCGGCTCCGGGAAGGGAAGCTGTTGGTCCAGAATACCGCGCATGAACTGCTCCCTGATGGCCGTAAGCGCTTCTATGGGATCCCCCAGGGCCTCTCGATCAGCGCCCTCCTGTCAAACATCTACCTGATCGACTATGACCGGGAGATGCAGGAGCTGGCGGAACGCGAGGGGTTGCTCTACCGGCGGTACTGCGATGACATCCTGATCGTGTGCGAAAAGAAGGGATATACAAAATGGGAGCAGCTGGCCAAGCAGGTGATGGCGCGCCACTTCCAGCAGATGCAGGACCGGAAGACGGAAGTAATCGAATTTCGCTTCAATTCCCGCGGAAAGCTCCGGGCCTTCGACCGCAAGAAGCTCAGGACCGAACTGCCGCCAGTCCTCAACGAGACCAACGAACAACGGTACTATAAAGCCTTGCAGTACCTGGGTTTCGAGTTCAACGGCAAGAACATCCTCCTCCGGCCGGGCAGTATCTCCCGATACTACCGGAAAATGAACGGTCGGATCGGTAAAACAGTCCGGATGGCCTATAGCGAGAAAGGGCGGGGAGATCGGATCTACCGGCAACAGCTTCTGCATCGGTATACCCACCTCGGCCAGCGGAATTTCTGGCACTATGCCCGGTACGCGTCCGGCCCGGGGTACCGCAATGCCGACGGGGCCAGGAAAGCGGGGATGGATTCACCCGCCATCCGCCGGCAGCTCCGGCATCATATGGCTGTCCTCAAGGACAGGCTGCAGCAGAAGAATTTACAGCGGGCACAATTCAAGGCGCAGCAGGGCCAGTTGAAGAAGGTCAAAACAGTTTCGTGACCGGCGTTCCGGTACTTACGGTTCGACCTTGTGTAAGGGAGTAATTTTCACCTGATAATTGCCGATATTTGGTCGCTGAGCATGAGTGCCGGTAATCATCAGGTATTCATGGTTGACGTGTTCAAATTTTTGGTATTTGGCATTAAAAAGGCTTGGATACTCCTCGGGTTTTAGAGTGTAGTCCGAAAAGGATAATTCACCGAGACCATCAAACCGTACTGTAATTTTCATTTCCTGGTTGATGAGTCTTTTCTCTTTGGTCGTAATCGTTACGACAGCCTTGAATATCATATTGCCGTTTGATTGAATTAAGGCATGTGCATGTACAAAATCATGCAGGGCTTGGGTGCTCGAGTAGTCTGTCATGTAATAAACTCCTTGGTGAAGGAAGATACACAATGACTTCCATTTAGACAAGACAAAGCACCATTGTGAGTAAAGGCCTGAAGTGTCCAACTTCGGGCCTGTTCATTCTTCCGATACCTCGATTAGCGGGTGGCGGTAAGATTCCAATATTTTAATAATTCAGGAAATTACTCTTCGGAAATTCTCGAATACCTTGGCTCTGACCTCCGCGGCACCTTTATTCGTTATTGCAGATATTCCGTTGATGGTTGAATTTAGGCTTTCTATACGGTTGTTGATCGACCCACTGAATGTGAACGGTGCGTCGGTCTCAGTAAGCAGGTATTCCGCTGGAATTTTTTTGATTATTTCTTTCCCTTTCTCAGTGACCACCATTTTGTGGTTGATTGAGAAGTAAAATCCGCTAGAGATTGCTTCTCTTACTTCAATGAGGCTGCCCGAAAACCAATGGAATATAACAATGTTGTTTGATCCTTTAAGATGCTGTTGGAAAATCTCGATTGTTTCGGTTGCGGCGTTTCTACTATGAACTGTGATAATCTTCCGACCGTGCGATCTGACCGATATTAAAACCTCCTTTAAGATTCGCATTTGCTCATGGTAAGTATTTTTCAGGTCCTTGGAGCCGTCAAGACCAATTTCGCCGATGTATCGGGCTTTTTCGACGAAGGATTTAAACAGACCTAACTCACCTTTGTATTGCTCAACCAGTTGGGGATGGAACCCAAGCGCGACACGAATATTTTTGGAGTTATTAAATAGCTGGCAATTGGGTTGGAAAAATGATGGTGCATTGGTGACGGAGATAGTCTTTATTCCGAGCTGAGCTTCGGCTTCCTTTAATGATTGAATATCTTTAAACAGATCAAGATGGCAGTGTGTATCTATTAAAGCGCTCATACCAAAATTAACGGCGCTACCAAGGCCTCTACCTCACTCAAAGCAGCGCGATATACATTAACGAATGCGTCCACATCATCTCCCAGCGGCCCCGTGGTTCGGATGGCGGCTGTTAAGAATGCAGGGTTACGGCGGACTTTCTCAATCAGGTATTTGAACGCCAAAACATCTGCCCCCTCTACCCTCGTAATATCCAATCCGCCAGCTGAAAAAATATTTCGCCGATAATGGGTATTGTCACGAATTCCCGCTCCCCGGAAAGCCGCCTGCCGGATAATACAAGGTACGCAATAGCCGCAATGTCCTGGCCTTTCTCCTTGCCACCTCGCGACGGGGTGGCTACAAGACATGGATTCAGTGTTGGCCACCAGGTTGTTATTACGGCATTCTGCCAGCATCTGCCCCTTTGTCTTGAACTGGTAAGGGTTTTGAATCACAACCCCCAAATTCATGTTATCAAAGAGTTCTTGCATCATCGAAAAATAATGTGGGTGTGTAGTCCTGGTGCTGTGGGAACCGACCCGGAGGGGCGTCAGGGGAATATTGAGGCTTATCATTCCATTTTCCGGCACGATAAGGCGCGATTGGGGCTGAAGCGCTGATGCGCAAATAGAACCGAGTGTAAGGAAAAGGAAGGACCGACCCCTTTCCGTGTGGTCTTCGCTATCGAATAAGTTGCCTTTGGGGATACGGACAAAGGAATAGACGAAAGTTGGTTGCAGGTTGGGAAAACCGTCTTTTATGGCCTCGAAGCAATTATGCTGATATGTCGTTACATCCGCGCTTTTAGCGTGACCAAGTAATAAGGGTCTTATTCCATTAGAAAGAAGGTCAATAGCGCCGATCAAACTATCCATGCCGCCCGAGAACAGGCAGACGGTATCGGTCTGATAGGGCATCAAACCGCCCCTTCTATTTCCTCTCGGAGCTATTGATTGACCTGGATTTGCTCTGGCCCGGAAGTTGAGGTCCCAAATATCGCCGGTGAGAAAACGAAAGATCTTTTTCATAATGGGTCTCTGGCTATCCCAAAATTCTGGATCACTGACCGGGATATAGAGGTCGATCATCCTGGTCCAGGAATCTTCCGCATAGCTTTCTCGATCGATCCGCGTATCCGCCCCATACATTGTACACGCAATAATCAGGAGGTCCATAGCCCTTTCGGAGGGAACAAGGCGAAGTCGCTCCAATGCGGCAATATATTCGTGAAGGCTTACGTCAGCAATATTATCATATTTGAAAAATGGGAGCGTACCTACTCGTATATATTGGCCGTTGTTCGGCAAAATTGTATTGTCCGTTTCGCCCACTACGGCATTTAATGCAAGTTTTGGCATAGTAATCAATTTTGTGTGGACATGGCATCAAAAGCAATCCGGTAAATATTTTCTATTCTGGCTTCCAGGTTTTGTCGGTCGCCCCGATCTGTCGCCATTATCTCTGGCATGATTTGGTTCCGAACCAAACCGTTTACTATTTGGTAAATGCTGTTTTCGATGTCCACCAAAGCGTCAATATCAGTGTTCTTTTCAGTGAGTTTATTACCCACGTCGTTGATTACCCGTTGAGCGATGGTCTCTTCGATAAATATGGCGATCATTACTTCCACCTGGTCATTCGTCAAGTGGTCGAGATCGATCCCGTCAATTTCACAAATTCTTACAACGGTGTTAGCATAGGCGTGTTTGCTTATATTGTCATCCTGGGTATCCTCGTATGCTCTGCCGGTATCCTCGAAGATTACGTCACATAGTGCCGAAAGAACATCTAGAATTGGCCTGTCCTGATAATTTGCAAGATTGAACTGAATAAGGGCCTGTTGTCTCCCTACCGAACGGACAGTATCCATCACCCCGGAAAATCGGGCTACGCGGGATGCGGATGGACGCATCCTTGTCGCCAACTGGCTTGTGTTTCCTGCTGCGTGTCGACTATAGTCCCTCAGCGCATTTCGGAGGGCCACCCCGTCTGTGCCTCCGCTACTGACAAACCTGTTGAATTGCCGGCGCGGCTCGGTATAGCGCCTGGGGTTTGGGGCGGGAGGAGGCGCTGGAGGATTGTTTTCCGGATTATTACCTCCAACTAGTGCATTCGGATCGTTATTCGGTTGCGGCTGTGGAGGTCCCTGGGGCTGACCGGGCGGGGCGGCCGGTGGAGCACCAGGAGGGTTGCCAGGGGGTGCACCAGATGGCGCACCAGGTGGGTTCCCCGGCGGATTAGCTGGGGGAGCGCCGGGGGGCGGAGCGGGAGGATTACCGCCACCTCCGCCGCCTATCCAAGATGGTATTAGCGGATTTCCTGCGCCAGCGCCCCCGCCAGAAGCCGAAGTTCCCATATCAGTTCAGTTTTTGTTTTGCAAGGGCCGCAAGTGTCCCATTTTCAGTCTGGGTGCCCCACTGTTCTTTTATTTTCTTAAAATGACTTAAGCCTTCCGGCGTCTTTAGACCACTCAATTGGCTGATCGCCCATGGCCCAAGACCGGCGGAAGGATAGGATTCAATAAGCACAAGAAATCGATCCTCCAGGGAAGGCTCTGCGTGAATTATTCTTAAGAGGCCCTGTATCGGTGGTGGAATTTTTCCGAGGTCTGCAATTGCCCGGCTTTCCGATTCCAGCTTCTCAAACAACATTGTCTTTTCCTTCAGGGTTATATTTTCCAAAGCCTTTTCCGCTTTATTCAACATCATTTCTGAACCACTGGTAAGCTGGGTATGAAATTCCATGAGATGTTCGGGGAAAGCGCTGTCCGCATCAAAGCCAATGGCCTTTTCCTTGGAGATGTATATATAAGGCCGCAGGTCCGTATCGCCCAATGAGGGGTCTATTTTAGCCCATTCGACCAATTCCTGATCTTTGACCGTAGCGCCGGGATGCTGCGTGGCGGCTATCCCGGCTTGGGCTGATTTAGCAGCGGAAGCCTGTTCTGCGCCCTTGATGGTCTTTGATTTGCCTTCGGCTGAGGCTGAGACTTCATCGACGACGCGGTTGTAATGCTCGGTGTGGAATCTTTCGAGCAGCATCAGCTTGGCCAACACGTTCAGTTTTACCACATCATCCAAGCCGTAAATTTTTGAAATTCGCAGTCGAAGAAAGAGCGTATTTAAAAAGCGCTTTATGTTCCGGGGATTTCCCTTTAGACCAGCTGAAAGGGTGGGCGTTATTTGCCCTGCAACAAACATCGTTTCCTTCAAATCGGGGCTCGATGACCTAATGTCGTCTGGAATTGATTCGTAGCTGAGTTCGATCGGATCGTAGGGTCGTTTCTTTTTCTTATTAAATGCCTCGTAGACCTCCTTTAGTTTCCCGTAGTCATGCTTCAAAAAAAACTGAAGCATCAATAGGCGAATATAGTTCCCGGTCTGTAGTTTCGTCAGTGTAGGTATGCGGATAGGAATTTGGATCAATTTTTCCAAATAGCTTCGGGTGTAGTCGGCATAGCTGGAGGGGAGGTTTGGAAAATGCTCTCTTACCGCATATTCAATCATCCTTTCATCTGCTGAAATCACGAAAGTTGTTCCTTCTACGAATAAAAAAAGTCGAATTGCTTCCAGGATTTCAATGACTGATTTAGGGAGGCACCGATCCAAGTCGTCCACCAAAATAATGACATGGTCCACCTTGGAGGTTTCGATCAACTCCTTAAATTCCTTCCGGAAGGCATGGATTTGGCTAGTAACCGTTTCCTCCTCCTTTTCCTTCAGGATTTTCTCGTCCTCGCCTCCCTCGGTCATTTTCTTCGCCCGTTCGAATACCTCTCCCGTAATTCCGACCAGCGGAAGTCCAGTTAAACCTGTTAAGGCGGCACCTGTGGCCACTTTGGCAACCTTCAGCCAGTTGATCCGTTTAAGAAGGGATTTGGCAAGTTTCTTCACCTTTTCAACCCCCGGCTGTAAGGCAGCTAATTCAGTCACCACGGATTCCATGAGGGCCGTTTTAGCGTCCTCATAGCCTTGAAAGAGCCAGCCATTAAACATGATGCAATAGGTTTTGGCTACGTCGGTCTTTCTCTGTGCCTCAACAGTTTGTTGCAAAATTGAAAGTATGGATGACTTACCTACACCCCAATCACCATAAACTCCTATTGTAAGCGGACGAAGATGGCTATCTCCAATGATTTCAAGGATAGTTTTGGCGATCTTGTCGTGACCAAGCAAATCGACGCTGGTTTCCTTATCATTCCACATTGGTTACTATTGCTTTGTAGGTTGAAATGCAAACATATTTTAGAATGTGAATGGGTTAATGTAGGGAAATTTTGTCCAGCATGGATTGTTTGGCATCAAAACCAGTAAAAAAGGGTGTTTTAACGGTCTGGAAAACCTTCGAGTTACTTGATCTTGACCTTGATGCCGCCATTTTTCTTACATTTAGTCCATGGAGATTCAAACGCTATCGATAAAACCTGCGCCATATGATATGCTATTTACTAGGTATCTTCGGATATGGAAACGTCTCATTTGGGGACATCAGCCAGCTTTATTGGTCGGATTGAAAGCCAGAGACCTGCATGTACTCGCCAGTTTTTAATTTAGTCATGTAGTTAAATTTTAGTTTTTGCAACTGAAATGTCATTTTTCTATTTTCGGTTTTGCCTTCAAGGTTGTAAAAGCCACGTTTATAGATTAAAAGTGATCTTTCCCTTATCATAACTATAGTTGCTCTCTATAGAGACAATGACTTCTTCTGAAATTGCCAACTCAGGACAGTTTCTTGTTTCTAGGTAGATTTCCGTTCCTGAGATATGATAGAGATCATCCGCCTCCCGTGTAACATCGACCTTGTATCTTCCTTGCTTCAAAACCGTAGGAGATAGCAGAGTTTCAATTTCAACCAGATCATCATCAGTGGTGATCGCCTTGGTATCGGAATGAGGGGTTATTCCTTTGTAAATGGCAGCAATAACATATTCGTCACCAGGACGGTGGAAACTTGTTATGGCAAAAAAAGTAAAAACGATGCCGAAGAGAATGGACGATTTCTTCATACTTCTCTAGTTTTCTCTGAACGAATATATTAGGTCTCTTGTGCTTGATCGCATAAAGTCTTCCAGCAGATTTACCTGCACAGATTCCTTTAGGGAGACCTCGGTTGCTCGCCTATTTGTGAACTGAAATGTAGTAAGCTCGCAACCAGTCGGGCAAGGCTTGTAATTATATTTATATGAACCCGCTATCTCGTTATTTCGTACCAATATGAGCTTGAATTCAACGGAAGCTCCATATCGCTTATAATCGATATTTTGTAACACTTCCTTTTCCTTGCCGTTAGTTATCAGTGTTACCTTATTTGTTGAATAAATAACCTCAGGATCAATATTGACAACCTCCAATATTAAATCCGTATTGGTTAAGTCTTTTATTCTGGAATAGTCACTTGTTTGGGCTTTATTAATAATCTCGTTGAACAAGCCGCGATCACGCACACTAAAGCCTTCTTTAAGAAGCTCTTTTTCTATTGCATTGTATAGTAAGTCCTTATTTGTTGTGGTCTGGCTCGTGGCTTTATCCGAAGTGTTTGCAACGCGTAGTACGATTGATGGTGATTTATTGTCTTTTAGGAATTGTTTGAGATTTGCATTTGCATATATCTCGTTCCCTACCGTAGGGTATTTGACTACTCTGCTGGTTGTAGTGCAGGAAACTGCTAAAATGTAACACAGCGAGGTTATTAGCAAGGTGCGATTCATCTAACAATGGTTTAGTGTATTTAAGGAACGATGTTGGCAGCTAATACCTCAAATGTAGGCGTTGCTGAAAGCTTCCCCTACTTTGTAGCGGTTTTGAATAAAGAATCCCATGTATTTTCTTCGTCCTGTTGGAATGTGGGAAATGCGAAGCCCGGGTCTTGTGCGTTGGGGCTTTTCCCATATTTCA
>Ga0134125_10000871_pt1 | contig 38909 bp, 45 predicted proteins | sample KB31751_FD_96464 | JGI IMG/M metagenome (GOLD analysis project Ga0134125, IMG submission 96464) | Terrestrial soil microbial communities with excess Nitrogen fertilizer from Kellogg Biological Station, Michigan, USA - KB3-175-1 | ecosystem: Environmental > Terrestrial > Soil > Unclassified ...
CAGCGCCACAAACACCACGGCGATCGTCGCCAGCGCCTCGAACAGCGCGGTGAGGGTCTTGCCGATCTTGTGCAGCATCCACACCACCACGGCCAAACCCGCACCGCTCAACAGCAGCATCGTGATCGTGCGCGTGTCCATCAGTACTCACCCCCCGACGCGGAGAGGGTGATAGTGACGGCCACGGTGACTAGCGACGGCCGCGTATCCGCACACCGCTGGCACACAATTGAATTGACCGTGAAGATGCCCGGACGGTGACAACGGGGGCAACGGCGACCGTTGCGGGCATTCCTTCGGGTGACCCCGCTTGCTGTGGAGTACACCCGTGTGTCTAGATTACTCATGTTCACTCCCATTGGTGGACAGCGCAGAAGCGGCGAGGTTGGCAGCCATTCCGCTTCTGCGCCTAGTCTTCTTTCCTGGTGATAAGCACAGTTTTTCTCGCCACGTGACACCTTGGTGTCCGTGGTTCCTCTGAAATGGAAACTTTCCCCTAGTTATCGCCGTGTGTTGTTAGCGTGATCCTCCCTTGCGGAGTTGGGTTGCGATGCGGTCTGCGCGGTGTCGTTCCCGCTCAGCCCAGTACTGGGCCTCGCCGTCGTGACCTGGATCGATCTTGACAATCTGCTCGTATAACGAGACGGATCGCTGGTAATACTCAAGCCACACAGCCAACGAGGCGCCCCGGTCTGGTCGAACACGCACCAGTTCTTCGTGCGCCTGCATCAAAGTCCTGGGCTGATCCGGCGCCACAGTTTTCACCGCCACGTCATCCCTCCCCTAATCGCTCTCTGACTGTAACTGTGTAGAAATTTGAGTCTTGATCTCATTCGCGCATTCCCGTTCGTGTTCGGCCCAATACAGTGACTCGTGATGATGACCGCGATCGATCTCGGCGATCTCGGCATACAACGCCGCCGAGCGCTGGTAATACGCCAGCCACTGCTCCAACGAAGCAGTAGATTTCGGTCGAATCCGAGCCAACAAGTTATGCGCGTCGGTCAAGGTCCTCGGCGGCTGTGGGGGTGTGCCCTCATTCGCATCGTTGGCTGTGGTCATGGCTTAGCCCTCTGGTTCTGTTATGCGGGCTTGGGCCATGTCGACCAGCTCGGCCAGCCGGTGCAGTTCGGAGGCGACCACCCGGACCGACACTCTGGCCCCCGCACCGTCTCCGCCGAAGACGAATGTTGCGGCGCTGTGTTCCGGCCATGGGCCGGTGTCGCCCAGACTCATCGTGGCGCCCTTGTGCACGGTCACCGAAACGTTGATCTCAGTTAGACCGCGAGTGCGTGCCCTGGGCATCACGCCGCAGCAGACTTCGCGTCGCCGAACTCAACCGACTTGCCCGATCGCCCGACTGTCGGGGCGCGAAGACCGGTCGCCCGGAAGCTGTAGGCGACCCGTCCATTGCGTCCGGCATACGGCGTGATGGTCAGGCCCTCGAACTCGACCGCCGGATACGGGAAGCCATTGGCCTTGGCGGGAGGCACGGGCTGAACCGCCGCGGCGACCTTGACTTTGAACTCAGCCCCGAACCGGGCGACCTCCTCGTTGGCGTCGAGTGCACGAACGGTCCACAGCAGCAGGTTGGTCTCCTTGTCGCGTTCCTGCCTGCGCGGCGCCTTGGAATCTTCGCTGAACTCCATCGCTGGCTCGATCCCGAGGGCGAAGCACCCCATCGGGAACACGTCCCCAAACCGCACCGGGAACCGCGAGGGGATCACTGGCATGGTCTAACTCCTCAGCTCATCTTGTCTTCAACTCCTAATAAGGAGTGGATGAGCGAAAAGTTACGGGCAAACACCGACTGTAGTCAAGTCCTCATGAGGAGTTAGAGTGCGAACGAACACGGCAAGCACCAACACACCAGCCCAACCAGGGCCAGGAGCTCGCAAAATGACCAACGGCCTCAGCGCCCGAGCACCCAAGTACCACCGTGTCGCCGACGTTCTCCGACGCGAGATCCGAAACGGCGACCTAGCCCCCGGACAGCGACTCCCGGCCGAGACCACCCTGGCCGAACGGTTCCGGATGAGTCTGCCCACCATCCGCCAAGCACTCGGCGTGCTGCGCGCCGAAGGACTGATCGAATCCCGGCACGGGATCGGCACCTTCGTCAAAGAACAGCGCCGACTCCAACGCCGCTCCCGAAGCCGCTACGGCACCGCCCGCGGACTGAAATCCCTGCTAAGCCACAACTTTCGCCATGACATCGTCTTCGCCGGCCGTGGCCCGGCTCCTGCCCACATCGCCGAAGTCATGGGCATCGAACCCGGCGCCGAAGTCGTCATCCGCCGTCGACACCTCTATGACAAAGACACCAACCGACCCGAAGAAATCGGCGCCAGCTACCTGCCGGTCGAGATAGCCGGCGGCACCTTCCTGGAAGACCCCACCGTCGTCCCCAAAGCGCTCTTTCTGTGCGTCGAAGACCTCACCGGCCGGCGCTACACCCGCGCCCGCGACCAATGGATCGCCCGCATGCCCACCGCCGAGGAAGCCAGCATCCTCGAACTACCCGCCGGCGCCCCCGTCATGCATGTCGTGCACACCGCCCGCGACGAAGACGGCGACATCCTCGAAATCTCGGAATCCATCTGGCCCGCCGACCGCGTCATGCTCATCGACGACTACCCCATCGAACCAGAACCCGAACAACCCATCGTGCCCAGCGAGGTCTAGCCGATGCTTGATCCTGACACCGAGCACGCGACGCAGCTGCACAACCACTGGTACTGGCGACCCGGACACCGCCCGGGCAGACCCTTCTACACCTGGCATCTAACCTTCGACGGTCAACACGACCTGCACCGCCTAGTTACCGACTACCACCAGGCACTGCGTGATCTACCCGGTCTGGACTTAGTGCCAATCCCGTGGCTCCACATCACCATGCAGGGCATCGGGTTCGCCGACGAAGTATCCGACACCGACCGTGATGCCATCATCGACGCTGCCAGCCGACGACTCGCCACAATGCAGGCGCCAACCCTGACTTTCCACCACATCACTATCCGCCCTGAAGCCATCACCCTTTACCCCAACCCGACCGAGCCAGTGCGCACCATCCGATCCGAGATTCGCGAAGCCATCGCCGATATCTGGGGAACCAACCACGTCCCCGATGCCGCAGACACTTATCAGCCTCACCTCAGCATCGCCTACATCAACAGTCACGCCGAAGCGCCACGCATAGTACAGGTATTATCCGCAAAAAATCCCGACCCGGCGCGCGTAGTTGCCTCATTCGCATCCTGCATCGCGCAACAGCGCATCAACCACTCCTATCAATGGGGTACCCACGCCGCGGCCCATTTAACGGATTGACTCCGGACATGATCGTGCGCTGTCGCGTTGCGTCTGCTCTACCTGATCTTCCTCCACCTGCTGAATCTGTTGATGATGCTGGGCCGCTCGCCAGCGTCTAAAGACATCGAACTTCTTGGTGCTGCGCCGCGAAGTGGCCGTGCTGCGCAGAACCAACCCGAGGCCTCGCCTGGATTGGGCCGATGGCGCGATATTCGCTGCCCGGGTCCGACGGTTGCCACCGTTGCTGCGAGTGCATCGATTAGTCACGCCGGGCGCAATCTTGCGCTGGCATCGTCGCTTGGTGGCCAACAAGTGGACCTATCCCCACCGCGTCGGGCGTCCGCCGGTCAAGGATGCGGTGGCCGGTGCTGATCGAGCGCATGACTCGGGAGAACCCAAGCTGGGGATACAGGAGAATCTACGGCGAGTTGCGCAAACTCGGTTACCGCGTGGGAGCATCCACAGTCCGCCGCGTCCTGCGGCGGTTGCGGATCCCTCCGGCACGACCTGCGACAGTTCCTGCACGCCCGGGCGTCGACGATGCTGGCCTGCGACTTTTTCCATGTCGACTGCGCGGTGACACTCCAACGGATCTACGTATTCGTCATCCTCGATCACCCTAGACCTGCGGGCCTTGACCTATCGCGGCTCGAACCCGGTTTAGCTCAATCACGCTGGTGATTTCACTCGGCGGCGAGCTCGACGCAGCACTCACCAGCGCGAGGCGCCAGTACGACCATGACGGTGGACGCACCCAACGCGTCAATGAAGCCGGCAAGGAACGCGTGGTTGATACTACAGACCAATTGGGGCGCCTTGCTTGCCAGTGGATGAAACGGGCAGTTGCACAACCGAAGCTGGGTGGGGGAGGTCCTGTGGGGTTCGAAGCCGTGCCGGCCCAGCGTCCCGGCGGCCAGCGTCAGCGCGCGCTCTGCACCCAGGCGCCCCGGCCGGGCCCGTTTCGATTCGGCGGCGCCGAGCGCTGCGCCACGCTGGCGGGCGACCTGGATAGCCGCCTCCTGACCGGTCTTGTTCTGATCTTTAGCGAGCAGGGCATCGATGAGAATGTCGGCCAGCAGATCATGTTCCCGGGCCGGGATGCTGATCTGCAGCTCAGCGTCGGCCGGCTCATAGAGCTTCGGCGCGCGCCCCACCTTGCGGATCCCGTCGACCCGCTCGTAGTGCGCCCGCAGCAGCCCCACTTCCACCAACTTGTCCAAATGGAAGGCGGCCAACTTGCGCGAGATGCCCACCCACTCGGCGGCCTCCTCCCGGCTGACCGGGCGGCGAGCCTGGCGAATGTAGGCATACATCTGCCGTCGCAGCTCGTCGCTTAGGGCGGCAGCGGCCGCCAGTATGGCCGCCGCAGGCAAGTGATCGGGGCCGCCGGAGGACGTACTCGGGGCATCCATCGCACCACTTTAACGGACGCATCCGTTGCCGAAACTGGCTCGATGTCGGTGCAGCAGCTGTTTGACACGATTGTTCAATAACATCAAACTGACATGGTCAATTCTGACCGCGGGGGAGGCTAGTGATGACCAGCAGTCCATAACTACCCGTTCAGCCCGGCGTTGATCTAGGCATAGGAGCGTCGGCTTCACCCGATCAGGGCGGCTTAGCTGATGCTCGACCGCGTCTCGCAGCTGGTCGGGAACCCGCAGTGTTGGCTTGGCCCTCGCTGCGAGGCGATGCGGTCATGGTGAGCGTTGATTGCCGGGAGGTCAGGTTCGTGGACAGGCTAGTCAGACCGCTGGTGCGCCTGACGGGCAGCGAGTCGCCAAGTCGAGCGAAGGGGAATGGGCATGACTACCGTTAGCCCAGAGGAGAAATTCGGAATCAAGCACCGCAGTAGGCCGGGGCCGAGGTCGCCCGGCCAGACTTGGTCGTTAATCATCGGCATCGTCGCGATAGTCCTTGGGATCATCGGGTTCTTCCTGGCAGGCATCGGCACAGGATCCTTGCACTGCTGCTTTGCCGAGATGACGGACCACTACATTTTTGGAATATTCCAGTGGAACGGCTTCCACAGCGTCGCATTCGTCATTTGTGGGCTGTTTTGGCTGATGGGAGCATTCACACTAACCCCCGCCGGCAATCAGGGAGTGAATCTTGCACTCGGTATTGTCTTTCTGATATTAACCGTGCTGGGTTTTCTGGGTTACTGGGGTTTGCTGTCCATCTCCGCCGGTATTAACGGGAATAACCTTCTTAACCTGGCGGTCGCTATTGTGAGCCTGTTCGTCGGTTTTGGCGTGCTCGACGGAAGTCGAGAAGCTGCGTAGACGAGCGGGACTATCGAGGCGGACGGGCCCTGGATCGCCAGGTGTTCGTCCGCCTCATCTATGCCGCGGGCCGCTCCTGGCGTCGTTGGCAGGTTTTCACCCTGTTGCCGAGTCGGTGACCGGCGCAGCTCTTGGAGGGCGTTGGCGGCGGTACCGCGGGCGACGACCGGTCCATCAGCCCCGATAATCCCGAGTCACGGTATCGGGTTAACCAGCTATGCAGGGTTTGACGCGGCACCCCACTGGGCCGCCACCACGATCTTGGGTTCACCGCGCTCGACGGCTAACACGGCACGGTAGCGCTGTTCGACAACAGACAAGTTGACCAGAGCCAATCTCACCCCCTCACCGCCCACATCGGACGGCGACAGGAAAGTCGATCAGGCCCCTGACGCTCAAGCATCAGCTGGGACCGGCGTGTCAACAATCAGCCGGGACCACACACCGCGTTACACCGCGTGTGTTGCCGAATTGTCCTCTATGGGATCAAGCACGCCGCCTGCGGCGGCGCGGGATGGGCGCGTGGGGACGCTGCCTGCGGTCCGGCTCGGGGGCGATCCCGCTTGCTGCGCGCGGCCTGGCGGCCGTGCTCGCGCGGGTCGACCCCGGCCGGGCGCGGTGGTCCACGGGAACCCGGGCCTTAGGCGCTACGGGAACCAGCGTCTTTAGGCACACAGGTTCCGAGGCGACGGAGCACATCCGGTGCGAGCCAATCCCTCCAACGTTTACGGAATCACGAACCCGGAGGCGGTGACAAGCCAGTCGGACAGGGCCGCTAGGGCATCGGTCAAGGTGGGGTAGGTATCGAACGCTCCAGCAGGTCGGTGGCTTGCAACGAGGGCGCTATGACGCGGGAGCGAGGCCAGCGAGATGCAGCGGCGTCCCAGTGGTCTGGCCCAGCTCGCGAGCGAATAGCAGGCTGCTAGCCCCTTCGAGCCCAGGAAGCGCACGGGATGAAGGAACGAATCCGTGACTGTGCCGTAACATCACAGTAAAAGTAGCCGGAATTCGCGGGAGGCATCGTGATCGTTCTCGGCATTATCTTGGTCGTAGTGTTCGGGTTCCTGATTCCGATCCCCATTTTGTCCTACCTGGGGTACATCCTGATCGTGGTGGGCGTGATCCTGTTGCTGCTCGGTATGGTCGGACGAGGGATCGGTGGGCGACGGCACTACTACTGACGCCGGCGTTCGCACCCGGGGACGCGGCGGTCGGTCGGGTACCGCAGGCTGCGGGTCACGTGGCTGTCTTACCTGCCTGCGTCTGTCTACACCCGGGGTGGTCTGCGGAAGTTGAGGGACGTGTGAAGGGTGCGCCCGGAGTCCGGGTGCACCCTTCTCGGGAGAGGCACGTCTACTTGAAGGTGTCTTTGATTTTTTCGCCGGCCTGCTTGAGGTTGCCCTTGGCCTGATCCGTTTTGCCCTCAGCCTCAAGCCCGGGGTCGTCGGTCGCCTGACCGGTGGCCTCTTTGCCCTTACCCTTGAGCTCTTCGGCCTTGTTGCCGGCCTTATCCGCCAGACCCATTGTGTCGTTCTCCTTCCGGCACCCCCGGGGTGGTGGGTGCGCGCTGAGATTGAGCCTAGTCCGACCCGGCTGGGGGCGCCCGTTTTGTTCGACGGCCCTTCCGACCATCAAAGCCCTGACCTGCGACCTCCCAGCCGCGTTACGTCAGCTACCGCAGCCCGGTCCAAACAAAACGTGCCCTCGCCGGGCGGGCAAATCTCCGGGATGGCCGGCCACAGGGCAGCCCCTGGGCTGGGGGTGGGTGGGCAGGGTGTGGCCTCCCGTCGACCTCCCCAGGGCTACCACACGAGCCCCAGCGTGCAAGATCCGTGATCATGGTTTGTGCTCCTTACGTGCCCGTTCACGCGGGGACTCACCGGGAACCACCGCCAATGGCGGACTGAAGGCGGAACACTCGGGACCATCATCGACTGGATCTCCTGAGGCAAACCCATCCCGCAACCGGAACCCGAGGCGCTGGCCCACGAGCTGCTCACCCAACGCGGACTGCAGCTATTCCGCGATTCCTCCGCCGGCCTCTCCACGCACAACCGGCGCCGCATTGGCTACGTGTGCAGAAACGCTGAGTTGATCAGGCTGGCGCACCTGCTGTTCGACGATGCCGCCGAGACGGGGACGCACCTAGGTCATGTAGTTTCCAAGCTCCAAATCAACACGCGTGCCTCCGGCGGGCCTCGCTCCGGGATGGCTCCCGGACTGGGACTGGATAGTGGGGGGCACCAGGGCGCGGGTATCCCGTCGCGTCGGCGCCGGAGGCGTAGCCGACCAGGTGCAGGGGGTCCATGTCGTTCAGCCGCTGGGTGCTCCACATGGACCCCCTGCACCTGGTCCGCTTCGAGGCAAGCTTGCCGACGCGACGGGATACCCGCTTCCGCCCTAATGTCGTGCGGCAGGCTGCGCCCGGTTGTCTGGTGATTTTGACTCGTGCCCTCCGCGTGCCCGTTCTCACGGTCACTAGTGGTCAATCACGGTCACTCCTGTCATCTGTCGCCGGATTCCCACAGGTCAGCATTTTGCTGGTCAGAACTATGATCCATCCCCGATCTTCCAAGCTGGGACTCAGATGTGCGATCACCGTCAGCGGAAACAGCCTGATGACCCCGCACCGGTCGATTTGTATTGGCATACAGCAAATAGGTCAGTGGCAGCCAGCGGCAACGTCGGACTAGTCAAGGCACGGCTGATCAGCGTTCACACTGGCTTGCTTGTAAATGATCTTATCCCCTCGCGCCTCGTCGGGATTGTCTTGGCCCGGCACCACTGTCAGTCCTCGTTGGTGGGATGTTCGCCAAGATGAAGTATGACCCAGAACAGCGTGCCGACAGCTGCGGAAACCAGAATAGGGCTGACCAGGACTGGGGTGAATGCCGCGGCGACCCCGGATCCGATCACGGCCACCGTGAGAACGATCCATCTAACGTCGATCAAGTACATGGACTTACGCCTCTGGGATTTAGACATGGCGCATCCCTCCGTGAATTCGAAGATGATGCGCGGGCAGATCCCTTTGCCCAGCTCGCGCGCGCCGAATACTGGCGTTAACTGGCGTTCTGCCATCACCGCAGCCGCAGAGACCGTGGCCGGAAGCCGGAGTGGCGCCGTCATGCTAACACTATGGAGCGAACGCTGCCGCTGCGGCTTACCCATTGCGTGTCGGGTCACAGATCACCCAAGCCCGGCTTGCGGGTTTCCTCGACGACAGGGGGCTACTACCCGGTGCCTCGGGGACAAGCATGGCGAGTTCGGCCGGCGGTGGGGCGGGATGTTGTCCCCGGGGCACCGGGTGGTCGGGCACTGCCGACGGGATGCACCCAGTCCCGGCATGCAAGATCTGTGATCGCTGCGGAGAGGCTGGGGGAGAAGCACCTGACCGAGAATCAGATGTTTGGCAGCCGACAGATCACCAGTCAGCGCCCACTACCGAAGATCCTCCCGATCTACATCAGTTGGTACATCAACGACTATGGACGGCCGCGCACATCCTCGGACCCAACCCGAAGATAAGGTGCGACCACGGACTAATACGCACGTCGTGGTGGGTACTGCTTCCGACTACGGATCAGAAGGTTGGGAGTTCGAATCTCTTCGGGCGCGCCACTTTAAGCTGCGGAGATAGCTGTTCATCGAGTCCGGTGTGGACGGTTGTTGTCATGTGGTTGCCTCGCGGTTGCCACGGACGCTGATCGTTCGGGTGTCCACCAAACGGTGGGTGAGGAACCCGGGGTGCAGCGGGTCGATGTGGCGGTTGATGAATATGCGTGTGCGGTTGGCCGAACCGGTTGGTTTCCTGCGCGACGGCCCCAAAAAACACGGTCAGCTGTCGGCCAGTAAGTTCCGCCAGCCGGATTGTGCCCAGGTGCGGGATGAGAAACCGGTCGATGTACTGGGTGTGCGACAGCCGCGTGGTGGGCCGGATTCCGCCCCGAGCGGACAGCCAATACCGCAACCATCGGGCGAGTGTCCACGCGTGGCTGGTTTGACCCTCCCGCGACCGGCCCAGCACCTCATCCCGAGCCTGGCGAGTTGCCGCCCTCCTCTGGTAGCCGCCCCTACGCACCCGCTCGCGCCGACCCATCAAATTGGTTACCGACACATGGAAATACCAACTCCCATGTCTGCCTTGGGCCAGCCGGGGACAACTTTTGCCGAGTGGCCGCCCGCTTGCGGTGTCCTGGCAACCGCACCGTTTGAAGATCACACCCTGGTTGTTCATGACGCCTTCTTCTATCTGGTGATTGTGATCTCCACACTGACGATCACCAGCGAGCGACAGTTGGCTGGTGCGCGGACCGCCGGCGGGGAGTGGATGTGGGCGGCGTCGCCGGCCAGAAAGGACCCGGCCGTGGGTTCGTGGATCAGGCCAGTTCGGACTCGGTGAACGCTCCATTTGAACGACAGCAGCATGTTCGCCATTGGTGCGCTCATGACTTCAGTCAGCTCGGGCATGGCGGGGTCGTCGCAGCGAGATACCAGCTGCTGCGTACGGTGACACCCGTGGCACGGGGCGGAGATCACGACCGAACCACTGCCGAGGTGGACAGCCTGCTGAGCCAACTCGCCGGCGCGGTGTCCGGTATCGGCGCTGGTGAACTCCAGGATGTGTTGCGCCGGGTCCTCGATGGTGGGTCGGGCGGTGTCGATGCGTTCAGGCGGTCGACACCGCCATCACGACGGCGCCCACGTCGTCTTGACGTCGTCACCTATAGGGTTCGTATCGACCTTAAGGGAACCAGACCGCCGCTGTGGCGTCGTCTTGAGGTCGCGTCCGACTTGTTCCTCGATGATTTCCATGACGTAATCCAGGCCGCGTTCGGCTGGACCGACACTCATCTGCATCGGTTTGGTTGTGGGCCGCAATACTACAGCCATGACACGGAGTACTACTTGTGTCCGTTCGAGGTGGAGGAGGACGAGGCCGGCGTTCCCGAGGACCAGGTGCGCTTGGACGAAGTCTTGGTCGAAATCGGCGACAAGCTTTTCTATACCTACGATTTCGGTGACGACTGGCAACACAACATCAGGCTTGAAGCCGTCATGTGCCGTGAGGATCACGCACCACGGGCGGTCTGTACGGCCGGGCGAGGGCCCGGACCCGCCGAGGACTGCGGCGGTGTCGACGGCTACGAGCTGATCATTGCAGCCACCGACCCGACGCACGCGGACCACGCTGACGGGATTGCCGAGTATGCGCGCTGCTTCGGCGACGGTGCCGACCTCGCCTGCTTCACACCAACCACCTTCGACATCGGCGCGATCAACGAGGCGCTTGTTGAGCTCGGCCTCGATGACACGACACCGCAGATCGACCTTCCCGAACCGCTCGATGAACTTGTCCACGCGGTCAGGACCAGTGACGGCGAACGGCGGCTGCGGCGACTGATCGGCAACGCTGTTTTGGATCAGCCGGTGCAGGTCGACACTGCCACCGCAACCCGGATGGTTCGTCCCTATATTTGGCTGCTGGACCGGGTCGGCACCGAGGGCATCAGGCTGACCAGCGCTGGATATCTCCCACCTGTCCATGTCAATGCCGCAGTGACCGAACTTGGTTTGGCGACGGAATGGATCGGCAAGGGGAATCGCGAGAGCCAGACGTTGCCGGTGCTGGGCCTGCGGGAGTCGGCACAAAAGGCGGGTCTGCTGCGCAAGCGTCAGGGAAAGCTTCTGCTGACGACTCGGGGACGCGCCATGCGCCGTGATCCGGTGGCGTTGTGGTGGCTGCTCGCTGGGAAGACACCGCCCCGCTCCACCGATGCTTGCCAGACCCAAGCCGGGCTCATTTTGCTGATCGCGACCGCCGCCCAGGTCACGGGCGACCTGAATGCGATCGTCGCGGATCTTCTCGGTGCGATCGGCTGGACGAGCGGCGAGGGCACCCCGTTGACAAGCTTGATGGCCTGCCACGCTGCGTGGAACACCGCAACGGTGCTCCGGCGAGTGGGAGCCTTCACCGATGAACGCGATTTCGACCGACGAGAACGACCGACGCTGGACGGAGTCAGTTTCGCCCGAGCGGCGCTAACCAGCTGGCCAACCAGCCACGGCGAGAACACGTACCCGTAGTTCCAAGCCCGCTGGCCTGACAGCCTGTCGGAAACAGCTGCCACGGCAGCAAGGACGTACCTATAGACAATACGTGATAGACTGGTAGGGTGAAGACGAGTTCTGGAGCGATGATCCGTGAGGCTCGTCGTCGAGCTCGCCTGTCGCAAACCGATCTTGCGCAACGGGCCGGTGTCGCACAGTCGGTGATCAGCGCATATGAATGCGACCAGCGTGATCCGAGTCTTCGTACCCTCGCCAAGCTGATCGAAGCTACCGGCCATCAGCTCGCCTTTGAGCTGGTCCCCGCACCGCGGGATCAGCTTGGGCTGCCCGATACGCGACTTGGCCGGCGCCTTCGTCGGCACCGGCGTGCGGTGACCGAGATTGCCGCTAGGCGCGGGGCACGCAACGTGCGTGTCTTCGGCAGCGTCGCCCGAGGCGAAGACACTGATAACAGTGACATCGATCTGCTCGTCGACCTTGACCCCGGCGTTGGTCTCGTGTCGTTGGCCGGGCTGCAGAGGGAGCTGGCCGACTTGCTAGATGTTGACGTTGATGTCGTGCCGGCGGCCACTGTCAAGCCTGCGGTCCGGGATGAGGTCTTGAATGAAGCGATCGCACTGTGAGCCGCCGCGACGACCAACGGTTGACTGACATCCTTGCCGCCGCTGCTGCCATCGCCGACCACATCACCCGAGGCACGCTCGATGACGGGCTTGTATTTGACGCTGTCCGAGTTCGTCTCATCGAAATCGGCGAAGCAGTCAAAGCCATCGATCCCGACCTACTCATGCGGGAACCAGCCATCCCGTGGATGGACGTCGCCGGTATGTGCAACCACCTCGCCCATCGGTACTTCGATACCGCGCACGCGATCGTGCAAGCCACCCTCTCCGAAGATTTGCCACCACTGGTGTCCGCAGCCAAGCGACTCCTCGATCACCTTGCTGTTGATCCACGGTCGTGACCCTCAATCTATACGCGGGTCAGTCGCGGGTATTGGTTCACCGCGAGGGCTGTCCATTAACTCGTGTCCACACATGTCCCGGCGACTCGCAGGAGGCGGGTTCCTGAGGATGCGGCGATCGTGTTCGGCAACCGGTTGCGCCTGAACCGCCAGGGCGGTTCACAGTAGTCCCCGCCTCGCTTCAACTTAGCCGCGTTCGCGCGCGTGAGTCCGATGCAGGGTTGCCGTGAAGGCGAGCGCGAGCCACGGTCTCAGGTCGGCACAGGGCGATGCCAGGTCGTAGGTTCGGAATCCTGCTCGGCTTCTATTTACCAGCGCTGGCCGAAGCGGGACCGGACCCTTGGCGTCCGCGTCCGGTCTTCTCTTGCAACCGGTCGATCACCTCAGACGCTTGGGCCTTGGTCAGATCTATCGGGACATCTTCCCGGGCCTCCCGGGCTAGCGTTTCGAGATAGCTGCGCTGTGGCCCGGTCATAGGCTCGTCGCCGGTCACCCAGTCTTCGGGATCCTTCTCGGGCGAGTCCATCGATACGTCGGCCATGCTTGCGCCATACCCTGCCGGCCCTGCTGAAAACAGGCGCGCCCACAGTTGACGCAACCGGCGCAGGGGCGCGCCAGTAAGGGTTGCGCTCGCCGTTCGAGCCGTTTGCCTTGACGCCGCTCAGGGTATCGCCCACCATCGTGCGACCTACGACGCGCGACGAGCTCCGGCGGGTGGCCGCGGAGATCTTTGGCTGGTCGCAGCTGCGTGATGAGCAGTTGCGGGCGATGGAGCAGGTCATGGCCGGTCATGATGTGCTGGCCGTGCTGCCTACTGGTGCGGGTAAGTCCGCGATCTACCAGGTGCCCGCACTGCTGCTGGCTGGCCCGACCGTCGTGGTGTCCCCGCTGATCGCGCTGCAGCAGGACCAGCTCGAGGGCATCGAGGACACTCGCGCGCCGGAGGCAGTGGCGCTCAACTCCACCCAAAGCAGTGACGAGCAGAAACAGGCCTGGAAGGCGATTCGGCAAGGGCAGGCGGAGTACACATTCCTCTCTCCCGAGCAGCTGTCCAAGGAGGAGGTCGTCGATGCGTTGGCTGATCTAGGGGTATCGCTGTTGGTGGTCGACGAGGCGCATTGTGTCTCAGCCTGGGGACACGACTTCCGGCCCGACTACCTCCGCCTGGGCCCGGTGATCGAGCGGCTCGGCCATCCCAGGGTGCTCGCGCTGACGGCCACCGCGGCACCGCCGATCCGCCGCGACATCGTGCAGCGGCTGGGCATGCGTGAGCACCGTGAGGTGATCGCCGGCTTCGACCGTCCGAATCTGCACCTGGCCGTGGAGCGATTCACCGACGACACCGACAAGCGGCACTCCGTTATTACCCGGGTACGCACCCTGGCTGGTTATCACTCGGGTCCCGCGATCCGACCGGGACTGGTGTACGCCGCCAGCCGCAAGGACACCGAGTTCTACGCAGGCGAGCTCGCGCAGTGCGGGGTACGGGCGGCGGCCTACCACGCCGGGATGAAGGCGGCCGACCGTGAGCGGGTGCACGAGCAGTTCATGGCCGACGACCTCGACGTGGTGGTGGCGACCTCGGCGTTCGGCATGGGTATCGACAAGCCCAACGTGCGCTTCGTCGTGCACGCCTCGGTACCGGAGTCATTGGACTCCTACTACCAACAGATCGGGCGAGCGGGCCGCGACGGCCGGCCTGCCGAGATCACGCTTTTCTACCGCCCGGAGGACCTGAGCCTGCAGACATTCCTCACCGTCAGCAAGGCCCCGAGCAAGCGCTCGCCGAGGTGGCAAACACGTTGGGGGACCACGACGGGCCGGTCCGGCCGGCGCAGCTCAAGGACGAGGTGAACGCCTCCCCGGCTAAGCGCACCAGAGCGGTGAACCTGCTTGAGCAAGCCGGAGTGATCGCCAGCACGGACGATGGCCGGCTCGAATATCTCGATTCCGACCGCCCTGTAGAGCAGGCAGTGGGACAAGCAGCGGACGTCGCGGAGACCCACCAGCGTCTGATCCGGTCCCGGATCGAAATGATGCGCGGCTACGCCGAGACCACCGGATGCCGGCGGCAGTTTCTGCTCGGCTACTTCGGCGAGCAACTGGCCCACATATGCGGCAACTGCGACACCTGCAAGGCCGGCACTGCCGAGCAACAGCCAGCCGGCGACGACGAGTTCCCGGCGGGCAGCTCGGTGCGACACGCCGAGTGGGGGCACGGTGTCGTGATGTCGATCGAGCAGGACCGGCTGACCGTGCTGTTCGACGACGTCGGCTACAAGGCGCTCTCCCTGCCCGCCGTCCACGAGCACAACCTCCTCGCGGCTGAGAATGTCCAACCGCGCTGAAGCGCTGGGAGTACCTGCGCCGTCATCCCGAGCGGGGGTGGGCTCCCCGAGGGCTACCACCCGTGCCCACGGCGTCGCCTCAGGGCGTGGCCGCCCACGGGTCGAGGACGTCGAACCACTCCACGTCGTCGAGAAGGGACATCCACTCCCTGAACCGCTCCCCGACGACGTCGGGCATCTCCTTCTGCTCTCCCGCCCGGGCCTCTCCTTCAGAGGTGAAGTAGTCGATGGCGGCGACGCTGCCGTCGGGGAACCACGCCCGGTAGGCGGCGAGAAGGTCGGGGCGAAGCTGCATGAACCGCGGCGTGATCTCGTCCTCAATGGCCTCAAAGCACTGCCGGTCGCGCACCTTGGCCCGCATCACCTGCACGAAGCGGGCCGTCTTCCATCCCTGGCCGCCGTGCAGGGTGACATCCGCCGTCTCGAGGACTTCAGGGTCGGCCAGCGCGTCCGCCACCGTCTCGGCCCACCAGCTGCCCTGTTCGGGTCGCTCGGCGTTGACCCGAGCGGAGCCCTCGGACTCGAAGCGGGCGATGAGAACCGCCCGGCGATCGGTGGTGACCCCGCCGGTGGCGCCGGCGAACCCCACCGCCCCGTGCACCAAGTCAGTGGTCCAGCGGTCCCACTGACGCCGGACGACGGCGGCATCCGCCGCCCGCCCCAGGACCACCTGGATGAACATGGCCGCACCCTCCTCGAGGTCGGAGCGTAGTACGCGGTACCACCTGGCGGCACCGTCAGGCGGTCGCCGATGCGATGGGCCAGCGGTGACAAGAGGAAGGGCAGCACCATGACGCGGCGCAGTGCCCCCGATCACGACGGTCTATTCCCGGCGTGACAGGCACGGCACGTCAAGCAGTCAGCGGCAGATTCACCGCCACTGCGTTTATTGTCACTGCGTTGCATTGCCGCCGCTACTGGCGGATTCGGATCAGGTCGGGGGCGAGGTGGAGTGGATTGCGGCGTGGGGCATTGCCCAGCCAGGGTGGTGGTTGGAATTCTGGGATACCGGCGGCCATCTCGATCCGCCAGTCGGAGTGGTGGAGGAGTCGGTGGTGGCGCCCGCATAGCGCCACGCAGTTTCCGACGCTGGTAGGGCCGTGGTCGACCCAATGGACCACATGATGAATTTCGCACCAGCGGGCTGGGACAGCACACCCCGGAAATGCGCACCCACGATCCCGGACGATCACTGCGCGGCGGATCGCGGTGGGCACGGTGCGGCTGGCTCGCCCGACATCGAGCGGCTCACCTCGGGAGCCCAGCACTACCGGGATGACTTCGGCGTCGCAGGCGATGCGGCGGGCGATGTCGGCGTTGATCGGGCCGGCCAGCGCCAACGACGCCGAGCCGATCCGGCCTTGCAGCACGGGCAGGCTCACGGTGACCACGACTTGGGGGCGCTCGCCGCCCTCGGTGGGTAGCTCACCGTCGGTCAGGGCGCGTTGGGCGAGTTCGACCAGGGCGTCGGCGTCGCGTTGCGCCACGGTGCGCAGGTCGACTTCGGTGTCGGTGGTCGGGCGGGGCGCGGCCAACGGGCTCAGCGCGCAGCGGAGGATCTCGGCAGCCTCCCGATCCAGCCATCCGGCCAGTTCATAGCCGCCGTCGCGGTCGTGGAAGCTCAGGTGCCGGCGGGTTTCGGGGGTGTCTCTGGGGCGCGGACCGTCCTGGTCGAGGTAGGCCAGGATCCGCTTACCCAGTACCGCCAACTGTCCGGCGTCGAGGGTGCGGGCGTGGCGGGCCAGCTCGGCCTCCACCTCGTCCCGCTGCTCGAGCGCCACGTGTGACGGGATGCGGGCCAGGATTGAGCGGATCACCGTAACATCCGCGGCGCCGATCGCGTGCTCGGCTACCGCTGCGGCGGTAGCCGGTAGCTTGGGCTGCATTGGCGCGCCATTCAATCCGCGGGCGGGGAGAACATCGGCGGCGGCGGCAACTCTGGCCCGTGCCTCACCGCGCGACACCCGCGCGATCGCCCGCACCAGCTCCACCGTGGTGCCGTATCCCAAACCACCGGCGATACCTCGGGAATCGATTTCGGCAACGACCGACAGCATTTGCGCCCAGGTGGAATGCAACTGAGTTTCCAACGCGTCCAGCTCGGCGAGCAGTTCGGCATCACCGCCCTGCCACACTGGTGGGCACACTGGCACCGTCGACATGACCTGAATTCTATGACGGCACCCTGACAAAACCGGGTGCTTCGCACGGCCCGCGAACATCCAGCTCAAAAAATTTCGGCTTGATTCCCAGACGAACGAGGAGGCGTTGCCCGATGGCCGATCCGACCCATCGGCCACTGGAAACCCCATCACTGGACAGCCCGCAGGAGTTCTCTGGAGCGGACTCCACCGGGTTCGTGACGAGTTGGGCGAGCTGACCGATCGCGACCTGGTACCTGGTGGGCATGCTTGGCGCTGAGCACGACCCGACGTCCACACTCGCGCAGGCCGATGAGGTGCCCGAGACCAACGCGCTGCTACAGACTCTGAACTGCCCGTGGTGCGGCACCGCACTGCGCGCTCACCACGACGTTGGAGATCTACCGCTACCTGCCCAGCCTGGTCATCGCCACCGTGGACAAGCTCGCGCAGCTGCCGTGGCGCGGCTGGCGGCGAAGGTCGAGCGGTTGCGTGAGGTACGGGCGCTGATCGGACTCACCCGGCTCGACGCCCCGGACCCAGGGGACCCGACGCTCGTGACCCGGGTTGAACTGGCCCGCGACGCGCCGACCTGGGTGCCGGCCAGCGAGGTCCGCGGTGAAGGCATCTTTTAGCGGGTGCCCGAGGAATTGCTGGCGGCTTGGGAGCAGCGCGTCTCGGGTTCGGCCGCCATGGCGGCGCACCGCGAGCGCGGCAACCGGTTCTTGGACCGCCGGTTCGCGGTGCCCATCGGCGATCCGGCACTGGCGCTGTTCCCGGAGCCGGTATGAAAGCGGTCGCGGCGGCCGTCGCCGCCGCGATACAGGGTCGCTGGGGCCCATTCGCAGCTGCTGCTGATGACGTACCGTCGAGCACTTCACCGAACTTACGGCGACCGGGGTGTTGATTCCGTTGTGAACAGCGGCTCCTTCGAGGGTGGTTTGTAGCTCGCGCTGCTGCTATGCATCAGACGGCCACCGGCGGGCGGGTGGCCCTCCACTCTCGTTGAAGGCCACCGCCCACTCGCAGCGGGCTACCCCTAGTGGCTGTGGCAGTGATCGCTGTGGCGGTGATTCTTGTGTTCGTGCTTGTGTTCGTGCTTGTGTTCGTGCTCGTGCTTGTGCTCCTCGTGCCCATGCTCGTGCTCGTGGTCGCTATAAAGACCACTTCCGAAGATCTCCGAGACTCGCATTTTACTCCCCCTTATTTCTCCTCTTGGGAACTCTTCCCAAGAAGACGCTAATGTACCCATCCGTGTGCGATAAGCAGTCCGGCTAGGGAACAAGGCAGTTCGACGAATCCGGTCAGCCTTGCGACTTCCTGCAATTACCCAAAAGTCAGAGGTAGTGGCGCGGATGTGCTTCAGGAACTCTTCGCGATAGGTCCCCTTATCTCGGATGGCTCTGACCCCGCTTGGCTGCTCGGCGGATCCCGGCCCCTCCCGTCGAGCTCATGCCTGATCGTAACCCCCGGCGACCTCTAGTCTAATCCTGGTAACAAACCGACCCCGGATGGAGTATCGACAGGTGAAAATATCACCTAAGGGCATACAACTAATCACTGTCGTAACGCGCTCGGATTACGAGCTCGCCGACGCGACTTGACATGACGTCGGCGGCGCACCGCGATGCCCGGGTCTCGTGGGCGATCACTATGGCGTGGTCACCATGCGCACTTTGAGTTCGTATCCTGAGAGCGTCGCGGTCAGCGGGCCGGTGACTGTTGCAATCTCGCCGTCGGCGAGTTGCTCGTAGGCCGCGCTCTCGGCATCGGTCGCGGCCGCCGGTGTGCCAGCCTCGAGGTTCCACTGCACCTTGTCGGCCGTTCCCAGTGGCGCCAGCCGCACCGGTGGCCGGGGCCGACCGCTGTCGATCACTAGGCTGCCGTTGTCGGTCCGGACGACTCCGCTGAGTTGGACTTCGACGCCGCGGAGTAGGTAGCTGCCGTTGGCGGAGGCGGCGAATTGCTTCTCCCAACGGTCCAGTCGAGGCAGGCGGCCGTCCTCGAGGTGCACCACGGCCGTCGAGGTCGCCGGGTCAGGGTACGGATCCACGCCGCGCACACCCTCGAGGTGGCGCAGCGCCTCGTCAGCACCTCCCCAGCACGCCCCGATCCCGTAGGGACAGGTACCGGTGACGCCGATGACCACTCGCAAAGCGTCAGGTGCAAGCGGGTCGCGGGTGTCGGACACGATGTGCGCGTCGGGCGTCGCGGTGGGCACCCGTAGCTCCGGTGGCTTGGCGGCGGGGTCCCCGATCACGGTGCCCGCCGGGGCCGTGACCGCCACGATGGCGGCTCGTGAAGGCACATCAACCTTGTTCAGCACGAACAGCATGTGGTACCCGGGCGGACACGTTTGCGGCGATGCTGGAGCGGTCACCCGCAGTTTGCCGTTCGCGACCCTGACGTCGAGCTCGTTGATGCGCTGGCTCATGTCCATGGAGTGCGTCACCGACGGTAGCCGGATCCACGTCACCCTCGCGATCTCGTCGGGTGTGTCGACCTCGACTTCGAAGGTCTCGCCATAGGTGACCGAGGTGGGCGCGGCAGTGATCTGTGGCCGGGGACCCCGGAAGAGGTAGGGCGGGGAGAAAATCTGGGCAGTGCGGTGGGTGTCGATCGGAGCGTTGGGCGGCTGGCCACGTCCCGTCTTCGGTCGGAACTCCCCACCGCCGGCGCTGAGCACCCGGGCGTCGGGCAGAAGTACCGCGGTGGAGTGGTAGCAGCGGTCCTCGTCCTCAGCGCCGAGCCGGGTCCAGCTTCCGACTTCGGGGAGCTTGTCGCTGTCCGGTGGTTCCGGAAATGGGCCTGGGTCGGGGCCCGGTTGCCACAGCTCGGCGGCGTGGACCGGTTTGCCGGCCCGCAGGTCGTTGAAGCCGGGATCGGACTCGATGGCCGGGTCGCCCTCGCCCTGCGTTCCGCCGGTAACCAGCACGGTGCCGTCGGGCAGGATCGTCGCGTTGTGCTGCCGGCGTGGCGTGCTCATCGAGGCCCCGTTTCGCCACCACGGCACATCGGCACGGAGATCGATCACCTCGACATCCTTTGTGGGCGTCCGAACGTCCCGATCGGTTCCTCCGCCGATGTAGACGATCCGATCCTCCGCGAAGGCAACTGAGGGGGCGTAGTCGCGCCGTGCTCCATCGCGTGAGTCACCCAAAGCCCACTGTCCGCCGTTGGGCAGCGTGAGCGACCAGCTCGGGCCGAATGGCCCGGACATGAACACCGAGCCGTCCTTTCCGCGCACATGCATGCGGGGGTAGAGATCCGGGGACTGGCCGTTCGGCAGCGGGTTGAGCGGGATCCAGGCGCCGTCTTTCCAGACTTGTGGCCACTTGTTGGTCTCGGTCGTCGGGCTTCCGTCCGGCTTCTCGCCGATCTTGTAGCTTCCAGAGAACGCAAGGACGCTGCCGTCGGGCAGCGTCGTCGCGGTCGGGTACCAACGGCCTTTATCCATCCGTGCCGACGCAGTCCAGGTACCTACGCCACCGGCTGGGTCGTACTCATACAGGAAGGCGGTGTCGGTGCCAACGCTGTCCTCGACATGTCCGCCGACGACGAGCAGTCTGCCGTCGGCGAGAAACGCGTGGCCCGCGCAGAACAGGTTGATCTTCTTGCCGTCGACCGTCGGGACGGGCGTCGGACCGACGTCGACACCGTTGCCGTCCGGGCCGCCCGAGGGGTTCCAGACGAAAGGTGTGCAGTCGACGAAATCCAGGTTCCCGTCCGCGGCGTCGCGACGGCCCCACATCAGCACGAGTCCATTGGGCAGCACGCTGGTGTGGATGGCGACGTTGCGTAAGTCGAAGCTTTTTCCCCAGCGGCCGGTCACGGCGGGCGAGCCGAGGGTGATGCGGAATGGCGACGCCTGGGCAACTGCCTCGTCACCGGTGGTCGCGCTGATCTGGACTGCGTCGGCGTGTACGTAGGTGTCATCGTGGTCGCCATAACGGATGCGCAGGTAGTACTCCACGGATTCGCCTGGCGTGGCTGTTTCCGGCACCTGCCACGTCGCCTGAAAGTACTTGTTGTTCCCCACCTCCCGAAGGAACGTCATCGGGACCTCGGTGAAGGTCGGCTCGGTCGTGTGCCGGATGAGCGCCGCGCTGCCGTCCTGAAACTGGTCGCCAGGGTTGCCCTCGCCCCGGAACTGGTTGCCATTGATGATCGTGAGATACGTACCGGCGACGATCGGGCCTTCTGGCACGAGCATGCCGCTGCGCCCCCGGGGTTCAGGGAAGGTCGGGAGGTGCCACGCGTTGCCTAATCCGGGCATCGTTGGACGATCCGGGTGATCATCGGCACGGTCTCCGCGCAAGGTTGGTGTCGCAGGTCACGGCTAAGGTATTACGCGGCCACAGCAGGGATCAGCGCCAACGCTCTGCTGCGGCCATCATCGTGACCGCGCCGAAGCAGTCGTGCAACGTATTTTGCTTGCTGGCACAACGTGGTCAACATGGACGATGGGCTGCCCGCCGTATTGGTACACCCGGCGTAACGGGACGGGCCGACTGAGCGATCTGCGTGTGAGTAACGTAATCGGCTGGGCACGAAGAGTAGCTGACGGACGCCGGTGGCCGATGAACCCGCAAGGGAGGTGGGCAGCAGTGAATCCACACCAGTTGCCTGGTGGTCCCGGCCCCGCACGGCAGGGATCTGGCCGGTGGACTGACTTCAGCGGATCAACCCACCCGCGCACGCGGCAGGTCGGGGATCTTTTCCGGCCTGTCACCAGCTCGGAACCACCCGCAGCTGCCATCGCCGGCCAGCCGGTCACGCCGCTGCTCAACGGGCGCAACCAGGATGGCGAGCCGGTCGCCGCTCCGGCGCCGCAGTCAGGATCTGCCTCGGGCGCACGGCGGTGGGCCGATCTACGGCCCGGCCTGTTAGCGGGGACTCCGGGGGCGGTGATCGCCCTGGTGGCAAGTGCCGCGCTCGTGCTCGTTGTGGCCGGGATGACGATGTCCACAACCTCGTCGTCCACCGAGTCAGCAGTCGCCGGACCCGCCCCGGGTCGGTTACCGGCTCCGGCACCACCCGCGATCAGTGATGATCATCTGGTAACCGTTTCGCCCGTCGACGCATCGGCAGGGCTTGCCCGGCAGGCACCCGCCAATGCGTCCTCCCCAGCTCTCCCGCCCGTACACCAACAGGCTGTGCCCCGAACCAACGGTGCTGCGCTCGCTCCGCTTGCTCCACCGCGCACGCCGGATCACGGGCTGGTGTCGCCGCCGCCGCCGCCACCACCACTATCGCCGCCGCCCTCAACGGTGACGACTGAAGATGCCGGATACTGGACCATCACTACCGGCTCGCACCCGGAAAAGGCAGAACCGCCGACAGCCGACACCGAACCGTGCAACTGTGACATTCCAAAGCGCAACCTCCAAAACTATCGAGATCGGCCGTCTCAGGCGGACCGGCAACGTGAACGCCGAGCACAGCGAGCGCGGTACCGCTCAACGAGCACGACGCAGCAATCCGGGGTCAGCGAGAAAGAGGAGCAAGGCAGGCCGGCAGCGCCACCAGACGCCGAGGCAGGGCGTCGGTCATCGCTCCACTGACGAACCTGGTGCCTGGTTGGCGAAACCGCTCGCCGATTCACGCGTGAAGGATGCGGCGCCCGAGGCGTGCGTTGCTGGACGCTACAGCCGCGACCGCGGGTAGCTCGGTGTCTTCCGTATCGGCGCCGCTGAACTGTCCGGTAGCTCGCAAAGCCGCCTCTACGTCAAGGAGGCCGAATCCGTACGACGGGTTCGGTACCGGATCTGGCGGGGCATCACGTAGGGGTTGCGCGGTGACTGTGATCGTGCGGAGCACCTCTTGCGCGGTCATCGCGGGCGCCGTGCCTCTCACTAACGCGGCGGCGCCGGCGACGTGCGGGCAGGCCTGCGAAGTTCCGCTCATCGTGGTGACACCTCCGCCGCGGCGCAGGCTGTCGATGTTGGTCCCGGGCGCGGCGATCCCGATCCAGCTGCCCGTGTTGGACGACGACGATGGACCCCAGACTGAGCGCTGGTGCTGGCGGTCGACGGCGCCCACCGCGAGCACGTTGTCATGTGTGATCGCGTATGCGGCCGGGTAGCTGGGCTTGGTCTGCCCCCATCCGAAGTTGCCCATCGCGGCGACGACGAGGACACCTAACCGTCTGGCACCGTCGAGCGCGGCCCGAACCGAGATGTCGTCGACCGACCCCTGAAGCGAGCAGTTGATGATGGAGCTGCGGCTGGCAGCCCAAGCGATGCCCTGCGCGATACTCGTCCCTACCGCTCGGCCCCCGGAATTGAGTACCTTGACAGGAAGGATCTTGGTCCGCCAGGCGACGCCCGCGATGTCTAGGCCGTTGTTGCCGATGCCGGCGATGATCCCGGCCACGTGCGTGCCGTGCCCGTGGTCATCCTGAGCGGATTGATCTGGCGAGACCAGGTTCGTGCCCGGCCCGGCGAATTGTCCCGCCAGGTCGAGGTGTTCAAGGTCGCATCCGGTGTCGACGACAGCGACGACGATCGATGGGTCACCCTGGCTGAGGTTCCAGGCTTCCGGACAGCGCACGTCAACCATGTCCCACTGTTGGGTGTAGCCGGGATCGTTTGGCGACACGGCGATCGAAAAGCCCCCACTCGGTGTGACCTCCGCGACGGAATCTGCATCGGTCAAAATCTGTGTGACCTCTTCCGTGGGCCGGTTTTTGTCGAACTGCACAACGATCAGATCGGCGAGCTCCGGAATATCCGCCGCACCTTTCGAAGCGCTCGCCACGCCAGAGCGCGTTGTACCCTGGACCCGAAATAACGCGGTAGCCCCGATGGCATCCAGCGCCGAGTCGAGATCGGAGATCCCGGATCGGTTTGAAACGGCTGCAACCGCGGCCGAGGTGTCTCCGAAAACCGGCAATGAATCGACGAAGTCGCTCTGCGCAGAGGCCACGCCCGGCGACTCACGATTAAGCCGCACGACGACCTGACCAGGGATCGCGTCCAGCGCCTCCGCTTCTGTCAGCTCGGGCGGGACGATGTCTCGCTCGGATCGGGCTTTCTTGCGCATCCTTCCGTATGCGTCGGCATCCATCGCCGTGTTCCTTTCTTGGAGACGTCAGGATCACCTTTTGCTGACTTGGAGAGTACCGGGCTGACCTGTCATCCGATTAGTCCTTGCGACAAGTAGGATGGGGAAGAATAATCATTCTATGAACGTTTCCAGGGCGGTACTGCAGGCGCGGGCAGAAAGAGCGATCGTGCGCGCCACATTCAATGCCGCGGCGACCGAGTTCGACTCGGAGCCGCTGTTCTTCTGGGAGCCGTTCGGACGGCGGACGGTGGAGCTGGCCGGCATCGGCGCGAACCACCGTGTATTGGACGTGTGTTGCGGTACCGGCGCGTCGGCGCTTGAAGCCGCACGGAAGGTCGGGCCGGGCGGCCGGGTCGTCGGCATCGACCTTGCCGACCGTCTGCTGGATCTTGCGCGGGTCAAGGCGGCCCGGCGGGGTCTGGCCAACATCGAGTTCCGCAGTGGCGACATGACGCACCTCTTCTTCCCTGACCGCTCCTTCGACGCAGTCGTCTGCGTGTTCGGGCTGTATTTCGCCCGCAACCCAGCGGCGGCCGCCGCCGAACTGTGGCGTGTCGTCCGACCTGGCGGGATTCTGGCGATTACCACCTGGGGGCCTCGCGCCTTGGAGCCCTTCCATTCTGTGCTGCTTGACGCCGTCGAGGCAGAGCGTCCTGATCTACGCCCGCCGTCCGTGTCGTGGGAGCGGATCAACACCGCCGGCGCCCTAACCGCTGCGCTGCTCAATGCCGGCATCCCCCATCCCGTCGTGGTCGGGGAGACCTTGAGTCGACCCTGGGACGGCAGTGGCGCTTGGCGGATGGTGCTTGGATCCGGGTACCGGCTCATCATCGACGCACTCGGGCCCGCAGCAGCCGACCGAGTCCACGCCGACCTGGTGCGCCGACTCCGCGACGACCCACCCGACACGATCATCTCCGATGTCTTGTTCGGTCGCGCGATCCGGGACTGATCCTCAACAGCTCCGTCTTGTCGGTTCTGGGCGGGTGATAAAACCGGGCGTCGTCGCCGAGCACCTGCTCGACCGCCTGGACCGACACGCCGGTCCACTGGGCGTCGCGCACGCGCTTGAGCGACGTGTTGCTGTCGTGCACGATGCCGACGACGCAGTCGGCGTCGCCGACGTCAACCACTGGCCGGCCACCGGCACCGAGCACGAAATGGTTGTCCTCACCCACCGCCAGTTCTTCGAATGGGTGGTCCGACCAGACCTCCCGCCGGTAGCAAAGGCTCGTACCGGCGAACCAGGGCCGGGCCCGTCCCCGGTAGCGGAATCGCCACGCAGACCCGGCCATCGGGTCGAGAAAGAATAGCGATGCTGCCCCGCAAAGGTCGGCTCGCCGGGCCAACAGCTCGCCCACCTGCAGGTCGAGGCGTCGCTCGTGGTACCAATCGTCGTCGTCCCAGTGCACGATCACACTGCCGCGCGCCGCCTCGCACGCAAGGTTGCGCTTGACGCCCAGCACGGTACGGCGCGGCAGCCGGAGGTAACGGACTGCCTCGTCGACCGGCGCAAGGTCCGCGATCGGGTCCTCGCCATCGTCGACGATCACCAGCTCCCGATGTGGGTAGCGCTGGCGCGCGAAATACCCGATAGCCCGCAGCGCAAACCGTCTCCGGTCCCGGGTCGGCATTATGCAGCTGACGAGTGGCAGCTCCGCCGGCGTGTCCTGGATTACACCTGCACCGGATGCGTAGCTCAGCCGGGTTGCCGCAGACCACGCTGGCCCCACTGCCTGTCGCCAGCCGTTCCGGTCGACGAACTGACCGCATCGGAAATTCCAAGCGTTGCCGATGTGGCGGACGTAGACGAACAGCTCCTCCGCGGGCACGGCACGCAGTCGGGCACCGCTGAGTATGGCTAGGTCGAGGAAGGCGGCATCCTCGGCGAGTGAGGTGTCCGGGTATCGCACGCCACGGTCCCAGATCGCCTTGAAGTAGACCAAGGTGCCCCCGTGGACATCGCGCCGGAAGATCCTGCGGTGCAGCTGCGGGGTGCACCGCCAGAACTGTCCGGTAGCGACGTCGAGGAACAGCACGTCGCGCAGTGCCGTGACATCCGCGGTGCCCGCGACCAATGGGGCGATCTGTCGAGACAGCCGCTGCGGGCCGTGCCAGTCATCGTCGTCCCAGTGTGCGACCACGTCACCCCTTGCGTGGCGGCATGCGATGTTCCGCAGCTCGCCGATGCTGCGCTTGGCCGCGACTTCCACAAGACGAATGCGGTCGTCGCGCGGCAGCGCCTCCCGAAGCTCCGCGCTGTCTTCTCCCACCACCACCAACTCTCGGCGTGGGTGATCTTGCATGAGGAAGCAGCGCGCCGCCCGGGCGGCCAACTCCGGACGCCCCGAGGTTGGCATCAGGCAGCTGACCAGCGGTACGTCGACCGGAGTCGGGTGTAGGCCCACGTGTGCGACGCTCGGCTCCCTGCGCATTGCCATGACCGCTCAGTTCAGAGCGCGCCGAGCACGGCCAGTAGGAATGCACCTGGAGCGGCTGCCACCGGGTCGACATAGGGAATCTTGTGTTGCCACGGCGGTGGATCGCCGGGCAGGCTGCCGAACTCTCCGCCGGTCTCGTGAAATCCTTCGAGGATGCCGTCGGAACTGATGGCCGGTTGGCGCTGCCGGAAGGGTTCGTATGGCACTCTCCGATCGATGACAGTCTGGATTGGCAGGTTCAGTCGCATGTGATGCTCCTTGTCGTGCCGTACATTGGGCCGCCGCACCGTGGGCGGTGAACCCCGGAGGCGTACCGGGCCGGCGGCGCCGTGGCACCGTCGGCCCGGTTCGGCCTTAGATGCCCAACGCGCCTAGGACAGGACCCGCTACGGGTGCCACTGTCCTCACGACTCCCATGATGTCGTCGAAGATCCCGTCGGCCTCGACGCCCGGCCCGGCGCTCATCGCACCCGCCGAACGGTCTCGTCCAACGGGGGCCGCTTGCACCGGAAGCATCAGATGCGCCCCGCGCCTAGCCGAGTAAGTTGACATTGTCTGCTGCATCGTCACTGCACTCCTTCAGATCGATATTCCAACTGTCCGGTCCACCGCGATCCCGCACACGGTGTTCCTGATCCGGTGGCGCCGCGATGGTCGGCATGCGGATGAATCACGGGGACTATGTCGAGATCCCGTATTCCGAGGCATAACACATCTGCCGCGCCATACCGGGCAAGTGGCTGCACGGCGACCGGGCCGGCACGACCCCGCGTTCCACGCCAATTGAGGACGCCGCTTCTCCACGCTCGTCCCGCGCCACCGGCGGCGCCTGGATCGGGTACGTGGTTCGTACCGGTCTCCATTTCGGTTGCACTGCGTGCTCTCCTCTCTGTGTTCCCGTGCCGGCTTCCGGCGCGGATCATCGAAGCGAGTTCAGGAATCGGTGCGTCGGCGCCAGGCTGACCGGTAGCTCGTCGCTCACGTCGATAGTGAACAGATAGGACACTCCGGCTCTTCGGTCGTTCTCCGGATCGAAGAACGTTACGACGACGTCCCAGCAGTCAGAGTCCATCCGGCAGTATGGGCTTTTTGCCACGGTGATCGTGTCTAAGGTGAACAGCCCGGAGTTCGTGCCAGGGACGTAAGTTCCCGAAAGCAATCCCTGGCGGATCTCGTTGGTGAACAAGAACGCATTGGTCGCCGCATAGTTGAGCGCACGGTCTGGCGAAGTCTGACCAAGGTTGCGGAACTGGAAATAAATCTTGTCCAGGAATGCGCGGATGTTCTGCCGGAGCATTTCGTCGTCAACTGCAGCTGCGGCGGTCCCACGCCTCGTGGCTTCTTCTTGCACAGACTCCTGCACGGCCGCCACCGCCGTCTGGACCAGGGCGGGCTCATTCCAGGTGTAAAGACCGCGGGCAGAGACCACCACGACCGGGACGATCTGGCCGGAATATAGTCGGACTGTCCGGTCGGTCAGCACCCCAGGGATGGAAACGCGTGAGACGTAACCTGGGTCGCTGTCCGGCAGCAGTTGGCCGACGATCGCGTCGCGGAACGCCTTGTAAACGTAAGAAACCGGCGGGAAGCTGGGGTCGATTCCCGTGGGCCGCATCTCGTCGTCGTGGAACGCCTCACCCCAGGCCATGCCGACCGACGCCTCGGCCTCGAGCGCGTAGATCGGGGTGCGGTCTAGGTTCAGCGTCCAGATGAGCTTGTTGGAGGCCCACGGGTTGCGACCGAGGTAGGCACTGAGCTGGTTCGGGTCGTACGGATTGGGTGGCACCGTGTGGAACAGGACTCGCGGCGGAGACTGGTCGAGGGCAGGGATGCCCTCCAACTCGAGCTCATCCATCTGCTGACGGAACCCGTCGCGGCGAGCCTCAGTGCCGAAGTCGTAGCCGATGCTGCCGATGGCGTACACGTACGAGCGCTCGGAACCGCCGCAGCCACATTCACCCGATGGTCGTACACCCGGCGTAGCCGGGTTTCGGTGAGCCACCGGCACTGGGCTATCCGTCCGAATTGGACGGTGGGCGTCGGGCTCGACGCCCACCGTCTGCTCGGGCTCCGTGCGAATCAGGTCGTCATGGGTGCGGCTCTCGTCGTCTGCCCCGGCGGCCTGGACACCGAGCCCGGCGCATTCCGGAGAGCCTTCTTCCGGCGTCACCGGCTGCGTTGATGCCGAAACCGGAGCTTTAGTGGTCACGGCTCTCTCTCCTTCCCTTGTGGTGCTTGTGGTGGACGCGGAGATGTCCGGGACCCGCAGGGTTCCGGCCAGGTATCGGCGGCACCGCTCCGACGGCTGCGGCCGGCATGGCAGGGCACTCTCGACGAGCGCCCTGCCCACTGCACGTGGGTCGACGACCGCTCCCTCCCGATGCTGGATGCTCAGCAGCAGCGCCACGGTCCCGGTGACAACCGGTGTCGCAAAGCTGCTCCCGGTCATCGAGACGGTTCCGCCTCCGGGCGTCGCGCCCACGACACCCTGACCGGGGGCCATAACCCCATTCGAGAGGTAGGCCTCCCCCCAGTTGCTGGTGTCCAGCGGCTCGCCGTCGTCACCGAGCGCGCCAACAGCGAGCACTGACCCGACTGCGGCCGGGACCTGTATGCACGGGCAGCCGTCGTTGCCCACAGCTGCGACAACGAGCACACCATTGTCCGCGCAAAGCGTGAGAGCCCGTCCGAGCATGCTGTCCGGCTCGTTGGTAGGGGTGCGCTCGCCGCCGCTGATATTGATGACGTGCGCGCCTTCACTCACGGCCTGCTCGATTGCCCGCGCAAGGTCCAGCTGCGATAGCCGACGCGATTCCCCGTCCCGGAAGACGGGGAAAAGCATGCCCCGGCAATACGGTGCGATTCCCTCGACCGAGCTTCCCGGCTGACCGAAGATAATGCTGGCGATATGGGTCCCATGCTTCGACATAGGCCCGTCACCCGGTGCGTCTGACACCAGCGTTTCGAATCGTTTAATATTGGCACCGACGAGGCATGGGTGCGAAAGATCGACCGGACCGTCGAGGAGGGCGATGGCGATGGCCGGGTCGCCGCGGGTGTCAGCCCGGAGGTCCCGCAGACCCGGCACCTCGACCCCGAATCGCATTATCCACGTCCTTCTCTTCAGGGCCCGGCCGGGCAAAGACGTCGGCCGTATGTGAGCGGACGAAACATTCCGGGGCAGGCGTCTACAGCCCATGTATCCGGCAGTCACCAGACGGTCGACCGTGCGTAGTACCGGTGTTGCCGTTGGGCGTCTGCTTGTGGCATCGGCGTCGTCGTTTCGCAGGTCGTGGACTTATTTAATGCACTGGATACGGCCAGCCGATGAGCCAGAGACAACCGTGCGACGAGTCCGTGACAGAGAAACCAACATCACCGACACGGAGACGCTGTGGCGGTGATTAGGCCGCAGCCGCATCGCAACGAGCACCTGAGTTCTCCATCGGCCCAGCGCCGGAGGCCAAGATCCATTGCGTGGTTCGCCGCCCCGGGGGATTGCACCGGCAAGATCATCCACGCGTGCAAGCTCCGCGACCGGATCACCGAGTTCTTGTCTTGGACGTCACCACGACGTGGCCTTGAGGTGCTCGGGGCGTGCGTTGTTGATGATGTCACGACGCCTGCGAGACGCAATGGTGATGGGATAACACCAGTTGGAAGACAGCTTGGGAATTACTGGGATGTGGCCGTATGGGACGACGTGGAACACTGGGGGGCAGAGCACCGAGGGGCCGTGGATGTCTGGGAGCGAGGATGGATCTCTCGGTACAGGCTGTGTACATCTACCTCCTCGGAGGGTTCGATTCCACCTACTGCGGCACCAGGATCACGTTGCCGCTCGGCGCGCAGCGACTGCTGTCGTTTCTCGCGCTGTGGGATCGAGGTGTGCATCGAACTATTGCGGCAGAGCGACTATGGCCTGACAGCTCGGTCAGCCGGGCAGCGGCCAATCTCCGGTCAGCTTTGTGGCGCGGCAGACGCATCGGAGAAACCACGGTCATCGAGTGTGTGGGTCCTCGGCTTCGGTTATCGCCGTCGGTCTGTGTCGACCTCCACATTCACCAGCGTCACGCCCAACAAATCTTGGAAGGTTCCTTCATCTCGGCCATCCCCGACTGCGAGGCGCTGGTTGACGCTTTGAGTCGGGAGCTGTTGCCTGCTTGGGCTGAAGATTGGCTCGTACTCGAACGAGACCGATGGGACCAAGTGCGCCTTCACGCTTTGGAAGAATTGGCCCAGCAGCTCTGCTCCGCGGAGCTATACCTGGGTGCCTTGAAGACTGCCCTCGCGGCAATCGCAATAGAACCGATTCGGGAGACCGCCCACCGGATTTTCATTGAGGTTCATCTTGCCGAGGGTAATGCGGCTAGTGCGCTTAGACATTATCAGCGGTACCGAGCGCTCCTACAACGGGAACTTGGGGTCGGGCCTTCACCGCGAATGACTGAGCTGGCTAGCGCGCTCCTACCCTCATAGACGGCATGGAGACGGTCGAGGGTGACGATGCTAAGTGTGAAGCAACGGCCCCACGCTGCGGTCTTCCTCGTGCGAGCTTGGTGGGAGAACGGGCAGTTTCGGGCGCGCATCAGCTACTCTCACAACGTCGAAGCAGCACGTGCCGAGGAGGCACAGGTCACCACGGCGGACCCCGACGAAGTCCGGCAATATTTCGCGCGCTGGCTCACCGAGGCGCGACGGCGGCATGGTCGCCATGATCAAGGGCCGGGAGGACGGCGAGGCACTAGCTAAGCTCCGGACTACTGGTGACCCTGCCGGGCGACACGATAGGCAGGGATGAGCGGTCGACGACCCCGCCCGGCTCGGCCAGGACGTCGGAGTCGATGAGACCTCGTTTCTTCAGGCCACGGCCAAGCATCCGACTCAGTCGTTTTATGCGCAACCACCTCGTCCATCTGTAGTCCAGCTGTACTCGCTGTACTCGGACCTACTCGAACGGGGACGGGTCGCCGGCGCCCCGGCGCACGATCTCGGGCTCGGTTCCGCAGAAGTCGATCACAGTTGTCGGTTCGGTGCCGCAGTCGCCGGAGTCGATCACCGCGTCGACCGCGTGGTCGAGCCGCTCCTTGATCTCCCAACCCTGCGTCAGCGGTTCAGGCTCGTCAGGCAGCAGCAGCGTGGAGGACAGCAGCGGCTCGTCCAGCTCGGCGAGCAGCGCTTGCGCGACGGCGTGCTGCGGGATCCGCACTCCGACGGTCTTCTTCTTCGGGCGCAGCAGCCGGCGTGGCACCTCCTTCGTCGCGGGCAGGATGAACGTGTAGCTGCCCGGTGTCGCGGCCTTGATCAGCCGGAAAGCCGCGTTGCTAATGTGGACGAACTGGCCGAGCTGGGCGAAGTCCCGGCACACCAGGGTGAAGTGGTGCTTGTCGTCGAGGTTGCGAATCTCACGGATCCGGTGCAGGCCGCCGGAGTTGCCGAGCTGGCAGCCCAGCGCGAAGCAGGAATCCGTCGGGTAAGCGATGAGCCCACCGTCGCGGACCAGCTCGACCACCTGACCGATGGCGCGCGGTTGCGGGTCGACCGGGTGCACATTGAAGTACCGCGCCATGCGGGGAGCCTATAGTCCTGCGGCCGCGACCTGAATGCGAAGCTGTCGATCAGCGGTCCGAGTCGGGCTCCACTAGCATCCAGCCTCATGGCGGCCTGGCAGCTTGCCCACGCCTACCCGACGGTGAACCTGCTGCGTGCGGGCGCTGGAGCGGTGATCGAGCTCAACCGGCCGGAATCACTCAACGCCTGGAACCGCCAGCTCGGCGTGGACCTGCGCGCAGCGGTTGAAAGCGTGGCCGGCGACGAGGATGTCCGGGCGGTGATGCTGCGCGGCGCCGGCCGCGCGTTTTCCTCCGGAGCGGATCTGCGTGAGGTGCTCAACACGACCGGCCAGGGGCAACCTGATGTGTATCGCATCCTCACCGAGCTGTACAACCCGATCATCACCGGTGTCCGCCGGATGCCCAAACCGGTGGTAGCCGCAGTCCACGGCCCAGCAGTGGGAATCGGATGCTCGCTGGCGCTGGCGTGCGATCTGATTGTCGCCGCCGAGTCGGCCTACTTCATGCTCGCCTTCGTGAACATCGGGCTGGCCCCCGACGGGGGAGCGTCGGCGTTCGTGGCCGCGCGTGCCGGCGCGGCACGCGCCGCCGAGATGGCGATGCTGGGCGACCGCGTGCCTGCCGCGCGGGCGTTGCAGTGGGGCCTGATCAACGAGGTGGTCTCCGGCGACGGGTTCACGGCGGAGTCCGATGCGTTGGTCGATCGGCTCGCGCAGGGTCCAACCCGCTCGTATGCGGGGACCAAGCGCCAGCTCAACCGCTGGCTCTATGACGGACTCGACGACCAGCTGGAACTCGAGGCTCGCCTCCAGCGTGAGGTCGCCGCCACGGACGACTTCGCCGAGGGCGTCGCGGCCTACCTCGACCAGCGCCAGGCGCACTATCAGGGGAAGTAGCCAGTCCCCGATGTATGCGATGATCACGTCATGACTGGGGGGCTCGAGGGTCGCAATGCGCTGGTGACCGGGGGTGGGAGTGGTCTCGGCCTGGCATGCGCCAGGCGGCTCCGAACCGATGGCGCCACCGTGACGATCATCGGTCGCACCGAGAACCGGCTCGTCACCGCCGGGGAACAACTCGGCATGATCGACGCGCCCGGCGAGGTGCGGTGGTGCGTCGCGGACGTGACGGATGAACAGGCAGTGGAGGACGCCGTCGCGCACGCCGACGAGGGAAGCGGTGTGTCTATCGTCGTCGCCTCGGCCGGGGTCGGCTGGCTCGCCCCGATCGCCTCCATTCCGCTGGACGCGTGGCGCAACGTCATGGAGGTCAACCTCACCGGCAACTTCCTCACGCTCAAGCACGCCGCACCCCGCATGCGCGCCGCCGGTGGTGGCGCGTACACGGCGATCTCCAGTGCGGCCGGGATGCTGGCGTGCGGCTTCCTCACCCCCTACTCGACGGCGAAGGCCGGCGTCGACATGTTCGTCCGCAGTGCCGCCGATGAGCTGGGCCACTGGGGCATCCGCGTGAACTCGGTGCTGCCGGGACTGGTGCCCAGCGATCTCGCCGGCGAGATGGCGACCGAGCCCGAACTTCGCGACGAGTACCTCGACAACATGCCCATCCGGCGGTTGGGCCGTCCCGAGGACGTCGCCGCAGCCGTCAGTTTCCTCTCAAGTCCGGAGGCGACCTGGATCACCGGCGTCAACCTGCCCGTCGACGGCGGCCATCACCTACGCCGCATGGCCCGATTCGACGGCTACGTGCGCCGCGAACACGGCCACGACTGGCTGCCCCCTCGCTGACCCCCGCACCGCGCCCGGCGGTCTTGATGGATGCTTGTGCACGTGAAGCGTGGCTTGAGCAGTGTGGCGGTCGTTGCACTCGGCGCGTTGGTGCTGGCTGGTTGCTCGGGCGGCAACGCGCCGACCGCGCCGACCGCGGCGACCGGCATCACCACCCGTGGTCTGGGCACGGTCACTACGACCCCGGACACGGTGACCCTCGTCATCGGAGTCCAGACCCGGGATCAGAGCGCGAAGGCCGCCCTTGATGCCAACACCGCGAAGGCGACCGCGCTGATCAACGTGTTGAAGAGCAAGGGAGTCGCGCCGGCGGACCTGCAGACCAGCCAGCTGTCGGTCACCCCGACGTACGACTCGGCGGCCGGGCGGATCAGCGGCTACGAGGTGACCAACCAGGTGACGGCCACCCTGCATGACGTCGGCGCCGCCGGCGGGCTCATCGACGCGGCCGGTGAAGCAGCCGGCGACGCCGTGCGGATCCAGCAACTGAGCTTCTCGATCGGTGACGACAGCGCCGCGCGGGCCCAGGCCCGGACCGACGCGGTGCGGCAGGCCCAGGCACATGCCAAGCAGATGGCCGACGCGGCCGGAGTACGGCTGGGCCGGATCTCGTCGATCACCGAGATGCCGGCCAATCCGCCGGGCCCGCTGGACCGGCAAGCCGCACCGGTGGCTGCCGCGCCGGTCCCCGTCGAGCCCGGCAGCCAGAAGCTCACCGTCATGGTCGAGGTCGTCTATGCCCTCGGTTAGCTAGCGGTGGATCGACGCGATCCCAGCCGGCGCCGACCGGATCGCCCGCTGGATGGCCTCGGCCAGCGCGAGCGCGGTCTCCTCGGTGAGTTCCAACGCGACCCGGGCCGAGGGCCCCAGCTGCGGGTTCAGGACGTCGATGTTCACGGTGTGCCCGTACTGGGCGTGCACCGGGTGATCGACGTAGACGAGAGCTTTGCTGGCCCCGAACCAGCCGCGAGCGCCTTTGCCGCTGCCGTCGACTGGAATCTCCTCGGTGAGGTAGGTGCACACGGTGGTCTGCGTCCTCAGGTCGTCAGGTAGGTGCGGAAGAAGTCCAGGATCCGCCGCCAACCGTCGACGGCGGCCTCCGGGCGGTAGGACGGCCGGTCGACGGCGAAGAACGCGTGCCCGGCGCCGTCGTAGGTGTGAAACTCGTATTTCTTGCCCAACCGGTCCAGTTCCGCGGCGAGTACGGCCGTCTCCGCCGGCGACGGGTACTGGTCGTCGGCGCCGAACAGCCCGAGCAAGGGGCCCGACAGTTGTGGCGCCAGGTGCAGGATCGGTTGCAGATTCTTGGGCCTGCCCGGTGGTGGGTCGTTCACTACGAAGGCGCCGTAGCAGTCCACGGCGGCGTCCACCGGCAGCGAGCAAGCCGCCAGGAAGGTCTGACGCCCGCCTGAGCAGTAGCCGATCACGCCGATCTTGCCGTTCGCGCCATCCAGGCTCTTGAGGTATGCCGCGGCGCCTGCCACGTCGCCGACGAGCCGCTCGTCCGGCACCCCGCCGGCCGCGCGCACGGTGGCCGCCGCGTCGTCGGGATCGGCCCCCGGCGCCTCCCGGTAATACAGGTTGGGGCACAGCGCCGGGTATCCCTCTGCCGCGAACCTGCGCACGATCTCCTTGGTGGCGCCGTCGTAGCCGGGCATGTGGTGGATGACCACCACGCCGCCGCGCTGGTCGCCGCCCAGCGGGCGGGCGACGTAGGCCTCAATCCGGTCACCGGCATGGCCGGTGATGGTGACGGTTTCGGCCCTCATCGCGTCGGTCATGCCGCGCTCCTCTCCTTGATCCGAGCGCAACCGCGCCCACGGGGCTTGCAAGAGATCACGGGTGATCTCCATCTGGCCGCGGTGCTGGGCGAGTTCCTCGTAGATGTGCAGCAGCGCACCGCCCTGGGTACGGCCCAGCGGCAGCGTGGTGTCCTCGGCGCGGCGCGGCTGACCGCGGGGCGGCGCGAACGGGTCGATCGCCGCGACATCGGTGCGCAATCGCTGCCGGGCTCGCTCGGTGGCCGCAGCAAGCTCACCGACGCGGCCGGTGGCGCGGAACTCCGCAGGCCGGTCGCGCACGATGCGGCGGCCGGCGACGATCTCGCCGCCCCAGTACTCCATGACGCCCAGACAGTGGGTGAGGATCGCGAACGGCGAGTTCGCGCCTGGCAGGTCGGGTCGGCGATTGGCCAGCTCGTCGCCGAGTTCGCAGACGATGTGCACCATGCCGTCGAGCGCGTCGTCCAGGTAGTACAGGAAGTCGTCGATCGAGATCATGCACGATCGCCCACCTGATGGCCGATCGACGCCACCAGCTCCGGGGTGATGTCATCGAGTGAATCCACGACGACGTCGGCGAGCGCCAGCGCCTCCGCTGAGGGTGGAAAGGCCGGGTGGGGCACCGCGAGCACTCCCAGCCCGGCTGCCGCGGCCGACCGCAGCCCGTTGCTCGAGTCCTCGATCGCGACCGTTCGCGAAGGGTCCACCGCGAGCCGCTGCACCACGGTCTGGTACACCGTAGGCGAGGGCTTTCCGGCTGCCACCTCCTCGGTGGAGACGCTGACCCGGAACCACTGCGCCAACCCCGCGGCCGCCAGCACGGCGTCGATCAGCCGCCGCGGCGAGGACGACGCGAGCCCCAGCGGCCAGCGGCGCGCCAGCCGCTCGACCACCTCCACCGCCCCGGGCAGTAGGGGCAGCCGTACGTCGTACCGGGCGGCCAGCCGATCGATGACGGTGGTTGCCAGCTCCTGCGGTTCGCCGGGGATGCCCACCACGTCAGTCAGGTACGCCGACCACTCCGCCGTACTCATGCCCTGCATCGCCCGGGTCGCTTCTGCGGGCCATGGCCGACCGGCGTCGCCGGCAACACCGCGGCGGACGGCGTCCCACAGCTGCTCCGAATCCAGCAGCACCCCGTCGAGGTCGAAGACCACCGCCTGCACGTCGTCCCCCACCCAACTCCGCCTCGACTTCGTCAACGACTGACTGGGCGCGATACCGTTTTCACGGTAGTCATGCTGGTAGCGGCACATCCGTATGCGATGGATCATCCTCCAGCAGGACTACCTTGATCCAGCCGGGGTCATAGAGTTCCACGTGCACCTTGGGTACCCCCATAGCGCCCGCGATGCGCTGCGCCTTGCCTTGGAAGTCGTCGACGACCTGGCCGGGCAGCATTTCCACCAGCAGGGTCACCGGTGGCCCCAAGTCCACCGAATGCAGCTGAGGCGCCACGGTGAGCGGTATTCGTCCGGCCGTAACCGAATGGCGCGCTAGTTGGGCGTTATCTACCGCATCCGCCCACTGCCAGCTCAATTCGGTGGCCCATCGCGCCAGTTCGTGATCCTCGCGCTGGCGTTGCACCCAGCGCGGCGTCCACCAGGAGCGGGATGCGGCGCGTCTGCCGACCCGCCTCTCGCTCCCGCTACCCTGAACGAACGTCATGACAAGTCCCTTCCATGCCCGATTGCGACGGGTACCCGGTAAGGGACTGACCTAAACGGTGGGTAAGGAAGCGTACCGACGCTTGACCACCCCAGCACCGCAAAACAACATCACGTGATCTTGTGTTTACCCGAAGACGCCAGCGGGGTATCGCCCGCCAACGGGCACCGACGGCGGCGTCGAGATCCGACAGCGAGCTCGACGCCGCCGGAACGGTCAGTGGCCGCCCGTGCCTCCGGCGCCGCCACCACCAATGAGGCCGCCCAGGGGGCTGCCGCCCAAGAGGCCGCCAGCGTCGCCTGGGTTACTCGGTTGCTGCTGCTCGTTCCCGGAGCCCGAACCGCCCTGCGACGGGTCGGCCGGCCGCTGGTCTTGCCCCGGGTTGAAGGGGCTGCCCTGACTGGGCTCGGCCATAGCCGGGCTGGCCGCCAGGACCTCCAATCCTGCTACCCCCGAGGTCGTGGCGAACACGAGAAATCCCAAAGCCGCCGCCCTCGTCAACTTACGCGCCATGCCGTGCGCCATGGTTACTCCTTGTAGTTACTTGACCCCATATGGTCACCGCGGTTGATATCATGCTTGCTCGAGAAGCCTGTTTCGGGGGTCACAGGCCTGTTCCTTCAACGAGGTGGCAACCCATGGGATCCGATGAATATCGCGACGGAACCACCGCCGAGCATCCGCGTGAGCGGCTGCGAGGGATCTGCTCGGCGCGATGGGCTGGATGAGCGGCGACGGCACCCAACCGAAGGCGCGATCGCACGCCGCCGCGAGGGCATGCAGTCTGCATCCAGACTGCGGTTTAGGTGGGCTCCGGGAAGTGGCAGGCGACCCGGTGGGCGGGGGCGAGTTCGGCCAGTGGGGGTTCTTGGGTGCGGCAGATCTCCTGGGCCTTCCAGCAGCGGGTGTGGAAGCGGCAGGCGGCAGGTGGGTCGATCGGGCTGGGCACGTCGCCGGTGAGCCGGATGCGGCCGCTGCGCCTCGTTGGGCCGGGCACCGGCACCGCCGAGAGCAGCGCCACCGTGTAGGGGTGCCGGGGCGCCGAGTACACGGCGTCGCGGCCACCGAGCTCGACGATCTTGCCGAGGTACATGACGGCGACGCGGTCGGACACGTGCCGCACCACCGACAGGTCGTGGGCGATCAGCAGGTACGTCAGGCCCAGCTCGTCTTGCAGGTCCTCCAGCAGGTTGATCACCTGAGCCTGGATCGAGACGTCCAGCGCCGACACCGGCTCGTCGGCCACGATCAGGTCCGGCCCGAGGACGAGCGCCCGGGCGATGCCGATGCGCTGTCGCTGGCCGCCGGAGAACTCGTGCGGGTAGCGGGAGAGCGCCCAGCGCGGCAGGCCCACCGCGTCGAGCGTCTCCGAGACGCGATCACGCCGGTCGGACCGGTTGTCGCCGATGCCGTGCGCCTGCAGCCCCTCCACCAGGATCGATTCGATGTTCTGCCGCGGGTCCAGGCTGGAGAGCGGATCCTGGAAGATCATCTGCATCCGGCGGCGG
>Ga0134125_10000872_pt1 | contig 38899 bp, 54 predicted proteins | sample KB31751_FD_96464 | JGI IMG/M metagenome (GOLD analysis project Ga0134125, IMG submission 96464) | Terrestrial soil microbial communities with excess Nitrogen fertilizer from Kellogg Biological Station, Michigan, USA - KB3-175-1 | ecosystem: Environmental > Terrestrial > Soil > Unclassified ...
ACAAATGGTTCAAGGGCATCTCCGTTTCGACCTACGGCGTGGACATCCGCGATTGCGAGGTTGCCAATTGTGCGAACATCGGCGTCAGTGTGACGGGGGGCGGCGGCGCGGTTATCCGCAATTGTTACATCCACAACAACACCAGTCACGGCATCCAACTGACTAGTGGCTCTCCCCTCGGTGTGTCGATCGAGGGGAATATCGTTTCCGCGAACGGCGGGGATGGAATCCAGGTTGCTTCCGGTGGTGCCGACAACCGCTGGACCGTCAACATTCTGGGCAATACCATCGACGGCAATACGTCGAGCGGAATCGAAGTGACGAGCGCCATACACATCAAGATCGTCAACAACATCCTGAGCAACAACAGCGCTTATGGCATCAACCTGAACAATACGACCTATACGGACGCCTGGGCGCAAGCAAGTTCAATCTTCATCGGCAACAACACGTACAACAACACGTCCGGCGCGTACAACTCGCACACGGCGAGCTATACGAATACAACCTGCCCGTGGGCATCGGGCGATTCTGGACTTAACCCGTCCTATTCCGCCCCCTCTTCCGGCAATTACACGATCACGAACGCCAGCCTGTACGGGCAAGCCTACCCAGTTGGCGGATCGCAGTATGTCGGCAATACGTCGATCACGTACAGCTACAGCGATCCGGGCGCGGCGCAGCATCAGGCATCGGGTGGTGGTAGTAGCGGTGTCCTCTTTTATCCTGGAATGTCCGGTGGCATGAACAGCTAAAGCAAACCATGAAGTTAGCACGTAAAGCAGGCACAACCTCTGAGATTTGGCAGGTCTTTATCCGCGATTCGTCCAAAACGGACGGATCAGGGCTAACGGGCCTTACCAGCGCTTCCTCTGGGCTGACTGCCTACTACCATCGAGACACGGACACAACCGCCACGGCGATTACGCTCGTCACCATGACGGTAGGAACCTTTACCAGTTCTGGATTCAAAGAGATTGACTCAACCAACATGCCAGGCTGGTATCAGTTCTGCCCGCCGAACGCGGCTCTTGCCGCTGGCGCGCGCTCTTGTGGGTTCATGCTCAAGGGCGCTACCAATATGGCTCCGATGCCTATTGAGGTAGACCTTGACGCGCAGGTTGATGTTACCACATGGAACGGTACAGCGGTAGCAGCGCCGGCCACGGCTGGCATCCCCGATGTGAACGTAAAGAACATCAACAACGTAGCGACAACTTCCGTATCGACCATCAACGCCAACGTCGGTACGACCCAGCCGACAAACTTCACTGGCACGGGCGCTAGCGCTTACGTGCAGACGGACATTAAGAGTATCCTGGGTACAACGAGCATTGGCTCGCCGGGATACGTCGGCATCGACTGGGCGCACATTAACGCTCCTACCACTTCGGTAAATCTGTCTGGCACCTTGATTGAGGGATTGGACAATGCCGTTACCGTGTCGGGTAACGTAACCGTTGGTGGATACGCGGCTGGTGAAGACCCAGCTACCTTGGTTCTCGGCGCAACCGCTTCTAGCTGGAACACGGCTGGCACTATTGGCAACAAGATCAATTCGGCCAGTGCGCCTACAGCGGCACAAGTAGCCACCCAAGTTTGGACTGATCTAACGTCCGGCTCTGACTTCTCCACGGCTGGAAGTATCGGCGCATTACTCAAGGCGAACATCGACACGAACATTGGCTCCCGTCTGGCTACGTCTGGCTACACTGCGCCACCTAGCGCGGCTAGTATTGCTACCACGGTATGGGAAGACTTGACCGCTGGAGGAGACTTCGGAACGGCGGGCAGTATCGGCAAGCTTCTTTCGACTTTCACCTTCACAGGGGCAAACGTCAACGCGCAATCGTCTGGTAACGTCACGGTGGGAGGATATGCGGCTGGTCAAGACCCTGCCACTCTCGTACTGGACGTGGCAGCGGCATCGCACAACACGGCTGGCTCCATTGGCCAGAAGATCAACGCGGCGGGTGGTTCTGCCGATCCGCTCACGAACGCCGTGCCTGGCTCTTACGGCGCTGGAACGGCTGGCTACGTTCTGGGCACCTACTTGAATGCTTCGGTATCAGCCATTAAGAGCCAGACAGACAAACTGACCTTTGACGCCTCCAACTTCATAAAGTCTGATCCGCAAACCTCTGTTACCGTATCTGGTAATGTAACCGTAGGCGGATACGCGGCTGGAGAAGACCCCGCTACGTTGGTATGGAATGCCCTTACAGCTTCCTTCTCCACGGCGGGTAGCTTCGGCCTTTTGGTGAAGACAGACCTGGATACGAACATTGGTAGCCGATTGGCCACATCTGGATATACCGCGCCAAACAATGCGGGCATCACAAGCATCGTCAACAAACTGCCTGCCAATAACATCGCCGATGAAACGCTCATTATCGCCGCAACCAATTCGATCATCACGGCTGTCGGAAGTCCAATGCAGGCAGGTACAGCCGTAACCGTCGCAACGAACAACGACAAAACCGGCTACAGCCTGACTCAGAGCTTCCCAACTAACTTTGCAGCGCTGGGTATAAGCGTTGGCGGACATATCAGTAACGTAGATACGCTAACGACCTACACAGGCAATACGCCCCAAAGTGGAGATAATTACGCAAGGCTTGGCGCTCCTGCTGGTGCCTCTGTCTCGGCGGATATTGCCGCCTGTTCGCATCCTGGCACGGCCCAGACCATCAACACGACAACGGCGATCCCCGTTACAGGCAATACGGCCAACTCCATTGCCGATTGCCTCAACGCCGCCCGCGCTCAGGGACTTGGCAAGTGGGTTATCTCTGGCACCACCTTGACTCTGTACGGACCAGACGGCACAACCGTTGTCAAAGCGTTCACCCTCGATTCCGCCACCGCACCGACTCAGCGCGCCTAATGTTTCTCATCACACAAGGCTATCTTGGCCCTTTTGTCCCGACTCAGGGCTATACCCCTGCGCAGATTCAAGCAGCGGCTTGTATCGTGCCTGTTACGGTATCTAGTTCCATCCTAGCCGCGCTCTCTGTGTCGAGTTCTCTTATCGAAACCTTGTCCGTAGGCTGTCCGATGATTGAAACAACGCTCAAAATCCCCAAAGGTCAGGCGCGGACCTGGCAAGTTAGCTACTCGACGCCAACGAACATCACCGGCGCATCTTATATCTTCACAGCGCGCGACTTGTACGGAACTATTCTTTTTCAGTGTTCCACAGGCGCAGGCACCATCACGATTACGGATGTCGTTAACGGCAAAATGAACATCAACGTAACCAATGCCGTGAGCATCCAGCTTATTGCGCAGGAAGGCACCTGGGACTTGTGGCGCACCGATTCCGGCAACGAAGATCAAATCGGTGTTGGCGATCTTATCATCACGCCCTCGGTCAAAGACAATTAGATGCTAGGTAGTTTGGTAGAATCGGCCCTGACAAAAGCCGGCCTGACTGCGGATCGTATCGAGAGATGGCTCGGCAAGCCCTGCCACTGTAAAGAGCGCAAGGAAAAGCTCGATCAGCTAACTCTCTGGGCCAAGCAGTCCCTCAAAAAGTGTCTTAGCCCTGCTTCCGCTAAACGGTTCTTGGACCAACTGATTCGATGAAGCCACCGCGCAAAATAGCTGACGTTCTGGACACAATCCGACCAGAGAGCGATTTGCCAGAACTGGATGCGCCTACCTATTTGCCTCTTTGGGATGGTCCTAAAGTAATGCTGGCCGTCCAGAACATGAAAAGGCATATGTCAGATGAAGGATGGCAGTTAGCGCAATCTCTAGAGTTTAGCGGCTACAAGCTGGCTGGGCGCGGACTGGAACACAACGAAACAAACACGCTCGATATTCTGCGACGATACGATCCGTCTGTGGTTGTTGTACAGGACAAGCGCGAATGGCACCTGTCCGGCCCGCGTGACTTCCGCGATCCAACCGCCTACTTCCATCACACCGACGCCCTCAAAGCGCGCCCTAATATCTTCCGCGTCACGGTGCTAAAAGACTCTCACCAGCGTCCTGCTTATCACCGCGAAGCGGCTCAAGAGATTGGTTGCCATGCCTGGATTACCTACTACCATCCCCGCATCGTTAAGCGCCTGGCAACTTATATACGCGAGCGTCACCTGATTCGCACCTATCATAGTCTGGAACCGTCCCTTGTCCCAGAGTACACAAGCAAGAGACGACATGGAGCAATCCTATCGGGGGCAATATCGGCTAAGGTCTATCCACTTCGCTATCGCCTTCGTGCCCAAGCGCCTCTTTTGCCCGACTTTGACTACTTAGCCCATCCCGGCTATCATAACCACGGCTGCGCGACTCCAGAATACTTGCGCCATCTATCACGGTTCAAAGTAGCCGTCTGTACGTCCTCCATCTACGGTTACGCACTGCGCAAGCTAATCGAAGCCACGGCTTGCGGCTGTATTGTCGTCACAGACCTACCAACGGACGACATTCTTCCCTACATCGACGGCAACCTTGTGCGCGTTCATCCCGACATTGAAGCGCGGGAAATGGCCGAACTTTTGAATCGCCTGTACGCGGACTATAACGGCGCACGGCAACACGGTTTTGCTCGCCTGGCCAAGTCCTACTACGATTGGCGACAGGTCGGATTACGTCTGGCACTTGCTATCGAACAACTACGTAAGGAGTATGTAAAGTGACCTTGGTACTCGCTCCGTTTCAGAACCGTTCCGAGTTCGGTTGGTTTTTGACCAAAAAGAAACTGCTAGGCAGCGCCGTTGAAGTAGGAACCCACCGCGCCGATTTTGCTTTTGATTTCCTTGAACACTGGCCCGGTCGTCTTCTCTACTGTATAGACCCTTACCTCTCTTTGCCCGGTTATGATGCGCAGGCTGAAGACTTAAAGCGACTATGGAAAACGGATGGCAACCGGCAGAAGGATTATGAGTTTGCCAAAGAGCGCCTCAGTCGCTTCAAACCGCGCTACACTTTTTACCGCAAGACTTCTGAAGAAGCAGCGCATGGCTTTATCCTCAACAGTCTCGATTTTGTCTACCTGGACGGCGATCATCGACGCGATGCGGTGGCCCTTGACCTGCGCGTTTGGTGGCCGAAGGTCAAGCCGGGCGGCATTCTCGCCGGGCATGACTTTATCTGCCCTGGAGAAGTAAAAGGCGGCTGGGGGCGCGACATCCAGCCCGCCGTTACGGATTTTGCTCACCTGCACGGTTTGGACATTAATCTCGTTCCGGAAGAAACAGGACTTCCTTGGTCCTACTACTTTGTAAAGGAGCAACCTACATGAAAGAGCAAGATTGTCTGCAAAGAATGGTGCCCCCCGGCGCAAGACGACCGGGCAAATTCATGGAAGGCGTTATCCAGATTTGGGTAACGCGCGCCTGTGACAAAAGCTGCTATCACTGCACACAGGGCAGTAACCTGGCTGGCAAACCGGAGTTCATTACCGTAGGCCAATTCGAGCAAGCGCTCATCTCCGTCAAAGATTACTTCGGCGTTATCGGCATGTTCGGCGGCAATCCCGCTACCCATCCGTATTTTGTAGAGCTTTGCTCGATGATGCAGCGGCACATCCCGTTTCATCGGCGCGGTATCTGGTGTAATAACCCAATGGGGCATGGCCATGTCATGCGTCAGGTCTTTAACCCACGCCACTCCAATCTCAACGTCCACCTGGACCAAAAGGCGTATGATGAGTTCAAGCGCGACTGGCCTGAATCCATGCCCTTCGGCCTCACCGAAGACTGCCGCCACAGCCCGCCCTATGTGGCCATGAAAGATGTAATAGCCAATGAAGGCGAGCGCTGGGATTTGATTTCCAACTGTGACATCAATCAGCACTGGTCCGCCATGATCGGCACTTTTCGGGGAGAGTTACGCGCTTGGTTCTGCGAAGTGGCTGGTGCGCAGGCCATGCTCCACCAGCACGACCCCAACTATCCCGACACGGGCCTTGATCCTCTCCGGAGCTATCTACCGCCTCCAAGCAAATGCCGTGGCGCGTTTGGCCAAACTCGTGCCGTCAAATGGTGGGAACTACCCATGTCCGCTTTCGCCGATCAGGTGCGTAAACACTGCCACGAATGCGGCGTACCCTTGCGAGGTTTTGGTGAGCTTAGCCAAGCTACCAACCGGCCCGAACAGGCCAGCCAGACCCACGCGGACATCTACCGTTCCAAGCGCCGCCGTCCCTTACAGCTAGTAACCGACCTCGACCAGTTAGGCGGTAAGGTAAGGCGCGTGATTGACTACATGAAGAACGGGCAATTGCGGGCAAAATAAAACCGGCCACTCCAGGAGACGAAAGGAGTGGCCGGCTCGGTAGGGGAGGGTGGGGAAAAGTGACCCTCACACTGAACATATTAACAGTTCATCAAAGAGGATGCAACCACAATGCGATCTATTACCGTTTGCGTGGACTTCGCCGATCTCCTTGCCCTTACCGTACCGCAAAACCGCCACCACTTTGACGAGATGTGGATTGTCACCGCGCCTCACGATCAAAAGACCCTCCATCTCTGCCAGCATTTCCGATCTCTAGGCTTCAAGGTCAACACGGTCGTTACCGATCTGTTCTATCGGCACGGAGCCAGCTTCAACAAATGGGCCGCGCTCGAATATGGACTCGATGAGATGGGACGGTTTGGCTGGCTGTGTATCCTCGATGCCGATACGCTCTGGCCTTCAACCCTTCCTCACTGGCGACTGGACGCGGGCTGTCTCTACACGCCCTACCGAAGAATGCTAGAGCATGTGAGTCTTCCCTTGCCAGTGGAGTCGGCTTGGTGCCAACTACCGCGCCATCCGCAGCAAGTCGAATGGGCTGGCTATACGCAAGTCTTTCATGCGTCCGATCCGGTCTTACCGCGTGCTCCCTGGCACGCTACCAATTGGAGACACGCGGGGGGAGCCGACAGCTTCTTCCAAGCGCTTTGGCCTCAGCAGCGCAAATTACGTCCGCCCTTTGAAGTTCTCCACTTGGGCACCAGCGGCGTCAACTGGTGCGGACGGGCCACGCCCTACCTTACAGGTGATATCGACCCCGCCGCACCGAGCCGAGTCAATCAGCTACGGCAGTTCATTCACGGGCGACGAACTTCCCTACCGGGAACGGATCGTTACCGAAGCGAGAAGCTATCTGAACCAGCGTACACCAGCCCCCCGGATCAAGCGTGACTGGTTGCCACGTTTGACCACCGCACGGATTGTATCTCCTCCCTGTCGCCTCACCAGCCGACTTGGAACAGAGATAGGGGGCTGTGAAATGCGAACAGGATGCCCCTAGAAACGCTTACGGCAGATAAACCACCCTGAGACACACTCTCAAGCTGGCCGCGTTCTAGAGGCATCCTGTGCGATCTAAAAGACCATGTCAAATTGGCAGGTAAAAGAGAAGAACCCTGCCATATTGACAGGGTTCTTCGGGTGGCAGGCCAGAGGCCAACGTCACCATCTTAGCTGACCAGAACTAGCTCGTCAATCGCTCGCGTGATGGCCACATAGCACAGGTTGTCCTCTTGCTCCATCTGCCAATCGCTCTTGGCCATCGGATGGGGGCACGGTCCCGTATAAGGCCGAAGGAAGAACACGCGCTTGGCCTCCAGTCCTTTGGCCTTGTGGATCGAAGAGAACATCACGGCGTTTCGATCCGGCTCGTCCTTGAAAAGCGCTTCCACTTCCTCAATCACATCCTGGCCGTTCTTGGCATCGCCCGAAGCGAAGACCATTAGGCAATCGTACTTATCCTGGAGCGAGATCAGCTTTGCTTCGCTCGGATACTTCTTGCGGTTCTCTTTCTCCTGTTCGCTTTCCAGCCAAGCATCCAGGCGCAGATGAAGGATCTGCATGTCGATATGGTCTGGCATTTCTGGCTTGCACACTTTCTTGACCAGACCCCTCAGACCCGCAGCCACGTCCCGACCGCGAATGTTGGCTTTGATCCGACGCTTCAAAAAGCGGAAGCATTCCTGAACCAGAGGAGCATTGACACGGCAGAGAACCATATCGCCTGGCCCAACCATTGGCCCGTAGGTCTGCTCCCAGTCGAGCTTAAACTCACCATCTGCGTTCTTTTGTAGCGGGAACTTGGCCTCAGACACCTTGCCTTCCGAGTTGCCGTCAAAAGCACCAAAGTCGGCCACGTAAGCCTGAGCTTCTTCAACGATCTTCTTACCACAGCGGCGAGTGAGAGTAAGAGGCAGTTCCACCACGCCCCGGCTCGTATCCGCCAACTTCTCTTTCATGTTGGCCATCGACTTGGCATCGGCTCCCGCGAAGCCATAGATAGCCTGTTTGTCGTCACCGACCAGAACCAGCCGATCCCCACTCTTCAGGGCCAGCGCTTGCTGACACGGGCTAAGGTCTTGCGACTCATCGACCAGCAGCAGATCATACTTCGTGCAAGGCAGATCAAGAGCGCAGGGCAACCAGATCATATCATCAAAGGTAATCTTGCCCTGCCGTTTGGGGTCGCGCATTTTCTCGATGATCTGGGGCGCGCTCTCCAGGACCATCGACCTCGAACCGTTTAGATCGATTTCAAAGTAATCGGCCAGGTACATCAGGTTCTCTTCGGTTGGCTCCAAGAGGTTCACCTTGCAGAGCCGAACCAGTTCGTTAGTGGCCTGGACCAAGGGCAGATGCTTCTTACGAAGGACTTCGGGAGTCACTTTCAAAAGTGCAGTCATCATATCCCAGACGACCCACTGGTTGAGTTCCAGACGACCGAAAGCGCGAGTCACTGCCTTAAGACCCAAGCTGTGCATCGTGCAGGCGTCACAACCCATCGGTACGCGGCGCTGGAGTTCGGTAGCGATGGACTTGTTGAAGGCCACAAAGCAAATGGTGCCTGGCTTCTGGCCCTGAGCCATCGCATCCCAAATCGCCTTCTGCTGCTCGGTCGGAGTCAGGGGCGACTTCTGGCCCTTAACGATCTTCAACCCTTCCACAAGGGTCGTGGTCTTGCCGCTACCAGCGCGAGCCATGACCATAAGATGAGGGGCCAGAGCGCTCTTAAGAGTCGTCATGTTCCCCTCGATACCTTGAAGCAAACTGCTTTTACGTTTAACTGGCATGGTTGTCTCCTGTACTGTTGTCCTCAGTCTCTCTCTTCCTCTGAAGACTATTTTGTACAGTCCGTTCCCAGAGTCAAGGCTTTTTCCAAAGAAAAAGGGCCGGAGCAACAAGCTCCGGCCCCAGGAGACGACCACACTAGACAGGAGTTCAGTTACCCATTCGAGCGAGCAGCGCGCATCGAACCAGCCATCGAAGCGATTTCTTCCGGGGAGGGATCGTTCGCGCCCGGTCCTTCGTTCTCTTCCTCGCTCACATCCTTCTCTGGAGACTTTTTGGCCGGATTCGTTCCTTCATCGATCCCACCGCAGCTAGCGCTCTCCATCAGAGTAAACCCGCCGTCCTCGGACTCTTCATAGTGGAGCTTAAAAAGTCCCTTGGTGGGCTTTTCGCCCGACAGATGGACTTCCCATGCCTTGGCCAGATGCGCCAACTTATCCTCCAAGCTGCAAGCGGCATCCATGAATACCCGCGCTTGCTCCTTACCGCTCTCTCCCATGATCGGGCGCGTGACGCTGTGAAGAATCTTCGCAAACTCATCCTCGCCGCCCGCAAGTAAGGTCCAGAAATCGCAAGCTTGCTCCCACAAAGACCAATCCATGCCCTTTTCTGAGCGCTCGGAAAGCCCCGTGGTTCGGTCCATCTTGGGGTTCGTATAGCTGTCGATGTCCGACTTACTCGACCCCATGAGATAAAGAAGTCCCGCCGCATAACCGGCTCCAACCCACTTCCCAGCGCCGCTAATCCGCGTTCCTTCGCCCTTCTCGCCGCCTCCATCCTCTTCGTAGATGTGCTGCACAGCCTTAAGAACGTGCGGATGGCGCTGCATAAAGGCCAACGCTTCCGAATGGGTCATATAACGGTGGAACGTGTCCTTCATGCCCGTTCGCTTCCACAAAAAGCGCAGGCAGTAGTCGATCATGCGACCTAGTTCCTTGCGCTGCTTGATACCGTACTTCTGGAATGCGGCCTCCGTGCAGAGAACATCGGTCAAGGTACGTGGGCGCGTATTGTCGAGTGTACGCAAGGTCGCGTCGTCTTCTTCGATACCCTCGGCCACAAGCATATCGATCTCAATAGGACCAGACCAAAGCGCCTCCCAATGCGGAGCGTTCTTGCCCGTGCGAATCTGCTCGGCGAACACGAGTCCGATCAGCCGGTGCTGGCCCGACAGCGTGTCGCCCGACTTGCCCCGGATCACGGTCTCGCCGTTAAACCGCCAGTGACGGTTGAGGATGTCGTAGGCCAGTGCCAAGGCCCATGACTCGTTGAGAGGGCGGTTGCCCGCGTTAAAGCGCAGGAAAATCTTATTCCCCTCTTGATCGGTAAAGTGGTAATCTTCCGACTTCTTATCGACCACTTCCCAACCAAGAATTTCCTTGGCAATCTCAGCCGTCATAGGCCGTCCCTTGGCCTTGGTATACTCGCGTACATCGAACTTGGGGAACATGACAGGGCGCTGAGCGCGGGGAATAACCTTGTGTTTTTCCTTGGCCTTGCCCCCCTTCTCCTGTTTAGGCTTACCGCCCTTGGCCTTGTCCTTTTTCGGAGCTTCCGGCGCGGCTGTTGTTGCCACTTCCGACCCGGCTTGCTCTGGTGTCGATTGGTCCAGCGTCTCATTCACAACTTCGGTTTTCTGAGGCATGGTTGCTTTCCTTTTGGGCCAACTAGCCCGGTTAGAGTACGGATACCTGAGCATTTGCCCTCTTTCCTAGCCTGCCAGACAGGAAGGGGCAGGTACATGAAAACGTGGTCCCATAGGCATTTTCAAGATTCGCGGGCGAACGCGGCGCAACTCATCCAGTTCCATTCCTTGCTCGCCTAGCAAGTCTCGGCAGACCTGGCAGACCTTTAGTTCATAAGCGATTTCACTGCGCATAAATCGTTCGGTGTACATGCCGTCGCTAAAATCGCTTGGCTTCCACACGTTGCGGAATGCGGGTTTTGTGCGCTGTACAGTGTGCTTCATCTGGGCCACACCAGCCGGAACCACACGATCACAAACTTGACAGCGGTAGCACATGATAGGAAGTCGCTCCGTTGCGAAAGAGTAGCGGATAGGCCATTGGCGAGACCGCACCCATTGCGGCTTGGCCCGACCGCTACTCTACACGCTTCTATCACTGAGTCAAGGCAACACAACCCATTTGCTCCTGCCAAAGTTGGTGGAACTCAGCTTCCTTAACGCGGTTGGCCTTGGCCTCTTTGGTGCCGCCGTCAATCGCGTTCAGATGCTTTCCCGTGGTCGGACCCCACTGGTTTTCATGGACAACTCGGCGCTGCCCCTCGACATGAAAAGCTACCAGCGTACTGTAGCTAAACCACAAGGTCACGTTGTCCATCTCGACCATGACGGCGTTGGCCGAATTGCCCCGTTGGTAATAGGGCGTGCTGCGCGGCATTTTCATTGATAGTCTCTCCTGGCAGCGGCAAATCCGAACGGACGGCGCTCGGTCTGAGGCTGCGGTTGGTCCATCTCACTCTCAAACGCCAGGGCCGCAAAGATCATTCGCCCCAGCTTATCGACCGTTTCGATTGCTTCCGCTCGACGGCCCGCCCCGTTCTGATCGGGGTTAACGGAACCATCCAAAAGACCACGTAAGCGGCGCAACTCTTCCAGGCTCTTTTCCATGACAGACATCATCGCCCATCCCTCCAAGATGGGGGCGCTGGGCACGCCCCCGGTCCTGTTATTCGCACACCATCGTTACATAGGTCGAGCGCCGACGCATGATCTTGCACTTGGCACCCTTCTTGAGCTTCGACATATACTTGAACCCGATGTGCTGAAACTGCGGGTCGCAAGGCCGCAGCATGACCCAAATCTTGGTCCGGTTACGCGGCTCATCAACCGCCTGAGTACCGGCTTTCTCCAATCGACCAAGCGCTCGGCGAATGGCAGGCAGTTCCTTCACATCCACTTTGAACGTGCCACCGTCATAGTCCCAGGTACTCGGCGTGACGTTTACGCCCTCACCGGCCAGGAGTTGGTAGGCCAAGTAAGCGTTTTCGATGCGCTTGCAGTACTTCTCCAGGTAGGCCAGCTTCTCGGCCCGTACTTCGTCCAGCTTCGCTTGCAGATGGGGCAGGTTGCTCTTCGTGTCGTTCATCGTTCGTCTCCTTGAGTGTTTCGTTCGGGCGTCTAAGTGATTCTATAGTCCTTACGCACTGTGGTCAACAGTGGTTCGCCAGAAATCCAGATTTTTTCGAGCGCTGCGCATCTGACCAGCCGTTCACCTGACAGTCTGGCATGTCAAAATGGCAGCGCATGTCGATCTGGCAGCGCTGAAAGAATCTGGATTTTTTCGTGAACCACTGTTGTCAACAGTGCGTAGTAGGAATAGAATGAGTGTAGACCAGTCAAAAGGAACGAACGATGTTCACAACCCTTCTTACGCTTACGGTTCTTGGCTATGCCCTGGCCCAGATGGGGGCCAGCTACCGTAATCTGGACGATGAGGACTTTACGCCCTGGAGGGCTAACTGAGATGTGCGAACGCTGCGATTTCTTGGTTACGGACTACGGAACGATTGTGTACTTCACGCCCCAGACCGAAGCGGCCCGCGAGTTCGCTTCTGAGCTAGGGCTAGAACCCTGGCAGAGACTTGGGGGAAGCTTCGCGGTGGATCATCGCCCAGCGCGTGACGTACTGGACCTGATTGAGAATCACGGGCTGACCATCACTTGTTAAGAGGAGACGAGCCATGTTCGGACGAGTTTTCAAGGCGCTGGCGACTCTGGCCCTGAACACCGAAACGCTCGCGGCCAGTGTCGCGGAGGCCAACCAGAACTTTCGGGCCAATCTGGGCCTGGACCAAAAAGAAGAGTGGCCGGCGCTCGAATACGTGCCGGTAGAAGACGAACCTCGCAAACGAGTTAAGAAGTCATAAGGAGACAACCGTGGCTGTGGCAACAAAGAAGAGTCAGGAGCGCAAGGCTAACCTCAAGGGTCGCGTCCTGACTCTGACGGTGGGCAAAACTGTTTCGACCTATCTGGTCTTTCCGCTCCGCTCCGACTGGGGGCGGGCTTTTCGCCTGGAGAAGCAGTCAGGCGAGCGGATGGAAGGGGAGCCGGATAACTACGATGTCATGCTCAACGGCAAGGAATCCTCTTGCGAGTGTATGGGCTTTTGCCGCTGGGGGCACTGTAAACACGTCGATTCCCTGGCCGAGCTAAAACGTCGTGGCCGTTTGGCCTAAAACCGGAGCGGGACAGAGAAGGGGCATTGGGAGGGTATACCGTGGCCATAAACGCGCTACTGGCTGAACAGATTGAGTCGTTGGTCGATCAGTACAGCGTCAAGGAACTACTTGAAGCGCTGGCCGATGTGTGCTGTGAAAAGGCCGAACATCTGGAAGCCAACTGGCAGGATGGGGAATCGGCCAAACCGTGGCGTAGAACAGCTACCCGTGTGGAAGCGGCTCGTATTCGGGCCGAAGTTTAACCTGTAGGGAGGGCAACATGCCTGAGAAGACCGAGAAACAGGGCGAGTGCGAGAGCAACCGGCTGAGTCAGGAGGAGTTCTTCCGCCTGACGGAGATCATCCGGGGAGAGTTGCGCGAGCGGCTCATGGGCGAACGTCCGCCGTGGACGGTTGGTTGCGTATGGGCATCCGAGATTCTTGGCAGAACCGTCTCAGATAACACGTTCGCCAGAGCCGTGAAGCTCACAGGCGTTTACGTGCCGAAGACGGCAGAGGCCCAAGGGCGGGGCAAACAGACCATCAAGGAGCGGGCCGAGCAAGTGCAGCAGATGGCCAACCTGATCGCTCGCCTGGACGAACGGGCCACAAAACAGGACGCCGAAATAGCCCATTTGCGCATGCTCATTCGGCACTTATACCACCAACTCGAATGCAAACCGCCAGCCAGCACCACGCTCGGCCCTGACAACACCCGGAAGATGCCCGTAGTCAACAACCCGTCCTAACCACCCTTGCGGAACAGGGTAGAGGCTTTTGAGAAGAGAGGACCATGAACACTGAACTACTCGAAAAGATCAAGAAACTGCCCTTGTGGGCGCGTGAACACATCCGCGAGCTACAGATACGCTCTGATCCACAAACGGAAGAGATCGTTAGGCTCCGACGCCAGGTTGAAAGACTAATGGGGATAAACAGGCGACAGAAAGAGCGAGAAGAGGCAATGGTCGCCATGTTTCAATGCGCCGCAAAAGGTGGCAACGAAGTAGCGGCAGCGGTGCAAAAAATCGTGGAAGACTGGATAACTTACGACCTAGAAGAGAAAGGAAAGACCGATGCCAGAGTCAGCCATTGACCGGATGCTCGATAAAGTGCGTAAGGCACTGTATGAGTGTGCCAGGGAGGGCGTGTCGGAAAAGGATTGCTACGAAGCGCTTACGTCTGAATCCGAAGGATGGAAAATGCGCCTCCAAGAACTGGAACAGGGAGGCGATGAGGACGTTTGACAGTTCTAGACGGGGGCGATACCCTAAAGGTCCAAACTATTCGGTAGGTTTGGAGGGGTCGCCCCACGTCTGGGATTCTCCAGGCAACGAACCAGTAGTCGATCTGGTATTCCCCCGCGTCCTGGTCCACTGTGCCCGAAAACGGCACCAAAGATTCCGGTATCAGGGGCGCAAGCCCTAAACGGATACTTGACCAGACGTGCCCCTCTGACCTTACCACCCTAAAGGGGTGAGGGAGGGGGCGGGTAGTAGAAGTATACAATTACTATCTTTGAGGTTCCTTACTATATCTAAGAACCTACCTCCGCGCCTAGTGGAAGCGCGCTGGATAGCAAGCGGTGACTTTCACACGCTAGCCAATTACGTTTTCCGAAGTATCGAAGTCCAGCATATTCGCTCTGGCTGGTATGCTCGCATTAAACCGGACCCCGATCCCGTGGAAGGAGATTTCAAGGTTCAAGTCGTGTCTGGTCCGTGGGAGGACAAAGATACAGCTATTCTTAGTGTTCTCGATGGTCTTCGCTATCTGGGCATACCTGATAGCCCAAACGTCTAGACCGTTGCTTTCACCTCCAACGACTGTTACAATCAGTCCTTGGAGTAATCTCGCCGGTTGGAGTAGAGAATGGTAAAGAAAGTTGCCGCCCTCGGAGGACGCCGTTACCCGTGGGCCAAGTGGTTTCTGAAAGACCGTTTTACCCTCAAGGTAGGGCGAGACTTTAACGGCCATGCCTACACGATGGCTGAGCAAGTGCGCCGTAAAGCCTACCAGTTAGGCCGGCGCGTCAAGGTCACAATTAGCAGCGATCAAATGGCCCTGACCGTTTCTACCCTTAAGGGACCACTACGAAGCTCAACCCGCTTGCAACCCGGCCAGAAGCAAGCGCAACTTGTTTCTGCCGATGATGTGATTGACCGACTTAGCCAAAAGAAAGGAACGAGCCATGCCGACGAAAAGTCCCAAACGCGCAAAGCCAACCGACGCCAAAGCACAAGCGCCGGTTGCCGAGTGGCTTGAAAAGCCCGTAACAATCACGCTCGTAAACCCGTCCGGTAGTAAAACGGTTCGCTGTAAGTGCCACGGTCATTTCGGCGTGCGCCAGCAACTCAGCGAAGGACAAGCGATCTGGCCTCTCACGCACTTGCCGAGCGGTTTGGTGGTGTGCCTCCTCGCTAACGAAGCAGATGCCAAGCGGGTCGGTGAGTACCTTCAAGCGCGCTTTGGCAAAGTGTTCTCTATGACTGACTCCAAAAAGATTCGTCCCGCGCTACCGGACTGGGTTCTGGTCTGGCTGAACAACATGAGCCGAGAGCGAGTTTGGCGAGAGCCACCGGATAACTGTTGACAACAGTACATTCCGTGCTAGAATAAGATCAGCCCGCAACCAAGTAAGGAGTAACCAATGCGACAGTTTCTTGTGATGGGTGGCACGGCTATGGATGATGTGCCTCTGGCTCTGTTATCAACCCACGAAGAAGCTCGGAAGTTTGCCGAGAGCGTGGAAGAAAAGCAAGTTCTCGCGGCTGTGCGAGACACTCTCCACCGAGACGCTAGCTATGCGTCTGTCATCTTCATCGTCCCGTTTGCGGACGGTAAGCCAGAGCCGTTTGAACTGGTCAAAGACTTCACCGTTGAACCCACAATCGTATGAAGATGCCTCTGCTCACTCAGCTTCGGTTACTGGGCCTGCCCAACCCAGTAACGGAGCTAGCGTTCCACAAGACGCGCAAATGGCGCTTCGATTTCGCCTGGCCCGAACAGATGATCGCCTGTGAGATTGAAGGCGGCACCAAGAAGATGGGACGGCACAACCGCCACGACGGGTATCAAAAGGACTGTGAGAAATACAACGAAGCGCAGCTACTCGGCTGGACCGTACTGCGCTTCACTTCCGAGATGGTAGGGAACGGCAGCGCTGCCAAGGTGTTAGAGAAGGCACTCAAGCAAAGGAGACAGTAGGATGTGTAAACGGCCACGGTTTGACATGGAGGACGAGACACCCCTGGACATCTGCGATTTATGCCACGTACCTATCGTTGAAGACGGAGAGGAAGCGAACCTAGGCCAGCGCTCCGAAACCTATGTCCTCTGTATCGATTGCCTGAACAATCTACCAACCACGGAGGGCTTTAGCCCAGAGGGGTGAGATGAAGTTACTCCTGCGCGAATCAACGCTAGAGAAGGGCAAGTTCTGTGCCTACCTAGACGGTTTAGCAGACCACACGCTTCGGGTAATCGCTGAAGGGAAAACGGTGGATGAGGCACGAAATAAAGCCCTGCTCTATCTCGAAAAGCTGGAGACAGAAATCTTTTTGCTGCACAGTCTGATCCGAGATGACGAGCATAAGTCAAAAGGGGATACCTATGACACGCTGGCAACAGTTTCTTGACACTTGGAAAGAGTGTACCAAGTGCCCTCTCCACCAAACCCGCAAATCGGTAGTATTAGCGCGCGGTAGCCTGCCCTGTGACATCCTATTTATCGGAGAGGCTCCCGGCGAGAGCGAGGATGTGTGCGGAGTGCCTTTTATCGGGCCGGCTGGCAAGCTGCTTGACCAGATCGTTACGGCCAGCTTGCGCGGTAAAGTGCTACGCTGCGCCTTTACCAACCTCATCGCCTGTATCCCGCGCGACCCCATAAACCTCACGAAGTACACGGAACCACCGGAAGAGTCGATAGAGGCTTGTACGCCCCGTCTCCAGGAGTTCGTGGAGATTGCTAACCCAAAGCTCTTGGTAGCCGTGGGCACAACCGCCAAAGACTTCCTGGAACCTGGCTTTAAGTGGTCGATCAGCTTTCACAAGCCGCTCCCATGCGTGGACATCTACCACCCCAGCTACATCCTACGTATCAACACGGCCCAGCGCACGCTGGCCAGTCAACGCTGCATCGTGGCCATTAGCCAGGCCATCGACAAGGTGTTCAAGACTGTTGACAACAGTGCTACGAAACGGTAGGGTGGTCTAAGCTGAAACCTTTGACCGAACTGAAGCGTGAAAACGAGCTGTTATCGCGGAACGAAGTGCAGCAATCGAACGAGCTGTAGCTCCTAAACGGACTGACCCTGAAGAACGAGCTGTGGTGTTGAAACGAACTGTAATTGACGAACGAGCTTATCATGTCGAACGAACTGAGGACTTGAAACGAGCTGACAGCTTTCAACGAACTGAAAACAACGAACGACCCTTTAAGGAGACAAAAGTGGAGCAAACCCTGAACGAACTGGCCTTGGAAGTCTATCAGCAATTTGAGGCCAAATGGAACACCACTACGATGGACTTGGCTGTTAAGGCGCTGGTAGAACGCATTCTGAAGTTGCCTAAAGTGCGAGAGGAAATCTTACGCGAGTGGGCCAAGACCAAGCTAGAGGACACAATCCGAACCGTGCGCTCAGCTTCACGACCTTTCGGGGAAGACATCCCTACCTGGAAGCCAAAGCGCTTTGACACAGAATCGACAAACGAGCGCAACAAGCGGACGTACCAGCGAATGCTTTTGGATGTCATTATCACGCACAATGAGGGCAGAACGCGACTTGGAGACTGCACGAAGGAACAAGTTCTCCAAGCTGCCTCTAGCTACGAAGCACTGGCCAAGGGCAACCTGCGCGAATCGCGCTACTGTCAGGGTATCGCCGCCAAGCTGCGAGCCGGCCAGAAGGTCCAAGAGGTATGGAACCAAGACTCTTTGACCCGTCTCTACCGACGCTTGCGCAACGAAGAATCGGCTGCGGGCTAAAACTGCTGTCGATGATCGAACTGTTCAGGCCGAATGAGCTGTCCTCTGTGAACGGACTGCTGGATTAGAACGAGCCGGAAATGCTGAACGAACTGACTCTTTAAAACGAGCCGACATCGCTGAACGAACTGACGCAGTCGAACGAGCCGCGCTCTTGGATCGAACTGTACTACGCGAGCGAGCTGAAAGAGGTAAATGAACTGATTGTGAAGAACGAGCTGTCCATCGGGAACGAACTGTACAACAGGAACGAACCTTTTTACAGGAGACGGGAATGCCTGTCAAAACACCGCGAAAGACCGAGAAGATTGAGACCAACGGTTTTCACAAAACCTCGCTCTCGAAAGAGGCACTAAAGCAAGCGGAGGGCTACTCGCGCTCTGAGTTACTTCAGGCTGTGGGTCTGTATGAGAAAATCCAGGACATTCGCGTGGGGGCGCAACTGGCCAAGTCTGCCCATGAGCGCGGAGCCGATGAGCAATGCGTGGCTTTCCCCGATGAGGAAGACGCCTTGTTCGGCGATTTGGAAGACGACGGGGAACCACCGACCTTGGCCGTGTCCGAGATCATAACAAGCATGGGCTATCTGGAAGGACAGGTTAAGCGCGCCATCGGTAAGTACGTCAAGGCCCATCCCATTGGGCGTTGGCTATTGTCCCTTCGGGGCGTGGCGGAAGTCGTGGCCGGCTCTCTCCTGGCTTACGTGGACTTTAAGCGCTGTTGCTGCGAACCCTATCGCTATTGGCGCGGTGGGAAGCGAGACGAGATTCCTGAACACGATTGCCCCGGACTGGTCACAGCCGGCCATATCTGGAGCTATGCAGGTATCAGGCCGCGCGAATGGAAAAAGGGTTCGATCCGGCCCTTTAACAACCGCCTCAAGACTGTTCTGCTTGGTCATATGGGAATGCAGCTACGCACGAATAGCGCAACCTCCGAGTCAACCGAACGTGACCCGGAGGAAATGGCCGCGTCTATTATTACCGAGCGTGAGAAGGCCAAAAAGCCTGTTACCCGCGAAAGAGCGTTAGAGATGGCCCTTAACCGCCTCAAGAGAAATGGTAGCCTGATTGACTCTCTGGAACACGATCCGTCTTTTCTGTACTGTCGAGTCTACCGAGAGGCCAAGGCACATATTCACGCTCTAAACGAGCGCGGAGTGTACCAAAGCGAAGCTACCCGGATGCTTAAAGAGTACGAAGCGCATCTAAAACAGAGTAAGGCCAGCGAAAAGACTTGGGAGAAATGGCTCAAAAGTCCCCAGCGTGATTTCTGGGCGTCTGGCAAGCGTGCGCCGATTGGGGTAGACCGTATGGCCGCGCGCAAGGCCATCACACTCTTCCTGTCCCACTTTCACCACGTCGGCTATGAAGTGACCTTCGGGCATCGTCCGCCGTCCAAGCCGTACTGCCTGACTGAATGGGCCGGCGCGAACCAGCACAGCCACTACATACCGCCTCCCAATTGGCCAATGATCTGAGCTGGTGGGTAGGATCGAACTGGATTATGAGAACGAGCTGCATTCTGAGAACGAACTGCGAGTGCGAAACGAGCTGGGATTCTCGAACGAACTGAGTTAACTGAACAAGCCGGGAAAAGAAAACGAACTGCGACACGTAAACGAGCTGGGTTCCCTGATCGAACTGAATCGCAGGAACGAGCTGGTCTATCTGAACGAACTGTGTAGGCTGAACGACTCACTTAAAGGAGAGAAGATGTCTCTGAAGGATGAAATCGCCCAGAACCCACAGGCCCACAAGCGCCGTGGCCCGGTGTGGAAGGGACCAGAAGTAGACGGCGTGACCTTTAGTCTCCTGTCCCGCTTCCTGTCCTGTCGAGAGCGCTTCCGCGTCTATGCTCTGGAAGGCTTGACGGTACGAGATGGCTTTAACCACCGTCTCGAATATGGCCAGATGTGGCACCACTGCGAGGAAGCGATTGCTGGCGCGGAAGAGTTTATCGCGGACCAGTCGCCCGTAAAGAAGATTCTGGCCGATAACCTGTGGCTGGCCCGGCTCAAGGATTACGCGAACGCGCTCTGTAAGCGCTACCCCAACCAACAGGATCAAGTGGAGCATTGGTATCGGGTTTGTAAGCTCCAGTTCCCTTTGTACGTGGACTACTGGAAACAGCATCCCGATACGGTTCGCCGTAAGCCCTTGCTCCAAGAGGAGAAATTCTCTGTTGCCTACAAGCTGCCCTCTGGTAGAATGGTCCGTCTACGCGGCAAATGGGATTCAGTCGATTTGGTCTCGAAGGACGAGTATCTCGGCCAAAGGGTGGACGGGATACGACTCCAGGAGAATAAGACCAAGGGAGACATCGACGAGGCACGGATGCACCGACAGCTAAAATTCGACATGCAGACCGGCCTTTACCTGACAGCGCTTACCGCCTACCAGCAAGAACCCAAGCAGTACCGATTAGGTGGTGTGGGCATTCCCCGTGCCATGCCGATCCTCGGTGTCCGCTATAACGTCGTCCGTCGTCCGCTCGCGGGTGGTAAAGGCACGATCCGTCAGCACCAGCCCAGTAAGAGTAATCCACAAGGCGAGAGCAAAGATGCCTTCTATGGCCGCGTGGCTCAGTATATAAAAGACGAGCCAAGCCATTTCTTCATGCGCTGGAAGGTCGATGTCACGCCCTCGGACGTGGAAGAGTTTCGTAAGTGTACACTCGATCCGATCCTGGAACAACTCTGTACGTGGTGGGATGCGCTCAGTGTCTTTACGGATAGCCGCGACATCTGGGATGCGCCCTTTAATAACATCCATTGGCGACATCCTTACGGGCTTTATAACCCGATGGATCAGGGCTTGGAGGGTGATGTAGACGAGTATCTCAATACGGGAAGCAAGCTCGGTCTACGGGAGATCGACAACTTGTTTCCTGAACTAGAGGAGTAGCACGATGCTAGTTCTGTCTCGAAAGGTCGGTGAGATTATCCACATCGGCGATAATATCACCGTACAAGTCGTGGAAGTGCGAGGTAACAAGGTGCGCGTTGGTATCCTGGCTCCCCAAGAGATAGTAGTTCTGCGCGGAGAGCTATGGGAGGAACGCGAGGAATTTAAGCGCAAGAAAGGGGTAGAAGATGCCAACCGTCCAGAAGCAGGTTAGTCGGCCCGCACCAAACAAAAACGGCTCGGTCCTCGACCGTATCCGACCAGTGGGAGAGGTTACTCAGAAGGCCATTACCCTGAACGTCTACGGGCGCAGTAAGACAGGGAAGACGCGGCTGGCCTGTACCTTTCCCAAACCCCTGCTCCTCATCGGCAGCGAGGACGGGACCGCCAGCGTAAGGAACGTCAAAGGGGTCGATTTCATCCGCGTCTATAAGGCAGCAGAAATCGACCAACTGTTCGATATGGTGCGCAAGACCAGCAAGTATAAGACGGTCTGTATCGACCACGCGGGCGGTCTTCAGGATATGATCCTCAAGGAAATACTTGGCCTGGACGAATTACCAATTCAGCGCACATTTGGCATGGCCAAACGCGATGACTGGATGGCTTGCTCGGCCCAGACCAAGGAACGCTTGAACGCGCATTTACACCTGGCCGAGACACATTCCATCAACGCCGTGGTGATTGCCCATGAGCGCGACTTTTCCAAGAAAGGGGATGAAGCGGAATCAACTGCCTCAGACCTAGAGCGCAGCTTACCGCAGATTGGTGCCTACGTCCAACCCGCCGTTAAGGACTGGCTCGATGGCGCTTGCGACTATATCTGTCAGACCTTCATCCGTGACAAGGTTATCTATGAGAAGTCGGTGATGGATGATGGCTCGGAGATGCTCATTCCCATCACTTCCAAGGACAAAGAGTATTGCCTGCGCGTTGGGCCTAGCTCGGTCTTTACGACCGGCTTTCGTTTGGTCGATGGTATTAATCTGCCCGATGCCATCGTCAATCCAAGCTATGAGAAGATACGGGACTTGGCCCTCGGCAAGTCCGTCAAGTGAACGAGCCTACCATCGGGACGTGGCTCGTCGTCACGTTGGGCCTTAGACAACTCTCGGCGAGGTTTGCTCCAGGCTAAACCGATGGTAGGCTTGACACGACTACCGCGTACTGTTTAAGATAGTGTTGTCAAACGAAACCACGAACAGGAGTTAAGAACATGCCTCCGCAGCAGCAGCAAGCAAATGGCCTCATCGCCAAAATGGGCAATGAAGCGGTCAAGGTCTTCAACGAACAGAAGAACCGTCCCAATGAACTCAACTTTGGCGGTTCTCCCCCGCCCGGTATCGAGAACGGTGTGGCGCGTCTGACCAAAGCTTATATCGGCGCGTACAAGGACGGTAAGAACAAAGGCAAGCCCTACTTCATGGCGATGGCAACCATCGTCAGCCCGCAAGAACATCAAGGTACGCCCATTTTCGGAATGCAGTTCAATCTAGGACCGGAAGCGCTCTGTAACACGCCGGACGTGAAAGGCGAGAAGTCCCGAAAGACTTACGCCCAACACTGGAAATGGATGCAGGATCATCTGGAAGACTTGGGCTTTAGCTTCCGCGCTATCCAGGACGCCAAAACGGGCGAAGAAGTCGAGCGCCGGCTTTTGGCGGGCTTGGCACACTTGACTACTAGCAAACCGTTCTTCAAGTTCCGCACCTGGCAGGGCCAGCCCAGTAAGGAGTTTCCCAATCCCAAGGTCAATGTGGTTTGGGGCAAGAAGATCGACAATTACAACATGGCCGATGCCGCCGCTGGGCATGTGGAGGACAATACGAGCCTGCCCGAACCGTCTGAGAACGGCCACAGCGAACCCTTTAACGAATACGAGAATCCGGGGGACGGTTCGGCAGACTCACCAAGCGAGCCGGAAGTGGTGAACCTGGAAGAATTGGCCGCGACCGCTGGTTCGGGCGACCGAGACGCCCAAGAGAAGCTCGAATCGCTGGCAATGGAAGCAGGATATACGGCGGAAGAAGTGGCAGGCGCGGAGGACTGGAGCGCCGTTGTCGGGATGATCGAAGCGCCCAAGAACGGTGAAGGGGATCAGGAACAAAACGAAGACGTAGCAGCCGCAGAACCGGCTCCCGGTGATACCGTCCAGTTCAAGCCCTTCGACAAGAAGAAGAACCAGCGCGCCAAGAAAGCGATTTCTTGCACGGTGGTATCCGTTAACTCCGCGAAAAAGACCGTTAAGCTCAAGAGTCTAGTGGACAACAAGACCACCTACGACGCGGGTTTCGACGACCTGGACCAAGAGTGACCTGTTGAGCTAGTTCCTCACGTTACATCCATCAATGGACGTTTCAGACCGTGAGGAACTATCGGCGCGGTACGGTTCGTTACGACCTCGCGTCGATGAGAACCCCGGCGTCTGGTGACGCCAATCGGACGGCCCGCCCACCTTGGGGGCGATAACCGTCCTGGGATCGACCGAGTCCAAAGGGCTGTGACAAGGCCAGCCACGGTCGGTACTGCCAGCCTGGTTCGATTCCGGGCGGGGTTCCTTGGGAGGGGGAAAGTGGCTGAGTAGGGGTGTTCCCGAAAAGCTCGCGCTGGGACTCCCCCTCCCATCTTTTACACTTCGGTAGCGGTAGGCTCAGACATGACGTTTGCGCTCGACACAGAGACAACTGGACTTGACCTGTACCACGGTGCAAAGCCCTTCTTTGTGACCGTTTGCCACGACGATGGTAGGCAAGTCTGGTACGAATGGGACGTGGACCCACGAACGCGCGAGCCGCAGATACCTAAAGCCGACCTGCGCGAGTTAAAAGAACTGCTCGGTCAAGTCGCAACATGGTCTAAAGACTTTGACATAGAGATAGCAGCCCGACACCAGATCATTACTCAGAACGGCAAGTTTGACGTAGCTGCGCTTGAAACCATTGGTATCACCAACTGGCCTTGGCAGCAAACCCATGATACCTTGATCGCTAGTCACATCCTGGCCAGTAATCAGCCCCACGATCTAACGAGTCTCACCCTGACCTATCTGCTCCACGATCTAAAGCCTCTTGAGGACGACATGCGCAAGGCGTGCATGAAGGCACGCGGTATCGCTCGGCGCAAATACCCGGACTGGCAGATTGCCAAAAAGGGACTGCCGAGTATGCCCAGTGCCAAGGGCGATCCCAAGAAGACCTTACGCGGTGGTGAGAAAGATAGCCCGTGGAAGTTTGATTGCTGGCTCCCGCGCGCGATGGTCAAACACTGGTGGGAAACTTCCGACGCTTTTAAGCGCTGGCAAGACAATCCACAGGCTCCCTATCGGCCTGTAAAGCCTGTGGGTAAGAAAAAGTCTGTCTCGGACGGATGGGAGTTTCGTCCGCCCAGTCTCGGCGGCGAGCATCCTTGGTGGACCGTAACGGCTCGCTATGCCAATGGGGATAGCGAAGCGACAATGGCTCTCTGGCCCGTCTTTGAGTCTGAACTAAAGAAGCGCGACTTGTGGGAGATTTACCTAGAGCGCAATAAGCTCTCGAAAATTACCCACGACATGCAAGCCCTCGGCGTATCGATCCACGCGGGCCGTACCGACGAATTGGAGAGAGAGTTCCGCGAGCATTCGGATAACTGCGCCGGCACGATGAAGAATATTGCCCTATCAGCGGGCTATGCCCTCGACCTACCCAAAGGCAATAGCTCCAACAAATCGCTGACAACCTTTGTCTTTGATTGCCTCAAGCTACCGGCCACAGCTACCTCAAAAAAGACAGGCAACGCCAGCCTGTCGAAAGCTGCCATAGAGCTTTACGAAGCCACTTTGCCCCCTCGGTCGAAACAGCTTTGCTTCATGCGCCAGCTAAAAGCCAAGCGCAAGATTGATACCCACATTGGCTATCTCCAGGGCTACAAGCGCTTCTGGGTGCCTCTGGAGGGTAAAGACGGCTGGTTTGTTCTTCATCCAAACCTCAACCCGTGCGGTACGGATACCTTGCGCTGGTCGAGCAATAACCCCAACTCTCAGAACATCAGTAAGCAAGAAGAGTTTAATCTGCGCTACTGCTTGGGACCGGCTCCAGGGCGCGAGTGGTGGAGTATGGATGCCAAGAACCTGGAACTGCGCATACCGGCCTATGTCGCAGGCGAAGAGGAGATGATTGCCCTCTTTGAAAAGCCCGATGAACCGCCTTATTACGGCTCCAATCACTTACTGAATTTCCACACGGTCTACCCGGACATCTGGGAGTATGAACTAGGGGAAGTCGGTATCGAGAAAGTCGGGCCGACATGCAAGAAGAAGTACGCGGCAACGTGGTATCAGCGCTGTAAGAACGGTGGCTTCGCGGTCCAGTATGGAGCCATCGACCGAACCGATCAGGCCGGTACAGCAGATCGAGCCTTTGGCCGGATCGGTTGTCATACGAAGCTCAAAGAACGCTTTAAGGCCATCCACGGTCCCGGTGGGCTAAACGAGCGCTGTATCAAGTTCGCTGAGAAACATGGCTACGTGGAAACTTTACCGCGCCGTTCGGTCAATCCCCGTCATGGCTACCCTTTACTTGTGACCCGCACTGAGAGAGGGATGATCCTACCTACGGTCCCTCTCAACTACGTGATTCAGGGTTCGGCGATGGACTGGACAAGCGGAGGCATGGCTCGTACCACCGAGTACCTCGAAACAGTCAACCGGCAAAAGAAGCTCGTTGGGCGCGCTGGTTTCTTTTTGACCATGCAAGTTCACGATGAACTGGTATTTGACTTCCCGTCTGGCACGGGAGAAAAACCGTGGCTGACAAATCTCGATATCGCCCAAACGTGCCGTCGCCTCATGGAACAAGGCGGGGAGGATATTGGCGTACCAACGCCTTGCGGTTTGGAGTACCATTCTACCACCTATGCAGAGGGAGTAAGTGTCTAATGGCAATGGAAAATGCTTTGCGCTTTTTGTACAAGAACTATCGGAGCGAAGTCTATTCGCGCCGCGTGATCCCTATTACCGTGGGGGTTAAAGACTTGCCTAAGTGGTATCCAGGCGGGCCGACGCTCTTTCTGACAGGTTACGACCTCGATAAGCGTGCCGTGCGTGACTTCTGCTTCTTTAACATCCAGTCGCGCCCCTACCCGATCCGCGTATTAGTCGAAGAGGAGTGGCACCATGAAGAACTAGCACACATGACCTTCGACCATCCGCTCTTTGCCAACGGCATCGTAACTATAGGGTTCCCTGCAATCGAATTGGATGTAAACCATGCCAAAGAAGACTCCGCGCTTTCTATTCGGGAAAGCGGCCAAGTTAGCCTACGTGAAGGCGCAGCCGCAGAGTCGTGAACACCATTGCCACTGGCCCGGCTGTAGCCGGCAAGTGCCGCCCGCGATGTGGGGTTGTAAAGAACACTGGTTCAAGCTGCCGCGCGTGTTGCGCGAGCGAGTTTGGGCCGCTTACGTGCCAGGCCAGGAAGTCACTATGACGCCGAGCCAGGCTTACTTGGAAGTCGCTCAGGAGGTTGAGGAATGGATACTGGTAAACTACCCCAACGGGTAAGCGAGCGCCGGATCGAATCAGGACATACCTTACCGCTGTTCGATCATGGCTATGTAAAGTTTATCGAACATTGGGGTAACGATGAGCGTATCATCGAAGCAGCGCGGATGAGTACAGGGGGAGGTTTTAAAGGCTGGGGTCCAAAACCAGACGGTTCGCCTGGCGATGAAAAGCTACTGCGCTACCTCTATGAGAACAGACATGCCACACCATTTGAGATGGCGGGCATGGTTATCGAAGTGAAAGCGCCTATCATGGTCTTCCGCGAGTGGCACCGCCACCGGACCCAGAGCTATAACGAGATGTCCGCGCGCTATATGCCTTTGCCTAACGCCAATTACACGCCGACGATCCATCGCTGCTTACGGATGGACAGTAAGAACAGGCAGGCGGGCCGAGCCAAGGGCGCGGGCGAATTGACACATGAGCAGGCACTCGACTGGCTGAGCCAGCTACAGACGTGCTATGATGTGTGTGAGCAAACATACCAAAATGGCTTGGCCCTTGGTGTCCCGAAGGAATTGGCGCGATTACCTGTGCCGGTAGGCCGTTATAGCGTGATGCGGGCCAGTGCCAACCTGAGAAACTGGCTGGCCTTTCTGACGTTGCGAATGGATAAGAAAGCTCAAGAAGAGATACGCTGTTATGCGACGACGGTAGGACTGTTCATTGCCGAGTTATTCCCGCGTACCTGGAACCTGTTCCTGTCAGGGCATAACGGCGAAGATCGTGACGACTAAAACGAAAGAGGGCGGGTTTTTAGCCCGCCCTCTTGCTTCTCTGGCTCGTCCGATTACGCGGTGACAAGTTCCTTGTCCTTTTTCGGTGCGGTGGCCTTGGCGAGCGTTTTCTTGCCCTTGGCAGTGATCTTAAACGTGTAGATGTCCTTGCCGTCGATGTCAAAGCGATCTTCTTCCACCAGCCCCTTATGACCCAAGCTGCCCTCATGCCGATCCCGCAGTTCTGCCGGGAGGTTGGAGTAGATGCCCGTCTTCATCACCAGTTCCCGATAGGTGTGAAGCTCGCCATCCTCCAGCGCCTTGAGGAGCAAATACTGGTTCACGGGCAACTCACACGCTCCCGCCAGCTTCTTGTCTCGCTGGTTCTTGGTCTTCAGTTCGTGAATCTTCTGCTCAAGTGTCTTGGCCATTGGTCGCTCCTTAAAAGTAGTTGCATCGAAGTAGCACTGTTTGCTACACTCGTATTCTATAACCTGACGGCGCGGTGTCAAGTGCGCTTTCAGATTTTTTACGGAAGGAAATCGTCATGCCGAAGAAGTCAGACGTAACTCCAGCGCTCCTAAAGGCTTACGCTTTTCATGGTGTGGAACTCGACTGGGAAAATAGTTCCACGCAAGCCACGGGAACCTGCCCTTGGTGCGCGCGAGAGGGCAAGTTCTCCGTTAACCTCGAAACAGGATTATGGCGCTGCTATGTCTGCGATGAGGGCACGGACACGGGCAAGAGCGCTTCTGGTGGCGGTAGCTATGTATTCTTGCGCACACTCTGGCAATACAGTAAAGACAATCTGAAAGCACCAGAAATGGCCATCCTCATGGAACTGGCCAAAGAGCGCAAGCTAGACCATAGTACACTGATCTATTGGGGCGTTGTGCCCTCATTCCTTACAAACGATCCGCTACTACCTGGCTACTCGAATCCAGAAACCTTGTCCCAGCTTTACCAATACGCGCCTCCCAATCGAGAAGGCAAGCGTATCCTCCTGGCCACCCCTGCCCATTCGAGCCAAGAGGGAGACGTAGCTCATACGCTTTTTGGCGTCAATCTCTACGAAGAAGCCAAGCCAAACCTCTATCTCTGTGAAGGTCCGTGGGATGCAATGGCGCTCTGGGAAGTCCTCGGTAAAACCAAGCTGAACGACGAAGGGCAGTACGTGCCTACAGGCAATCCCGCGCAAAGTCTTCTGGCCGGAGCAAACGTCTTGGCCGTACCCGGCTGTAACACCTTCAAAGAGTCGTGGTGTCGCTTTTTCAAAGGCAAAAACGTCTACCTCTGTTACGACTCCGACCATCCAAAGCTCGAAAAGGAGCGCGATGTAGGCCGGCAGGGGTATCGTGGTATGCAGCGTGTGGCGCGCATGCTCCTCTCCGATGCCGACAAGCCTGAAGTAGTGTCCTATCTCCACTGGGGCTTAGAAGGGTATGACCCAAAGCAAAAAAGCGGCTATGATGTACGAGACATGCTCACGGGGGCAAAGCCTGGCCGCGAACGGTCAGCCATTCTGCATGACCTCCATGAGAAGCTCGTTCCTGTCCCAGAGTCGTGGCTGGACGATTTGACTCAGCGTCCACGGAGTAAAGCCATGATCGGGACGAAAGCCTGTAAGACCTGGAAAGGGCTACTAAACGAATGGAAAAAAGCGCTACAAATGCGCGATAGTATCGCCGATGCCTTGGCTACGATGCTGGCCGTCTGCCTCTCGACCGATCAGCCCGGCGACCAACTCTTTCTTCAGGTGATTGGCGATGCGGGCAGTGCCAAAACGCGCCTCTGCGATGCCATCCTGACAAGCAGTCATTGCCATGCCTTGGAGCATTTGACCGGCTTCTATTCGGGCGTTAAGGATGATAGCGGAGAGGATTTCTCTTTGATTGCCCGCATCAATCACAAGACCTTGGTAACAGCCGAAGGCGATACGGTTCTTAGTAATCCGAATTTTCAGGAAATCATGTCCCAGCAGCGCCGTATATTCGATGGCGTGGGACACTCGACCTATAAGAACCAAAAGGTCGATAACCACTATTCGGGGCTACGAACGCCCTGGATCATGGCCGGTACGCCCATGCTTCTCAACATGGACCAGTCGCGGCTAGGGGATCGATTCTTGCGCATCTATATCAATCCGCCTGAAGAAGATGACCGGCAAACGCTTCTCAAGCGCTGTGGCTATACATCCATTCGCTCGCTGCTCATGCCACCTGTCACAGCCAACGACCCACAAGGGACAATGGATGAGTACCAAAAGGCAGCGTATCAGTTGACCGGGGGCTATATCGATCATCTACGCGCCGATCCAATGGAAATTCTTCATCGCGTGCGTTTTGATGAGGAATGGCTCGTATCGCGCTGTGTGCGTTTGGCCGAGTTCACAGCCTTTCTTCGCGCTCGGCCTGAAACACGACCCGATAAGGAAGTGGAGGCGATGAAAGAAGAACCGACGCGCCTTACCAATCAGTTTACCCGTCTGGCAATCTGTCTCGCGGCGGTAATGAACAAGTGGAAGCTAGATGAGTCGGTGGTAAAGATCGTGCGGAAAGTTGCTCTCGATACAGCCCGTGGCCGCACCTTTGATCTGGTGAAGCTCCTGTGGACATTAGGAGCGCAGGGAGCCGAGTACGTCTATATTGCCAATCAGTTAGGCATCAAGAACGAAAAGGCCAGCGATCTCTTACGCTTTATGAAGAAGATTGGCGCGGTCACGGCCAAAAAGCTTCAGCTACCGCAAGGCTGTCAGGGACCACCGCGATGGTATCTCTCCAACAAGATGGCATCCCTTTGTCACGACATTCTCGGCAAGCCTCCCAAGGCACTGGCAGCGTGCGAGGACTAGCTTGCCAAGCAGTTCCCTAAAAGGTATGCTGAGTTAAGGTTAGATACCTTTAAGGAGTACATCGATGAGTAGTGTAGAAAAATCGCTGAACCGAGAAGGCTGGCTAATGGAAGTGTCCGCATACTTGCGCTCGGTTGTCTTCAAGGATTGGAAAATCGTGCCTTTCCGCGTGACTTGTGGCTGGCCCAGTAAGCACGCCTCTAGTGCCAAAGGCCGACGTGTTGGCGAGTGTCACGGAGCGCGACTCAGTAAGGACGGCCACCATGAAATATTTATCTCGCCGGTCCTCGATAATCCCTTGGAAGTGACTGGCGTACTGTGCCATGAACTGGCGCACGTTGCCGCTGGTGTTGATGCCCAGCACGGCAAAGAGTTCTTGCGCGTCTGTCGGCAAGTGGGGCTAGATAAGGGCAAACCTGGCTCTGTCATGCCAGGCGAGAGGCTCAATAAGCGCCTGGATGAGTTTCTCAAAAGCGTGCCGGTCTACCCGCACTCGGCCCTTTTGACTCCAGCCAAAACGACCTTGGCGCGACCAGCCGTCAGCATAAAGCTCGTCTGTCAGGAGTGCGCTTGCTCTATACGGATTGCCAAAAAGGACTTTGAGCGAGTTGGTGCCCCCGTGTGCGGCTGTTGCGCCATTTCTCCTAAGCGTATGGCCGAAGAAAGCAAGGACTAACCAATGGAGCTTACGGGCAGTGATAGCGTGTCTATGCCTTATGCCGAACAGGTATGGCTTGAGAACAGAACCAATCCGAATCTCTTATTAGGCTTTCTGTCAGGATGTAATCGGCTATCGGATCGTAAGCTGCGCTTATTTGCCAAGGCTTGTGAAGCATTATGGCGAAAAGAGCTAGTTCCAACAGACAAGCTCTTGTGCCTGGCTTTCGGTAGACACGAAGCTAGCCATGATTGGTCATTCGATCCGCCCGACAATGCTTCAGACTTGGCTCTAAAAGCCTTGGAGATTCACGATGAAAAGCCAAATTAGTCTGCATGAACTGTGGGCGCTACGGCTACTGGCTGTGGAACGTAGGACGATATAAAATTTGCCGTAAGTGCGCTAAGGATAGGGGTATACCAGCGATTACCCCTCAAATGGCCGAGAACAGGTTCAAGGGTCGATTACCAAACGTGATAAGTGCCTAAGTCGGTCTTGACGACATGCGCCAAGTGTCTGTAAGCTCAGGACTTGACGTAAATTTGTGACAAGCGAAAAATTATCGAATAACGATTTTATGGCAGGCGCGCGAGTACCAATGTCAGAGATAGATGCGCGGCGATTGAAGATATGTCGCCTGCGCAGACGTGGCTGCCCTGTGCAGCGCATTGCCAAGATCGTCGGCAAATCGGAACGGCAAGTACAGCGCGACCTAATCGCTATCGACAAAGCCGGTGGTGATTGGAAACCAAAAGACAAAGACCTGCGCAGACGTGAGATAGAAGCGCAGTATGACGACGCTCTATGGCAAGCGTGGCAGGCTTGGTTCAAGTCAAAGCGTGACGCCACAAGCCATACCGAGAAGCAAGAGCCGGCCTATGAGTCGGTAGAAGGGGAAGATGGTAAAAGGAAGCGCGTCCCAACCGGCGAGATGGTACTGACGGAGGTAGTAGACAAGCGTGAAGGCCGGCTACCTGATAATCGGTACATGGTGACGATCCTACAAATCCTCCAGGCCAAGCGGGAATTGTGGGGACTCGACGAACCAAAGAAGGTTGATGTTCGTAAGCTTAGTATCAACTTCGCCGATGTCGCCAAGAGCCTGCCCGATGGCATGCGCACGGATGAAGTGGAACAACGCTTAGCTATCGAAATGAAACAACTGGAAGGCACGGACATGGAGACAGTGCGCGCCATTCTTCCCAATGGACTCAAAGAACTCAATGACATGATTGGAAACAGCGATGAAGATTCTCAAGAGGTATCTGATCGGCATGGTGCTGGGCCTTAGTCTAGCTGCGGCCATCGAAGGCATTGTGATGCTATACGATGGTACTGACACAGCCTTAGAAGGGGAAATCCATCGCCTGTGGTGGGGCTGGCAAATTCCCCAACTGCCTCAAGTGGACTTGGAAAAGTTCGCCCGCGAACATCCTGAAATCCAACCTCAACATGAGAAAGATTCAAGCAATGTTTCACGCGGTTCTGACCAGCCTGATCGTTCTCCTCATGGGGGGAGCGATAGTCGTCTGTCTGCTCATGGACAAGCGCGACAAGCGCCGGATGCAGGAGTACGAAGCGTGGCTCAAAAAGAAGTCTCACCCTCAAGGTAAAGACGACTGGGCCGAGTACATGCATCAGCGCTCTCTCCAGCGGTATGAATCCAATTAAGGGATAGCCTATGGAAATCATCGTCGTCTACGGTTTTGGCCTAACCTTCTTAGGGCTACTGCTAGGCTACTGGCTTGACCGGCGCTCGAAACGTCACAATGAACCCAAGTGACCTTCAAGACCCATTCGTTCTCAAGCGTGTCCTGTGGCCGGATGTGGTCTTCTATCGCCAGCAGCGCGAGATTATCTCATCGGTGTTTGAGGACGCCGATGAGACTTTTGTTGTCGCTGGTAACATGCTTGGTAAAGACTACGTGGCAGGTTTTATCTGCCTGGCCTATTTCTTGACGCACCAGCCCTGTCGCGTTATAAACACATCCGTTAAAGACGACCACCTGCGCGTACTCTGGGGCGAGATTATGCGCTATGTGCAAACCGCTGCCTACCCGCTCGACAGTAAGGAAGGCGGTAGCCTGCTCGTCAATCACCGCGATGTGCGCAAGATCGACCTCGATACAGGACTCATCGACCCCATTAGCTACCTTAGAGGTATGGTTAGCGAAAAGGGCGAAGGTATGGCCGGACATCACGCGGCTTTTACGCTCGGTGTAGTTGATGAAGCATCGGGCGTTGACGATTTGGTCTATACACAGATGGACACATGGGCTAAAAAGAAACTCGTCTTTGGTAATCCCAACCCGTGCAGTAACTTCTTCTATAAAGGAGTGAAAGCCGGCGACCTACTTGCTGATTAACTTCCACCAGCGCCCTCCCCTCCAACCGAAAGGTTTGTAGCTATGGCAGCTACTTCGCAGTCCGCTCACATCGCCCCTACTCTGGCCGCTCTCGACCTTCTCACTGACCCAACGAGTCTCGACGGCATCATTGCCGGTCTTGAATCGCGCCTGGCCATTCTTAAGCGATTTAAGAGTGAGTTTATCCAAAAAGAAGCGCAATGTAGTCCAATTCCTCCCAAGCAAGGTGGGACAACGAAGCGCTCAGCACGTCTACACGTCTTTAATCCTACCGACGATCAGGAAGACGATACTGAGTACGATACCGACCTGGAGACAAAGCCCAAGCCGAAACCCTCTTCGCCTAGTCAGGGTGCGCACCCTTCGGCACAAGGCCAAGCGAACCGGGAGAAGTTGGTCCAGTATATCGCCGCCAATGGTCCGACCTCTTGTACCGTGCTGGCTACGCTTCTCGACATGACGGAGGGTGGTATCCGCTATCTCATCAAAGATCATCCTTGGTTCGCGCTGGAAGGCGGCAGAGTCACGATTACCAACGCCGCGCGTCAAGAAGTGGTGAAAAAGGACGATGCCTGAGCGTTGGTACAATCTTGCCTATGATGAGGGAGATTTAGGGGTACTTTATGACGCCCAAGGTCAAGACCTTTCTCCCCACTACTCGATACGAGCCAATACACAAACAGGTTTGGTCGAGTGTCTCAATACATGGGATGGTACAAGCTACTTTCTCAAGTGCCAAGCGCCTCTAAGGTTTGAAAGGTGGACATGAGTAAGCGCATTGTCGCAACTGTAGAACAGCCTCAGACCGACGAAACCAAACCGCTCTTTGGTCCGTGGATGCAACCCCTCAACAAACAAGCCAGGGAGTTAGGAGAGCGCTTTTGTGCTTATGTCGTCTGGGAACTACATGAGCGCGGCGTTCATACGGCTGGTTTGCCCGTGTCCGCCAAGCGCATCTCGAAGTCCTACGGCATGGAAATGATGGCCAAGAACATTGGCAGCGAGCGGCTCACGCACTTACTTGCTCGCACCTACTTCTACGGCAAAGAACGGACACCAGCCGATTTATCACTGTGTCAAACACTTGCCATAGCCGCAGTCCTTTATGGTATAATCGGCTAGTGCTAAGAGCGGAGGGGAGCCATGACCAAGATCAAACGTATCAAGCAGCGAACGCAAATGGATTTCACACCGGGGACGATCTACCGTTATGCCCCTTGGTTCAAGGACAAAAGTGGTGGCTCAAACCCTGTGCGTGTTGCTTGCGGACGTTATAAAATCTTGGGCGTGGCGTGGGATGGCGGCACCAAGCAGCTACGCATCGTCTACGAAGGACTAGACGGCAATGACGCGGGTGAATGGTTCACCTGTTCGGTAGGTGACTTCGCCGCCAAGTTCGTGCCGGTCGAGCCAGAACCAAAAGAGGTAGGCACTGGCTCAGCCTCAGCCGAACAGCCTTACGTAGCTCCCGTTCCTGCCATTCGCTCTGGACTGGCGGATATGACAACCCGTGGACCTGGACGCTAAGGAGATAGTCATGGCCGATCCCGACAACAAGCTGTTCAAAGACGAGCTAGAAGCGCTCTATCAAAAGCACGGCATCAAGTCAGCTGTGAGCTTCTACAAAACGAAGAATGGCAACCGGCGCAAGAACTGCTGGGTTGGCACGGAGGCAATCGAACTGCTGGAGGCCAAGGAAGTCGAAAAGGTCTGTCTGCTTGGACTACGTGTCGCGCAACCGCATATGGAGGCCAAGCTAGAGTCATTCAAGACCTTGCCCAAATCCGTGCAAGATCAGATCGTTGAAGCGCTCAAGTCTGGGGCAGATGTGCATATAATGGAAATTGAGGCCGATAGCCCCGAAGACTTTCAGGCCAAGGTTGAGATTCTCAAAAAGACCACGGGCACAGTCGATGCCAGCGATGGTATGCTCTGCGATTGCCCACGTTGTAAAGCCGAGCGCATGAAAGACGTGGAAACGAGTAAGGAAGCTCATCCACATCAAGGGTCAACTGTGTTTCAGCGCGGACCTGATAAGCCCATCTAAGGGATGACCAAATACTACCGCAAGGTAATCCAGATCAAGGCCGAGCATAGCCCCAATGTCATTCTGGGACTAGCCGAAAAGCGCGCTGGGAAACGACCCTCTAATAAGATGATCGTTCCCGGCGTTCTTTCGTGGTACGATTACCAAAAGCGCCGCTCGACGTGGGACTTGATACGCCAGTGTATCGGCCTGGATGCTGAGTTCTATGAAGGCGCGGAACTCAAGATGTTCCCTGGCCTGTGGCTCAATCGTGCGGCAACCCTGGCACGTCGGCTACACCTGGAAAATCGCTCACGGCGAGCCAAGGCACTCGGTATCGACCCCGGCGAAGGGCAAGAAGACAGTAGCTTTGCTGTCATTGACGAACTCGGCCTCATCGAAATGGTTTCAGCCAAGACTCCCGACACAACGGCCATTCCCACGATCTGCCTGGACCTGATGCGTAGATACAAACTGCAACCGGAACAGGTTTGCCTGGACCGTGGTGGTGGTGGGAAGCAACATGCCGACTACTTGCGGCGTATCGGCTACAAAGTGCGCACAGTGGCCTTTGGTGAGCCAATCCTAGTTCCCATCAAGTATGGCGAGACGCAAGTGAAGGAGCGCATTGTAAATCGTGAGGAACGCTATAGCTTCAAGAACCGCCGCGCCGAGATGTACGGCAACTTGCGCGTCCTACTCGACCCCGTGAACAAGGGCTTTGCCATTCCTGCCCAGTACACAACCTTGCGCGAAGAGTTGACCGCGTTCCCATTGTCCTATGATGAGGAAGGGCGCTTGTTCCTACCTCCCAAGAACAAGAAAGACCCTAACTCCAAAACCAAAACGCTTATCGAGATTATCGGTCACAGCCCCAACGAAGCGGATGCGCTCGTTGTAGCCGTACACTGTATGCTCACCAAACCTCTTATGGCTCGCGCGGGAGTAGGCTAATGACGCACTTTCTCGACCACGAACAACCCGCGCCTAGTCCTAACGACAAGCCTGCCGTATGGGACTTGGTAATTGCGGACATGCAAAAGCGTGATACAATAGGACGCAAACGCTACGGCACACCGCTACAGCCCAACAATGGCCGCGATGCCTTGCGCGATGCCTATGAAGAAGCCTTAGACTTGCTCGTTTACTTACGGCAAGCCATCTATGAAAGGGACAACCAGTGACGCTACTCGCCGACTGGCAAATTCGCAACCTCTGCTTGCCAGTGGCCTACGACGGCCCAGAGGACAAACCCATCTACGGCTACCAATGTCCCCAGACCCACAAGCGCCATGCCTTTACGTTGCCCATGATCGAGCCGTTTACTGATTACGGCGACCGACCGGGCAAGTTGTCCTACGGTCTAAACCACTACGGCTACGACCTGCGCCTAGGACGCGAATTAAAGGTATTTAAGAGTACCTTTGGAGAGATTCTCGATCCCAAGATGCTCCGCGATCCGGACTATGAAAAGCGCATGTTTGATACCATCGTCTATGGCGAGGACGTGAACTCGTTCATCCTCCATCCTCACTGTTGCGTACTGGGTACAAGCTTTGAGTATCTGCGCATTCCGCGCTTTCTTCAGGCCGATTGTCTGGGCAAGTCTACGATTGCCCGCGTTGCTGTACAACCACTGGTCACGCCATTGGAGCCGGACTGGGAAGGCAACCTGACCATCGAACTCGTTAATCACGCCAATAGCCCTGTGCGCGTCCATTTCATGGAGGGCATCTGCCAGATTCGTTTTCACGTCGGCGATGCCATACCAGAGCGCAGCTATAAAGACAAGGGTGGCATTTACCAAAACCAGCGCGGCGTTACCGTGTCGAGGATCAAAGAATGAGTCCGGAGATGGAAAGCCTACGACTGGAGATCATCAAGATAGCTCAAGAGGCCGCGCGCACAGCGATGGTATGGGGGCTGTGCTGGGGATTCGCGCTAGGCTCTATGCTGGCGGTATTCGTCCAGCAGATACGCCTCTGGCGCAGGGATGACCACATACGCCTACTCGGTTCTTGGCTTCAGAACTATGGCGACTAAGCCGTCAGGATGCGCAAAGAAATACACGACCTACGATGCCGAGAGTCAAAGAATGACTGCTGAAACACTCCAGACCTTAGCTGAAATACGCTCTCTGGCTATCGAAATGGCTATGGAGTCGTTTCGTCAAGGCTTTCTCTTAGGGCTGTTTGTCTTTTTGCCCACTGGTTTTATTTTCGGCTGGTTGTTCCGCTCTTCTGAAGATTTTCGTCAAAGGAGACGTAATGCCGCGAGTCCAAAAAACGCTGAAGTTCCCTGAGCGCGGAAAGCCTGGAGAACCTTACACGTTTACCGTTCTCACACTGCCTACCAAGGCGTATGAAGAGATACGGAAGATTCTACGTGCCACTGGGTTTGAGGACCGGATTGTTCTCACCGACGATAATGAAACCTTGGACCTGCATAACCTGGCCTTCCAGGAAGATTGTGGCGTCTGTCCCTTTTGCCATGCCGTTCTGACGCGCTGTCCGCACTGCTCTACGCGCTGGTGCCATAGGCACGATCCTTTGGGAATGGAAACGATCTGCCACGAATGTAAGCGCCGCACTGCTTAGCCATGCCAATACCTGTTCAGAATCCTTACGATCAGTCCGACGAGAGCTTCGACCTTGACCCTAGCTTTAGCCTGGGCTTTTCTCTCGATTGGGATGCGTACTTTGAGGAGTTCAAGGCGCAGCATGGCGGCGACCCGGTACGATTTAAGGGCCGGCTGCTTTTCCAAGATGGTTGGACCTATTCTGGCCGCGACAAGGCCGGTCCCGAATGGCCTCCACCAACGAAGCAGGAAGAACTTGATAGGCTTAAAGTGAGCTACTGGCTGACGCGCCTTCGCATCGTCCAGACCGAATACAACTGGCTCCATGAGACACTGTACCAACTGGAGCAACTTCAGCGGATTCGCTCTATCCCCTTAATGCAGAGCTTGGTATCATTAGATGAGGCAACGGGCCAGCACCGTAGAGAGTCAAAGCCTCTGGACCTGGACGCCCAGAAAAGTAGGCTTGACTGGCTGGCTCAAGACATACTCGATTGCCAAACCGAACTCAGGAGACTCAAGTGAGTGTCAAGATTCCTCCCACCGTTGGCCGCGTTGTCCACTACTTCCACTACGATCCCAAGTCAGACTCTTACACGGGGCCACTGTCCGCGCAAATTGCTTTTGTCTGGTCTGCTACGCTTGTCAATCTTGGCTACCTCGATCCCAACGGTAAACACTGCTCGGCAACGAGCGTCTACTTGATCCAAGATGGTGAGGAACGTCCCAAAGGTCACTACTGCACCTGGATGCCCTACCAAGTCGGACAGGCGCAGAAGACCGCTGAAGCCTGCGCTGTTGCCGAAGCAGCCCGTAAAGGTTTCAACTCCTAATCACCCCGCCTCGCGTAAGGAGCATGTCCAAACCCAATTCTCCGGTCGGGCAAGTTACCAAGCGATCCTCTGGTGGCTTGCCCGATCCCTTCGCCCTGAACCTTTTGGAACAACTCGTTTCCAATTCGTTCCTTGCGCGTGGGCAGTTCCTCGATAGGCTTGTCGATGGCCGGCGCAATATCGACGAAGAATGCAACTACCCTTCCGGAGAGTAT
>Ga0134125_10000873_pt1 | contig 38898 bp, 30 predicted proteins | sample KB31751_FD_96464 | JGI IMG/M metagenome (GOLD analysis project Ga0134125, IMG submission 96464) | Terrestrial soil microbial communities with excess Nitrogen fertilizer from Kellogg Biological Station, Michigan, USA - KB3-175-1 | ecosystem: Environmental > Terrestrial > Soil > Unclassified ...
TGGCGTCACTGTACCCGGCGCCGTGAACGATGCTGCGGTCGGCTATCCTTCGCAGCCAACGACGGCAGAGAACCACTATCCGGCGCAATGGTGCCAGACGAAAGACTTGGACGGCTTCTTCGTCAATCAGCCCGTTATCAAGATGACGTTTGGGGGTACGTCGACGTCGATTCTGTGGCCATTCTCGATCGACTACGACCATATGATGATCTGGCGTGATTGACCGACTCACCGGCTGGTGAGCGCTCAGCCCGGGGCGGTCACCAGCCGGGGCCGGTCAGGGCCGATCACCCCGTTTGCCTGCCATCCCGGAACCGATAGGCGACGATTAAGCGAATGGGCGGTTGACTGGCTGCGATGGCGGACAAGAGTCATCGTCGGGCGTCAGTCACATTTCCTTGGCGTGTCTTGCCTGAATCCCGGTGAGCGCGGACATTCGAATGCGAGCCGCGACGCGGCGGGAGCGACACGTGCGCCGAACCATACGAATTCCACAATTTGCTATGCCATCCATCGTCGCGTGTCTGATCCTGGGATTGGCATGCTCGGACGTCACGGCTCCTCGAGCGCGAGCGGGGGACTCGGCTTTGCCGACGGGGTCGGGGCCGTCGACGGCGCCGACGTTCAATCCAGCGACGCAAACCCTGATCCTGCGGGACGAATTCAGCTATAGCACATTCGCGCAGGCGGTAACCGGTGGCTGGCAATGCTCGGACGCGAGCAGGACTGAGGATGCGTCGACCAATCCGCGCGGCGCTTGCCAAATTGTCGACGGCGCATCTGGAGCGGCCGGCGACCACGCAATTCGACTCGTGTATGATGGCATCGCGAACGCCGACGGTCAGGAGGCTCACGCATGGGGACGTCCGTTCAGTGATACTCTCGCCGCACTTCCCGGCCATGCGGTCTATCTGAGCTACGACTTCCGGATTACACCGGGCGGCGGTTTCCGATTGGACGACGGTCAGCACATAGTCAAGGTCAAGTGGCTCGAGCTGTGGACGAACACTGACCGGGCACAGTTCAATACGGGTTATCAGAACTGCTGGAACAACGTCCCTCAGAACTCCGCTAGAGGCGGCGGGACAATCTTTCAGTTCTACGGAAACGCAGGCGCGGTCTCGAACTGTCACGCGGGCCAAGTCTCGCCGCCGTTCATCTATCAAGGGGCCGGTGGTTATCATCGGCTCACGCACAAATATGTTACGCAGTCGCGCGCCGGCGCTCGCGACGGCGTTGCACAAACGTGGCTCGACGGTGTCTTGATCCAGGATGTGAAGGCGTCGGACTGCGGAACGGTCGTGCCCGGGGCAGTTGGCGACGCGGCCGGGAAGGCGAAGTGGTGCGAGTCTGGCGATCTGGACGCGATGTTCGTGCGGCAGTCGATCCGCCGGCTGACGTTTGGTTCGGTCTCGACGTCGGTGCTCTGGCCGTTCACGATCGACTACGATAACCTCATCATCTGGCGCGACTAACCCGCATTCGGTGTTGCGTCGGGCGCGACATCGGCCGCACTCGGATCCGCAAAGACATCCGCATGCCGATCCACCGGTCCGACGTGCGCGCGTGTAGATTTCGGCGCGCCGATAGCAGTCGGCGGAAGCGGGGCGCCCGCTCGGCAGGCCTCGCGCGGTTCGGGCGGCATTCCTGTCGACTCATCCGCCGCCGGCTGCGCTTGCTGTGCCCTCGCAGACGCCCCGTCGCCCCTAACGAAGCGTTGCCTCGCCGGTTGAGACGGCGTCCTTGGACTGCTCGCAGTCTCTTTCCGCCCTTCCGCAAGACCCCGCCACGTGACGACCCAACTTCCAGCTCGCGACGACGTCCTCCACCCCGAGATTGCTGCGCCAGTCTCGGAGGAGAACCTCGATCGTTCTCTTGTAAGTGGGATCGCATGGACGGGCGGAGTAAAGGCCGCGACGCAAGCGTTGAGCTGGCTATCGACGCTCGTCATCGCTCGGTTGCTGAGTCCGACGGACTATGGGATCTCAGGTATGGCGATGATCTTTACCGGCCTTGTTCAGATCGTCAATGAATTCGGCCTGAGCGCAGCCGTCGTCCAGCGCCGCGATTTGGATGACGACCAGATCGCGAAACTCGGCGGACTGTCCGTGCTGCTTGGCGCGGTGATGTGCGCGACTGCAATCCTGAGCGCGCCGCTCGTCGCGACATTCTTCCGGCAACCCGCTGTCCGGGATGTCGTGATTGTACTCAGCACGACGTTCCTTACGAGCTCGTTTCAAGTGCTACCCCGCTCACTCCTCACCCGAGAACTGCGCTTTCGTACGTTGGCATCTATCGAGGCTGCCGAGGCGCTCACGCAAACGGTCTTTACTTTGGTCCTTGCCGTCCTCGGTTGGCGATACTGGAGTCTCGTCGGCGGCCTGGTTATGGGGCGACTCGCGTCCACGGCTTTGGCGCTGAGGTTCAGGCATCATCGTCTGGCGTGGCCGCGTCCACTGGCCAGCATTAAGGACCCCGTTTGGTTTGGCGGGCACGTCGCCGCCGGCAGCATCGCATGGTACGTCTTTCGGAGCGCCGACATGACCGTCGTCGGTAAGCGGCTCGGCGATGTAGCACTTGGGGCGTATACACTCGGCTGGACCATCGCGAGCCTTCCGGTAGACCGAATCGCTGCACTCGTGGCGCGGGCGACGCCGGCGATCTTCGCTCGAGTTCAGGACGATGTCGAGGCGCTTCGCCGGTACGTCCTCACACTTACTGAGGGCATTGCGCTTCTCGCGATTCCGGCGGCGGTCGGTCTGGCGCTGGTTGCCGGCGATTTCGTCAGCGTCGTCCTAGGGCCGCGCTGGGTATTCGCGATCACGGCTCTTCGCATTCTTTCCCTCGCCGCCATCTTCCGCTCGACGATCCCGATCCTCAATCAGGTGCTCATCGCCACCGGTCAGGCGCGCCGGAGCATGCAGGGAACGGTGGGCATCGCGATCGTGCTTCCGTTGTTGTTCATCGCGGGCAGCCATTGGGGAATCGCAGGCGTGGCGGTGGTCTGGCTCGCTCTATTCCCCATTGCATCCTTCGCCTTCTACGTGCGGCACGCGCTTGCGACGTGTCAAGTTTCACCCATGCAGTACCTCGGTGCGATGTGGCCGGCGGCAAGCGCAGCCTTGGTCATGACTGTGATCGTGTTGATCGTTCACCAGTCTTTGGCACAGAGTGCGCCAGTACTCCGACTGGCGTTGGAGGTTGCCGCAGGCGCGATAACCTACGCGTCCGTCGTCTACGCGACCCACGGGGCTCGCATCCTGTCGTTTGTCGCTGAGTTTCGCGCACGGCGCTGATCGCGATGCATGCGACATTCGAGCACGCCCCAGCTCTACCAAAACTTGGTTGGCTCGCGATCGTCTACCATTCTACGCGTTCGGTGCGGGTTGCCCACGGCGACTTGGTCGAGATTCACGGGTCGTGGTTCGTCGAAGGCGTTTGGGATGGAGATTTCGCCGAAGGCGCCTTCGACGCAACAGAGTGCTTTTTTGGATCGGGCGGCGTCGCTCGAGACGATTCGGTGGTGTTCGTTTCCAGCGCATCGACGACGGACTATCTCTACTACGCGACTGCCGACTCGCGGACCTTCGTCGCCAACTCCCTTCCGCTGCTGCTGGCGGCCCGAGGCGACCGCCTCGATCCGAAGTACTCTGGCTACCGTGCGATCAACCGATCCATCGTGACCGGGATTCGCCAATTCAGCCGCGAGATTCCAACGCGCTGCGGTAGCGTTCAGCGGCTGATGCACGACAACCTCTGTGTGTCCGCGGCCGGTGTTAAAGTTGTCGAAAAACCCCTCCCACCGGCATTCCCGACGTACGAGGCGTACGTTGGCTATCTCGTCGACCGGTACGCACGCATCGAGGCGAATGCGCGGGATGTTCGCCGTGCCTCTCCGATGGCGATTCTGACGACGCAATCGCGGGGCTACGACACGACCGCCGTGAACGCCATCGCGACGCGTGCAGCGAGGGTCGACCGGGCGTTCACCGTGACGCGGGCCAAAGTGGCCGGCGTATTCGCCGACCGGGAGCGAACGCCATCCACCGTCGACGATGACGGCACGGAGATCTGCAGGATGCTTGGCATTCCGTGCATCCCGATCGATCGGCGATCGTTCGAGACGTCGTTCGACGACGAGTATCTATACTACGCCACGCTCGACGAAAACGGCGACTTCAACCTGCGGGACATCGTGGCGCACGTCGACGACCCGGCGGTACTGCTCACGGGCACCCTTGGTGAGGTCTGGTACACGGAACGCTCATACGACATTTATACGAGGCAGCCCGAGGCACTGGACGATCAGTTGCGCCGCGGCGACCTCGGGGGACACGGGCTCACGGAAGTGCGGCTCGCCGCCGGCATCGTCCATCTTCCGCTGCCGTACATGGGCGCTCGCCGCCGACGTGACATCTTCGCGATCACCGAGTCGATCGCGATGGACCCGTGGCGACTCGGGAATCGATACGATCGTCCAATCGCCCGGCGCATCGCCGAGGAGCGAGGGATTCCGCGCGCCGCTTTCGGTCAGGCGAAGATGGCCACTGTCGTGGAGTTTACGCCGCCCGCCGTTCCCTACGGCTCAACACTACGGTCGGAGTATCTGGCGTTCCTGATGCGTGAGCGAATTCTTTCACCGGCGCGACAGCGGCTGCTGCCATTGGTTCACCGTGTCAACGGGATGCTTTGGTTCGCGGGCGAAGGACGTCATGCCTGGCTGCACTACCTGCAACGGGCGATTTCCAAGATTCGCCGGCGCGACTTTCGATTCCCGTTGCTCTGGCGTCATCTCGACGGCAAACTGTTTTGCTACTGCGCGAATCGGCGCTCGGACGAAATGGCGGCCGCGCTTCCCGCAACGTTTGTCGAACGAGTCGGGTGACGAAGCGCTGGGTCTCGGCTAACGCGAACGCGCTCGGTCAATGAACGACGCGGCCGTCAAATTGAACTCGTGATTTGCCCTCGACAGGAGGCCCGGAGCCGATGCCGCCGGCCAAGCGGCGCCGAGTGGGTCGCCCGCGGCAATCTGGGGAACGGCGCGCACTTCGTGCGTGATCAAATTCGACTCGAACCGATGACCCGCGAACCGAACCGCGTCGACCGGATTCCCCCCGGTGTTCATCAAGAAAATGGCCCGATACGCGAGGCGAGCATCCAGCATGTTCTCGCCGTGCAATACCAATGAATCCGTCGAGATGCCGAGCATCGCGTACACCGTAGGCGCGATGTCCACGTGCGACGTTGCATACGGCAGTTCAACCCGCCGCGCGATGAGCCCCGGCGCGTACAGCAGGAACGGGACGTTGAAGTCGACATCGTGCGGAAGCGCCACTCCGTCGAACGAGTCTAGCTCCGCCTTGTAGCGAAGGCCGTGATCACCCGTCACGATGACGAGCGTGCTGTCCGCAACGCCGAGGCTGTCGAGTCCGCGTAGGAACTCGCCGACGCCGTCGTCCAACGCCCGGGCAATTCGGTGAAGTTTGGCGGCACTCGGTTCCTGCGCTTCTTCCGGGGGAGCGCGCCACGGAAAATGCCCAAGGTTCGTCGCCACGACGACGAACGCCTTGGTATTCGACTCCTTCGCGGAGGCGATCTGATTCAGGGCCTGACGGAATGACCAATGTTCTCGGGCGACCGCACCATCGTAGTCCGTTGAGTGTGGCGCAGGCGGAAGCTCCGCGGCGTCGAGAATCGTACCGAATCCCTCCTGCTCGAGCTCCGCTCGATAGCGATATCCCCAGTCGACGCGATAGGAGTCGATGTAGCTCGTCTTATACCCCCGATCGGTGAGAACTCGCGCGAGTCCGTCGTTCCGGAACGCGCCATACTCGCCGATTGGCGGACCAGGCCGAGGGTAGGTTCCGCTGAGGATGCTATAAATGGCGTAGAGCGTGAATGGACGTGTGGTGAAATGTTGGCGACTCACGAGCGCATGGCGGCTCATCGAACTGAATGTCGGTAGAGTCGAATCATCAGTCAGGGGATAGAAAGCGAGTGGCGCCGTCTCGAGCACGAGGACGACGACGTGGCGCGGCGTCCTCGGCCCGCGGAGCGAGGCGATGTGCGCCGTGTCGCGAGGGATGCCGAGCGGATATGCTACACGCTCGTACTCGCGCATCAATGAATCGGTGGAGAGCTTGGGCAGGTTGACCGGGCTTTCACGATCCGCGTCGACGAGCGCCGCGGCAGCGGCGCTCCAGAACCCGTCAGCTGGCGAAGCCGAGGCCGTGAAACTCGGCAACCACGGCCCTGGCATGACCAACGATGTCGCGAGCAGGCAGATCGCTGCCGCAGCGAACAGCCCGGTGCCTCGCCGCGATATTGGCTCCCGCCATCCCGAGCGAGCCCATTTACTCGTCGAGCCGACCGCGGCGCCGCCCCACGCGACTGCAACAATGATGATGAGCGCCACATCGGGCAACGGAATAGTCGCCGGCACGACCGCGGGATTCTGCCAGCCCCAGTGAAGCGCGATGAGAAGCATCTCGTACGTCAGTGGCACGCCCGTCTCTCTTACGGCGAGCCAGCAGGCGAACCCGACTACGACGGCGATTGATGTCGAGGTCCAGGCAATGAGGCGAAGTGGAAGTCGTGCGATCCCGCGGAGAACAACAATCAGCAAGCCGACGATCACCCATCCCTCAATGATGTCCGCGCGATACACCTGAATGACGCGGCCAATCCAACGTGCGCGATGAACAGCGACCGCAAGGACACCGCTACCGCTCGCGGGAATCTTGAGAACGTAGCCCCATTGTGTCGACGCATACTTCGCGGCCATGGCAGTCAGGAGAAGCGCGAAGTACCAGCGAATTACGAGTGGGCCCTCACGACGCAGCCATTCTCGTGCCCTCGTCAACAGCGCCGTGCGCAGCGTCAACAGGCGCGACGGGATTCGGACGGAGGCGCCAGGCGGTCGGCCAGCGTCGGTAGGCAGCGCCATCTGAGGGGGCCGGGTCGGAAGATTCCGACGGGGTGGGGGGCGGGGCCAGGCGAGGAGCCGGTGGGTCGCGCCTGACGGAGAGGGGCAACAACATACATTACAACGAATTGATCACAGAATGGTTTCGGGGCGAATGGGTGTCAAGGCTGAGCAAAAGTTTGAGCCGTCGACAGTCTCCAACGCGATCCCTAGCCTGCTGATGCCGCGGCGACTACCGAGGTGCTGTCGTCAGTTACAAGCGTCAGCGCTGGCGCCCGAGTGGGCAGCCGGACGCGCTTGCTCAAGCGCATCGTCGGTGCCTCGACAAATCGCCACGCCAGCCACGAGAACGTGACGGTGATGGCGGTGGCGGTGACAAACGCGATCCATGCCCAACCGATTCCGAAACTCGCGCCCAATAGACGTTCGAAGAGGGAGATCCAGCGTTCGGCGATCGGTCCGTGAAGAAGGTACAAGCTGTACGAGATGGTACCGAGGAATTGCAGCGGCCGGGCACTGAGGACGCGGTCGAACGCGTTGCGACGCGCCACGACGACGATGAATGCGCTGACGAACAGGGGAAGCGTCTGGAGCGGCGTTGCGTGGTAGACCACCAGCCCGATCAGCACGGCGCCATACGCCAAAAGCAGGTTCCACAGTGGAGCGCGCTCCGATACTACCCACCAAGTCAGAACGCCAAGGAAGAACTGAAACCATCGGAGTAGTGCGATGCCAGGAACGACCAGGTGCCATTCGGAATATCGGAGAACGATCGAGCTGGCAAACAGCGCGCAGAGTATGGCAACTGCGCCCCCGCGGCGCACCGAGTCCGGGGCGAACCCTTCGGACTTCTTCCACAGCACCAGGAGCCCGACAAAGAGCAGATAGAACTGAATCTCGAACGTGAGCGTCCAGAACACGGACAGGATTCCGCCGTACCCGAGAATCTCCTGAGCGTAAATGAGGTGCGAGAGAATTTTCGCGGTCGACGGGAACGGAGTGGTGTTCGAGAACAGTGCCGCCGAGACGACGATCAGTATCAGTTCCACCGCGATGGCGAACCAGTACAGTGGATCAAGTCGAATCGAGCGCCGCAGCGCGAACCGCGCCAGATAGCGGCCAGAATACTCTCCGTTGCGAACGCTGTACGCGATAACGAAGCCGCTAATGACAAAGAAGATTTCGACACCGTAGCCCCCCTGTTGGGCGACGGCGGAAAGCCACCCCGGAATCCAGTTCGGGGCAGACCGACTGATCGCGAGATTCACATGAAACACAGCGACGGCGGCGGCGGCGATTCCTCGCAAGCCGTCTATCGTGCGGAATCTCGAGCGATCGCGCGTCGGGGGGGAAATAGGTGGTGAAGCAGGCATCGGTAGCGGCCAGCCGAGCGCAACCGGCGGTCGGCTCGTGAGGGATCGGGCCCGGCAGTCGGCAGGAGGGTGAGCAGCGCCGGATCATCCATATATTAGACGATCGAGCAGGATATGGCTAACGAAAGAACGCCACTGCTACTGTTTAGGCGCTCGACGATGGCTAGCGCCAGTCAAATTCGCTCGCGACGCGCATCGCGAACTGGCGATCCTGCCTTCGCTTCTGAGCCAGTAGCGATAGTACAAGTCAGCCGCCCTCAGGAGATAACCGAGATCGCTCAACCGCAGCCGGTACAGCAACGCCGCGACCCGAAGCGAGCTCCGCCTAATCACGGGAGTTGGAAAGGGATTCGCCGCGAGGACTCTTCGAGCTTCGAGGAGTCGAGCTTGGCGGCGTATGCTCTCCAGACTGTTTGCATACCCTTGCGCCGCCCACTGGTAGCCGAGCTCTGGAGCAACCGGGAGCGGGCACGGCTCGTGGCCGGGGTACGTCTGCCACGGGACGGACCGCAGGCTCTCTGGAAAGCGCTCTAGCCATCGCATGTAGAACTTATGGCCGAGGCAGAGGTCGATCGGCGCCCGCACCATTGCCGCGACGAAGTCGCTGTCAAAGAACGGCAGCTCGAACTCTAGTCGATGCAAATCGATGTCCTCGAAGTGTTCGGCGAGATGCCGACGCTGATCGTTGTAGAGCAGGAGCAAGTGCAACCCGCGGCCCGGGTCGGTTCCACGGAACCGTTCGAACTCCTCGGTCAATCCTCGGCGCGTGGCGTCACGCACCTCGTCCACGATTTTCGGCCGTAGGAGCCGCTCAAGGGCCTCTCCACCCCAACGGCGATTCATCTGCTCGACCAAATCATGTATCGGACCGTGGCGTGCGAGCTCGACGAGACTCGAATCCAAGTACACGTGCCCGGCGACGACGCTGCCACCGTCGCCGGACCAGACGAGGCGAGGCCGTTCGGGCATACGCACGGCGCTGTCCGCCGCGTCATTCCACGCCGCCGCCATCATCATCGACCACGACGGCCGATCGAGCTGCATGGGCGCTTCGACATGGATGGTTCCGGCGCATGCGGCGTATTGTGCACCGAGCACCTGGTCCTGCGTGCCGGTCGGGGCAAAGTTGAACGTGTAGACGTCGATCCCTCGGCTCCGGAGCGCTCCGACGACCACGCGAGAATCGAGTCCTCCGCTGAGGAACGCGATCGTCGCCTTGTCGCCGGCGGCACGAATGCGAGTGCCCTCGTCAAACGCGCGATACGCGGCGTCGACAAGCGATTCCTCGGAGTCCGACGAGGTCGCGATCTCGTCCCACCGCCAGTATGATTTCCGGTGTGTCCCGCGATCATCAATGTCGATTAGCTCGCCCGGCATCATGAGCCGGAGTGATGCGTACGGCGACCGGTCGGCGAGCGGAAAGCCGAACGCCGCTATCTCAGTTACGGCGCGAAGATCCATCTCCTTGCGAATCTCACTGACCTGTTCGAGCACGCGCAGCGCCGTCGCGAAGATCACGTATCGGTCGTCGATCCAGTAGTAGAGCGGTCGGATCGCGAGCTTGTCCGCGATCAGTCTGAGTGCCCCCGACGCAGGCCGATATTGGACAGCGCAATAGACCCCTCGCGCCCGCGACAGTAGCGCGAGATCGTCGCGCGCGACACTCGCGTGCAGCTCCGCCAAATCGTGCGTGCGCGATCTGTGGGCATCGCCCGCATGGGCCAGCAAAGGCTCACCCGCGAGCGCCGCGACCCCGCCATCGTTCTGAATGAATGCCGGAGTACCGAACGCACCAACGTCGACCTTGACGATGAAGCACCGGTCATCGCGGAAGCGTTCGCGCTGTTCCGATGGGTGCCGCGAGATGGCGCCATCTAAGGCAGCGCACAAACTCTCGGGCAGCCCGCTGCCGCGATGTCGCGCGAAGGCGCCGGCGAACAGCGTCATCGCGACCTCTCGAGCATCAAGAAGTGCGCGCCCCGGAGACGCCGCGCCCAATTACCCCGCATGACGCCGCTCCGTCGAGGTTCTCGATTCATGGCACGCCCGTGCGGACCGATAAACCTCCTCGTACCGTCCGAGCCAGGTTCTCTCAGTAAAACTGCTTGAGAGGCGACGCTTCGCTGCCTCGGCGCGGCCGGCCGCGCTTTCCGGATCGACGACAATGGAACGGATTGCGTCCGCCAGCATCTCCGCACGGCGCGGGTCGACGAGGACCGCCTCGTTCGGCGATAGAACATCTGGAATTCCGCCCACCGCGGCGGCTACGACCGGAATGCCGCTGGCCATCGCCTCGAGCATCACCATGGGAGTGCCCTCCGTGCGGGAGCTAATGACCAACGCGTCAAAGGCAGAAAAATAGCGCTCTGCTTCGAGGACCAAACCGGGCCACACCATACGCGCATTTGGAGCAATCGTTGTCGCGCGCGCCATCTGCTTCTCCCGCTCCGGGCCATCTCCAACCGCGCAGACCGTCAGCGGGAGATCAGCCGCCAGCGGCAGGGCTCCGACGAGCAGGTCAAGCCCCTTTTCGAGTGTCATGCGCCCGACCCAGCCGGCGACGAAACCATCCGCCGGGAGATCCAGCGCGCGCCGCGCCGAATCGCGGTCGAGCAGTGCGGTCAGGGGACTCCACGCATTGGGCACGATGTGCAGGCGATCCGCCGGAACCCCTGCTCGGCGCAGCTCGTCAGCGAGAGGACGTGAGACTGCGGCGACGGCGGCGAACCGTCGGAACGCCAAGCGATCAATGTACTCATATATGTGATTGCGAATCGGCCCTCGGGTAAACCCGTGCGCGGTCGCGACAGTCGGGATCCCGGCGCGTCTGGCCACGATCCCGGCGACGACGTCGGCGTGGCTGTTGTGAGTGTGGACGATGTTTGGTTTGGCGCGACGAAACAGCTCATCGAGCATCCGCCACTCGCGCGCGTAGGCGCGGGCAGGCACGAGCACGGGCTCGACCGGGACGCCCGCACGCGCTAACGGAACGGCGAAAGGGTGGTCGGACGACCACGACTCCACGATCGGGACGGCGACCGCGTCGAGACCGGAGCGCCGCTGACCGATCGTGAGCGCGTGTACGACCCGTTCGAGCCCGCCCGCGCGCGCCGGCGCCAAGACGTGCATGACCTTCATGTCGTCGCTACCGCGTGAGGCGATCTCGCCCGCGACGTGGCATCGCGGAAGGCGGATTCCAGCGAGTCACACACGACGTTCCAATCGCAGTGCTCGACGACATGCTGCCGGCCCAGGCGACCGAGTGATTCGCGAAGTCCGGCATCGGATTCGAGACGTTCCACTTGTCCCACGAAATCGGCGGCGGTCTCGGCGCCGAGATAGTGGACCCCCTCAACCAACCCGAGGCCCTCGACCGCGATCGCCGTGGCGACGACGGGTTTCCCCAGCGCCAGCGCGTCCAGAATCTTGAGCCGCGTTCCACCGCCGACTCGCAGCGGGCAGACATACACAGCCGCGCTACCAATGTGCGGGCGGACGTCCGACACGAATCCGGTTACGATGACGCGCGGGTCGATCGCGGAGGACAGGGCGGACGACGGCGGATCGCGTCCGACGAGCGTGAGTTGCCGGTTGGGTTGCTTCGCGAGGAGTGCCGGCCAGATGTCGCGCAATAGAAAGTCGATGGCGTCGCGATTGGGAAACCAGCTCAACGTGCCCGCGAAGACGAGCGACCGATCTGAGGTCGTCGGCACGGCCGGTTGAAAGTAAGATGTGTCGACTCCGTTTGGCACAATGTGGATCGATGCGGCGGGCGCGATCGCGACGAGACGCTCCCTGTCGAGCTGGGACACGACAACGTTCGTCGCCGCCTGGAGAGCGGCGACACGCTCGAGGCGCCGAAGCTTGCGCGACTCGCGCCGCACCAGTGTGGATCGGAGTCGCCTATCGTCGAGCATCGCGCGACGCGCCACGAGTTCCGATTCGATGTTGTGGTGATTCAGGACGACAGGCAATCCGGACAGGGCCGCGACCTCTGGCCACAGCCCGATCGTATCCACATGGACCACGTCAAAGGCGTGCCGGGCTCGGAGTTCTTCTAACGCGGCGCGAATCGCATCGCTGCGCAACCAGACGACGTCGAATGGATCGCGTCCCAACACCGCTGACGCAAGCGTCGCAATGCGGTTGACCGCTGCTTGTTCAGACTTGAGGGGAAAGACCTGGACGGACGCGCAGAAAGCCGAGAGGGCGCGCACCGCGCTTGCGAGGCCGTCAGGTTCCGGGAGCAGTCGGCGTTGATTCAACGCAACCAGGTGGACCTCGTGGCGAGAGGCAGTGCTCCGCAGCAAATGATACGTACGCTGAAGGGCGCCACCCGCGGGTGGGTACGGAACGAAATGGTTCAACCAGAGCAGCTTCACGCCGTGCGGTCCGCGTCGGGAAGCTCCCGGAGGTATACGCGCTCGTATGAACGAATTGTCGCCGAGAGTGCGAATTCGCTCAGCACTCGCGCGCGCGCGACTCGCGCATCTGCCGCACGCGCGGCGTGATCGCGCAGCGCCGCTTCCCACGCTGCCGCAAGCGCGGCGGCATTGTCGCGTGGCACCAGACGATGGCGAAGCGCGCTTCCGAGCACCGCCGCGTTCCCGCCGACGTCCGTCACCACCGGACATAGCGCTGCGCTCATCGCCTCCAACAGGCTGATCGAAGTTCCCTCGCTGTGCGATGACATCGTGAAGATGGAAAAGGCGGAGTGCAGATTGTGGACGTCGTCTCGCCATCCGAGCCAGTGGATGCCGTCTGCGATCCCCGCTCGTTCTGCGCGTTCCTGCATCGCGCGACGCTCGGAGCCGTCTCCCGCGATAACCAATGCGGGGAGCGCGTCCGAGCCGGCTCGTGCGCGAAGCGCCGCGAAGGCGTCCACCATCACGTCGTAACCCTTGATTGGCTCGAGGCGACCGATGCTTCCGATAATCGGCGCGTCGCTCGACAAGCCGAGCTCGCGGCGCAGGAGGCCCTTGTCGGGCTGCGGCTCGAAACAATCGGTGTCAACTCCGTTGGGGATAACGCAGACCCGGTCCGGGAAACGTGACACGTGCAATTTGAGGGCGGATCCGACCGCTTCCGACACGCCGACGATCACGTCGGTTCGTCGTGAGGCCGCGCCGTCCATCGTCCTCGCGATCCAGGGATCCGGAAAGGCTCGACCGTGCTCGGTGTGCACGATCCACGGGACGTTGGCCATTCGCGCGGCGAGCGAGGCCTTGTACCAAATCCCCGAGTGCGAGTGCACGACGTCCGGCGAAATGGCGGCGATCTCGCGCGCAAGCGAAGCGGGTCTCAACAGCGACAACCGGCTCGTCGGCGCTGCCAACTTCACCGTCGCATACTCGCTCATGCCTTCCCCGAACCGGCCGATGTATTCCAGCGCCAGAACTACGTTCTCGAATCGCTCGCGGTCGCTACCGCGCAGCATCTCGAAGAGGAGCCGCTCCATTCCGCCGTAGTTGAGGTTCTGCACGATGTGCAAAATCCGTATTCGCATTCTCGGATTGTAGGTGCTCATCGCTCGGTTCAGCGCCGCATGAACCAGTCGATCGTCTCGCGCGCGGCGGGCCACGGGTCATCGCGTCGCAACACCTCATTGCGTGCGCGGTCCTCGTTTACGAGAAAAGACCACGCCGCGCGTACGCGACTCGGCGCCGGACCGTCCGTCGACCTCTCGTGAAGGCGCCCGATGAGGTGGTCGACCTCGCCCCACCACCACCGCTCGCGCACACCGATCGCATACTGCGTGACGGGAGTCGGTCGCGTCCCCGTCGCCGCCAACGCGAGAAGCGTGGGGAAATCCACCCCGGCGTCGATGGCCAGCTGAAGGCTTCCCCACAGGCGCCCGTTAATCTCCATCAAGTAACGGCGCCCAGACACGCGATCCTGTTTGAATTCCACCATGGCAGGGCCGCGCCAGTCGAGCGCGGAGAGCAGCGTCTCCGATTGGCGCAGCGTGAGTGGATCCAACGCTACGCTTTCGCAACACACGCTCACGCCGCCCGACGGCGGCTTTTCGCGGATTCGCCGGTGGGCGAATCTCGCGATGACGCATCCATCCCACCGCAACAGGAACACTCCTGTGCCAGGACCGTCAATTCGCCGCTGTAGCAGCAGCGGAAACGCCGAGGGGTGCGTTGCCTCGACGAGCTTGGCCAGCTCCCGCCGATCGCGAGCGTACGACACGCCCAGCTTTACGTGTGTCTCCCTGGTCCCGGCGACGGAGCGTGACGGCTTCAGCACGATTGGAAACGCGAGGGCCTCGACATCGGCGTGATCGAGGTCGTCTGGAGACGCGAGCACGACCTGCTCCGGTACTGCCAGGCCGAGCTTCAAGGCGAGCGACATAATGTATGCCTTGTCCGAGGCTCGGCGAAACACGTCAATGGTTGGGAACGGAATGTTCAACCCTGGTGTTTGCTCGGCAGTCGGCAAGACGGCCAGGAGCGACTCTTCCGAAACTGGAAGTAGGACTTGCGCGTCGACCGATCTTGCTAGCCTATCGACCGCTGCAGCGAATGCGTGTTGATCGCGAAGCGGGTCCGCGACGGTGGTATGACCGATTGCATAGCGCGAGGCGGCCGCCAGGCTTCGGCGCCGCGGCGAACAGACGTGTACGCGATAGCCTGCACGTCCCAGCGAGCGAACGGCAGCAAGGGCGGGACGCAGATGACCGTCGGTCACCAACACGGTCGGCAAGCTCACCGTGAGGTGATGGGCCGTGGAAGAATTGGCTCGGGCGGCGCGGACCTAGCGACAGTGGGCTTCGGTACTGGCCCCACCGCGCCGCGCCGACGAACGACTCGGCGAGCTGCTCCATGATTCGCTGCCGCCCCAGTCGCAAGTCCGAGTTGCATATCGACGCAGTATCTGAGACCAGCTGTCAATGCGACGATGACGTAGAGTGGGTCGGCGTACGCGAACGACACGAAATACGCTGGGATGGCAAATCCAATCGCAGCGAGCGGCAAGTACAGAGCTGTTTGGAACATGAACCGCTCGTCGCGGCTGCCGCGTGACCAGGCGTGCGGGATTCTCGCGCGGAGGCGCCATGGCACAACGATGCAGCCGATCACCAGCGCAATGAACAAGAGGAAACCGGGAATTCCGAGCTCGGCTCCCGCCTGGATGTAGGTGTTGTGCGGCGCCGACCAACGGATCCCTTGCTGGCCGGCGAGCGGCGAGATCGTTCCCTCGGCTCGCGCGAAGTTCCCGACGCCGATGCCGAACACAGGGTAGCTCATCATGTATCCGGCTCCTCGAATCGCGAGCTGCCGGCGACCCTGCGGCGCATCCCAGTTGTAATCCTCTTTTGGATTCAGAATGGTGTTCATCTGGTGCCAGTAGCCAGTGGGCGCGGCGAGAGTGAGACCGCCAACGACCGCCACGACAACCCCAACGCGCCGGAAAACCGAGACGCCCTTGAGGGACGCGAGATATGCCAGCAACACGCAGATGAGGCCGATGAATCCGCCGCGCGACCCGCTGTGCGCCATTGCGGTCGCGACGCCAGCCGTGATTACGCCTGCGGCGATCTTGCCCTTGGCGCCAGCGGTCCGCAGGAGCAACATGCAGAACGCCAGGCCGATGAGTAGCAGCACGCCGATGTCATTTGCATCCCAGGTGTCGAGCCCTGAAAGCCGCGTGATGCCATTCGACTCCGCCACCATGCTGAACATGAAGAGCGCCATGTACACAAGCGCTGCAGTGCCGATGACGTACGCCCAGACGAAGAGGCGGAGGTCCTTTGGCGAGCGAATGGCGGCCATCAGGAGGGCGCAGCCGACCAACACCTTCGAATAGTCACTCTCGAAGTACCAGAACGACGCGCCTTGCGAGATGCCGAACACGATCGACGCGAGTGACGCCGACGCCAGCCCCATCAGGATCTTTGTAAGTGGGTAGCGGACCCAATACGGACGTGCGAGGGACTTTCGGCCAAGAATCGCCGCAACCAGTGCGAGCAGCGTCAGTGTCAGCGCCGGCCTGATCGACGCGAGGATCGGGTAGGCCTCATGAATGTGGCTGACGTTGAACACCAGCACGACGCAAAGCGACAACCGTATCAGGTCGATACGGCCCTTCGCTTCGGGCCGGTGCAGTCTAAGGGACTGCGGGTGCCGCGAGGATGGGGAAGATGCGATGGATGGGGCGGCCACGGGTGCTGGAATGCTGTTCCTAAATCCTTCTTGCCATTAAACTTAGAAGCGCGTCAGGCCAGTTGCTCACGCATCTTTGGCTCAGCCCATTAGAAGATAGCACACGGTCGGCTTGGCCGGAGCCGTTTGCTATCTTCCGTGGGCGACGCCCGTCTGGAATTCTGGCCCTAACTCCGGGGACGCGGAGTTGCTCCGATGTTTCGCAGTGGTCGCATCGATGCGGCCTTGCGCGTGTCCCTGAGCGAAGGCGGCTAAGGCGAACCACGTGCTGGCACTGACATTTGACGACACACGCGATTCAGTTGCAACGTGACCTCGTGGGGAGAGTGACCGCGCCTTATGTTCGGACAGGATTATGTGCGTCAAGTAAGTCTGGCCTGGTCCCGCTGAGGGTCAGAGCTGTGGTGGCAAGCTTCGTCGCACGGCAGAGCCCGACGGGGGGTGTGCCCATACAACCCGTTCTGGCGTCTTGTTCAACAGGACGTCAGTCCGAGCCCAGAGGCGGTCCGACGATAGACACTCCTAGTCAACCGTCCGCGCACGCCTGCCCGTCGTGTGCTCTGCAGCCAGGGACCCATGGAAACGCGTTTGCCGGTCAAAAATCTCGACGTGCTCCGCGCCGTCGCGGTGCTTTCAGTCGTCGCGGACCATGTCGGTCAATTATTCGGCTCGCGTGCAGGTCCGTTGTCGGTTTGGGAGTTGGGCCGAATGGGCGTGCTGCTCTTCTTCGTGCACACCGCGCTCGTGCTGATGTCGAGCCTCGAGCGGCAAGGGAGCGGGGAGCGCTGGGTCACGGCATTTTACATTCGACGGGCGTTTCGAATCTATCCGTTGGCAATGGTGTGCACTCTCGCCTACGTGAGTCTGCACATTCCCGCATCGGTGCGGTCGCTCGCGAATCCGACAAACTTCATTCCACTCTCGCTGGGCGACGTCATCAAGAATCTGGCTTTGGTCCAGAACCTCTTCGGGACGCCGCTGCCTATCAACGTGCTGTGGAGTTTGCCGATTGAGGTGCAGATGTACGTAGCACTGCCACTCTGCTACCTCGTCGCCCGGCGGGGCCCCTGGTCGGTCGCGGTGCTGCTCGCCGCCGCAGCCGGTCTGTGGGTCTGCGGCGTATCGCTCGATCTGCCAGGATTCTGGCGATTAACAGTCGTCAACTACGGGCCCTGCTTCCTTAGCGGTGTGCTAGCGTACGCGTTGCTCCGCAAGCCCCTGACGCGAAGTACGCTGCCCGGGTGGACTTGGTACCTGGTGATCGTCGGCGTTGTTGGTCTGACGGCCGGATTGCATCCGGGAGACGAGAGCATGCCGCGAAACTGGCTGGTTTGTCTCCCAGTCGGGCTCGCTATCCCGTTTATTCGCGAGCTAGACGCGAGTCGGTTGACACGCATGGCGAAGGTTGTCTGCGAGTACAGCTATGGCATCTATCTCACGCACGTCGCGGCATTGTGGCTAGCCTTTGTGTACTTCCGAGAGCTTGCTCGTGCGGAGCAATTCGCGATTTTTGCCGCGACCGCTGCTCTGTTCGCGTACGCCTCGTACCATTTGATTGAGCGGCCGTTCGTAAGCACGGGCAAGCGAATCGCTTCCCTCGTAACCCGCCAACACGTCGGCGGGCTCAGCGCAGCGATTGACACCACGCTCTGAGCGGCAGTGCGTCGAACGAGCGATCCATCGCTGATCGGTTGTCACGATCGTCACGTCCGGATCAACGACCGTCTCGAGCACGTCCGATGATTGTCCTTCGACCTGCCGAGTCTTCCGACTACGACGGCGTCGTCGCGTGCCTGCAGCGCAATGGGATGCCGGCGTGGACCCCTGGTCAGTGGCGCGCCCTCTGGGAAGAGCATCCCTCCCGGCATGACTTCGTCGGCGTTCCGCGTGGATTCGTACTCGATGCGGACTCGTCGATCGTTGGCACGATCTCGAGCCTGTGGGCAAAATACCGCTTCCGCGGACGCGACCTGCGCGCAGTCGTCGCGGGGCGCGCTGCCGTCGACGCCGAGCACCGCGCAAACTCGATCCGCTTATTTGGTGAGCAACTGCAGCACGCCGGCGCCGACCTGTATCTCAACGGCAGCGCCTCGGTTACGACGTCGAAAGTCATGGACGCGATGAAGGTTCCGCGCGTCCCGCAAGCCGGCAATGACGTTGCGCTCTTGTGGCCGGCGCGGGCCATGGTCGTCGCGCGCGTCGGCTTATCCCGTCGGCGTGTGCCCCTTGCACGCTTATTCGCGCGACCCGTCGCCTCGCTACTCGAAGCTGCGTCCGCGATCCGTCTGCATTCTTTCGCCAAACCGAGAGGGGTCGATGAAGTTTCTAGATTCGATTCCGAATTCGATGCGTTTTGGCAATCGATGCAGGAAAGAACGTCGCAATTGATCGCCGTCCGTGACCGAACCACCCTAACATGGCGCTACGGCCCTCAGGTGGCCGCCGGCGAAGCCCACGTCATGGTGGCGCGCAAAGCCGGTTTGCTTGTCGGATATGCAGTGTTGGTTCGTCGGCCTCGACCATCGCTTGGCGTTACCGCATACGTAATTCATGACCTCCAATGCCTGAACGATGAGGGTGAGACCATGATGGCGCTGCTGTCGGCGGCGTGGCGGCGCACTCGACGTGATGGACTCGACTTGCTCGAATGGAGCGGCTTTTCAGGTATACGCCGGCTCCGGGCAGAAAGAGTCGCGGTGCTGCCATATCAGCTTGATGTCTGGCAGGCGTACTATTTCACGAAGGATCCCGTACTCAGGCGCGAACTCGCCGTGACTGATGCCTGGAGCTTCAGCAGCTACGATTCTGATTGACGGCCGGCCTCGCGTCCCTTTCGCTTCGGACTTTCTCAAAACCTCATGCGACCGTCGGTTCGTTCCATTCGATTCGTGCTGAACGCTGACGATTTGGGCGCCAGCGCAGGCATCAACGACGCGATTTTCAGCGCGATTGCAGACGGCTTGATCTCGTCGGCGACGGTGATGGCGACGGGACCTGCCTTCGACGCCGCCATCTGCAACGCGCGAACTATTCGAGAGGCGTCGTTCGGCGTGCACATGAACCTCACGGAGCACCGCCCACTGGCTAGGTCGCCCGGTCTTGCGCCTCTGCTCGATTCTAATGGTGCATTTCGCCACGGCGAGGTCTTCAGGATTCGAGGCACGCCGCGCCTCATCAATGCTGCTGTCGCCGAGCTAACGGCCCAGGTGCGGGCGGTCCAGGCGGCCGGGCTTGCCGTGTCGCATCTCGACAGTCATCACCACATTCACACCGTACCCTGGATGTTCATCGTGCTGAAGCGCGTCCAGCGCGAGACCGGGATTCGCCGCGTTCGCGGAACCTGGAGTATCTACGACCGACAAAGCCGGCCGTCGCTCACGGCCCGATCAAAGAAGCGCGCGTGGTGGTGGGCTCTTCGGCATGTCTATCGAACCGTGACGACGTCCGAGTTCTCGGATTTTCTCATATTTCGGCGCGCGTTGGCCGAAGGATCCTATCCGACGCGTGGCTGGCCTGAGTCCATTGAGCTCATGCTCCATCCGACGGGCGACGCTCGCGACGCGGAAGAGGCTCGCGCCTTGCGCGACGGCTGGGTCGACGCGCTCCCGATTCCCGCTAAGCTCGTGACTTACCGCGATCTCTAGGAAGGCCTTTGCTTATCCCAGATTAGTAATAAAGAAAGCGATAGCCGGGCGGAGGCCTATACGTCGTCTCGAAGCGAACGGTCAATGACAGTCACGCCAGCCGATCTCGCGGTTCGAGATCGCGACTCAGGAGTTCGAGGAGCTCTCCGGTCCGCGCCGCCAAATCGAACGAATTACTGACATGGCGGAATCCCTCGTCGCCCATGCGCGTCCTCAACGCCGGATCGTCGACCAGTTGCTGCAGCGCGCCGGCGAATGCCTCGACGTCGTTGGGACGGACGAGCACTCCCGTCGTGCCGTTCAAGACCACTTCGGGGATCCCGCCCACCGCGCACGCGACGACGGGCAGACGGAAGCACATCGCCTCAGCAAACATCAACCCGAATGACTCCGACTCCGATGCGCTCACGAACACGTCCGCAGCCGAGAGTAAGTCCGACGGATACGCACCGAGGAGCCCGGCCAACGTGACGGCGTCATGCAACCCAAGCTGCTCCACCAGCGCCTTGCACGCCAATTCTTCGCTACCGCCGCCAATGATCGTCAATTGCACGTTCGGCGTGCGTGCCCGAACGATCGCGAACGCGCGAATTAGGATGTCCACGCGTTTGCGCGGGATGATCGAGCCTATCGACACCAGGCGAATTGTCGACGTCGCCGCCTTCGGTACCGCTTGCCTCGACAACCGCTCTACGTCGACGCCGTTGTAGATCACGTCGGCCGGCCGACGAACTCTCAGCGCGTCGAGGAACCGGGCGTTCGCTTGCGAGACCGTGATATATCGATTTGCGAACCACGACAGTAGGCGCAGCGATGAGACGTGACGATTGCGCCAACGCAATGTGCCAAGCGGTCGGATCTCGCCATGATAGTGCAGCGAGGTCCGGATGCGGCGCGTTCGGCAATACAGGTAGACGAGCAAGAATGCGCCGGCCCCGTTGTAGTGCACGTCAGCTGCCTGAGGCCGAATCTGCTCCAGCGTCTTGATGATCCGGCGCGCTCCGTCGCGTGACGACCACGGATGCGGCACGACCCAGACGCGCGCCCCTTCCTGCTCGATGCGCTCCGCGACCATCGGCGTACCAACAGCAGGAAAGATAAAATGGAGGTCGATGCCGCGGCCGCGAGACTGCCTCGCGAGCTCGATCATGAAATCCTCGTAGCTCCCATGCTTCTCGAGGCCGGTGTTGATGATCTGCACTAGCGTGCGCTGCGGGTGGGCGAGGCTCATCGAGGCCAGTAATGGGAAGGTGGAAAGCCGTCCAGACGTCTGGTGCGGCGATCAGCGTAGGTCGCGTCCGTGCCCGCTCGCCGTGGAGACCGCTGCGCGTTCGGGTCGCTCAGTCTCGCGATCCGACACGCCTCTAAGCAGGGCGTCCCAACGCTCGGCAATGTCTTCGTAACTGATGGCGCCCCGCGTCGGCGAGGCGATTGGCTGATCGAGTAGCACCCGTTCGAGGATACGTACGATGCCGGCGATGTCACCCGGTTCCGACGTCGCAGCCCCGATGCGGTGCGCCTCCCTCGCCGACGAGCTCGTGGATTCCGCGATCACGAGCGTCGGCAATCCCATTGCGACGCACTCGTACAGCTTCGCCGGAACTTGCTTCGGTTGGTTTTGGGCAAGGACGAGGGCAAGGTGCGAACGCCCGAGCAACTCCAGCGCCTCCGCCGGTGAGACTAGACCGCGCCACTCCACAATGTCGCGTAGCATCGCGGCGTCGACCGCCGCCCAAAACCGAGCGGCGTGCGGACCTTCCATCGAACCGGCGATCCGCAACCTTAGTGAGCCAGCGGCCTGCGGATACTTTGAAACGACCTCCCCCATTGCCGTCACGACGCCGGACAGGTCACGGTTTGCGTAGAGGGTTCCCGCGTACGCGACCGTCAACTGATTGAATTTTTGGAAGCCGGATGTCGGGAGTCGCTCAAGGTCCACTCCATTCGGTACGTACGCGACGCCCAGCCCGGGATAGCAGGCCTGAATGACCTCGGCGAACTCTGCCGTGTTGCACACGACTCGCGGCTTGCCGGCGAATACGAAGCGCTCAAGGCGCGGAAGGAGCCAACCCATAAGCGGCGAATCGAAAGGCGCGCGCGTCGTACCGAGCGCATCCATCACGGCCCACGGGTCTCGCATGTCCACCCAATGCTGCTCAGATCGCCCAATGCAGACGAGCCGGCCCACGAGGTGGCTGGAGTGGGGCGGTCCGCTCGTCACGACGGCGTTAAACTCATGCTCATTCAAGAGGTCTCGCGCCGCCACCGCGGCTCGCCACAGCCACCCGCGCGCATTGTCGGGAAGCACGAGGGCTGCGGCGAGGGTCCGCCGAAGTCGGCCTAAGTGCTCGCCGACGGAGGGGTTGTGCGCTGCCGCTTCGCTGTTGGCGACGGTTGACTCGGTCGACCGACTGCGGTGGCGCTGCGCCCAGCTAGCGTATCGATCGTTGAGCGTCTTCGCGCGCGGAACGACGTGTATGTGCACGCCGGATAACCGCGGCTCGCGCTGGGCGGGGGCGGCCGTGATCACGTGCACCTCCCATCCAGCGCGCGCGAGATATTTGGACATACCCGCCCACCGCAACCCTCCTACCGAGCCGTCGGGCGGGAAATGAAACGAGATGACTAGAAGTCGTCGACGTCGCTGACTGCTCATCGTCATGCTCGGGCCGCTGCGATGTCAAACGCTAGTTGCTCCGGAGTCCGGAACCATGGCGCGATCGGCACACGCGGCAGTCGAAACGGGTCATCCGCAGTTCGCACTGTCCCTCCGTGGCACGACACACAACAGCGAAATCCAGCCGCGATGACGCGCTCGCGATTCGCCGGAAGCAAGTTGTCGGCGCGGCCGTATGGATAGGCGAAGTGCGCCGGAGCATGACCAACCGCGCCGAGAATGTCTTTCCGGGATCCGGCAATCTCTGCCTCGGCCTCGTCGCCGTCGATTGCGCCCAGGTCGACGTGCGTTCGCGTGTGGGCTCCGATGTCGAATCCATCGCGCGCGAGAACGCGGACGTGATCCCACGTCATCCAACCCGGTTGTCGCGCCAGGTGCTTGTCCCACCAAGGTACTGCGCGCGAACCGAGGAACTGTGTCGTGACAAAGAAGGTTGCCGGCAGACCGAGCTTTCGGAGAATCGGAGCCGCGACTTCGAAGTTGTCGAGGTAGCCGTCGTCAAAGGTGATGGCCAGCACGTGTGCTACGGACGCCCGACGCTCGAGCCGCGCGACGAACTCGCCGAGCGGGACAACGTCGTAGTTCCGAGCGAAAAACGTGCAAAACCGCTCGAAATCACGCGAGCTCCTGGTCAAACCATCTTCCGGGATATTGTCGCTCACGCGATGAAATGCGACGACGACGCCGCGCCCGCCGAACACGCGGTGAAGGCGGCTGCGCGTCAATCCGGCGCCAAGCCACGCGGCGGCCCGCTGGGTCAGCGTCACCGCTGATTTCAGCCCGCGCGCTCGGCGGGCTGCCGGATTGGGGTCGACAGCATGAACAGGTCGACGTCTGCCTTATGAGCGCGGGCAAAACGTTCGATGTCGACGGTCATGATGCCGCCTTCCGCGGGCGAGAATGCCTCGTCCTCGAGGAATTGAACGATCGGCTCGTTGCGAGGCGTGCGCGCAAAATCCAACGCGCCAGGTGGATCGGCCTGGGTGCCCAGCCAAGCGAAGAACGCGTACTCAACGCGCCGCTGAAAAACGCGGCACGACATCACGAGCGATCGCACGAGTCCTCGCTGGTCAATGAGGCACGAGAGGATCTCCCCGTGGACCCCCGTCCGATCCTGAAGCGCGCACGTGTACAGCCGGCCACCAGCATCAAGGATCGCCTCGACTTCTTCGTCGCTCACCCGGCGCCCGTTCAAATTGAATTGGTTCGTCTTGTTGATCAGCTGAACGGCGCGCGCCCGATCTCCATGCGATCGATCATGAATGGCGAGCGACATCTGCAGACCTCGCAAGAATTCCGTGAGGTCGGCGCCGTTCGCCTCCGCCGGCGCCATGCCTTCCAGCCGCCGTCGATACAGCTCGGTTCGCTCAGCGTCCTCCGAGGATACGAGTGTGCGCGCGAACAGCGCCGCCAAGTCATCGAGCAACGCAGGGACCGCCTCATCGTCGTCCGGGAATCGGACCGCGGTCAACTCCGGTATCGCCGCCGACACCTCTTCGATCTCGATCGGATTATCGTCGACGAAGACGAACGCGTCGAGGCCGAGGTTCAATTGACGTGCGAGCTCTCGGATCTGCGCCGACTTTGGCTGATAGCTCGCGACGATCGCGATGAAGTCGCCCGCGCTCAGATGCATCTCGCCGGAATTGAACGGAATGGCCGCCAGTTGCTCGTCGTTACGACTCACCGCGGCCAACAGCGCACCTTCGCGTTTCAGCTTGGCGAGAAATGTTTGATAGACAAAATGGCGATATCCCGTCCCTTCGGGCCGAAAGCGGATGCCGTCGAACCCATCCTCGCCGATCACGCCGCGCCACATGACGTTGTCCAAATCGGTGACCAGCACTTTCTTGGGTTCCGTCTGCACACCGAGCGCACGACGAACGACGATCTCCGCGACGTTCCAGAGCGCGGGTGTGGCAAACGGGCTGCCGAGCGAGAGATAGCTGCTGAATGAAAAGACGGAGGAGGGCAGCAGATCTGCGTGGGCATCCGCCATCAGCGCGCTCAACTCCGCCTCGAGACGGGCGGTCGCCCGTGGATCCGGAAACAACGGAGGAATTGGAGCGTGCACGTACAGCGTTCTGGCTCCCGGCCGTCGTGCCAGCCGCGCAGCCGTGGACCGAGCCAAGTCGAGAAGCTCCTCGACGTTCAGCGCCGACAACGGAAGGCCAGATCGCCAGTCAGCTTCGGGCACGAGATCCCATGGAAATAGGACGAAGACTTCGGTCTCACCGGGCGACGGATCCGTGAGAAGCGTTTGGCCGAGTGTATTGAACGGAAGCGACCTGACCTTAGCGAGACGGCCGCGGGTCGCAGCGGCGGCTTTGAGAAAGACATCGAGCTTGTCGGGGGTCCCCGACATGCCGAGCAGGAACGAGAGCGGCGGTCCGCCCGAGAATGCCGACACGAGCCGGAACGCGTCGAGGTAATTCATGGAATCGCCGACCCGGTAAGATCGATGGTGGAGCCAGAGATGAGAAAACTCCGATTTTCGAGCACCCAGGCGATTTGCTCCGCCGCTTCGTCCATCGTCGGGAGCTTTCCGCTCGGCGCACGATCGGCATGCATAGCGCGGATCGCCGGACTGAGCTGCTTGTTCATGCCGCCGTCGAGAACGTCAAAACGCACGGCGATGCAGCGATGCGTAGTGTCGGCGAGCTCGACGGACAGGACGCGACTCAGCATTCCAATCAGCGCCTTCGAGAGCGTGTACAACGGCATGCGGTAGTTGTGGCGGCCGGGATCCGCTGCCGTCGATCCGACCAGAATCAGGGCCGCATCCTCGGTCCCGCGCGTGTGCAACAGTTGCGCGAGACTCACCACATCGCGCACAGGCCCTGCGATATTGTGTTCTATGGCGCCACGAATGTTGCCGATCCGAATCAGGCGCTGGTTGTCGGGCGGCGGCCACGCGCAATGGACGATCGCCGCGATCTTCCGTTCACCGATCGCGTTGCCGAGTTCCGCGAGATCTGGAACCACGATGGAATCCTTATGCGGCGATCGTGACACGCCGATCGCGCGAGCGCCCAGACGTGCGCAGACGGCCCTCCCTAGGCCGCCGCTCGCGCCAGTGACCAGGACGCGCGCTGCTGTTGCTTCCGGCGCCGCAACCGGTACCAACGGGCGTGCCGAAAGAGATTCGGTCTCGTGGAGGCTGAACTCGTAACCGCCCTCGACATACCGTGAACCCGTGACGGCATCGGAGATCGTGATTTCGACCCGGCCCGACGGGCCTTCGGCGGTTTGGAGCGAGCCTTCCACCGCGAGGTCTACCGGAGGAATGATCGGACGGATGAAGCGGAGGTGGATACTGTGCAGCAAGCACATCGTGCCCGGCAGATGCATCCCAGCAAGTCGCGAGACCAATCCCGCCGAAAAGGCGCCATGCAAGACAGGGCGCCGATACGTTGTGCGAGCCGCATGCGCCGGATCGGTGTGCAGCGGGTTCCAGTCGCCCGAGAGCTCGGCAAATGCAGTCGCATCCGCCGGAGACACCGAGACTTTGAACCCAGCGTGAGTCGTCACAATCCTCGTTCCTCGAGGAGCAACGCCGTTGCGGAATAGCTGGTCATGCGCAGCTGGTCGCCCGCGTCGAGGCTCACACCGAACTCGCTCTCGATGCCGGTTACGAGCGATACGTGAGCGAGTGAGTCCCAGGTCGGGGCATTGATCTGCCTCAGCCGGCTCACGTCGGCGTCGGGCGCGAGCTCGAAGACAGCGCGGAAAATCTCCTGGAGGCGAGCCGTTCGTTGTGCGTCCATGTATGAGCAAGCGCGATTTGAGTGACAGCGCGAAACTCAGGGCGCTGTGGGGATGGGGAAGTGAGATGATCGGTCATGCGCGCCGCCTACCGCCGCCAGCGCCGCAGTTGGCGCAGGCACCGATCTAGGCCCCACCGCCACTGCATTCGACGCCATTCGCCAGCCGGTAGCAGGCCATGAGATTGGTCGACCTCTCGACGAGCGCGAAGCCAATCGAGTAACTGCCCGGTGGAAGGGAACCAGCCACGTCGCCGGGCGAGGGCCGTCAGCAACGCCTCAGTGGTCGGGTTCACGGCGCCGTTCTCCGCAAACCTCTTTCCGAAGTGGGTCGCCACGATGCAGAAGCCTCCGACCCGCTCGAGGCGCTCCTGGTTTTTTGGGTGCAGCAGTGCGTTGAACTCGTCGACGTCATCCGCGTCTGAGGCGGAAAACCACCACGGCACGAGCGGTCGCCGCGGGTCACGGTATGGCATCGACGGATTGAACCGCGCCGTATTCACGTCGGTGGTGGTGAGGTTGCGCGCGTACGTAATGTAGCGGGCACACAGATCGCCCCACCAGTATGGCGACGATTCGACATGACCCTCAAAGCTGCTCTCTGCGGCCTGCTTGAAGCGTCCGACAAGCATTCGAATCAGTGAAGAATCCAGTCGTGCGGCGCCCCAGTAGAGGTTCTCGCGATTGCCCGCATGATTAACGTGGATTCGCGGATAGCTCCCCAAGACATCGAAGTACTCGCGCAACGCAGCGAAGGTCCGCTCGCGCGTACTGGATTCCATCGTCGCGCCATGCCAGGTAATCTCGAAGCCGCGTTCGACCAAGCCGCGGACGAACTGACGATACTGCGGGTCTTCGAGCGTTTCAGAAGATGAAAAGTCGCGACTTCCCTCCGGAGAGCTGACTGGCCACACCGTCTTGGTCGCTCCCATCCCCAACCGGTGAAGTAGATCGTACACCGGGCTCACGTTCTCCACGGTGGCGACGTCGGTGTCGTCCAAGATCGTGAACGCAAATCGTTTCCCGTTTGGGAAGGGGAACCACGGCTCCGATGGCACCCTAAAACGCCTCGTCCGCGCTTGCATCACCACGCATGACCCACCAATCCCGACTGTTGAGCCGGAGATTTGCTGCATGGTTCCCATCTCGGATCATCAGATGCACGTTTCCAGGCAGGCGCAGCCAGGCGCATCGGTCAAGGGCCTGGACGATTGCCGGGTGCGCGGTGCTGCAGAGCAACGCGTCCGCACCCATCCGCCGAGCCGCGCGCTCAGCCGACAAGACCGCGGCCACGCCAGCATCGGGCTCGGCTGGACAAAACAAGATGTCGGCTAATGTCGCGACGCGTATTCCGTGCAGCCGTGCATCGGGATCTTCAGCTGGTCGCCGAACTACCGCGACTGCTTTTAGTCGACGTTGGCCAGCGGCCTCTCGCACGTGTAGTGTCTGGTACGTCTCTCCAGAGCCGGATGAATATCGAGACATGAACGGGGCGCTTCGCTTAGCCCCCGCGGCTATCCCTAGCCGCGCTTGACGCCACAGGTCGTCGAGGTCCTCGGTCGCGAGGTCCGCACCGGCGTCCATCGCCTCAAACCCTGCCGCGCGCGCGCGCCTCAATCGCCGAAGCCGAGGTACCAAACCGAACATGGATCCGATGGCGGCCGCGAGACCCGCGCGCTGAGAGAACCGGACCAGATGGTGTAGCCAGTTGGGAAGACCCAATCCGAGCGCGCTCACATCCAACTTTTCGGCAATTCCGCTGGGGTTGAGAATGCTTAGAAAGTTAGGAAGTACGCCGCAGTCCGCGTAGCCGACGGCAGCGAATAGACGGCGGGCGGGCGGCGCGACTGTGAGGATCCCCGACACCTCGACGTATTTCAATATTTCCTTTAGCATCGAGAACCCAACCGGCCCGTTGCGGTATTCGGGCAAGACCATGAAGCCCTTCAGCCAGTAGCCCGGGATTTCGGCATTCCCATCCCAAAATGATGTTGGAATGGTGCCGAGATAGCCTATTACCTCCTCGTCCCGGAGGTATGCCACAGCCGGCGGCTCCGCGCACGGAACGCTGGGGTTGGATACGGCAGCGAGGTGGCGCGCACCTCGGACACTCTCAGCGGTGCTCGACTCATCCCAGACCGATCGGAAGAACGCCGCGATCGGCTCGGCAATCGAGTCGCTCACCAGCTCGACTCGGACGACGGGCGACGCGCGTGTCGGGCGACTGTCGATATGGGCTTCGGGCGTGGGTTCGGCCATGAGGGAAGGTTCGGCTCTGAATCGACTGTCGGTCAGCCGCCCAAAGGCAACAGCTGTCCGCTCGCACGATCAAGCAGAGTGCACCTCATGCCACAGGTACACATTGACCAACAACCACACGAGATCACTGGTTGGTGCACCTGTGGCGAACGCTGTAAGCACCGAGGCCAATTCCCGCTGGTCGAAATACTTAGCGGCGGGGTGCTGGGGATCGCGCAGGGTATCGACCAGCGCCCGGGCGTCGTCGCGGAGCCAGTCGCCCAGTGGAAGTCCGAAACCCGACTTGCGCGCGTGAGCGACTGACGCCGGGAGCATCCGCGCCGCGAGCGCGCGAACCGGAGCCTTGTTTGTGACGCGCCGGAGTTTGGTGTCGGACGGGAGCTGCAACGCCCATTCGGCGAGGGAGACGTCGAGGAACGGAACGCGCGCCTCGAGGCTCGCCGCCATCGTCGCGCGATCCATTCGGTCGAGGAGGCACGTCAAATACGTTCGCAGCTCGTACCGGCTCAGGCTCGCCACCGGGTCGTTAGGTACGTGGCACTCGCCGAGTATCCGGCGCCGCTCGTTCAACGGCACTGCGATGCCCGTGAGACGCGAGACGAGATCCGGGCCGCTGTATGCCGAGTTGAATATAATGGAATCATCATAGGAGAGCGGTAACAATTCTGAGACGAGCGCCGCCTTATGACTGGGGAGCCAGCCGGCGGACGTGGCCAGCGACCGCCGGATTGGAGCCGGTAGCCGGCGCGCCGCGTGGGTAAGTCGTGCGAGGTGGTACCGCGGGTAGCCGGCGAAGAGTTCGTCCGATCCCTCGCCGGTGAGGACGACTTTGACGTATTCGCGAGCGAGCCGGCTCAAATTGACGAACGGAACGGTGTTCGGGTGGGACAGCGGCTCGTCGTGATGCCAGATGGCCTCACGCACCGTGTCCAAGAACGTGCCAGAGTCGAGTGTAATGACGTGGTGCTGAGTTCCAAATTGTCTTGCGTTCGCCTGCGCGAGCGCGCTCTCGTCCCAGGCTCGATTTGCAAATCCCACCGAGAACGTCAACATCGGGTCGCGCCGCGCGCGGGCCGCGAAGCCTGTGACGAGGCCCGAGTCAAGGCCGCCGCTGCAAAAGGCGCCGATGGGAACATCGCTGATCAATTGTGCTTCAGTCGCGCCGCCGAGTCGGATCGAAAGCTGAGTCGCGACCGCCGACAAATCGTCGTGGGTCGCTGGAGCCGGCGGCGGGTCCCAATACGGAATGGTCTTGAGCCGTCCATTCTCCCATATCGCGTAGTGCGCAGGTGGCAAGCACTGCACGCCTTCGAAGAACGTCGGCGCTCCCGCGACATAACGAAAGACGAGATACTCGGCCACCCGTTCAGGGGTCGTCGCGGCTTTCACCCCGGCACCGGCGAGTACGGCCTTGATCTCGGACCCCCAAAACAGGCCCTCGGCCGTCTCGGCATACAACAGCGGCTTGATGCCGAAGTGATCGCGTGCGAGGAGTAACCGACGTCGCTTGATGTCATAGATCGAGAACGCAAACATCCCATTGAGGCGAGCGGCGAAGCCGTCGCCCCACTCCTCATAAGCATGCACCAAGACTTCCGTATCGCTCCTCGTCCGGAAGCAGTGGCCGCGATGTGTCAGCTCATCCATCAACGCGACGAAGTTGTAGATCTCGCCGTTGAATGCGACCCACACCGACTGATCTTCGTTCGTGAGCGGTTGGTGGCCGCCCGCGAGGTCGATGATGCTGAGACGGCGGTGGCCAAACCCGACGTTCTCGTGATGCCAGCACCCCGCGTCGTCGGGGCCGCGATGCGCGATGACGTCGCGCATTCGGACCAGACGCTCGAGGTCGACCTGCTCGTGGTCGTTTGCCAGGATGAGGCCGCAGATTCCGCACATGATGGTAACTCGGTCAGCTCGCGCGCGTGTGGAAATCAGTGAACATCACGTCGGATGGTCGCCGCCGATGGCGTGCAACCAATCATTTCGAACCACACGCAGCTTGCCGGACTTCGACCGCTCAACCGCGTCCACCCGATGCACTACGGCGTGCATGCCGTCCAGCTCAGTTCGGACGTAGGCCTCGATGGCGCGAACCGTTTCGACTGCGGGTGTCTCGTCCGCGACGAGTCGCACATCCAACGTAGAGGCCGCTGTCTGCACGACCTGGTATTGCCGGAAGCCTCCGTGCTCGCCCATCAGCGTCGAGAGGAAATAGTGTAGCTGCCAGCCGTTCCAACGCCGGCCTGTCGGTGTGAACATCTCGTCGTACGTCCGTCCTACCACGCTGCGTAGTGCGGGGTACGAGATGCCGCACGGGCAGGGCTCCGCGACCTCGGCACGGTCACCCATTCGATATCGAATGAGGGGCATGGCAAAGTTCGTGAGATCGGTGACAACGACCTCGCCGGTCTCGCCCGGCATTGCGCGCGCGCCGTCGTCGCGAAGCACTTCGCACACGACGTTGTCCGCCATGACGTGCAAGCGCCCGTGATCGCATTCATATGCGATCGCCCCCACCTCTCCACAACCGTATTCGTTCTGGATCGAGCAACCGAAGACGCGCGCGATGCGCGCACGCTGGGCGTCGTACAGCGGCTCTGACGTCGGTACAATCGCAGTCAGCCCGAGCTCGCGGCCGTCGCGACCGTGCTCTTCCAGCCAGCCCGCGAGCAAGTCGAGCATGCTCGTGTATCCGTACAGCCACTTCGGGCGAAAGCGCAGACACGCCCGCCAGTGCCGCTCGAACGCGGCGTCGTCCATCTCGAACGCCGAGACGCGAATCCGATTCATTGCCAGATCAGCCAGCTGAAATCGACGACGGCTCTCATTGGTGAGCGGAGTGCTCCAAAACCGCGCGACCCGATCGCCAGGGTGAATGCCGACCCAATTGAGGGCCATCCAAGTCGCGGCGCGTTCCTCGGCGAGACCGCTCGCGTTCTTCCAAATGGTCACCGGTTCGGCGGTCGATCCTCCCGTTGATTTCTTCCACACCCGCTCAGCGGTATGCGGAGCGCGAAGGTCATTCGCGCTTTCCTGCAGCGTGCGCTTGCTGATCGTCGGAAGCGCTTCGAGGATCGATGCCGGATCCTCTGACGAGCGGCGCTGCAGACCGCCCCATGTGTCGCGATAGAAAGGAACGTGGCGCTCGGCGTGCGCGATCAGCAGCGCCAGCCGCTCGCTGACGTGGCGCGCCAACGCGTTCGGCGAGAGACCAAGGAGCGCGCGCTTTTGCTCGATCATCCGCCAGGTCGCGTGCTCACCCCGCAAGCGAAGGCTTGGCCCGTAGACGAAGGTCCGGTGGAACCAGGAGTTCATCGACCGAAAACGGAGGGAGGGCAGTGGCTTCGCGGAGCGAGCCACGCGACGCGAACCGTGGCCGGTGCGCCGGGGAATCGTGGCTCCGGCGCTGCGGCACGTTGGAGGGATATTGACTCGAGGGCGCTCACGTGGCCAACAGCCCCGCCGTTCGTATGGCAAAGCCCAAATCGCTCACGCCCCGTGGAATATTAACCCGTGGAACGGCGAACGGGTTGAGATCTGTCGTTGGTACCCATCCTCCCCGAATCGCGAGCCCGCCTTCGTACCCAGCAGCAATACAGCCATCGATGACTCGTTGATCATGCGACCCGTAGGGGTACGCGATGCAATTGCACCACGATCGAGCGATCGAACGGACCCATGCGCGCGAACGAGCTAGATCTTCAACGAGCGCGTCGGTTGAGAGGTGAGTCAGGTTCGCATGACTCCAGGAGTGAGAGCCAATTGTCATACCGGACGCGGCCGCGGCCGCGGCGAGCTCATCTAACGACGCGGCCCGGGCAATCGCCGGCACAGGTGCCAGCGGCACATTTGATTCGCGCGCCCAGTCGCAGACAGCATCGCTACGTCCGGCCAGGCGATTCAGCGCGATCTCGCGCACAGCGTTGTCAAGGCCCCCGTCCGGCCGTCCGAGCTCGTCCCACCAGAACGATTTTCCCCCGATGAACGCGGGAGCGACGAAAATCGTCGCCGGCAGCTGCCGGCGGACCAGCTCGGGGACGGCCAGCGTGAGCGCGCCGCGGTACGCATCGTCGAACGTGATCGCTGCGCGCGGCCGGGCCGAGTGGGCGGGCCCATGCAGGCACGCCGCCAGCGGAACAATGTCGTGCGTCGCTTCGAGCGAATCGAGCTGTGCGCGAAAACGACTCAGCGGCAAATGGTTGGCCGCGTCGCCCAAGCTCGTCATCGTGTCGGGAACCACATTGTGGTAGGCGAGAATGAGCGCCCGCCCCCGCGCCCGGTAGCGTGCCGTACGTACCACGCCCGACCAGACGAGCGCCCGCTCCGCGACGCCTTTGATGAGCAATCTCATATCAATGCCAGCGGCCTCGTTGATCGCACCCTCAGACCGCGGCGCGCATTGAGTGGCCGCCCTCGATCGCGTCGATGAATCGCCTCGCGTCATTGCTCCATGCGTATTGTTCGGCGATTGCCGCCCGACCGTTGGCGCCTAGGGCCTCGCGAAGCGCGCGGTCGGCGAACAGTCGATTCAGCTCGTGCGCCAACGCCGAGGCGTCGGCCGATGGGCACAGCACCCCGCTCGCGGTTTCCTCGATCACACGACGCATGGGAGGTACGTCCGATGCGAGCACTGGGATTCCCGCGGCCATATAGTCGAACAACTTGTTTGCGAGCGTGATGCAGATGTGTCGCGTCTTCAGGAACGGCAACAAGCCCACCTGCGATTGGCGGAGGTATGCGGCGTGCTCGCGATGATGCTTCCACCCTAGAAAGCGCACGTTCGCTGACAACCCCTGTTCGGCGACCTGGGCCTCGAGGCGCGCGCGTTCGCGGCCGTCGCCGATGATTAGCAGCGTCGCATTCGCGTCGTGTTGAGCCACAAGGCCGATAGCCTCGATGGCGTATCGTACGCCGCGATCGGCGAACAAATTGCCGATGAAGATCGCGAGTGGGCGCCCGGCAATGTCGGCGATGTCGGCGGGCACGGGCCAATCGGATCGCCCGAGCTCCTCGGCGTTGATCGGAGTGTTGCCGACGAGCACCACACGCTCGGTCGGAACGCCGAGTGACAGGCAGCGTGCGCGGGATTCCTCAGAGACAACGAACACGGACTGCACACGGCGCAGTACCCAATGCTCAACAGCTTCGGCTGCGTGGGTCGATCGTGCGACGCGAATAGCGAGCCCCGCTTCGTGAGGCAACATCGTGTGCAGGGCGATCGGATACACCTCGGCCATATCGTAATAGACGGGGATGCCGAGCCGCCCGCCGACCCACACTGCCGAGGGGGCCAGGGGTAAATCGCCAACGATGATGCAATCCGCGCAACTCTCCTTAGCGCCGCGCAGGATCTCGCGAGACCACACAGGATTGAGGAATACCGGGTAGGTGAGCAAGCGATCGACGCGCGCATGCCCGGTCACGGGCATGCGGCGGATCCGTAAGCCCCCTCCCGCTCGGTCATCGTCCGCGGATACAGCCCCGCGTGACAGAAGCGTTACGCTGTGCCCGGCGCGAGTTAGAGAGTCGAGGTGTTTGACGGCTCGGATCGCGTTGTGCGGCCACTGTCCGTCATACACGTAGAAGACGTTCATTCCTGTCCACCTAATCTCGCTTCACCGCTTCGCGCAAAGCTGTGGCAGCCCGTTCCGACGCGCAGCCATCCCACCCGTCGGGGGAGCGCGTCCCAAGCCCAACGCGCCCGCGTTGCATGGCTCGCCGATACGCCTCATAGATGCCTTCGATCGTCAGCGGCCACGACGCCAGCTCATTCGTTCCTTCCTCTACTGTGATCGGTCGCTCCGTCTGCTCGCGAAGCGTGACGCACGGTACGCCAAGCACCGTCGTTTCCTCTTGCACGCCCCCCGAGTCGGTGATTGCCGCAGCGGCACCTTCGGATAGCGACAGCATCTCGATGTAGCCGAGCGGCTCCGTGATTCGCAGGCGCTCGATCAAATGGTCCAGGCCGAACGCCGTGATTTGCTTTCGCGTGCGGGGGTGGAGGGGAACCACTACCGGGAGATCGGCGGCGATGGCCGCCAATCCGCCCAAGCAAGTTCCGAGCGCCACAGCGGTGTCCACGTTCGATGGGCGGTGGACGGTTGCGACGACGTAACGGCCCGAGACCAAACCCATTCGCGCGGGAATCGCACATGCCCGAGCCGCCGAAAGTCGCTCCATTAGCGTATCAATCATGACGTTCCCGACGAACGCAACTCTGGCCGCGTCGATGCCCTCGGCATCAAGGTTCGCCGCGGCGTCCCGACTGGGCGTGAGGAGCAAGTCCGCACACCGATCGGTGAGGACCCGATTCACCTCTTCTGGCATACGCCAGTCGTGACTGCGAAGTCCAGCTTCCAGATGAGCCAACCGAACTCCGGTCGCCTCCTTGAGTTTGACGCACACCAGGGCACACGCAAGCGTCGAATTGACGTCGCCAGGGACTAGAACCCAATCCGGCTTCGTTTCGAGTAAGATCGGCTCGAAGGCCTCCATGATCCGCGCAGTTTGCACCGCGTGACTCGCCGAGCCGACACCTAAGTGATGATCGGGCTCGCGAATCTCCAGGTCGCGAAAAAATGACGCGGACATCCGGTCGTCGTAATGCTGCCCAGTGTGGACCAGTATCGTGCGAAACCCGCCACGTTCTAGCGCCTTTTGGATCGACGCGATCTTCATGAAATTTGGCCGAGCACCGGCAACCAACATCACGGTACTCCCAGTTCGCGCATGTTCCACGTTTCAACTCCGCTCGCTGTGTCCAACGTTACCACGACGCGCCGGCACCGGGTTGGGTGGACGGCGCCGCGTTCGGGACAGAAGATCGCCCAGGTACATTAGGATGCTGACGGTTGGCCGAGTACCGGCGACCGGCGAGTTGGCTCCCACAGGTGATCGTCGTGGCCGAAGACCACACGTAAGAGCGCGTGGACAACCGCCAGATTGGCCGCGGCGGCGAACGTCGCGGTCCGCAGTAGGCGTGGCATCGCCCGATCTGCCGGCCACATCGCTCCCACAATGCTGGTAGCGATCCCCAGAGCTGCGAGCCAAAGCAGAATCCCAGCCCATGGGTGCGTAGGCGCCAATATGGCGAGGCCCAGGATTCCCGGGAGCGCGAAAGTTGGCACCAGCCACCGGCAGACCTTGTGGCTAAGGAGCTTCCAAGAGAATGATCCGTACTGCGTCGGATCGAGCAACGAACGCTTGGACAACAGCGTTTCGATACCCCGGGCGATCGTACGGACCTTGCGGCGGTACTCGGCGCGGAGGGATGTCGTTCGCGGCACGTAACAAATTGCACTGTCGACAGAGATCGCTCGGAAGCCGTGAGCTCGCGCTGTGAGTGCGGCTGCAAAATCTCGGCTCAGATCATCTCGGATTGGAATCTTGTGGAGCACCGTCCGAATGGCGTATCCCGACCCCGACGCTCCGATGATGCCTCCAGCACGCGTCTCGAGCGCGCGCAATTTCATCTCATATCCGACGTAGCCGGCCTCGGCTAGATTGGCCTCGTGCATGTCGGCCGTGACGCTGACGTCGCGAGTCGAGGCCACGCCAACGCGTTGATCGGTCATTGCCGCAACGAGCTCCGCCATGGCCCGAGGATGAAGCCGAACCGACGAGTCGGAATTGATGACGATTTCTCCACGCAGCACGCGGCAAGACGCGTTTTCCGCCGCCGTCTTGCCGCCGCGCGAAGGCATTCGAAGCAGCTCGACACCATCGCCGGCGTACTCGCGGACGATGTCATCCGTTCGATCCGTCGATGCGTCGGACAGAATCAGAATTTGCCGACGATTGGGAGGATAGTCCTGGGCGATGAGCGCTTCAATCGCTCCACGAATTTGCGCCTCTTCGTTGTACGCCGGAATGACGACGCTCACGTACGGCAAGTCGCGGGACTCCGTGGGCGAGTAGTCTGCGCGACGTGCGACGAGCCTCAGCGACGCGGGGTAGAGCCCGTACGTGTAGGCGACTAGCGCCAAGGGGAGCACAAATAGAATCCAACCCAAAGCGTTCACTTCTAATTCTTCCTCTGCTGAGAGTGCCAAGCGGCAGCCGGAACACAACTGTTTGGCTGAAGGCGTGACGGCTGAGCGGCCGCGACGCAACCCGCGGTTCGGAGCCTACCGGGCCTGACGGCGGGGAAGCCACCCGTGCAATCGATACTTGGCGAACGCAGCGAGCTCATAGATCCAGGCGCCAAAAATCGCTATGCGATCCCGCGGCCCCTGCGAAAGTATTTGTTCGTTCGGATCGCGATTCCTCGAGGCAATGCACGTCACGGTGAAGCCGACGGCCTCAAATGTCGCGCAAGCTCGCCGTGTGTGGACGGGGGAAGCAACGATAGCTATACGCCGAGCACCGATCGGCTTCAGCACCTTCCAAGATGCCGTCGCTTCGTCGTGAGTCGACGTTGTAATTGACGTCTGGAGCCATTTGAAGCCAGGGCCGATGAGTCGGACGATGCGGGCTTGATCGAGCGTGCTCGCGATCGGGCCAGGAGGATATCGCTCGACGGTCGTCGTGGTAACAAGTATCGGCGCGAGCCCGCTTCGAACAAGCTCTGCGGCGAGAAGCAGATGATCGAGCGCCTCACCGCTGACGCTCGAGTCTGGATTGAGGCCTGCGCTCAAGGCGACCACTGCGTCGACACCAGCCCGGGGCAGAGAATCATCGCGCACCCAGCGCGACGCGATCGCCTCCGACGCCGGCGTGACGCAAACGACCAGCAGGGTAGCAGAGGCAATTCCGAGGAGAGCAGCCAGTGCCGACCGGAAGCGCGTGACCCCTAGACCACCTCCAACGGCCGCAATGGCAAGCAGCGCGGTCGTATCGGTGAGGGCGCCGGGCACGAGCCCAAACAGCGTCCCGATACACCAAATCGCGACACTGCACACCGTTCCGAACGCGACGCCGTTGGCGACGCGGACCCAGTGGGAGCGTTTTGGATTCAGGCCGACTGAGTCAACCGAGCGCGCCTACCACCCACCGCGCCGAAAGAGCATCACCGGCAGCGTCAGGGACATGATTCGAAGGTCTTCGATCATTCCCTGGCGGCGGAGGTATTCCAAGTCGTAATGCACTTTGCGCCGTACGTCGTCCACGCAGGCGTCATAGGACTGGTTGATCTGAGCCCAGCCGGTGATCCCGGGCTTTACGCGCTGACGGTACGGGTACTCCGCGATGTTCGACCGGAGCTCGTCGAAGATGGTCGGACGCTCGGGGCGGGGGCCGACGATGTTCATGTCGCCGCGGAGAACGTTGTACAGCTGCGGGAGCTCGTCCAGACGCGTCTTGCGCAGGATTCGGCCGATGGGCGTGGTCCGCGGGTCCTGCTTCTGCGCCCAGACTGCCTTTCCGTCCGCCTCCGCGTCGACGCGCATCGTGCGGAACTTGTACATCCGGAAGAGACGTCCACCGTAGTCGTGTCCGCGGCGATCGTAAGACGATGCACGCCGGAAGCGGCGATCGACTCCGACCCGGGTCTGCGAATACATAACCGGGCCGCGCGAGGTCGCCCAAACGGCGAAGGCCACCAAGAGCATGATCGGAGAAAGGATGACCATCGCGACGGAGGCGATGGCCACGTTCACGGCACGACAGAGAGTCTCAGAGCGCTCACGCGGCACAACACCCGAGACGCCGGGTAGGGCGGCATCTGCACGCTGCACCGGCGAGAGTTCGACCGCGCGCTCGGGTCGAACCGGCCGCCGGAGCGAACGCAGCTTCGCGGCGCGCCCAGTTGCCCTGCGAGGGTACGATGGGTTGCTGGCGGGATATTCGAACTGCGGTGAGGCTTCTGCCTGCATTCGCGGCTGTTCTCCTGTGGCCGGCGGTTCGGAATGACGCCCGCGCCAATGCAGCCTGCGTGCTCAGCAGATGAGATTCATCCTGCGTGTCTAAAGCATTGTCAAATAGTGTGTTGCATCATGCGCCCGTGTCTCCATGACCTGTCCGCCGACGAGCAGTTGTTGCAAATTGTCTACAGAACTTGGAGTCGACGCAACAGAAAATGTGAGCCAGATCACATGCAAGGGGGTGGCGCAAAAAAGGCTAGCGGCCTCAAAGTGATCCGCTAGCCA